>Ga0065711_1000751_pt1 | contig 56067 bp, 59 predicted proteins | sample Hoacrofraction12_FD_59098 | JGI IMG/M metagenome (GOLD analysis project Ga0065711, IMG submission 59098) | Hoatzin crop microbial communities from Cojedes, Venezuela - Epithelial fraction 12 v2 (version 2) | ecosystem: Host-associated > Birds > Digestive system > Esophagus > Crop | place... | reverse complement strand
TGAACCAATGGTAAGTCAGTTTAAGACAGTAATTCTCGGCGGTAAACCGTATTATTACGGATTAGACGAAAATGGTGATGCGGAGAAAATACCATACGATATATCCAAGCCGGAATATGATGGATACATTATTGTGCAAGATGGTGAAAATGTTTATTACGGTGGAAATCAGGCATGGTTGTCTACCGGAGAAGAAGATATATTTGGTAAAGATATAAATGAGTATGCATGTGGAGTTATTGCAACACATGATGTTATACAATATTTAAACGGAAGATCCGGAACATTGGACCCATATGATAAAACAGAATATGTTTCGAGTATCAAGAAATATCATGATGCTCTTGCAGACGATGACAAACTTTTCTTTTCAGATCATGGGTTCATATGGCCTTGGAATGCATGTTCGGTAATAAATGAAAATACAAATGGTGATATAGAATATGGTATGTCGGTTTCGATAGATAATAACGAAGCACACAAAGATTACCTTTATAATTCGATAAAACAATCAGTAATCAATGGTTCTCCTGTAATTCTTTGCAAAGCTGGTTTAAAAATTTATGAATTTGTTTTTGACAACGATAATTTTGAAATGAAAACTTCCAACGAGTTAAAATTTTATATGTTCCACTACGTTACTATTACGGGTCTAATGGAATTTAAAGGAGAGAGATATTTGAAGATTCAAACATGGGGAGAAGTGAGATATTTAAAGTTTAACGAAATTTTTCAATAATTTCTTGAGGAGATAATTATGAAAAAAAGAAATTCTCGAATGTGTATGAAAAGCGTGTCAATTTTATTGATGTTGTCTTTGTTGCTTTCACTTTCAGGTTGTTTGAATACTACAAATTTCGAAGAACTCGGTTTGTTACAATATCTTAAAAAGAATTTGAATATGGATGTTTTTTTTGTACAGGAACTTTCGTTTGACGAAGAAGAACAATATGCCATTTACACTATTGCCGTTGATAGTGAAGAAGATATACGACTAGATGAACTTATTGCTATAAGAAATGTGTTGAATGAATATTTGGTTAAAGATAAAGATTCATACTTAAATCAGGGGTGGTGGGTTGAATATTATATTCAAAACGGAAAAAACAAACATAGTTGTTTGCCGCCTGATCGTTCTGCGTGTTTTACTAATATGGTTATAGGGGACTCGTCATACATTAACGATGTGTTTGATCCGGGAGATTTGTCTGATGAACTTGATGTTATTTGGTTCGAGTTGGACGAAGAAGATATTCAGTATATTACTGATTTATCCGAAATGAGACATTTGTATTTGTGCGGAAAATACGCCTGTTTGGGAGATGAAGCAAAGTATGAGACGATAGAACAAATCAGAAAACTCGACGGATTGAAATCTGTCAGTGTATATACGGAATGGTATGATTCGTTTGTCGAAGCCGGTTTTGATTGCAAAGTATATGAATTGATTATGAGCGGCAGGGAGATATAAATTGTATTGTATTGTATTGTATAAGAGACATATAAAACCAAATGCTAAAGAAAATTGTGACCTCCAGAGGATACAATTGATAATGAATACAAGAAGTTGAGAGTTCATCTATTTTAGTGGCATTATTTACTGTTACTGGATTAATAGAATATGACTATGAAACAGAAAGGGTATAGAGTGTTGTAATGCAGATGGAACATTCCGTCTCTAGATAAACAGATATTAACAAATTTTTTGTATAATGGAGCGGGGAAGACCGACATAAAACAATTGACGAGTTTTAATCTCGTTAAAAGGGGGGGGATTTCAGGAATGGCATTTTTCGGTTTGCTTGCAGCAAATGTTTTGATAATTCTGGTTGTTATCGCGTTGCTTATTACACTGCTTTTTCTGATTGTCGGCATTATTCTTGTTGTTGTCGGCAAGAAAACAGATAAGAAGTTCGCGAAGATTACGGGAATTGTTTTTGTGGTTTTGTCCGGTTTGAATTTTCTGATTTTCTCTGTTGTATTCGGAAATTTTTGGTACGGGCAGACGCACGCTAAAATCACATTGCCGAACGGGGAGCAGGCGTCTTATGCCTCGTACGATGCGGATAAGATGGGCGAGTATATAAAATCCCGGCAAAACGATAAGCTTCTGAAGTTAATTGAGAAAAAACCACAATTGCTTTACGCGCCTGCGTATGGCGAGTACTACATTCATCTTTGCCTGATGTTCAAAAATGTCGATGCGCTGAAGATCGGTTTGGATCGCGGCCTTGAGTTCTACGATTATGATTTTTCCTTCTATCTGTCTTGCATCGGTGATCGAAAAAGAGATACGTTTGAATACGAAGATGTTGAATTGTATATGAATACCGCAATAGACGAAGAGGATATCCAGATGGTAAAATTCCTGCTCGAAATCGGTTGTCCGGACAACACGGTTTTCGAGAACGAAGCGCCCAATATTCTCTACGATGCGGTGTTTACGGTATACACGGAAGAGGATGAAATTACAGATGACTGCCTTGAGTTTATCCGGGTATTCCTAGATTACGGATATTCCAAAGATGAGCCGTCAAGATACGGTGCAGACCTCTATTACACGACAGAGGCAAGAATCGAAGAATGGGAAGATTTCTATGTTCCGCTCAATCCCGGCGGAAAGGTCGATGAATTTTGGGACCTGATTAAATAAGGAGGCCGATATGGATGTAACTTATGTTATAAAAGAAAGCAGAAGTGAAGCGTATGTAGGTGAAGAGCTCGTCGGAGTCTGTGAATTTTCGGACAACGAAGGCATAAGAAATATTTACCACACAGAAGTCAAAAAGGAATTTGGCGGGCACGGCATTGCCCGAAAACTTGTGGAGGCAGCAGCGCAGACGGACCTGAAGATGCAATGCGATTGCTCATATGCGGCGCATGTTTTGGGCATCGGATAAGGAGAATTGATTTATGATGGATCTTTTGCTTGAAGTTGTTCCGGGATTGTTCTTTGTTTTAATCATTGCGATTCTTTTTATGATCGCACTGTATTTTATTGCGGGTCTGATTTTACGCATTGCAGGCGGAAAGAGGAAAGAGCGGGCGATGAAAAACGTGGGACGCGTTTTTCTGATAATTGCCGTGCTTCACGTTGCTGTTGCAGTCGGTATATTCATGTGGTTTATCTATAAAGCGACACACAGAGATGTTACTCTCGAAAACGGCCAAACGGTGACTATCGGTACCGACGATGTGGCTGACGTAAGAGAATATGTTAAAAACCACCAAAACGATAAACTGGTTGAATTGCTTGAGTCTACTCCCGGACTTGCAGAATATCGTGATTCCGAGCGTAACGACCTTCTGACCTACGGAATGATTTACAGAAACGTTGAGGCTATGGAACTCGCCGTTGAGTACGGTTTTGAATTTGACAATCCCGATAAATACAGAAACAAAAAAGTGGATGCCATCAACAGTTTTGATTGCTATTTTCGCGAAATAAAAGATGCGGAAACCTCGTTGCTTTACGATGATGAAGCACCGGAACACCTGATTAACGAAGATGACGTTGAGGTTGTTAAGTTTATGCTCGAACACGGTGCTTCAACCAAAACCGAAGACGAAGCGTATATCGGTTATGATTACACCGAAGTAAAAGAACCGAATCTTTTGTATTTGGCTGTATGGACCGTAATCAGTCAGGAAAATTCGATTTCGGACGCGGACATTGAATTTGTGAGAGCTTTTATTGATTACGGATTTAGCAAGAATGTGGCAACATACTACGGAAACGATCTCTATACGACGACAATCGAACGCATTGAAGAATACGAGAACAAAGGAAATACTATTGAGAAAGACGACAATTTTTACGAACTTATGGAGTTAATCAAATGAACGGGAAAACAGGCGCACAGTGGGCAACTGAAATTTTCGCCGAGGACATGCTTGCAATCGATTTCCTCGGCGTGTCGATAGATTTGGCCGAACAGGATCATGCAATTTTATCCATGGATATTAAAGAGCGTCACATGAGCGCCAGGGCTCAGGTTCAGGGCGGCACGCTTTTTACTTTGGCCGACTTCGGCTTTGCCGTTTGCGCGGGATACAACAATCCCGTCACGGTAACGCTTTCGGCAGACATCAAGTACATGAGCGCCGTCAAAGGCAAAAAACTGATATGCGAAGTAAACTGCATCAAGGACGGCAGGCATGCTTGTTTTTATCAGGCAAACATCAGAGATGAACTTGACACTCCCGTGGCCTGCGTTCTTATCGAGGGTTACAGATTCGACTGCCACGACGACTCGGAATTCCCTGCGGATGCAATCGATAATCCGTACAAAGAACAGATGTATTTTCACAAGGCATAAATAATATTTCGGTTAGAGCGTTCTAACATTTTTCCGTGTTTATTGACTTGAAATTTCCTACGCTTACAATTAATAAAAACTTCGAAAAGAGGCTTTTGTTGTGAGTTCCGAAAGACAGAAAGTTATCGTCAGAACAAGTGTTATAGGAATAGTCGCAAACGTTATTCTTGCGGCGTTTAAGGCTTTTGTCGGCCTTGCCGGAAACTCTTTGGCGATAACTCTCGATGCCGTCAACAATTTAAGCGACGCTCTTTCGAGTATCGTGACCATAATAGGGGCGCGGCTGGCAGGCAAAGCCCCGGACCGCAAACACCCTCTTGGTCACGGAAGAATCGAGTACATGAGCCAGCTGATTGTCGCGGCAATCGTTTTGTACGCCGGTGTTACTGCTTTCGTTGAGTCATTCAAGAAAATATTAAATCCTGAAACTCCTGAATATTCCAAACTGACTCTGATTGTTTTGGTGTCCGCGATAGTCGTAAAACTTGTGCTCGGTACGTATGTTAAGAAGAAAGGGCAGGAGGTAAACTCGGGCTCTTTGGTGGCTTCCGGCTCCGATGCCTTTTTCGATGCGGTGCTTTCTCTGTCGGTACTTATCGCGGCAATTGTTTTCCTTACGACAGGTGTCAATCTCGAGCACTATCTTGGGCTGCTGATTTCTTTTGAAATCGTCAAATCGGGTATAGAAATGATAAGCGATGCGGTCAATGAGATGCTCGGCATGCGTGTTGAGAGCTCAATCACCAAAGGCGTGCGCGCCACAATCGAAAAGGACGATGACGTGTACGGCGCGTACGATCTTATTTTGCATAACTACGGGCCGGAGAAATACATGGGTTCCGTGCACGTCGAGGTTGACGAGGCAATGACCGCGCAGCAAATTGATAAGGTGACCCGAAGAATTCAGGAAGCCGTCTACAGGGAAAATCACGTGGTGATTACAACCGTCGGCATCTACTCGAAAAACTGTGCCGGCAGCAAAGCGCAGGAGATAAGGGAGAGCATAACCAAAAGGGTTACGGACTACGACGGTGTGCTTCAGTTGCACGGCTTTTATTTCGACGAAAACACCAAGGATATAAGGTTTGACATCATTCTTGATTTCGATGTTCCCGACCGCGGGCAACTTCATAAGAAAATAACCGAAGACATTCAAAAGCAATACCCGGGATACAACATTCACATCACTTTGGACGCGGATATCAGCGATTGAGAAAAAAATTGCGCAATTTCTCCCACTTATGTGTATAATCAAATAGTTAAAATTTTTTTGGGGGAAATATATATGAAGAGAACTTTCAAAATTTTATTGGCATGCGTATCACTTTCGGCCTTCACAATTTTAAGTTCCGGGTGTCTTACGACAATTGCCGCGCTGAGCAAAGCAGATGAAGCCAAAGCGTCCGAGGTGGCGGAGCACAACGAAGCGATTGAGTCTATCAATGAATCTATAAATGCCGAACTTGAAACATATACATCCGCGACCGAAACAAGTGAGACGCAGGCCACAACCGTGGATGAAGAAATTTCAGCGTCGATCAGGGAATCAATCAACAATGAAATTACCCTGGCCACTTCTCCGACGGAAGAAAGCGTCGCGGAGGGCGACATCACTTATGAAATGTCCTACGGCACATATAGCGTTGATTCAAAATGGAGCAAAGACAATTCGTATACATCAGGCGAGAATTATTTGTTTTTCAAGGAAAACGACAATTCGCAGAACAACATAAATATCCTTTTCCAGGAAAACGATTATGCCGAGAGTGACATGGAAAAATTCAGACAGGATTTGGTAAATTGGGCAGCGCAGTCCGCGGGCGAGGACGTAACAATCGAGGCGAACGGAACTACAACGGCCAACGGGTACATGCTCTACATTATTCACTTTATTTACGGCGACGGAGACACTTTGCAGTACTACGTCATGGGCGACCATAAACATGTTCTGTTCCATTCAACGATTTGGGACATGAGTCAATACGAGGAAGTCAAAGAAGTAACCGAACGTGCCGTTGATTCTTTCGTCTGGGCGGAATAAAATATTTTCGAAAACAGGGTGAGCACCTACCGGCAGTCAGGCTATCCGGCTGCCGTTTTTTATGGAGGTTTTTATGTTTTATTTTGTGTGGCCTATTCTTGTGGTTGTGTTTTCGAACGTTGTATACAATATTTGCGCAAAATCCACGCCCTCCGGCGTCAACGCATTTGCCTCGCTTTCCGTCACATATCTTGTTTCCTGCGTCTGTTCGCTTGTTTTGTTTGCCCTAACATCCAAAGGCTTTGATCTTGTCGGACAGGTGAAACAGATGAATTGGACTTCCTTTTTGCTGGGGATAGCTGTCGTGGGTCTGGAAGCCGGATTCCTTTTTGCCTACAGGGCGGGGTGGAAGATAAATTCGGCGCAACTTGTCGCCAACACATTGGTGTCGTGCATTCTTGTTTTGGTCGGATATTTTGCTTACCGCGAGCAGGTGAACCCGAAGCAACTTGTCGGGATTGTTATGTGTCTGGCAGGGCTTGTGCTTGTGGCGTTCTGATCAGAGCCACTCGTTTCCCCAGTCCTTCATGGCAAGAAGGACCGAATCGAACGCGATGCCTTTTTCCGTCAGGGAATAGTTGACCGTGACGGGGACGGTGGGAATAATCTCGCGCTTGATAATTCCGCATTCTTCTAAGTGCCTCAAAGTATCTGTCAGAGACTTTGTGCTGATTCCCAATGCCTTATGCAAATCCGAGAAGCGCATCGTTCCGATGTGAAGCTGCTCGATGACAAGAAACGACCACTTGCCGCCGAAAACATCCATAACGCCTCTGATACTTTTTAGACACACCGCATCGTACGAGGGAACCGGTGTTGTTTTATCTGTCTTAGCCATTTAATTCTCCTTTCGCTTTATAAAGTGAAGTAAATGTAAAAATAGTAATAATATAAAAATAAAGTGCCGTATTTACAAAGTGAAGTATAGTCGTTTATACTCGATTCATCAAGATAAATTTAACCTTTCGAAGGAGGAAATATATATGGATTTGAATAAGAAAATGCCCGTTATATTTACCGGTCACGGCAGCCCCATGAACGCCATCGACAACAACCGTGCAAGAGACGGCTGGAAGAAGATGGGCGAATATCTGGGAAAACCCAAGGTAATAATCGCAGTGTCCGCGCACTGGACCACAAGAGGACTTTTTGTCAGAACCGAAAACGACAATCCGCAGATCAACGACATGTACGGATTTCCCAAAGAACTTTACGACGTTCACTACGAGCCCGCAGGCTCATCCGAATACGCCGAAAAAGTTATAAACCTCCTTGGCGGCATGGCCGCTGCCAAAAACGATTGGGGCATCGACCACGGTGTATGGTCGGCTTTGTCCAACATGTACCCGGACGCCGACGTCCCCGTCGTTATGGTCAGCACCAACGCCGCAGAATCCCCGGAATTTCAGTTTGAAGTCGGACAGAAACTCAAATCCTTAAGAGACGAAGGCGCCATGATCGTCGCAAGCGGCAATGTTGTTCACAACCTGCGACTTGTCAACTGGGATATGGACAACGGTTACGATTGGGCGGACAAATTCGACGAAGATATCAAAGCCGCAATTCTCAAAGGTGATTTCGACACTCCGGTTAACTTCGATAAACTCGATAATTGGCAGAAGGCAATCCCCACGGTTGAACACTACTATCCCTTGCTTACGGCCTTAGGTGCTGCCGACAAGGAAGATAAAGTCACCGTTTGGAATGAGTACAGAGAATTAGGTTCGATGTCCATGACTTCGTATCTGTTCGAAGCAAATTAATCAGACCACACACTTTTCACTATATAGGCTGTCAAAGAAACTTCGTGTTCTTTGGCAGCCTGTTTAATTACAGCAAACAGCATGAAACAACCGAGACGAGAACCTATGACAGGTTGCGATGTCGGTTGAAACGGCATGAATCCACCGACATGGCCACCTATGACAGGTTGCGATGTCGGTGGAAACGACATGAAACAACCGAGATAAGAACCTATGACAGGTTGTGATGTCGGTGGAAACGACATGAAATAACCGAGATAAGAACCTATGACAGGTTGTGATGTCGGTGGAATCGACATGAAACAACCGAGATAAGAACCTATGACAGGTTGTGATGTCGGTGGAAACGACATGAAACAACCGAGATGAGAACCTATGACAGGTTGTGATGTCGGTGGAAATGACATGAAACAACCGAGATGAGAACCTATGACAGGTTGTGATGTCGGTGGAATCAGCATGAATCAACCGAGATACAAACCTATAACGAGGTCGTTATGTCGGTGGAAACATCACGATGTGCCAAATGCAAGCAAACTAATAAAAAGTGCTATAATTCACACGGTTAGATTGTGCTAACCAAATAAATTATGAGAAGTGAATGTTATGATTTTCGATTGCGTTGGAGATAAGACAAAACCTGTTGCTGTGCTTTTAAACGGATCGTTCACGTCCGGGAAAACTCTCGTTCCGATTGCAGAAAGTATTTCTGATATGTATTACTGCATTGTGCCGACTTATGACGGGCACCACAAAGACGGTGGGGAGTTTACGACACGCGAAGCGCAGGTCCAAAAGATTTTGGATTATTTGAGAGGCGAAGGAATACATGAACTTGCACTGCTGCAGGGGGTGTCGATGGGTGCCGAGGTTGCATTGGATTTGGCTGCGGCAATTTATAAATCAGATGACATGTCTGTTGCTAAATGTATATTCGACGGAGGGCCGTATTTCAGTTTCAATCCGGTGATGAGAAAGATTATGCAGAAAAAGTTTCTGGGCTTTGTGCATGATTTCCAGCACGGAACTATGGATGAGATTATTGAAAGATTTTCGAACAATATGATGGTTAAGTTGCTTGCCAAGGGAGATGCGTCTCCGTATTTTTCGATGGTTGAAGGAATTGCGGTGTGCGCGCCTTATATGACCGATCAATCTGTCAGAAACGAATCCGATGCGTGCTATACCTTTGACTATCCGAAGATTCCTGACGATGAGCAAAAAAAGTATCTGTTTATCTGGTCCGACAACGAGCCTGCGTATAAGTCCGCAAAGAAGATGAAAAAGATTTATACGGCGGCGAAGTTCGATACGGTTGGAAATCTGGGGCATTGCGGTTTCCTGACACAAAAGCCTGAGCTATATATTGAATTTTTGAAAAATCCGGAGGAGTTGCAGAGCATTCTGCATAAATAAAATATGCTTATTTTTATAGTTGAGTGTTTGGTTTTTATGGTCTTGTTCACGATAGTTGTTGTGACATTGTGCAAGGTAATGAAGCCGATTGATTATGTTTTCGATTATCCGCAGCCGATTATCGACAGATGTTATGATCTGGGGCTCATTCCGAGTAATAAAAAAGTTTTGGGTCCGAAGGTTTATATCAAGAAGGGAATTGCCGGAATATTATTAGGTGTGCTTTTGGGATGCGTTGTCAGATTTATCAACCACGCCGATACGTTTTTAAGTGGGTTTCTGATAGCCTACGCTTTATGGTTAATTGTCGACTGGTACGACGTTTTGATTGATATTTTCTGGTTTTGCCGCGATGAGTATTTCGTGATTCCCGGGACTGAGGATCTGACGGACTCTTATCACGATTACGGGTACCATGTCAGGGCAAGTGCAAGGGGGATGCTTTTAGGCCTGATTGCGGCGATTATTGCGGGGATTATTGTTATAATCTGAACATGGCTTATTGTGATTGGGACAGTTCAAACGAGCAGATGATACGCTACCACGATGAGGAGTGGGGCGTGCCCGTGCATGACGACAAAAAGCAATTTGAATTCCTGATGCTCGAGGTTATGCAGGCGGGTTTGAACTGGAGCCTGATGCTCAAAAAGCGTGACATTTTCAGACAGTGTTTCGACAATTTTGATTTTGAGAAAATCAGCAAATACACGGAAGCCGATATTCAAAAAATTATGGAAACTTCTGGCATGATAAAATCCCGCAGAAAAATTGAGGCCGTCATCAACAATGCAAAGTGTTTCATTAAGGTGAGGGAAGAGTTCGGCACGTTCTGCAATTACATCTGGGCCTTCTCCGGCAACAAAACCATAATCTACAACAAGCACAGCGACGGCTATATTCCCGCATCTAACGGCCTTTCGGATGAGATTTCCAAAGACCTGAAAAAACGCGGTTTCAAATTCGTCGGCAGCATCACCGTTTACTCACACCTGCAGGCCGCGGGCATAATATGCGACCACGACAAAAACTGCCCGTGCTTCCAAAAAATCTGCGGCGCGTCACCCACGATACAAAAGAAGAGATACCTCGAAAAAGAAATAAGATACTACGGAGACTGAAAAATGGCAGACAGTGATTACTTCAAAAAAATCGAAAAATTCGCAAAGGAAAGATATGGCGAGCAAAAGGCGACGGATGCGCTTGTTTTCGCCCGCAACAGATATAACGATTTATTGCTCGAAAACAAAGATGAGCCCAAGGCACTCAAGATGCACACGAAGGACAGAATATATCCTGCGATAGCAATGTTTGACGGTCTGATTCATGTCGGCATCGAAAGGACGGATGCAGCCGAGTTCCTCAATTGGTACTACAAATGGAGAGCCGAGCAAATGGCAAAATTTGTCAAAGGTTTTGCGGGTCTCCCCGGAATGTATAAAAAGTTTCCCGGAATTTTCACGTCCATGACAAAGAAAATGTTCGGTGAGGCCGCAGGTTTTAAAGCCAATTTCTACGATATCCCGAAGACCGAGTTGAAGTTTGACATGATTAAGTGCCCATACTACGAAATCAGCGTTAAATACGGTTGCCCCGAGATTGTTCCCGGGTTTTGCGATTCGGACGATGTGTGTTATGGTAATATGCATCCCAAACTTGTCTGGGGCAGAACCAAAACAATCGGAAAAGGCGGCGACTGCTGCGACTTCAGAATGACTGTGAAAGAGTAATGGACAAAGATATAAATATAAGATTAGCAACTCCCGAAGATGCCGAAGGCATTCTTGAGGTTTACGAGCCTTACGTCACAGGCACTGCAATATCTTTTGAGACTGAGGTGCCTATAGTCGATGAGATGCGCGGAAGAATTGAAAGAACACTTCAAAATTATCCGTATTACATTGCCCTAAAAAACAACAAAATAATCGGATATTGTTATACAGGTCCGTTTGTCGGAAGGCAGGCTTACATGCATTCGGCTGAGACCACAATCTATTTAAGCGATGAGGCCAAAGGCATAGGTCTCGGACGTAGATTTTACGAACTTCTGGAAGATATCTCAATAAAGCAAAACATTACAAATCTTTATGCGTGCATAGGATATCCGTCCGAAAGCAACGATGAATATCTTGATGACAACAGTGAGCGTTTTCACGCTCACATGGGGTTTGATTTGGTCGGAAGATTCCATAAATGCGGATACAAATTCGGCCGTTGGTACGATATGGTATGGATGGAAAAAGTCCTGCAGGAAACAACGGAAGATTTTATCCCGTTTAAGGATTTGAACTTATGAACACTACTGTTTATTCAAACAGCGAAAATCCGGCGCCTTTCATTTACCTGAATGTTTTCGAAGGGAACGGGGAAGACGTCTGGGAAGAACTGAATAAACTCACAATTCCACCGGTGAATCTTGTTGTAATGTCGGGCCTTGACTGGGACGAACAATTGTCTCCCTGGGCAGCGCCGCCGGTTTTCAAACAGGACAATTTCACCGGCGGCGCGGACGAATATCTGTCTTACATAACAGGCGAACTTATCCCGCAAACAGAAGCCGGCAAAACCGTTTTGTGGCGCGGAATCGCAGGCTATTCGATGGCCGGCCTCTTCGCGGTTTATGCGGCGTATAAATCGGAAGTTTTCGAATGTATAATGTCTGCTTCGGGATCTTTGTGGTTTCCTGAATTTACGGATTTTATGCAGAATGAAGAAATCAAATCCGATTTGAAATATGCCTACTTCTCTTTGGGTGACAAGGAGCACAGGACGCAGAACAGGCTTATGCGGCAGGTTAAGGAAAAGACTTTGGATGTACAGCAGATTTTAAACGGCAAAGGAATCAGGACGACTTTCGAGGAAAACCCGGGCAACCATTTCAGCAACCCCGCATGGCGCACGGCAAAAGGCATAAAGCAAATGCTTGAGGCACATTGAGTTAAACCATGTCAAAGAAGAGAAAAACAGTTCTCATAATTCTGCTCGTCCTCATAGCGGCCTTCCTTATCGACGGCATAATCTGCAACACAACCCTTACGGTCTCGTACCATACATACGATTATGGAACACAGGAGAGCATAAGGATAGTGCAGCTGTCAGACCTTCACAACGCATCCTTCGGCAAAGACAATTCCCGCCTGCTCGAAAAAGTTAAATCCCTGGACCCGGACCTCATTGTACTTACCGGAGACCTCATAGATTCCACAAGAGCCAAAACATCAGTTGCACTGGAACTTTCAGCCGACCTTGTGCAAATTGCCCCCGTGTACTTTGTCTCCGGCAACCACGAGGCCTGGATGGAAGGTTACGAAAAATTCGAAAAAGACCTCATGCAAACAGGCGTAACCGTGCTAAAAAACGAGTCGCGGCAACTTGAAATAAACGGCACAACAATTAATATGGCGGGCATCGAAGATCCGTATTTCCTCATGAACAAAAATTCTTCAATCGAAAACGAACTTTCAAAAATTCCTGCAAGTGACGGCCTTAACATTTTGCTGTCACACAGACCTGAATATTTCGATGCTTATGCCCAAAGCGGATACGACATTGTATTAACGGGTCACGCTCACGGCGGTCAGATAAGACTTCCGCTTATAGGCGGAATGTATGCGCCTGACCAGGGCCTGTTCCCGGAATACGATGCGGGTGTTTACGAATCCGGTGACATGAATATGGCAGTAAGCCGCGGCCTCGGCAACAGCGTTCTGCCGCTTCGCATAAATAATCCTGCTGAGATTGTTGTAATGGATATCGGTTAAACAAGGAGGAGATATGACACGCGAAGATGTTTTCGAATATGCGCAAAAGGAATACGGTACAAGTCCCGAGTATCTGTGGAACAAGTGGCCCGAGTATGGTGTGCTCAGGCACTCCGGCAACCGCAAATGGTACGCAATCGTCATGAATGTCAGGTGTAAAGTTTTGGGGCTTGACGGTGAGGGGGAAGTTGATATTCTTGATGTCAAATGCGACCCGGCTGCGGCTGATTTTCTTATACACAATGAGGGCTTTTTGCCGGCGTATCACATGAACAAAAATAATTGGATTACTGTCCTTCTGGACGGCACCGTACCGAATGAGCAGATTCTTGATTTAATTGATGCGAGTTATATCATGACCGCACCGAAAACCAAAAAGCGAAAAGAAGAGCAGTGAAATGGATGAGAAGGATTTAAAGTTCGACCGCACAAAACATGTCTGTTATTCAAAGCAGGCAAAGGCCGCTGTTCTTAAATATCTGAGTGAACACTATCCCGGTGAGGAAGATAAACTTTTCGAGCGGATACAATTGAAATATGTTGAGTTTTTGCTGGATCAGCCTTATCTTGGCGGGAAGAAGAGCACGCATAACGGGGCGGGCGGCACGTACGATTCGATATTGGTTTTCGCGTGCTACGATGTGCTTGACCGCAAAATAGAAATTAACGACATATATGAACTCTGTAATTCTGTTTTTATGCAGTCGTTTGAGAAGATGGGCAAGGTTTTCAACTGTAACCATCCTTGTGTGATGCGTCTTATGCAAAAGGTTTTTGAGTCGGTTGCCAAAGGCGATGACAAGGCTTTGGCCGAGGGCGCGGAAACTTACATCATGAAAGTTGAGCCGTACGACAAGACCCAAGGTGTACGCTATCGTTTCGACAGGTGCCCGATTGCGGACTTTGCCAAGAAGCACGGATATTTGGAAATAATGCCGGCACTTTGCAACGGAGACTATCCGGCGATGGAATTGCTGCATGCGGGGTTGATCCGCAGACACACCTGCGCCAACGGTGATGTCTGCGACTATTGGATTGTCGGCGACAAAAGCGAACTGCTAAAGGAACATCCGAGAAAAACGGATGAGAACGGTTATTTTTACAACGATTGATAAACTATCATCCGTAGGCTTAAAAGTTCCATGTAAAGTTCCAAGAACATGGAAGCAAACTTGGAACTTTATTAACCGGACCCCAAAAGTCGTATGTAAAGTCGTATGACATCGAAGTTAACATACGACTTTTGAGCCTGGCGGGTAAAAGTTCGATGTAAAGTCGTATGACATCGAAGTTAACATACGACTTTTGAGCCTGGCGGGCAAAAGTTCGATGTAAAGTTGTATGACATCGAAGTTAACATACGACTTTTTGTTTGTGAGGTTAGCTTTAGCATTTTTCCTTTTATTTGACAACAAAAATCCTGTTGTAAATTCCGGTGCCTGGTGTAGACTATCCGTTGCCGAAAATATGGGAGGAAAAGCAACGAAGTGAGACTCAGACGACGCGCGGTATTACATTCGAAAACGGTGAGCATGACCGAAGGCTCGATATTTGCAAACCTGATGCGGTTTGCCTGGCCTTTGATGCTCACAAACGTGTTGCAGGTTCTGTTCAACATGTCAGATGTCGCGGTTGTCGGAAAGTTTGCCGGGCCGGAGGCTTTGGGGAGTGTTGGATCGACATCCATTCTCATTAGTTTGTTTGTCGGAGTGGGCCTTGGTATGGGGACCGGTGTGAATGTTATAACCGCGAGACATATCGGTGCCAATGATACGCTCGGAATAAAGAAATGTGTCACGACCTCGTTTGTAATGTCCTTGGTTGAAGGCCTTATATTGTTTTTTGTAGCTTTTGTTCCGGCAAGATTCATTCTGGAATTATTGGGCACCAAGGAAGAACTTTTGGCCGGAGCGGTTTTATATGTTCGGATTTATGCAGTTGGACTGATCGGGCTGTCTGTTTACAACTTCGGCGCGGGTGTGCTTGACGCTAAGGGAGATACCAAGACACCGCTTTGGATTCTGTCGATAGCAGGACTGTCTAACGTGGCGATGAATCTGTTGTTTGTTATTGTTTTCAATATGGCCGTATCGGGTGTGGCGTTGGCTTCGGCAATCTCGCAGACAGGGGCAGCAATTGCTGTTTGTGTTGTACTTTTGAAGGATGACACCAGAGTTAAACTTGAGGTTAGGCGGGAGAGGGTCAGCACGCATATTTTAAGTTCTGTGCTCGTTATAGGACTGCCCGCTGCGTTCCAGAATGTGATTTTCGCTGTGGCGAATCTGTTTATACAGTCGGCTGTCAACAGTTTTACGGTTGATGTGGTGGAGGGAAACTCCGCTGCGATGAACGCCGACAGTTTTGCCTACGATATTATGGCGGCGGTGTATGCCGGCTGCGCGGCGTTTGTGTCGTGCAACTACGGGGCCGGCAACATCAGGAGAATGCGTAAGAGTTACTATTGGAGTGTGGCAATCTCGGCGGTTGCGGGCGTCGTTGTGGGAGCGCTGTTCCTGATTTTCGCGAATCCGTTTCTGTCGCTGTTTACCGACGAACCGGCGGTTTTGGAGGCGGGGCGCCAGAGGCTTATTGTTATGTCCTTAAGTTACTGGATCAGCGCCTTCATGGACTGCGCGATTGCGGCCTCGCGCGGAATAGGCAAGTCGGTCGCGCCGACAATAATTGTTATACTCGGGTCCTGTGTGTTCCGCGTGGTTTGGGTGCTGACTGTTTTTGCAGCCGTTGGGACCCTGATGTCTCTCTACAGCCTATACGCGGTGTCGTGGACGCTCACCGGAATTGCCGAAAATATTTATTTTTTCTGGGCGATTAAGAACTTAAAGGGAAAATCAGTCTTGGAGGATACATGAGTAACGATACGAAAACAACTTACGATAAAACCATTATTGCGTGCTTTGTCGCATATATCGTGCAGGCGATAGTAAATAACTTTGTGCCGCTTCTGTTTCTGACTTTTCAGAGAACTTACGGCATTCCGCTTTCGCAGATAACCCTGCTCGTAACCTTTAATTTCGGAATTCAGCTGCTGGTCGATTTGTTGTCCGTGACTTTTGTCGATCGGATAGGTTATCGCGCGTCGATGGTTATCGCGCATGTTTTATCGGCACTCGGATTTTTCCTCTTGACCGTTTTGCCCGATTTGCTGCCTTCGGCATTTGCGGGCATTCTGATATCCGTCATGGTCTATGCAATAGGCGGTGGATTGCTGGAGGTTTTGGTGAGCCCGGTTGTTGAGGCGTGTCCTTCGGACAACAAAGAAAAGGCTATGAGTCTTTTGCACTCGTTCTATTGTTGGGGGCATGTCGGCGTTGTGCTGTTGTCCACTGTGTTCTTTTATTTCTTCGGTACAGCAAACTGGAAAATTCTGGCTTTGATTTGGATTATCGTACCTGCTGTCAATGCTGTTGTATTTACCCGTGTTCCGATTGCGCCTTTGATTGAAGAGGGGGAGACGGGCTTGAGTATCAAAGCGCTTTTTGGTATGAAAATTTTCTGGGTTTTGTTCATCATGATGATTTGCTCAGGCGCGTCCGAACAGGCGGTTTCTCAGTGGGCGTCGACCTTCGCCGAAGAAGGTTTGCAAATCAGCAAAACCATGGGAGATTTGGCAGGCCCGATGGCATTTGCAATACTCATGGGAACGTCGCGCGCATTCTACGGCAAGTATGGCGATAAAATAAACCTCGACAAATTCATGACCGGCAGTTGTATCCTTTGCATATTTGCTTACCTGTGTATCGTTTTCGCGCCGTGGCCTATTGTATCTTTGGCGGGATGCGCAATCTGCGGACTTTCGGTCGGCATAATGTGGCCGGGCACATTCAGTAAAGCCTCAGCATCCATACCGCGCGGCGGAACGGCGTTGTTTGCATTGCTTGCTTTAAGCGGCGACATCGGCTGCTCGGGCGGTCCCACTGTTGTGGGCTTTGTCTCAAATGCTTTTTCGGACAATCTCAAGGCCGGAATTCTTGCCGGAATTGTTTTCCCGGTGTTGTTGCTGGCGGGTCTTTTGGCTTTGAAGAAATTAAAAAAACATGTGGTACGGTAAGTCGTACGAGTTGGCGTACGAGTTAAAATGCGGGTTTGATGATATAATTTCCTTGCTAAATTTTTAAGGCAAGTGGTTTAAAGAAGATGACGTTAAAAGAATTGAAAGCGGGGCAGTGCGCCGTTATTGAAAGCGTGGGCGGAGAAGGTGCGCTGAGGCAGCATTTTCTCGATATGGGTGTTATACCGGGAATTGAGGTCACGGTTATTAAGTTTGCGCCGATGGGAGATCCGATGGAACTTCGGCTTCACGGATATGAACTGACTTTAAGACTCGATGATGCGGCGCAGATTGAAATATCTGAGCCTAAGGAGGCTCCTGTTGAGGAAGACGCTCCTGCGCAGCGGCGCGTTAAGAGTAAGCATCCCTATTTGGGGGAGCCCGGAATTCACCACGACAAAACAAATGAGAATCCTTACGGTGACGACCATGTTCTGACGTTTGCGCTGGTTGGGAACCAGAATTCAGGAAAGACTACATTGTTTAATAGATTGACCGGCGCCAAGCAGCATGTCGGGAATTTCCCGGGAGTTACGGTGGACAGGAGAGACGGGCAGATTATAGGGTACCCGAAGACTTTGGTGACGGACCTGCCGGGAATTTATTCTATGTCGCCTTATTCGAGCGAGGAGATTATTTCCAGGAATTTTGTGCTTAAAGATAAGCCGGACGCGATTATCAATATTGTCGACGCGACAAATATCGAAAGAAATCTTTACCTGACAATGCAGTTGATTGAGACCGGCAGGCCGATTGTTGTGGCACTGAACATGATGGACGAATTGTTGGGCAACGGAGGTTCCGTGGATATAAATCTGATGGAAGATTTGCTTGGCGTGCCGGTGGTGCCTATTTCGGCAGCAAAAAATGAGGGAATAGATGAGTTGGTCCAGCATGCGTTACACGTCGCCAAATATAAGGAGGCTCCGGAGGAACAGGATTTCTGTTCCGAAAAAGACAGCGGGGGAGCGGTGCACCGCAGTATTCACGCGGTGATGCACCTGATTGAGGACCATGCGCAGAAGGCTGAACTACCCATCCGTTTTGCCGCGGGCAAGGCAATTGAAGGAGACAGCCTGATTATTGAAGCGTTGGATTTGGACGGCAACGAGAAAGAGACGCTGGAACACATCCGCGTGCAATTACAAAACGAGCGCGGGCTGGATCCTTCCGCTGCGATGGCGGATATGCGTTTTCGATATATCGAGGACGTGTGCGGAAAGTGCGTGAAGAAACCGGGCGTTTCCAGAGAGCGCGTACGATCAGCCAAAATCGATAAGATTCTGACGGGCAAGTACACGGCGCTTCCGGTGTTCGTGGCGATTATGGCGTTGGTTTTCTACCTGACGTTCAATGTCATCGGTGCGTATCTGCAGGGCCTTCTGGAGATTGCAATCGGGGCGCTGACTGATGTGACGGATGCGGCACTTACAAAGGCCGGCGTCAATCAGGTTATACACAATCTTATTATCGAGGGCATTTTCGAGGGCGTCGGGAGCGTTCTGAGCTTCCTGCCGATTGTGGTCACGATGTTCTTCTTTTTATCGCTCCTCGAGGACAGCGGATACATCGCGCGCGTGGCATTTTTCATGGACAAGATTTTGCGAAAACTCGGACTTTCGGGAAGGAGCATCGTCCCGCTTTTGATCGGTTTCGGCTGCTCCGTGCCGGCGATTATGGCAACCCGCACTTTGCCGAGCGACCGTGACAGAAAAATGACGATTCTCTTAACGCCGTTCATGAGCTGTACCGCAAAGCTGCCGATTTACGCGTTCTTTGTAAACGCGTTTTTCCCGGGCCGCGGCGGGCTTATCATGACCGGCCTCTATCTTTTGGGCATAGTCACGGGCATCCTCGTATCCTTCATATATCGAAAAACACTCTTCTCCGGGCACCCCGTGCCGTTTGTAATGGAACTTCCCAACTACAGGCTCCCGGGCTTTAAAACCACGATGCAGCTGGTATGGGAGAAGGCCAAAGACTTCCTGCAAAAGGCTTTTTCGATTATTCTTATCGCAACTGTCGTAGTCTGGTTCCTGCAAAGTTTCGATATGCACTTCAACCTCGTTGAAGATTCATCGAAAAGCATCATGGCCCTGATAGCAGGCGTCATCGCGCCCATCATGTCACCTCTGGGCTTGGGCGACTGGCGTATCGTCACGTCTCTGATTAGCGGTTTCATGGCCAAGGAGAGTGTGGTTTCAGTCATGGAAGTTCTTTTCGCTGACGGAATCACTGAGGTCCTGACCCCGGTCACCGCAGGCACGATGCTGATTTTCAGCCTCCTTTACACACCCTGTGTGGCGGCGATTGCGTCCGTGCGGCGCGAACTTGGGCACAAATGGGCAGTGGGTGTTGTTATAATTCAGTGTGTGATTGCATGGATTGTCGCGTTTGTTTTTAAACTTATTGCGGGACTTTAAGAGGAGACTTACATGAAGCCTGTTGATATAGTTCTTATTGCGGTTATAGCGGTGGCTTTAATTTTTGCAATTCGTGCGTCTGTAAAGAGAAGAAGGAACGGAGGTTGCGGTTGCGGTTGCCAAAATTGTTCCGGTTGCAAAAATAAATGCAAGTCAGAAAAAGATGAAAAAGAACCCGAATAAGTTCACGCTCAGATACAAGTTGGCCGATAAATTCGCTATGTTCGCATGCACTGCAATAATGCTTGGCGGAACATTTTTCGTGGTTGATGCGCTTATAAAAGACGGAACCGACAAAGGTTTATTTTGGGTTCTTATGCGACTTCTGCTTATCCTTGTTTTTCTGCTTATGTTGTGGGCGGTCGTTTGTGTTGCGTCGGAAATTTGGTTTCAGCGAATTAATGTCGATGGCACGCATATTTACGGCAGAATAAATATTCGGAAAAAGTTTGATATCGACGCTTCGGAAATAAGGAAAATCACCTACAGCATAAACCGCAGCAGCAAACATACCACAATCAAATTCAAAATTAAAACCTCTGACGATGAACTTGAACTTGACCATATTCTTAAGAATTTTAAACTGATGGCAGACCACCTGATCGGCTGGCATGCTACGGGCGTGATACCGAAAAAGGCGATATCCCCGTATGCTATGAAACACCTGGCTTTGTATGCGTCAAAGGATGTGAAGCCGGACACTGAAGCTTTATATCCGAGCACAATTGAGGACCTTTACATCTACATGAAGGGTCTCGATCTGAAGGGTGAAGTTTCACTTGTAAATATTCATACAAGCAAGGGTACGACCGTTCCGACCATTGTCTGGCAGATTGCGGAACATATCTGTTTGCAACTTGAAATTATCGACAATGAGATTTATATCTCCGGTCACAAATCGGGCAATGCAGAAGATCTATTGGAAGAGCCTCTTTTTATCAGCGAACTCGAAGAACTCCCGGACGATTTGCAAAAATTCAACAGGGGTTACTACATGTATCTCGAAAAAGGCCGGCGCGGACAATTCCTGGAACGCGAAGAATACGAGAACAACCGCGGGAAATATGAAGGTTGGGATATATTACTCGGATAATTCAATGCTGAATCCTAATGTTGATTTTCGCAAGTAAATGCAGAAAAATTGCATTTTCGGGAGGAAATCGACTTATTCTTTTTTCGTAAATTTAAAATAAAGTATTGACAAGAATAGTTGTCAAATTTATACTCTTAAGCGTGACAAGGAAAGTTGTCAAAATGCAAAAGATTGATGTCAGGTGGTAAATATGATAAAAGGTCTTGATATTAAAGAAATTTCAAAGAAGAAAGCAGGGAGTGAGAAGTTTTTGACTGCTTTGTCAGAAAAAGAAATTTCCGGCAACGTGCTGAGTGTTTATGAGAACAGGGGTACTCTTTACGCTTGGTACAGAAAGAAGGAACTTGTTGCTTTGTACACGGTTGATGTTATACCCGGATATTTACCTGAGGTTAAGCCGCGTGAGGAGATTGATGAAGAAGGGAAGACTCATAAGATTGCAGGGCGTAAACCTGTTTCCGCTCTGCAGGTGACACGCGTTTATTCTGCGGAGAATGATTCCGATATCGTTTCGAAAATGGATGAGGAAACACTTGATGAAATAAAAACCCGGGCGGTTTTTTCGGATATTGAGAAGGTAATTTTGTTTGACGGGAAAATTCTGCATTCCGTAAAACTGAAAGTTTCCGGTATATCTGTTTCATTTTTCTTTTTCGGTCTTTGTATGGGTTTGATTTACGGTATTGTTTTTGACGATCTGTGCATTGGACTTTTGTTTGGCGTGTCGTTCGGTATTGCTTTCAGCATTTTCGGAATCGGGAAAAACAATGCGTGGGAAGAACTCGAACTGACAGAAGAAAATCGCCTGAAGGTTTCCGAAGAGATAAAGTCAACATCGATATTGGAGTAAACTCATGCCACTGAACAATCAACTTAAAGTATATAGGGCAAAGCTCGGTGTGAATCAGTCCGAGATGGGAAAATTGGTTGGAGCGTCGCGTCAGACCATAAGTCAGATAGAGCGCGGGGACTATTCGCCGTCGGTGACGTTGGCGTTGAAGATTGCGAAGGTTTGCGATTGCAGGGTTGAAGATATATTCAGTTTGGAGGATTGAAAATGAAGAGCAAAGAAACAGGAAAGATTGTGAAGTTTGTTTGCGTGTTTGTACTATGCGCGGTGTGCGGTTTTTTCGCCGGAAAGTTCGCGAGGATGGGAGAGGACAAGATAAACTCCGTTTGGGGAAATTTCAGTGACCGACTGCAAACAGTTCTGCCGTTTATATACATAGCATTTGTTCTGGTGTTTGCGGCAGTCTCGGTTGTTCTTTATCTGAACGTTCGAAAACTGGAAAAATCCATGGTCGGCAAAGACGACGATGAGACGGATGAGATTGCAGGGAAGATTGAAGAGACTGTAAGCCGCCCGATCCTGGCGTCTAACATTATGTGGATTGCGAATTTCTTTTTCTTTGCAGCCTGCATGGATGTTGCCTGTTTCAGTGAAGTCGGGAAAGGCAACCGCGCGCTTTACATGTTCCTGCCGTTGGCTTTGCTGCTGTTCTCCATTGCCTTCGTGATTGTTATTCAAAGACAGTCGCTGGAAATTGAGAAGAGAATCAACCCGGAGAAGTCCGCGAGCATGTTCGATTTCAATTTCAACCGCAAGTGGCTCGAAGACGGGGATGAGGCGGACAAAATAAAGTCGTACAAGGCCGGGTACATGGGTTTTCGTGCAATGAACACCGCATGCCTCGTGCTTTGCATCGTATCCTTCATGGTGCAGCTCGTGTTCAAGACCGGAGCCCTGCCGATATTCTTTGTGTGCGTAATCTGGGGCACGGGCATAATTTCCTCAACCCTGGCGGCGATAAAAAGCGAAAAGCAGGGCCTTTAAGCCCAGTCGAAATTCTCGGTGCCGGCTCCGATTTCAAAGTGGTATTTGGCAATCCCAAGATCAATCTTTGTGTAGAATCCGAAGTCGGCTTTGGCCGCAACCGGGCGATCCTTGCCGATAAACTTAAACTTCTGCTGATTCATGGCTGTGGGTGCGAGGAGGGCCGCTCTGACCCCTGCTTTAAACCAGTCCGGCGCCTGTCCGTCGTAGTGCGAAACATCTTTAGGTGATTTGGTTTTGTGAGTAACGCCCTGATTTTCTCCGTAACCGATTGAAACCACGATATAAAGTTTCTGCCCGGGTTTAACCTCGTACGCACCTTTAACCTTGTCGAAGGTCAGGGCAACCCAGCAGGTGTTAAGACCCAACTGCTGTGCGGCCAAAACAATTTTCTCGCCGTAGTAGCCAATCTCTTCGTCCATACCTTTGGGACCCACCAAAGCCAGATAGTTTGTAACGCCCGAAAACTTCCCGTACTTGGCCTTGGCTCCGGCAAATGCCGTCGGCTCGTCTTTCACAAGCTGAATGTTAAGCCCGCTTTCTATGTTGCATTCCGAAATAACTTCCTGAAGTTTAGAGAGAGTTTCGCCTTCAATTTTTTTGTTTGTGTAAGATCTTACCGCATGGCGGTTTTCGATTGCTTCGGTTAAAGTCATTTTGTGCCTCCTTTAGTTGTCGCCGCCTCTGTCCGGCGCTGATTTTGTTATTTCCTTTATGTTTTCGAGCAGGGAGATGAGATTCTCGATTTTGCCGTTATCGGGCTCCAGATAGTAGTAGATTAGCCTGCCTTCTTTGCGGCTCTTGACGATTCCGGCGTTTTTGAGAATCTGCATGTGGTGCGACACCGCCGGGCGCGACAGTTTTGTTTTGGCGGCGATGTCCACAACGCGCGAGCCTGAGCATTCCATCGACAGCATAATCGTCAGAAGATATTGCCGTGTCTCATCGCTCAATGCCGTTAAAATCTTTTGGTTTGTTTCGAACTCTTTTTCAAGATTTCTAATCGTCTCTTCTGTTATCAGCATTTTGCGCCCCGAATCTGTTTAAATATTTGAACGGATTGTAGCATATATATTTTGTGTGGGGGCATCCGTAAAATTTTTTGAGATGGGTTTTTATGTTGTATGACAACTCGTACGAAATCGGGTGTCTCATAATCCCTGATGCGCTCTTATTACCATTTATTTACCACCAATGCGTAAATTTATGGTAATCCGCGGCTCATAATCCCTGATGCGCTCTGATTTACCATTTATTTACCACCAATGCGTAAATTTATGGTAATCCGCGGCTCATAATCCCAGATGCGCTCAAAATTACCATTTATTTACCACCAATACGTAAATTTATGGTAATCCGCGGCTCATAATCCCAGATGCGCTCTAAATTACCATTTATTTACCACCAATGCGTAAATTTATGGTAATCCTCGACTCATAATCCCAGATGCGCTCTAAATTACCATTTATTTACCACTAATGCGTAAATTTATGGTAATCTGCGACTCATAATCCCTGATGCGCTCTGATTTACCATTTATTTACCAACAATGTGTAAATTTATGGTAATCCGCGGCTCATAATCCCAGATGCGCTCTGATTTACCATTTATTTACCAACAATGTGTAAATTTATGGTAATCCGCGACTCATAATCCCTGATGTGCTCTAAATTACCATTTATTTACCAACAATGCGTAGATTTTTGGTAATCCGCTACCTGTAAATCGTACGAGTTACCATACGAGTTACAAATCAGTAAGAGACGAGTATAATTAGCAGGGACTAATTATGAGCAAAGATATATTTAAAACAACGAAGAAAACGGGCTTGGCGATATTCTATGCTTTTATCGCCGCGGTGTTTTATGCTTTGAATGCGCCGGGGTCTAAGATTTTGCTTGAAGGCGTTGAGCCCAAAATGCTTGCAGGGCTCCTTTATTTGGGCGCGGGCTTGGGGATTGGCTTTATGTCGTTGTTTCGAAAATCAGAATCGCAGGAGAGACTTTCCGGTAAAGATATGCCGTTTGTTGTGGGGATGGTTGTTCTGGATATCCTGGCGCCTATATTTCTGATGGTTGGACTGAGCCTGACCGATGCGGCGACCGTGTCGCTTTTGAATAATTTTGAGATTGTCGCGACGACGTTGGTTGCACTGCTGTTTTTCCGCGAGAAGGTGTCAGGCAAACTTTGGATCGGAATCGCTTTGGTTACAGTGTCGAGCATTTTGCTGTCGTGTGATTTTTCGTCGGGATTCGATTTTACGCCGGGTGCGTTGTTGGTGTTGGCGGCCGCGGTGTGCTGGGGATTTGAGAACAACTGCACAAGGATGCTGTCGTCGAAAAACACTTTTCAGATTGTGTTTATAAAGGGGATATTCTCGGGGACAGGTTCCGTTGTTGCGGCGCTTGTGACCGGAGAGGTTTTTCCGGGCTTGAAATATATTGTTTTCGCGTTGCTTTTGGGGTTTGTTGCGTACGGACTTTCGATTTTCTTTTATATCCGTGCGCAAAACGGCATCGGTGCGTCGAAAACATCCGCTTATTACGCGGTGGCGCCGTTTATCGGAGCGTTGCTGTCTTTTGTTTTGCTTAAGGAAAACCCGGGAGCGAATTTTGTTCCGGCGTTTTTGATTATGGTCGTCGGCACGGCGGTTGTCGTCTGGGACACCTTGTCGGCCCAATCTTCCGAGAGGTGATTTTATGGAACGTTTTACGGTAAAGGATGACGGATTTGCGGGAGTGTTTTATCCCGGGACGCGCGGGACCGACACGATAGTTGTGTTTGTCGGCGGCGCGTCGTGCAATGAGAAGGTGTCGTTTAAGGCTTCAAGATTTATCCGCGATGCGGGGATATCGATGCTGCTTCTGGGCTTCTATCTATGGAAGGACACACCCAAGGATTTAACTGAGATACCCGTGGATTATTGCGAGACGGCGGTTAAATATTTGAAATCTAAATACAATCCCACAAATATTTTTATGACGGGTGCGTCGACAGGCGCGGGGTACACCTTGCTTTGCGCGTCGTACATTCCCGAAATCACAGGCGTTGCCGCAATTGTGCCGTTCGACTATGTCATGGAGGCATCGTCGTTCACCAAAAGATACGGCAATTCCGTTTACACCTACAAAGGCAAAGACGTCCCGTATGAGAGCAACAAAATCGTCGACGATGGGTTGAGCGCACTTTGCAAAAAATGCAAGGCCGCAGGATATCCGCTCTCGCGCCTCATGCGCTTCGGGTACGACCAAGCTCCAATTGAAGAGCATGCGCGCATAAAGACCGAAAATATAAACGGCGACATTTTGCTCATAGGCGCAAAAAACGACGACTGCTGGCCGTCGGATATCGCAGTTCCGCGAATCGCCGAAAGCCTTGAGGAGCACGGGTTTCAACATAAGGTCAAAGCCATCGTCTACGACCGCGCAAGCCACGCGCTTGGCGGCAACTACGACGAGACCGGAGCTTTCATAAGATTCCTGATGCGTCTGATGATGAAGAGCGAAAAGACAGACCCCGAAGGTTGCAATGAATCGCGGCAGAAATGCATGCGGGAGATGCTTGACTTTTTCGAAAACGGGGGCCTTAATTAAGAGGCTTTCGGCAAAGGAGTTTTTATATGAATTTTCTGATTTTATTCCTTATCGCGATGGTTATAAGTTCCATCGGGTTTAAGAAATTTGTGTGGTTTATTTCCATCGGCTACGGGTTTTCGATAGCGGCAATCGGTGTCGCACTGCTTGTTTTGTTTCGGTCCGGTCTTTCTGTCGGAACGGTGATTTTCAGTTGTTTGTTTATCGCTTACGGATGCCGCCTAGGCGGTTATCTTTTGTTGCGCGAACTCAAGAGCACGTCCTACAACGCCAAGATGAAGGCCGAGGTTAAGGACGGGTCCGACATGAATATTTTTGTGAAGATTCTGATCTGGGCCGTTTGCGCTTTGCTTTATGTCTGCGAGACCTCTCCTGTCTATTTCAGGCTCTCAAACGGCGATGGCACGGACATTCCCGTTATCGTCGGCATCTGCATAACCGCACTGGGTTTTGTTCTCGAGAGTATGTCAGATTTGCAGAAGTCAAAAGCCAAGAAGAAAAATCCCGGAAGGTTTGTGGACACGGGCCTTTTCAGGTTAGTGAGGTGCCCGAATTATTTAGGCGAAATCCTTTTTTGGACAGGAGTTTTTGTATCGGGCACAACTTCACTCAATTCACCTTTGCAGTGGATTGCGGCTGTCTTCGGCTACGTTTGTATCGTCTACATTATGTTCGGCGGCGCGAGGCGACTGGAACTTCGTCAGAACCGCAACTACGGGGAAGACCCTGAGTACCAAAAATATGTTAAGACCGTGCCGATTTTAATTCCTCTGGTTCCGCTTTATTCGGTGGCGAAATACAAGTGGCTTGTGGGATAATGTTTGTATAACCGGTAAAGGAGATTTGACATGAGCATTTACGATTATTCCGTTCCCAAGACCGATGGCACCGAATTAAATCTTTCCGATTTAAAGGGCAAGGTTATCCTCATTGTAAATACGGCCACAGGCTGCGGGTTTACGCCTCACTACGAGCCTCTCGAATCCATGTACGAAAAGTTCCACGAACAAGGTTTGGAGATTATCGATATTCCGTGCAATCAGTTCGCAGGCCAGACCCCCGGAACCGACGAAGAGATTCACGAATTCTGTACGCTTAAGTACAACACCAGGTTCCCTCAGATGAAGAAGAGCGATGTGAACGGGGAAGGGCAGCTGCCGCTTTACGCGTACCTCAAATCTCAGAAAGCATTCGAAGGCTTCGGCAAAGGCCCTAAGGCTTTGATGATGAGCACGATGCTCAAGGCAATCGACAAGAACTACAAGAAAAATCCGGACATCAAATGGAACTTCACAAAATTCCTTGTTGACCGCGACGGCAACGTAGTCCAAAGATTCGAGCCCACAGCCGATATGAAGGATGTCGAGGCGGCGGTTGAAGCATTGATATGAACGGCAAAGTTATTCTGATTCACGGCAGGTTGTGCAGCGGAAAAAGCACTTATGCGGGTGAACTGAAAGATAAGATCGGCGGTGTTGTTTTGTCCGTAGATGAAGTGATGCTGTCTGTGTTTCCCGATGGGGCCGGGATATCTCACGATGTTTATGAGGGCCGCGTCAAAAACTTTCTGATGAATAAATCTTTGGAACTGTTGTCTTTGGGAGTTAACGTTATTCTCGACTGGGGTTTCTGGACTTCCGCGGAGAGAAAATATATTCGCAGATTTTATACAGACAAAGGTTTTGAAACCGAACTGCATTCCATCGAAATTTTGGATGAGGAGTGGGAGAGACGGATTGTTGCCCGCAATTCCGATAATTCAGAAACGTCATTTTCTGTTGATGAAGGGTTGCTCAAAAAGTTTTTGCTTGTTTATGAGCCGTGTGCCGAAGGCGAAGCGGATGTTGTTGTGAATTAGGTTTTCGATGTGTGTATATGGAACTTAAAGTTTTGGATGTTGAATTTTCCGTGTGTAAAGTTGAGTCCTATTCAGGCGTGGATTTGGGCGCGGAGTTTGTATTTACGGGGAGTACGGATGAGGAGAAATCCTTGGTTTGCCCGACTGCTTTGTGCCCTGCTGCGTGTTTGGAACGGGAAGACGGGTGGAGAGGTTTTCGCGTTGAGGGAGTGTTGGATTTCTCCCTGATTGGAATACTTTCCAAAATCTCCGGAGTGTTGGCGGAGAACTCAATCGGGATCTTTGTGGTGTCAACGTTTAACACGGATTATGTTCTTGTGAAGTCCGAAAATCTTTCCGCTGCCGTCGATGCTCTTTCTGCTGCGGGATATGTGATAAATTAAAAACGAACAATTGTTTTAAAATACTCTGCGTGCTATAATTTTCACCTGGGTGTCACCCGGACTTAAAGGCGGTTGTCCTCCAAGTATCTCCGATTCTTCGGAAGCGAGGAGGTGAGGCTTATGTCCAATTATGAAACATTAAGCGTCGCTCTTGCGATTGCCATGCTAATAGTTGCGATTTTGAGACTTTTAAAAAACAAATAACCGCTTCATGTTGCACTTAGAAGCGGTTATTTTTAACCAAATCTGAGGACAACCGTCTTGGGTGCGCCCTTCTTATCTGAAATTTTACAACTAATTGATATTTGAGTCAAACATTGGGAAATTATGAATTTGAGTTTGTCAATTTCTTCTTTTGTATTATAATGCTTTTGTTTAGAGGCAGAGTAGCGTGTAGATTGACTGCTCGAACTTTGGGTCGAACCGTGAATCTACGTTCTACCTCCTTTAAACAAAAATTTTATTTAAAGGAGTTTTTTCATGGAAAAAATTTTTAAGACCGAAGTTGCCGGCCGTCCTTTGACCGTCGAGACCGGTAAGATTGCGCAGTTTGCAAACGGCGCGGTTCTGATTCGTTACGGCGAGACCGTTGTTCTTTCAACGGTTACGGCTTCAGCCCAGCCCCGTGAGGGCATCGACTTTTTCCCGTTGTCCGTTGACTACGAGGAAAAGCAGTACGCAGTCGGAAGAATCCCCGGAGGATTTTTGAAGAGAGAAGGACGCCCGGGCGAGAAGGCCATCCTCACATCCCGTGTTATCGACAGACCTATCCGTCCGTTGTTCCCGAAGGATTTGAGAAACGACGTTGTTGTATCGAACCTCGTTATGTCCGTAGACCCCGATTGTTCGCCTGAAATTACGGCAATGATGGGTACATCCATTGCAATCGCGATTTCCGATATCCCGTGGAAGGGACCTATCGGCGGTGTCGTTCTCGGATTGATTGACAACAAGACGGTTATCAACCCGACACTCGAGCAGCGTCAGGAATCCCAGATGTACGTAACTTTGGCAGGTACCGCAACCAAGATTTGCATGGTTGAGGCCGGCGCCAACGAAGTTCCGGATGACATCATGTTGCAGGCAATCGCTGACGGCCACGAGGAAATCAAGAAGATTGTCGCGTTCATCAATGAGATTGTTTCCGAAATTGGCAAAGAGAAGTTCACATACGAGTCCGCGGATGTTCCCGAGGACGTTTTCGCTGCAGTTAAGGAATTCGGCTGGGATGAGATGAGACAGGCTGTTTTGTCTGACGACAAGAGCGTGCGAGATGCCAACGTTGCGGCTCTCCAGGAGAAGGTTGCCGCAATGCTCGAAGAGAAGGAGGAAGGTTTGTCCTCCTGGGCACCCGATGCTATTTATAAGCTCGAGAAGAAAGTCGTACGCGACTACCTCTTCAGAGAACACGTCCGTGTCGACGGCCGTGCTTTGGACCAGATCCGTCCGCTTTCCTGCGGAGTCGGAATTCTCCCGCGCGTTCACGGTTCGTCTTTCTTCCAGAGAGGCCAGACACAGGTTATGAACGTTTGTACTTTGGCACCTTTGTCCGAAGCACAGAAACTCGAAGGCCTCGATGAACAGACCGAAAAGAGATATATCCATCACTACAATTTCCCAGGTTATTCCGTAGGTGAGGCAAAGGCTTCCAGGAGCCCGGGACGCCGTGAAATCGGTCACGGTGCTTTGGCCGAAAGATCTCTTATCCCTGTTCTGCCTTCCGAAGAGGAATTCCCTTACGCAATCAGAACAGTATCCGAAATCACAATGTCAAACGGTTCCACATCCCAGGGTTCCGTTTGCGCATCCACTTTGTCTTTGATGGACGCAGGTGTTCCGATTAAGCGCCCGGTTGCCGGTATTTCTTCCGGCCTTATCGTTAACGAAGAAGACGACACAGACTTCCTCGTATTCATGGATATCCAGGGCATCGAAGACTTCTTCGGCGACATGGATTTCAAGGTTGCAGGTACCACAGAAGGTATCACTTCCATCCAGGTTGACATCAAGGTTGAAGGTCTGTCTCTTGACATCATCAAGGCTGCTTTTGAGATGACACGCAAGGGCCGTCTGCAGATTATCAACGACATCATTCTGCCTTGCATCCCCGAGCCCCGCGCAGAACTTTCCAAGTGGGCTCCCCGCATCATCACAATGCAGATCCCGGTTGACAAGATTCGTGAAGTCATCGGTTCCGGCGGAAAGGTCATCAACAAGATTATCGCTGACACAGGCGCCGGCATCGACATCAACGAAGACGGGACAATCTACATCTCCACACCCGATGCCGAGGCTGCCGAGAAGGCTCAGCAGATTATCAACGGTATCGTTTCCGACCCTGAAATCGGCACCGAATACGACGGTGTTGTAACAAGACTTATGGATTTCGGCGCATTCGTTGAATTCCTGCCCGGCAAGGAAGGTCTTGTACACATCAGCAAGCTCGCTTGGAACAGAGTCGACAAAGTCGAAGACGTTGTCCACGAAGGTGACAAGGTCCGCGTCAAGGTAATCGAGATTGACTCTCAGGGCAGAATCAACCTGTCCATCCGTGACACTACCGAGAAGCCCGAAGGCTACGTCGAAGAAGAGCCCAGAAAGCGCGCACCCCGCGAGCGTCGCGGCGGTTACAACGGCGGAAACCGTTACAACAACAATAACTCTTCCGATGATTCCGCTCCCAAGAAGGGCAGAAGAAGAGAATTCTGATTTTTAGAATTACGCGAAAAGAAGCCGAACCTTCCGGGGTTCGGCTTTTTATTTATTATCAAATCTTTCATGTCAGTTGCATAAATTGTCAGTGCTTTTAATGTATAATTTATTTTATTAAGTCTGAAAGGGATTTGTTTTTGTGATTGAATACATAGACAACATGGAATGGTATTTATCGGATATTGATAAAAAAGGACTTTCTCGGGTTTGGGACAGCATACTTAATGATGCTGTTTCCAATCCCAGTGAATATGTTGATATAACTGACAGATTTGGCCTGCTTTATGAAATCGGATTGGCTCACGTTGATAAAAACGCAAAAAAATCAGCAGGCAAATATTTTACGCCGGATGATGTCGCGTTAATTATGTCTCAGTGGTTGGAAGATTTGCCGGGTGATAATATTTGCGATGTCGGCTGTGGTGTTGGAAATTTAATCCTTGCATATTTGAAATATGTTGGTGAAGAACGTGCTTTGAATCTGATTAAAGACGGACACATATGGCTTTACGATAACGACCCTGTTGCAATTAAAATATGCAAATTTACGATAGCGATTAAATATGGGGTTCAATATTTGGATTCGATTAATTGTGTAAAGGGTGATTTCCTGAATAAAAAAGTAAATTTACCGGAATCCGCAAGAGTTATCTCCAATCCTCCTTATGGGAAAACCGGTTTGCTTAAATCATGGAATGTAACGGAAAACATTGACTGTTCCAGAGAATTATATGCAGCCTTTGCCGAGAAAATTTTTGAACAAAGTGTATCAAGCGTTTTGATTACTCCGTATAGTTTTATCGGCGGTAATAAATTTTACTCACTCCGTAAAGTGATGAACAAACTTAAAGGGTTTATTGTTTGTTTTGATAATGTTCCCGGAAATATTTTCAATGGCCGCAAACAGGGCATTTTTAATTCAAATATGACAAATTCTGTCCGGGCGGCAATTACTGTATCGACATTACCTGATGATAAATCTGAGTGTGGCTATGTTGTTTCACCGATGATCAGATTTAAAACATCGGAGCGCAGTGAGTTGCTGGATTGTGATGTTCTTAAGGGCTTTCTGGGCAATAACAGACAAACAGTAAACGATGTCGATACATCGTTTGTAAAATGTTTCAAAGAACTTGAATCGGTATATTATTCATGGAAATCGTTGTCTGACAAAATTCTGTCTGACTATGTTGATGCGTTATCGGAAAATGTAGTATATATGCCTAATACCTGCAGATATTTTTCTGTTGGGGCAAAACGCAAATTGCAGAGATCCGGAATGCACGAAATTTGTGTTTCTGAGGAATTCTATAACATAATTTATTGTTGGATAAATTCGAGTTTTGTTTATTGGCACTGGAGACTTTTTGACGGCGGAATTAACTATCCTCAGAGCTTATTGCTTTCAATGCCTGTATTCTTTGACAAATTGACAGAACAACATATTTCTGAATTGGACAGAATAGCATCCGAAATGCAGCGTTCCGAAGTTAAATATTTATCGTATAAGATGAATGCCAAGGCAGCGCAGGAAACGGTTAAATTTCCCGTGATTTACAGAAATCAAATAGATGATGTTTTCCTCGATGCACTGGGATCACATTTTAGTCATGAGATTTTTGACCGTGTTCATGCCAATCACATTTTCAGTGATGATTCTGACGGTTATAATTCAAATGTTGAAGCGGAGGTCGTTTAATGAATAAGGCGGAAGCAATCAAATTCTTAATAGATGAAGTGTACAGCAAAGATTTATATGCTGTTCTTACCAAACGCGAAATCAAAACAATAGAGAAATGTCACAAAGAAAATTTTAAGCAATTTGAAGAATATTCTGATTTTAAGCGTGCCTTCCCGGATGTTGATGAACTTGTTGGCAAAATAAAAGCCGGCAAATCTGAAATTGACAAACAATTGGAAATTAACAAGGATTTGCAGTCCGGAATGATTAATGAATGCTGTAATTTACAAACTCTTGCCAATCATTTGAAATTGAACTGTTTCATTGATTTGGACACAACACCGGTCAATAAACTGCCTAAAGAGATTAAGGCTATGCTGATTGCGTCGCCTCAAAGTGCCAGGTATGTATATTACAAAAAGACCAATCAGGACATATATATAGTTCAATACGGCAATCCTGATGCAGGAGATGCTGTCATTGTTGTAAAAGGCAATCAGATTAGGGTTGAAATTAAGGATTTGCCTGCGAGAACCGGAGAAAAAGATATATTTTTTGACGACAACGGGAAGCTCGTTCCCAGTGAAGATGTTCGTGTTAATTGCAAGGGAATAACCGCCGTAATCGAACATTTCAACAACGACGATTTCAACATTACCAAAATTTTTTCTCACAACATTCCCATTCCGCCTGAATTAAGCATCATGATTGTCGAAGACTATTTCAACCTGACCGAAGTGGATTTGTTTATGACAACAGACAAAGACAACAAGCTTGTGGTTATAAAACCGGAAGATTTGCTGGACGTGAACAAGAATGTTTTATCGTTAGCCGGCAGTGAGATAAGGCCCAAAGGTAAGAATAAAACCAAAGTTTACACACCAAAATTTTTGCTTGAATCATTGAAAGTGTGCAGTGCTGAAGAAATTGCACCGAGAGTATTCAGGATTATAAACCGAGGAGATGATATATCCGGACCTATCACACGCAAAAGTAATGATTGGTTTGGATTTAACCATGTGTTCAGAATTGAGAACAAATACATAAACGGAAATCCCGGTCTTGACGGAGTTGGCACCCCTGTTGATTTTTGTATTGATGATGTCAAGGAATTAAAGCCAACAGTATGTGCTCACATTAATTTAAATCTGAGCAAAAACGAACTTAAACAAATTTATAAGAATAAGTAAAGCGGTACACTATGACCTCTAAAACAAAACGCAACAGAATCTTAAGATACACGGTAACCATTCTGATTCCCGTTGTGCTTTTGACATGCGTTTTCTTTTTGCTTACAAGCAACAGTATGGTCAAGCTTACAACTCAGAACATGCTTTTGCAGTCGCGCGACAATGCCGAACTGGTTGATGCGTATATGTATGAAGTTGTCGGGGACATGGAGGACATCCGTGAACTTATCGAGCGCAACTGCACCACGGATGAAGAGGTTGCCGAGTTTGTAAGTTCCACCGGGAACTATGGTGTTTTCGGTGGAGTATATACCGGTGACAACACAGGGTTCTACATCGGATCAACCCCGTGGGATATTCCCGATGACTACGATCCTACATCAAGGCCATGGTATATTGACGGCATGAACTCCCGGGATTTTGTTTTCGGTGAACCGTATATGGATGCGTCCGTGGGCATCATGTGCGTAAGTGTTTCTGCGCTGATGGATGCCGGGGACGACAGCATTGTGCGCGTCGTGGCCTCCGACATATACCTGGATTACATGGACACGATTGTGCAGGACATGATTTCCACCACGGGAATCGAGGGCGCCCTGATTGTGACATCCGGCGGCGACGCAATCGTTGCCGATTCCTCGGGAGAATACGCCGGACAGTCAATGTCCGAAAGCTCCGAGATCAACTCGGTCCTTGCATCCGAGGTAATCGGAAAGAGTGCCGGCATTTACCAGATTTCCACATCTTCCGGACGCTATTATGTCACGGTTGAGGAAATTCCCGTCACCGGTTGGTACCTGATTACCTACGAAAGCCGCAACGTAATTTTGCACAATCTTCACGTTGTTGAGATGATTATGATTATCGCCGCAGCCTTGGTGACCGTTATCCTGATTGTCGTAATGCTTCGCTACGGCCGCGAGGTTTCCGAGGTAGAGCAACAGGCAAACAAAGCCAAGACAGAATTTATCTCAAGGATTTCCCACGATATAAGAACACCAATCGGTCAGGTTTTGAATCTCACGGAATTTGCCAAAGAGGACAAGAACAATCCCGAAAAACTCGACGAGGACCTGGACCGAATAGACTCATCCGGCAGGTTCCTGTTGTCTCTCATAAACGATGTCCTCGATGTCTCGCAGATTGAAAGCGGCCTTATGGAACTCCATCCCACGGTTATGTCCTATACGGTATTCATCAACGATATCAAAAACATAATGGAGCCTCTGTGTGAGAGCAAAAAAATCAAATTTGTATTCGACGACAGTAAACAGGATTCCGATTTGCCTGATATTCTTTGCGATGAGGTTCGCATCAAGCAGATAACCTTAAATCTTCTGTCCAACGCCGTTAAGTACACACCGGAAGGCGGCACGGTCACATATATTTCGGAAAACCGCGTCAAATCCGACGGAAACATCGCTTTCGGATACACAATCAAGGACACCGGTGTCGGCATGACCCCTGAATACATGGAGCATATGTACGAAATGTTCACCCGCGATACCGACAACAAACTCCGCGACAACACCCAGGTCGGCTCAGGCCTCGGCCTCTACCTTGTCAAGAACATGGTGGACTTGATGGGCGGCACCATCGATTACCAAAGCGAGCAGGGCAAAGGCACAACCGTCGCCGTCCGTATGGATTTCGAGCGCGCCCCCGAGTCTGCTGTCAAGGAAACAAAATCTGCACCTGATACATCCGACACGTCGAAAACATACAAAGGAAAAATTCTTCTCGTTGAAGACAACGACCTCAACACCGAGATAGCAATGAGAATCCTTGAAGTTTTAGGCCTTGATGTTGACCACGCAGCCAACGGGCGTGAGGCTGTCGATATGGTTGCCCAATCTGATGCAGGCTACTATCAACTGATTTTCATGGATATTCAGATGCCCGTTCTTGACGGTTACGGTGCTACCAAAGAAATAAGGGAACTGGGCAGAGAAGATGCCGCCAATGTCCCGATTGTCGCAATGACCGCCGACGCCTTTAAAGATGCCGTGGAACACAGCAAAGAATCCGGTATGAACGACTTCATCACCAAACCTTTGGTCATTGACAAAATCACTGAAATCCTGGACAAATATCACCTGAACTAAAAAACGGTTGAGCCAAAACTCAACCGTTTCTTTCTGGTGACCCCAAGGGGACTCGAACCCCTGATTGCGCCGTGAGAGGGCGCCGTCTTAACCGCTTGACCATGGGGCCATATCAGCGCTCAAGTATAATAGCACAACAAATTTTATAAGGCAAGCAAATTAAAATGCTTAATTGCACCGTAATCGGCACCAATCATCTTTCACAATGACGGTCACTGTGAAAGATGATGATTGCTGTACATCGAATCCCCTAAAAAGTCACCTACGGTAAGGTGAAAAAATAGGTGATATGGTTGCAAATTCCCTAAAAAGTCACCTGTGGTAAGGTGACCAAATAGGTGATATGGTTGCAAATCCCCTAAAAAGTCACCTACGGTAAGGTGACCAAATAGGAGAAAAAATATTGTGGAGTGCGGTTTGTAAGAATTAAGTTCAAGTGATATATTTATTTGACAATTTTTACAAGGATGAAATTATGGAAGAGATAGGAAACATAAAAATACGCGGGGCGAGGGAACACAACCTCAAGAATATTGATATAGATATACCGCGCGATAAGTTTGTTGTGTTGACGGGCCTTTCGGGGTCCGGCAAGAGTTCGCTTGCGTTTGATACGATTTACGCTGAAGGACAAAGGCGCTATGTTGAGTCGCTTTCGTCTTATGCCAGAATGTTTCTGGGGCAGATGGAAAAACCGGATGTCGACAATATTTCCGGACTGTCGCCTGCGATTTCGATAGATCAGAAATCCACTGTGGTGAATCCGAGATCCACTGTCGGCACCGTTACGGAGATTTACGACTATTTCAGATTGTTGTATGCAAGGGTCGGTGATGCGTACTGCCCCGAGTGCGGCACAGAGATTACGTCGATGTCGATTGATACGATTGTGGATAAGATTTTCGAGAGGCCGGAAGGGTCGAGGCTTATTGTTTATGCACCTGTTGTAAGGGGTAAGAAGGGTGAGTTTACAAAACAGCTCGATTCTTTCAGGAAGTCCGGATTCTCGCGAGTGAGGATTGACGGGATTACTTACGATTTGGAAGAGGAGATTAAATTAAACAAAAATAACAAGCACGATGTGTTTGTTGTTGTCGACAGATTATCGCTTAAGGAAAGCAATACATCGAGAATTTACGATTCGTGCGAGACGGCGCTGAAGCTGACGGACGGCTTGTTACTGGTTGAGTTTCAGACCAAAAACGATGAAGGTGAATACGACTCTGAAGAGGATTTTTTCTCCCAGAAACTCGCGTGCCCGAAGTGCGGGTTTTCGATGGGTGAGATAACTCCGAGAAGTTTTTCCTTTAACAATCCTTACGGGGCGTGTCCGGAGTGTTCCGGCATCGGGACGCTGACGCGCGTCGACCCCGAGCTTTGCATTACGAATCCGAAGCTGTCGATAAACGAGGGGGCGATTCGGACCGCAGGGTGGAATTTCGACGATCCGAAGTCCTGGGGGCGCGGTTTTGCAGAGGCTCTCGCGAAGAAATATAAATTCTCGCTTGACATGCCTTATAACAAGTTACCGGCGAAGATTAAGAACATTCTCCTTTACGGCAACGACGGGGAAAAGATGAAGATTGACACGTCGAACAGCATCTACAAGAGGTCAGGCGACTACTACTCGGCCTGGGAGGGGCTGGTGCCGTCCGTGTGGAGGCGATACCGCGAGGCGTACGGTGACGAGCAGAGGAGGTCGTACGAGCAGTACCTGACGATTGACACATGCCCTGTGTGCAGCGGCACGAGGCTTCGCAAAGAGCGTCTGTCCGTGCTCGTGGGCGGCCTTAACATCAGTGCTTTGTGCGACCTTTCGGTCAAGCGCATGCTTGCGTTTTTCGAAAACATAAACTTCGAGGGAAAGAAGGCTGAAATTGCGGCCCCGATTATGCGCGAGGTCAACGCACGCCTGACGTTCCTGATGGATGTGGGCCTGGATTATATGACCCTGTCGCGTGCATCGATGACCCTGTCCGGCGGCGAGGCACAGCGTATCCGCCTTGCAACACAGATAGGCTCGGGCCTTCAGGGAGTTCTTTATATTCTCGACGAGCCTTCTATTGGTTTGCACCAGCGCGACAATTCAAAACTCATCGCAACCCTGAAGAAACTGAGAGATTTGGGTAACACGATTATTGTTGTTGAGCACGATGAGGAGACGATGCGCGAGGCAGACCACATTGTGGACATCGGCCCGGGCGCGGGAATCAACGGCGGCGAGGTCGTGGCTCAGGGCACCGTTGATGACATTATCGCAGCACCGAATTCCGTGACCGGGGACTATCTGTCGGGCCGCAAGTTTATCCCTGTACCGATGAACAGAAGAAAGCCTGCAAAAGATGCATTTGTACATATCAAAGGAGCAACAGTAAATAACCTTAAAGATATTGATGTTGATATTCCTTTGGGTGTGTTTACCTGCATAACAGGTGTTTCCGGGTCCGGTAAGTCATCTTTGATTAATTCCACTTTGGTGCCGTTTCTGACACATAAATTAAACGGTGCGCGCAAGAAAAAGGTGATGTGCTCCGGGATTACCGGATATTCCAAACTTGACAAGATTATCGTTATCGACCAGTCTCCGATAGGAAGGACGCCGAGATCGAATCCCGTGACTTATATAGGAGTCTTTGATCTTATTCGTAAGCTGTTCACCGAGACGCCCGATGCGAAGATGAGAGGTTATCAGCCCGGACGGTTCAGTTTTAATGTCAAGGGCGGAAGGTGCGAAGCATGCTGCGGTGACGGTGTGAAAAAGATTGAGATGCACTTTTTGCCGGATATCTATGTTAAGTGCGATGTTTGCGGCGGCAAGAGATACAACCGCGAGACGCTCGAGGTCAGGTACAAGGGCAAGAACATCGCGGAAGTTTTGGAGATGTCGGTGGATGAGGCGTGCGTGTTTTTCGAGGGATTGCCGAATATATACCGCAAATTGAGGACACTCAAAGATGTAGGATTAGGTTATATAAAGTTGGGGCAGCCTTCAACGACGTTGTCCGGCGGTGAGGCGCAGAGGGTTAAGTTGGCATCCGAGCTCTCGCGCAGATCGACGGGGAAAACCATGTATGTCATGGACGAGCCGACGACGGGCCTGCATGTTGCGGACGTACACAAGTTGGTTGACATTTTGGAGCGCCTCACGGAAAATAAAAACACGGTTGTTGTCATTGAACACAACCTGGACGTTATTAAAACATGCGATTACATAATCGACATGGGTCCGGAAAGCGGGGATGAAGGCGGCACGGTAATTGCAAAAGGCACGCCTGAGGAAGTAGCGGAGATTCCCCAATCTTACACCGGACAGTTTTTGAAGCCGCTTCTTGAGACGGCAAAGGAGAAGGGCTACTACATGGATATCTCCGCATTAATCGATTCCGAAAGACTTGAAGAAGAGGCTTTAGAGATTCTGACGGGACCGAAAGTTAGACGAAAGGTAAAAGAAGATTAATATGGCTATTTGCAGCATATGTAAAACAAGACATGCGATTGTTTTCACGAGCCGTTTCGAAAACGGACAAAGAGTAGACGAAGGCTTCTGCTTAAAATGCGCGTATGAATCCGGAATCGCGGGCATGGCTGACATGTTCAAGGGTACGGGAGTCAACGCTGACAATGTCGAAGAAATAAGCAACAAAGTTGAGGAAATGGTGGGTTCTTCCGAACTTACCGCGGATCCCGGAGATTTTTTGAAGCAGCTTGTCAGCGGCATCAACGACATGGATTTTAACGATGATGCCCCCTACGAATTCGACGAAGATTCAACGGCAGTAGGCGTTGCCGATTCTGATGAATCTTATAACGAAGGTTATGATTTGGACAGACCTACAAGTATGTCAGACTTCATGAATAACCTATTCGGCAGCTCCTCGAACAAATCATCCGACGGTGATTCGGCGGATAAGAAAAAATCCGACAAGAAGCGCGGACCGCGGCTTAAATATCTTAACGAATTCGGTACAAACTTGACCGAGCGTGCCGCCGACGGCAAGATTGACCGCATCATCGGCCGTGACAAAGAAATCGACAGATGTATTCAGATTTTAAACCGAAGGTCAAAGAATAACCCTGTTCTGATCGGTGCCCCGGGTGTCGGTAAGACGGCCGTTGCTCAGGGATTGGCCGTTAAGATTAACGAAGGCTCCGTGCCTGAAAAACTTCTTAACATGCAAGTCTGGCAGTTAGATTTGCCTGCCATGGTTGCGGGCACACAGTTCCGCGGTCAGTTCGAAAGCCGTATCAAGGGTGTCATCAACGAAGCCATCAAGGCCGAGAACATAATTCTTGTAATCGATGAGTTGCATACAATAATGGGCGCGGGCGATGCCGAAGGATCCACCAACGCGGCCAATATCTTAAAGCCTGCGTTGGCCCGCGGAGAACTTCGTATTTTAGGCTCAACCACAATAGCCGAATACAAAAAGATTGAGAAGGATTCCGCTTTGGAACGTCGTTTTCAGAAAGTTGTTCTCGACGAGCCTTCGGTCGAAGATTCGATCGAAATCCTCAAAGGCATCAAAGACTACTACGAAAAACACCACAACGTCACATATTCCGACGATGTTCTGGAGTTTGCGGTTAAAGCATCCAAGCGCTACATCACCGACCGTTATCTGCCGGATAAGGCAATCGACTTAATCGACGAGGCCGGTTCCGCAGCCAACCTCAAAAACATCAAATTGGTTAAACTTGCCAACACAAAGAAGGCGTTGGAAGAGGCGAAGAAAGAATACAACGATGCGGTTACCGACATGACCGACAATCCGCCGCGCCCCGGCAACGAAGAAGACAGATACGAGAAAATCGCCGAACTCAAAACAAACATGGACAGATTGCAGTCCGAGTTCGATGCTTTGGACAGCGACATCAAGCCCGATCCTATTCAAATCGAGGATATTGCGCGTGTCGTTGAGATGTGGACAGGAATTCCTTTGAAGTCCATATCCGAATCCGAGAGTGACAAGCTCATCCATTTGGAAGAACGTCTCCACAAGAGAGTTGTGGGACAGGATGAAGCCGTCAATGCGGTTGCTGCTGCGGTTCGCCGCACCAGATCCGGCTTCACCAAAAAGCACAAACCGACTTCATTTATCTTTGTCGGTCCCACAGGTGTCGGTAAAACAGAGTTGGTAAAGGCTTTGGCTGAAGTTATGTTCAACACCGAAGAAGCCCTGATCCGTATCGATATGTCAGAATACATGGAACCTCACTCGGTCAGTAAATTAATCGGCTCGCCTCCGGGATATGTCGGCTTCGACGATGCCGGACAGTTGACGGAGCAGGTAAGACACAAACCTTATTCGGTTATACTCTTTGACGAGATTGAAAAGGCTCACCCTGATGTTTTCAATTTATTGCTTCAGGTGCTCGATGACGGTGTCCTCACAGACAGCCACGGCCTGCATGTAAATTTCGAAAACACAATTCTCATCATGACATCCAACGCCGGCAACAACGCCAAGGCTCCGACAATCGGTTTCTTCTCCGGCACCCAGGAGGCGCTTGAATCCAGGGTAAACAGTGCCCTCAAAGAAACGTTCCGTCCGGAATTCTTAAACCGCGTTGATGAGACCATAATCTTCAAGTCTCTGACTCAGCCCGAAATCAGACAGATTGTCGACATCATGATGAAAGATGTCTTTGCATCCCTTAAGGATAAACACATTGCAGGTCACATCACCGACGCCGCAGGCGACCGCCTCGCGGAAATCGGCTACGACGAGAAATACGGCGCCCGTCCGTTGCGTAAAGCCATCAGGTCCAACATCGAAGACAAACTTGCCGACATGTATCTGTCAGGCGCCCTCAAGGATGTCTCAGACCTGACAATCGACTACCGCAACGGCGAATTCGTTTTCGATTCGGTTAAGATTCCGGAAATCGTCAAACCGACGCGCCGCAAAACAAGTAAATAAAACCTTTAAACCGCAGCACAAATGCTGCGGTTTATTTATCCATAGACGTACTTGAAAGAGTAACCGAACTGTATCAACTGACATGTCCACCTATGATAGGTTGTGATGTCGGTGAAAACGGCATGAATCAGCCGACATGTCCACCTATGATAGGCTGTGATGTCGGTGGAAACGGCATGAATCAACCGACATGTCTACCTATGATAGGTTGTGATGTCGGTGGAAACGGCATAAATCAACCGACATGTCCACCTATGAAAGGTTGTCATGTCGGTGGAAACGGCATGAATCAGCCGACATATCTACCCATGATAGGTTGTGATGCAGGCGGAACAAATGCAGAAAAAACAGGCCTCATGATGTGAAGCCTGCTAAATTCAACAAATTTAGTTGGATCAATATCTGAAGAGCTCTTTGTAGAGAACGCGCTCGGCGTAGGAACAGTAGGATTCGTGGACACCGAACATCATGGAGATTTCCGAGGCGCCCTGGTTGACGATGCGGAGGTTGATACCGGCGTTGGAAAGGGCGGTGGCCGCGCGGGCCATGATACCTACGGAGTTTGCCATAGCCTCACCTACGATCATGACGATTGCGAGGTCGCGCTCGACGGAGACGCTGTCGACGTGAAGTTCGTTCTTGATTCTTTCAATTACAATCTTTTCTTTTTCTTCGGTGAAGTTTTTCTTGGTTACGATAATTGTGACAGTGTCGATTCCGCTCGGGAGGTGCTCGATTGAGATGCCTTCCTCTTTAAAGATTGTGAGGAGAGCGGCCAAAAAGCCGACCTGACGGTTCATCAAATACTTGTTGACGGTGATGGTGCAGAAGCCTTTTTTGCCTGCAATACCGGTAACCAGTGAATCGTAACGTGTTCTTTTGCGTACAATCCATGTGCCTTTGGCCGTGGGATTGTTTGTGTTCTTGATGTTAAGCGGAATGTTCCTGACAAAGACGGGGTAGAGGGCTTCCTCGTGCAGGACTGTGAAGCCTGCGTAGGAAAGTTCACGCATTTCGTCGTAGGTGATTTCCGAGATGGGGAAGGGATTCTTGACCAATGCAGGGTTAACGGCAAAGACCGAGTCGACATCGGTCCAGTTCTCGTAGACTTCGGCGTTTACGGCACCTGCAAGGATTGAGCCTGTGATGTCAGACCCGCCGCGGGAGAAGGTGATTATCTCGCCCGCTTTGGAATAACCGTAAAAGCCGGGGAAGATGTAAAGCACTCCTGTGTCTTCGGCGAGGACCGAGAGATTGTCGTAGGTCTCGGGAAGGATTATCGCCTTGCCCATTTCGTCGTGCTCAAGGAAGAGGCCCAGTTCTTTGGGGTCGCAGTATTTTGCCTCGTGGCCTGTGGATGTAAGATAAGCCGCGACCAGTTTGGCGCAGGAGTCTTCGCCCATCGCTTTAACAGAGTCTAAATACTTAACCTTGTCAGTGTAGGGAGCGTTGGCGACTTCGGTGATGCGTGCTTTAATGTCGTCCACAACTTCCGGCACGTCCAAATCAGACGCGATATCGGAGAAACGCTTTATTACGTTATCGATTTTGGAATCGATGGGAGAACCTTCAAGGCGAGTATTGACAATATCGATTAAAAGGTCCGTGACCTTGATGTCTTCTTTTGTTCGCTTGCCCGGCGCGGAGACCACGGCAATTTTGCGTTCCGGGTCGGAGAGGATTATGTCGCAGACTTTGCGAATCTGAAATGCGTCAGCAAGTGATGAACCGCCGAATTTGGTAACTTTCATGGGAAAACTCACCTTTCTTATTTTTGCGTAATAATGATAACACAAGCACAGTTTACTTTTTTTAGATTAAAAGATAGAATTTCACCATTAAAAACAAAGGATTTAGTGAAGAATGAATATTTTCAAGGCAATGGTTCCCGATTTGGTGTGCGCCTCGCTCGAGACGCTCCCGTACGAAGATTTGAAAGCCCGCGGGATAAATTGTCTGTTGCTCGACTTTGACAATACGCTCGGGCCGGACAGAGCATTGGCCCCTGACGAATATTCTTTTCGATGCCTGGAGAAGATTAAAGAACTGGAATTTTCCTGTTGCCTCGTGTCGAACGCCAAAAGCCAAAGATCCGCGGGGATTGCAAAGGACCTGGGGATTCCGTGCGTGACTTATGCGCGAAAACCAAAGCCGGACGGTGTCAAGGAAGCCATGGCTTTGATGGGAAAGGAAGAGGGCGAGTGCGCCATGGTCGGAGACCAGGTTTTCACCGACGTGATGGCGGGGAGATTGGCCGGAATTTATACGGTTATGGTCGAAAAATATCAGAGTCACGAGATATGGTATGTGGCAATAAAGCGGCCTTTCGAGCGGATTGTGCGTCTCATCGCGGGGTTTTAAGGCTTGCACGATTGTGGTATTATCTGTAAAATCTATTAGTTATTTCAAAAAAGAAGGAGACAATTATGATTAGCGCAGGCGATTTCAGAAACGGAATGTGTTTCGAGATGGACGATCAGGTCTATCAGGTAGTTGAATTCCAGCACGTAAAGCCCGGTAAAGGCGCGGCTTTCGTAAGAACAAAGTATAAGAACGTTAAGACAGGCTCAGTTGTTGAGAGATCTTTCAACCCCAATGAGAAGTTTGAGCAGGCTCAGCTTGAGAGACGCGATATGCAGTATCTGTATAACGACGGCGATCTGTATTACTTCATGGATCAGGAAACATACGATCAGCTTCCCATCCACGGTGAGACAATCGGCGACGGCATCAAGTTCCTCAAGGAAGAGATGATTTGCAAGATCGTATCCTACAAGGGTGAGATTTTCTCCGTTGAACTTCCTATCGTTGTCGAGCTTGAGATTACCGAGTGCGAGCCCGGTGTCAGAGGCGATACGGCAAACAACGTTACGAAGTATGCAACATTGGAGACCGGTGCTGTTGTTAAGGTTCCGCTTTTCGTCAACCAGAACGAGATTATCCGCGTTGACACGAGAACCGGCGAATATTTGGAAAGAGCGTAATTCTTTTCGAGCCCTTTGATGAAGGGCATTGTATCTTGAGGCTAATCTATGAGTGACGGTAACGAATCAATTAAGGGCGATCTGACGATGACGCAGGGCTTTGTCGCACAGTATGCGGCGGACGCGGCGTTGCAGATAGACGGGGTTATAAAGCTCGTTCCCTCTTTTGCCGTGGCGCTCAAAGAGAAGGCCGGTGTTGTACACGAAGGTAAAGGAGTCAGAGCTGTCTTTGAAAGAGAGGGCTCTGACTCCGTTTCTATTACGGTTTATCCTGTCGTTGAATACGGCAAGATTATCCCCGAAGTTGCCTGGGCCATACAGGAGCAGGTGAAGAAGGATGTCGAAAGATTCACAGGGTTGGCCGTGGATGAAGTTGACGTCTATGTATGCGGGGTCGAAGAGGTCGACAAAACAAACAAGTAACGAGGAGAGAGGCAAATGAACGGATTTTTCAGAGGTTTGATGTTTATCTATTCGGTGTTTATCGCCGTTATTTCGGTGGTTTTCCTCTACGCTTTGGTTGACGACGGAATTTTCGCGGATATCTTATCGCCCCTGTCGTCGTTTGCCACGGGCCCCGTGTCCCGTTACGTTTACTTTGCGATTTTGGTTTTGTTCTTTATCACCTCGATTGTTTCCATAACAAATCAGATAAGTTACGGCAGACTTAACAAAACAAGACTGCGCAAGACCGACATCGGTACGGTCGATATCGGAGCGGACGCCATCGAGAGCGTTGCTTTGAACTCGGCTAAGTCCGCTCAGGTCGGAATCAAGACGGCCAAGTGCCACGTGTCTCCGGGCAAAAACGGAGCGATTAAACTGACTTTGACCTGCAACCTTTATTCGAACGTCGAGATTCCCTCGTCGATGGCAAAGGTTCAGGAGAAGGTAAAGAAGGACGTTGAGCGATACACGGGTATCGTTGTCGACGGCGTATTCGTAAAGGTTTCAAGGGTAGAGGCAGAGACAGCCAAGGTTGAGTCAAGATAATGGAACGATTTTTATCCAAACTTTTCGAAAAAATGAGAAACATGAAGGCGGGCGCCATCTTTGCGTTTGCTTTCTTTGTGGTCGGCATTCTGCTTTGTATTTTCGGCTTTTTCAAGACACTGTTTATCGTTGTCTTCACGGCCGTGGGATTTTTTGTCGGGTCGTTCCTTTTCTCCGACAAGTCAAAATTCAAAGAATTTCTTGACAGAATTTTGCCGCCCGGGAGGTTCAGATGAGCAGAATAGAAACACGTGAAAAAGTTTTTGAATTCATATTCCAGACGCAGTTCAGAGACGACCCTTACGAGTCGTATCTTATGTTGTACAGGCAGATGAACCCGGAAGTCGACGAGGATAAGGAATACTTCCTCGGCACGGTCTCGGGAATTCTCGACAACAGGGAAGATATTGACAATTTGTTTGCCAAATATCTCCGCAAATGGACTGTCGACAGAATCCCCAAAGTCGACAGGGTTATTCTTGAGATTGCTGCCTACGAGATTAAGTACCGCGATGATATTCCGACAAGCGTTTCCATAAACGAGGCCGTGAAACTTGCCAAGAAATTCGGTGACGAGAAGGCATCGTCCTACATCAACGGTGTATTGAGTTCCCTTGAAAAGAGTTCGGAGGCTTAAGAAATGTGGAAATTTGATACGGTTACCATTCTCAGCAATTTCATCAAGTCCAGAATTCAAAACGATAATATGTTGAGCGACCTTTGTGTCGTCGGGGAATTATCGAGATTCAAGGTGTATTCATCCGGGCATGCCTATTTTTCCATTAAAGATGAGCAGAACGTTATTTCCTGCGTAATGTTTAAAAGTAATTTATCAAAATTGGATTTTCAGCCCGTCGAAGGAATGAAAGTCGAACTCATGGGAAAACTCGATTTCTACGGACCGAGCGGACAGATTCAGGTGAACTGCAGGGAAATGAAACTCGTCGGTGCGGGAGACCTGATGGAGAAATACAAACAACTCTATGCAAAACTTGAAAAAGAAGGCCTTTTCAGCGCTTCCCATAAGAAACCGATTCCCATGCTTCCCAAGAGAATCGGTGTAATCACATCGCCGAGCGGTGCTGTAATTCACGATATCGTAAACACTTTAAGGCGCCGCAACCCGCATTTCGATCTTGTTTTGTACCCGGCATCCGTGCAGGGTGCAAATTGCCCTCCGGAAGTAATCGAGGGAATTAAATATTTTGCGGCACATCAGAATGTCGATGTTCTGATAATCGCCAGAGGCGGCGGGTCGTACGAAGACCTGTACGGTTTCAACGACGAAGGCATTGCCCGCGCGGTATACGCCCTCAACATTCCCGTTGTGTCCGCAATAGGCCACGACAACGACTACACAATCCTCGACTATGTTGCAGACCTGCGTGCCCCGACACCCACGGGAGCGGCCGAGCTTGTCATGCCCAAATATTCGGATCTTAAAGAAGATGTCGACAGTCACAGAGCGGCGCTCGAGGTAGGTATAAACGCATATTTGGATGCGAAAAGAAAAGAGCTCGACGCCATAAAAAACCACAAGGCGCTGCATTCTCCCGCATCCTACGCTTTGCAGCAACTCGAGGTCGTAAAAAATATTAAAAACACTCTGAATTACAAGATAAAGACAAATGTTAATCAAATGCATGCGGATTTGCAGACCATCAAATCCAATCTTGAAATGCTTAATCCCGACAATGTTTTGCAGCGCGGCTATTCTTATGTCACCGACGGCAGCGGAAATGCGATCGAAACAGTCGAAAGTCTTACCGCGGGCAGCAAGATAGATATTGTTTTCTCCGACGGTAAAGCAAACGCAACCATAAACGATATAAACAAAAAACAGGGAGGAACCGACAATGGATGAGAACATGACATACGAGCAGGCAATTGAAAGACTCAAACAGATAATTACGCAGCTGAATGCGGGAAACGTAACTTTGGACGATTCAAAGAAGTTGTTTGAAGAAGGCGTAACACTAACCAAGTTTTGCGAAGGGCGCCTGAATGAAGTTGTTCAGCAGATAAAAGCGGTTGACAAGACAACACAGGAAGAAATATCTTTCAATGTCAATCCCGACGAGGTTTGATATGGAACAGACCATAAAGAAAGTTTCCGAGTGGATCGAGCCCGAACTCGAAAAGGTTTTCGAGCCGCAAGAAAAAGAAGACATAACCGTCAAAGCGGCGATGTATTCCCTGATGGCCGGAGGCAAGCGCCTGCGTCCTCTGATGATGCACATGACCGCGGATCTGTTTTCGATGGAAGGGCAGCTTATGGACGATGTGCGCTACTTTGCGGCGACGCTGGAGATGGTGCACACATATTCCCTGATTCACGACGACCTGCCGGCGATGGACAACGACGACCTGCGGCGCGGCAAACCCACATGCCACAAAGTTTACGGCGAGGGAATTGCGGTTCTGGCGGGCGACCTTCTTTTGAACAAGGCCTATGAAAGACTTTTCGAAATTTGCAAAAAGAAGAGTACGTACACTTACGCCGCAGCGGAATTTGCCAAGAACGCCGGCCTTTCCGGCATGATAGGCGGCCAAAGCATCGACATCGACTCGGTATCCAGGGAAATTTCCCTCGATATGCTCTACAGACTCCAGGACTTGAAGACAGGCGCACTCATCAGAATCGCGGTAACAACTCCGTTTAACCTTATGTTCGATACCGAAGAAAAGAGATCGCAAAAGCAGACGGAATTCAATCTTTTAAATAAACTCGCAGGCCACATCGGTCTTGCGTTCCAAATCAAAGACGACATACTCGATGTCACCTCGGACGAGCAGACCCTTGGCAAGAGCACCGGCAAAGACATGCGTGACTCAAAGCCCACATTCGTCACCATGCTCGGTTTCGACGAAGCACAAAACAAACTGAAAGAAGAAATCGACGGCTGCAGACAGTGCCTCGCCGAACTTGAGAGTCTCGGCTACAACACGCAGGAATACAGCGCTCTCGTCGTATACCTCGAAAACAGAGAAAAATAAATGGACTACAAGTTCTTGGGAAAAGACATGGACCGCGAACAATTGCGCGCACTTTCCGACAAAGACCGTGAGGTCTTGGCCGCCGAACTTCGCGACAAAATCCTTAACACCGTATCAAAAAACGGCGGACATCTCGCGTCCAACTTAGGCACGGTCGAACTTACAATTGCCCTCTTATCTGTCTTCGATTCCCAAAAAGACAAAATCGTCTTCGACGTCGGCCACCAGTCCTATTCCTATAAACTCCTGACCGGAAGGTTCGGGCAATTCGATACTCTGCGCCAAAAGGGAGGAATTTCCGGATTCCCGCGAATCAACGAAAGCGAATCGGACGCCTTCGACACAGGTCACAGTTCAACTTCCATTTCCGCCGCGGTCGGCATGGCCCGCGCCCGCGATTTGAAAGGCGACGACAACTACGTTGTCGCGATAATCGGAGACGGCGCGCTTAACGGCGGTCTTGCATACGAGGCAATCAACGATATCGGCCACAACCACAGCAAAATGCTCATAATCTTAAACGACAATGAAATGAGCATCGACAAAAACGTCGGCGGAATGTCCGAGCACCTTTCAAACCTTCGTGTTTCAAGCGGATACCTTTCCGCCAAGAAAACAACCGAATCGTTCCTTAGAAAACTCGGCATAATCGGCCGCGGTCTCATCAAAATAATAATCGCCATCAAGGACTTTTTCAGATTTTTACTCTACCGCAAAAAACCTACAATGTTCGAGGATTTGGGGCTCCTCTACTACGGCCCCATCGACGGTCACGACACCGCCAAACTCATCAAAACCATCGAAGCCGTAAAAGACTTGCGTGTCCCGGTTTTGCTCCACGTTGCAACACAGAAGGGTAAAGGTTACAAACCCTCAGAGGACACACCTTCGGACTACCACGGAGTCGGCCCTTTCAATCTTGAGGAGGGCATTCAAAAGAAAAACTCTCAGTCCTTCACAACCGCATTTTCGGGTGTTGTAACAGACCTGGCCGTACACAACAAAAACATCGTTGTCATTTGCGCCGCGATGGCACAGGGCACGGGTCTTGAAGACTTCTCAATGAAATACCCGTCGCGCTTCTTCGACTGCGGAATCGCCGAAGAACACTGCGTCACGATGGCCGCCGGCATGGCCCGCTGCGGCTTCATTCCAATAGTCGCAATCTATTCGACATTCCTGCAGCGCGCCTACGACGAAATAATTCACGACGTATGCTTCATGGACAACCATGTCATCTTCGCCATCGACCGCGCCGGATTCGTCGGCAACGACGGCCACACCCACCACGGCCTCTACGACATGGCCTACATGAGCTCGATGCCTAACACCACAATATTCGCGCCCCACAACTATTCAAGCCTCAAAGACTGCTTTGCCAAAGCCGCTCAACTCAACGGCCCCGTTGCCGTCAGATATCCAAAAGGCTCCGAAGAAGATAACATCAAAACCGAAGATGTCACCAAACCTCAGGTAATAAGCAGAAAAGGCACTGACTTCGCACTTATCTCAATCGGCACAACCCTCAAAGCCGCCGAAGATGCCATGCAACTGCTCGAAAACCAAAACCTCAGGGGCACACACATCAACCTCACTATGGTCAAACCATATCCAACAGAACAACTCTCAGACATGTGTTCCGGAATTCAACACATCTTCACAATCGAAGAGGGCATCCGCGAAGGCGGCATCGGCCAATCAATCACATCCGATCTCCCGGACTATTTCATCTGCCACAACATCGGAGTCGAAAACCCCATCATCAAGGCCTCCTCCAGATCCGACCAACTTAAAACCGCCGGCCTGGATGCTGATTCAATCTCAAACAAAATTATCAAATTCGTACTCTGAAGCGTACCCCTAAAACATACAACGAACTTCTCCCGGAGTATGGAATTACACGCTCTATGTCGCGACCGGAACACCTACAGATAATGCTGCTATGGAATCCATTAACGGATGGATTAAAGAAGACTAGTTTGTTGATTTGCATGTAACCGGAGAAAAATCTGTTGCAGAAGAAATTGATGAGTACATTAAATTTTTCAATGAAGAGCGCCCTGCATACTCATTGAACTACTTAACATCCAAGCAATACAAAGAAACCTACAGTACGTATGCTTGAAACAAACAATTGACCAAACATGTTCTATGGATGAACAAAAAATATACCATTTGTGTCTTAAATCTATTTACAAGTGCACGCCGGTGAGACAAACATGCGATTTGTACCCTGAGACGTACCCCACTATGGTACCGCCGGTGAGACAAACATGCGATTTGTACCCTGAGACGTATCCCGCTATGGTACCGCCGGTGAGACAAACAGGCGATTTGTACCCTGAGACGTACCCCGCTATGGTACCGCCGGTGAGACAAACAGGCGATTTGTACTTTGAGGCGTACCCTGCTATGGTACCGCCGGTGAGACAAACACGCGATTTGTACTCTGAAGCGTCCCACACTATGGTACCGCCAAGTGTTATGAAAATTAGAATGTATGTAATTTTGCAGCACCCGGTGCTACGAGTTGACTACAAAGAGATTAAAATGCGACTTTAATTAAAAAGCATGACATGTTAAAATCTCATGAAAAGAAAATATGTTTGGAGACAACATGAAGTACGGAATAGTTTCAAATTCCAACAGAGACAAGGACGGCGCTGTTGCCGCGAAAGTTTCGGAATTGATTGAGAAGTTTGGGGGCGAAGCGACTTTTGATATTGATTCGTCCGTTGATGTGATTATTTCAATCGGCGGCGACGGAACTTTTCTTTCGGTGATTGATAAGTACCGCGATTTTGATTGTGCATTTATCGGTGTTAACCGCGGAAGCGTCGGATTTTTGACAGATATCAATAACCTTGAACAGGATATCAAGACTCTGGTAACGGGGGATGTTAAGGTTATTGAAAGATCCCAGCTTAAAGTTGATGTTTATTCCGAGTCCGGGGATTTGAAGGGAACGGATTATTGTCTCAATGACGTTATGGTTTGCAGAGGTTCGTGGCCTCATGTAACCAATCTCGATTTGTTTATTGACGGAGAGAAGATAGAAACCTTCAGAGGCGACGGAATCGTTGTGGCAACCGCAACCGGGTCGACGGCATATTCGCTGGCTGCGGGCGGTCCGATTCTGATGCCTTATATGCAGGATATTATTGTAACTCCGGTATGCTCAAATACATTCTACGGATACTCCTATGTAACAACCAAAGATTCCGTAATCGAAATCGGTGTCGGAAAATTCGAAACACCGCCGATTATCACACCCGACGGAAGACAGTTTGTCGAACTGTCTCCGGGCGATTCAATCCGTGTCACGGGGCACGACAAGACGGTGAAGACCTTAAGTGTTTCCGGCAACAATTTCTTTACGGATGTTAAGAGTAAGATTTTGAGGAAGGGCAGCTTCTATGAATAAGAATCCCAGACAGGAAAAAATTCTTGAGATTGTTCAGTCGCGCGATGTCACAACTCAGGAAGAGCTGACAAGGCTTGTGAGGGAAGCGGGATTCGAAGCGACTCAGGCGACCTGTTCGAGAGATATAAAAAAACTTGGGATAATCAAGATTACGCTGCCCGGAGGAAACACGAAATATGTGGCACTCGAGCGCTCCGGTGACGTAACGCCGGGAAGACTCCTGTCGGTTTTCACCAATTCTTTAATCTCGGTTAACGATGCGATGAATATCGTTGTTATAAAGACATTGCCCGGGATGGCACAGGCCGCGGCATCGGCGTTGGATTCGATGCATTTTGCGGATGTTGTCGGCACGATTGCAGGCGACGACACTATATTTGTCGCGACGGCGGGGATTGATGAGGCGAAGGCTCTCGTGACCACATTGCGTGAGATGTCCTGAGGAGACTAATTTAATATGTTAATGAGACTTGAGATAAAAGATATGGCTGTTATCTCGAACGTTGTGTTCGAGCCCAAAGACGGCCTTAATGTTATAACCGGTGAGACCGGCGCCGGCAAGAGCTTGCTTGTCGACGCAATCGGACTCATCATGGGAAAGAAGGCGTCCCGTGGCATAATCAGAAGCGGGAAAGACAAGGCAACAGTTGAGGCGTTTTTTGATGTGTCCAGGATGGACGACATTGAGTTCCGCGCCGCACTTAACGAGTACGACATCACACCCGACAACGAGATGCTGATTTTAAGCCGCACGGTTTACGACAACGGCCGCAGCATTTCGAGAATCAACGGGCAATCCGTTACACTGAATGTCTTCAGGGAGATTACATCGTTTCTTGTGGATATCCACGGTCAGCACGACACGCAGAAGATTTTCGAGGAAAAATCGCATGTGAATTTTCTGGACAGATTCGGGGGAGAGACGATAAATGCGTTGCTCGGAGAATACAGAAAACTTCTGGCCGAATACAAAGACACAGTTCACAAAATCCGCGACATCGGTTCGTCCCCGGACTATATCGAGCGCCGCAGGGAGTACCTCAAATATGTGATAGAAGACATCGAAAACGCAAACTTCCAAAAAGGCGAAGACGACGAGCTTTTCGAAAAAAAGAAAAAGATGGAGTCCTACGAGGCGTTCGCGTCCGACATGAGCGAGGCGAATACTCTGATGTCAGCCGGCACAGACAACGTGTCAAGGGCAGCCTCGCTTGTTTCAAAGGTTGCCGCGAACAATCCTGAGTTTTCCGCGCTTTCTGTCCGCTTGGATTCCGCGATGCTTGAGTTGGAATCCGTTTTGTCCGAAGTCAACGAGGCATGCTCTGAGATTGATTTCGATGAGGAGGAAAAGGAAGCCGTCGATAAGCGCATCGGCACACTTTTCGAACTTAAATCCAAATACGGGAACACCATAGAGGAAATAAACGACTTCCGCGACAAATCCCAAAATGAATTGTCGAAGATAGACTCGGACAAGGATCTTCTGGGTGAACTTAAAATCCGACGCACTGAACTTGAGAAACAGCTTCTTCAAAAAGCAGAGGAACTTTCCAAGTCCCGAAAAGAAACAGCCGCCGACATGGAAGTAAAAATCTGTGAAGAACTGTCCGACCTTGAGATGCCGTCTGCGGTATTCAAAGTTGTGTTCGAAGAACGTCCGAAAGAACGCTATTTTGCAAATTTCGGAACAGAGGACATTACTTTCAAATTCTCGGCCAACCCGGGACAGGAATTGCGAAATCTTTCGGCCATCGCCTCAGGCGGCGAAGCGTCGCGCATAATGCTTGCGATAAAGAACATCTTAAGTGAAGTGGATAAAACCCCGACGCTTATTTTCGATGAGATAGATATCGGTGTGTCGGGCAAGGCATCAGTCGGTATTGCCGCAAAACTTAAGTCCATAGGCAAAACCCATCAGGTATTGTGCGTCACGCACACCGCGCAGATTGCCGCGATTGCGGACGAGAACTACGTGGCCGACAAGGAAATTACCGAGAATACAACGGTGACACAACTCAAGCACCTGAACTACGATGAAAAGGTTTCTGAGGTTAGCCGCCTGCTTTCGGGAAATCAGTCCGACGAATCAGTGGCCCTCGCAAAACATCTGATCGATTCTCTGTCTTGATTCGCCATCGAACACTTTCAGCATATCCTCAGGCGGGGGACTTATGTATTCGTGCGTCCTTCCAGAGTCCATCGGATCTTCAAACCTCAGACTGTATGCGTGAAGCGCGGTGCGTCCGACGAGCCCGTCAAGTTCTTTCGAATGCCCGAAAATACCTTTACATTCACGGGGATTGTCTTCAGAATTAGGCCCGTACAACCCATCGCCCACAAGAGGGTGTCCCATAGAGTTCGAGTGCACACGAATCTGATGGCACCTTCCCGTGTCGAGTTTGAATTCGACAAGAGATATTTCGTTTGACTTATCGGTCAGCAAAGTTTTGTAGTGGGTGACGCACCTGCGGCCGTCGGGGTTTATTTCGCGGATCATCACCGAATTCGCGCGCCTTGCAATGGGTTTGTCTATAGTTCCTTCCAAAGGGGAAAAGCAACCGTAAACGACTGCAAGATAACGCTTTTCGATGTTGCCGAATTTATGCAGTGTGTTGTGCGCGTAGCCGTTCTTGGCAACAATAATGAGTCCCGATGTCTCGCGGTCCAAACGCATAACGGGGTGCAGGGGCTTGTCTCCCGCGTTTAATATGGTAAGCAGTGAATCATCCAAATGCCCGTGTGTGGGGTGTGTAACCATCCCCGCAGGTTTTTCCACAACCGCATAGTTACTGTTTTCGAAATAAAAACGAATGTCATTGTCGTGTGAGATCTCTGTATCGTCGTCGTACTTAACATGCAGTAAATCTCCGGAGTGAACGGGCGCCTTAACAAAAGCGTGCTCTCCGTTTAGGTCAACTTCCCCGTACAGTTTGCATTTCTTCACGGCCGTGTTGCTCATGAAAAACTCATGCCGCAACACGCTTTGTATTTGCATGCCTTCGTATTTGCCGTCGATAACACAGTTAATTTCCATGTGCGTATTTTAGCATTTCTCGGGCGGCTATACTCTCCGTATAGCAAAACACGAAAATCTTTACACGATTTTCGTCAAATGGCTTTAAACATGGAATTAGGGGGATTTTAAAAATTTCAAAAATTTTTTAAAAACTTTGAACCTTTTCGTAATTTTTACAGTCAGGGGAGTATAAACGAAAAATTGTTTTCAAATAAAGGAGGAGGATTTTTCATGAAAAACACATTTTTCTCAAAGGTTGTGGCAGCGCTGATTGCCGTTGTAACGCTTGTTTCAATGTCAGGCGTGTCTTCGGTTGTCGATGCCGCAACGACCGGCGTTACATACCGTACGCACGTTCAGGACTACGGCTGGCAGGATTGGAAATCAAACGGTGAGTCAGCAGGCACAACAGGTGAGTCCAAGAGACTTGAGGGTATCAACATTCAACTGTCCGGCATCGACGGCGGCATCACCTACAGAACACATGTACAAAG
>Ga0065711_1026978_pt1 | contig 56069 bp, 69 predicted proteins | sample Hoacrofraction12_FD_59098 | JGI IMG/M metagenome (GOLD analysis project Ga0065711, IMG submission 59098) | Hoatzin crop microbial communities from Cojedes, Venezuela - Epithelial fraction 12 v2 (version 2) | ecosystem: Host-associated > Birds > Digestive system > Esophagus > Crop | place... | reverse complement strand
CCTGCCCCCAACAGGATGGGGGACTTAGCAGTTGCTGGCATGAGCAGATGGGAAGGCGCAGAAAGGTAAACAGTCACAGGAACCTCTTGCAACACCCTGCCGCCATCCCGCGCTCATGCCACCTCGCCGTGGGCAGAGATGCTCTAGCAGGGGAAACTCAAATCTTGCTTGAGCACTCAGACAACATGAGGCTCCCCCAGTGCTGTGTCTAGACACTGGAGGTGCCCACATTTTGCTATGCAGGTGGTTTCTCCGTGGGTAGTTCTGTCTACCCCATTAGCTGGCCGCTAAACAGGCAGATTTTGCTGAAATTTGTTTGCAGCATGGTGGGGGCTAGGCCAGCCACAGGAAACTGCCCCCTACTCCCGACGAGTAGTGCTTTCTGTCTAAAACCCTCAGTCTCCAAGTGCTGAGACAACCTGTCCTGCTGGGCAAAAAAGAAAAGAGGAAAAAAAAAAAAAATCCAGCCCCCAAACACACACACCTCGAGCAAGAAGCTGCTTCCCCAGAAAGATATACAGGAAAGGAGGGCTTGAGCTGAACCTGCTCCTGATTTAGGCACCCTCCACCCCACCACAAGCTGTCCCACTTGGACCTTGATGGCCACAGACGTGCATGGAGGCTGCTAGCCCTTCTGAGGAGCCTCCATGTGAGAACTCTCCAGGGGCACATTCATTAGCAGAGACCTTGGGTAATGATCCGTTTGATGCCCGAGTACTTTGAGGCAGCCCAATTTTGATGAGCCAGCCGTGGGTTGGGGTTGGCACTCTTTGAAATCACTGAGAGACTTTCTGCTGACTTCAGAGGGCTTTATCAGGTTCCCTGCTTCCCTCCTCATATCTAGAAGACCAAAGAAAGACCTTGAGGTGTCCTCCAGCAATGAAGGACTTTGGTCAAGGTTCTAAACTGATGCCCCAGAGCTTATTTCTGCAAGTGGCAATGCATCCCAGCATGAATCCCGCTGGGAGTGGACAGCCCATGCATGTGGGAGCTGTATTGCATCAAGTGTAGGGCAACGCCAGTGTTGCCCCATGCTTCTGCTATGGCTTGAGAAAACCAGGGAAATGCAAGATGAACCCTCCCTGCCACCTGCTCCAGCTCTGCCCTCTTCTGTTGCAGATATCACAGCTGCCGCACTGGCAACAGGCGCCTGCATCGTGGGCATCCTCTGCCTGCCCCTCATCTTGCTCCTGATTTACAAGCAGAGACAAGCCGTCAGCAACAGACGTACGTACCCTCCCCTTGCCAGCCGACGGCAGGACACCCCTCTCATCTCCCAGGCTGCACCAGCGCGGCCTTTATGGGAGTGTAGATTCATAGAATCATAGAATGGTTTGGGTTGGAAGGGAACTTAAAAATCTAGTTCCAATCCCCCTGCCATGGGCCAGGACACCTTCCCCTAGACCAGGTTGCTCAAAGCCCCATCCAGCCCGGCCTTGAACACTGCCAGGGAAGGGGCATCCACAGCTTCTCTGGGAAACCTGTGCCGGTGCCTCACCACCCTCATTGTAAAGAATTTCTTTCTTATATCTAATCTAAATCTACCCTTTTTCAGTTTGAAGTCATTAACCCTTGTCCTGTCACTACCTGCCCTTGTAAAAGTCCCTCTCAGCTCTCTTGCAGGCCCCCTTCAGGTACTGGAAGGCTGCTGTAATGTCTCCCTGGAGCCTTCTCTTCCCCAGGCAGAACAGCTTGAACTCTCTCAGCCTTTCCTCATAGGAGAGGTGCTCCAGTCCTATGATCATGTTTGTGGCCTCCTCTGGAACTGCTCCAACAGCTCCATGTCTTTCCTGTGCTGGGGTCTCCAGAGCTGGACGCAGGACTCCCAGTGGGGTCTCATCAGAGCGGAGTAGAGGGGCAGAATCACCTCCCTCGACCTGCTGGCCTCGCTTCTCTTGATGCAGCCCCAGGATATGGTTGGCCTTCTGTATTTGTGCTTGGGATTGCCCTGACCCATGTGCAGGACCTTGCACCTGGCCTTGTTGAACTTTGTGAAGTCTGCATAGGCCCACCTCTCAAGGCTATCAAGGTCCCTCTGGATGGCATCCCTTCCCTCCAGTGTGTCGACTGCACCACACAGCTTGGTGTCATTGGCAAACTTGCTGAGGGTGCACTCAATCCCACTGTCCATGTCGCCAACAAAGATGATAAACAGCACTGGCCCCAGTACTGACCCCTGAGGAACACCCGTCGTCACTGGTCTCCACCTGGACATCGAGCCATTGACCGCAACTCTTTGAGTGCGACCATCCAGCCAATTCCTTATCCACTGAATGGTCCATCTGTCAAATCCATGTCTCTCCAATTTAGAGACAAGGGTGTTCTGCAGGACAGTGTCAAATGCTTTGGTCAAGTCCAGGTAGATGACCCCAGTTACTCGTCCCTTATCTCCTGATGCAGTAACCCCATCGTAGAAGGCCACCAACTCTGTCAGTTACTATTTGCCCTTAGTGAAGTCATGTTGGCTGTCACCAATCACCTCCTTATTTTCCATGTGCCTTGGCATAGTTTCCAGGAGGATCTGCTCCATGATCTTGCTGGCCATAGAGGTGTGGCTGATGGGCTGTGTCCCACCAGGCTCAGCTGGTTCAGCTGCCCCAAGTCCCACAGGCACCGTGTAAGGTGGCCCAGCGACAGCTCCCTGCCAGATGCCTCCTGCAAAGCTGTCCTGGGAAGCGCCAGGCATGCCTGCAGGCTGCTGGTGGGGAGTGTGGGGTAGGAGTGGGCCCCACGATGCCTGCAAGGCACCCCGGGAGCACGCTGGGGGCACTGAGACTGCAAAGATGCTGCCAGGCCCCCTCCCTGCTGAGCCCTTTCCTCCCCATCCACTGTGAGACACAGCTCATTTACTCATCCTTCCCTCCACTGCACATCTGAAATAGCAGTTTTGCCTTCTGAGCGATTGAAAAAGCACTGTTTGTGCTTTTTCTCCCCCACTCTTTAAAAAGACCCCTTGAATATCTATGGCAATAGGACTGCAGCAAGCCAGGTCTCCCCTGACTGCCCCTGCCCTAGGAAAGCAGGCAGTGCCGAGGTGCAGCTGGCTGCCAGCTCTTGCCGGCACTCGGCTCCCAGTGATTTCAGTAATTAAGCAGAAAGGGGCACCACCTTAACCGGCAGAGCCATTTCATCAGGCCTTGGGCAAGCCAGAGGCCCTGCGGTTTCTCTCACCGAGCTTGGTGGGCGGCTGTGCGGCTCTGCGCAAAACCTTTGGAGAAGTGGTTTTTGCAGCAGCGGCGGGCATGATGCCAGCCACGAGAACAGGAACTGCGCTTTTGAAATCTGTCCCCGGCCTAAAAGACTAGCTGTGTGCCTTCATGCACCCACTTTGCCATTGCTGGGGTGCAGTTCCCCCTCTGTGCGGCAAAGCATCACCTGGATGCTGTTTAACCCCAGGGGAAGGCAAAACCCAGGGAGATCTGCTTCTGGGGTGTCTTGGACTAGGTTAGCTACGGGTTATTTCTACCGGCTGCTTTCCTTCAGCATGGTCTGGGCCAAAACTCGTGCGTCTTGGCTGAGGATGCTTGCAGTGCTGGGGAGTCAACAAGGTGGCAAGCGACAGGGATGCGGAGAATGAGGTTTGGGACCAAAGAAGAGGCTGATGCTGAAGAAGGGAGAAAGTGGAGGGAGGAACACAGAGAAAGAGGAGGAATTGGACAGGGATGAGACTCCAGAAAACAGCGCTGGCCATGGGTCTGGGTTTGATGCTTGGCACTCACTCCAACCATTTTGTCTTTGGCAGGTGCCCATGAGCTCGTCAGGATGGACAGGTGAAGAAACCCACGTGCTTCCAGCTCCCCTCCTTGCACCTCCTCTGCGCACATCCTGGACCCTGCAAGGGTCTTGTCCTCTCCTCCCCTCCCCTTGAAATCAGCGTGTATCCTCAGTCCAGCAGAGCGAAGGGGTTGCTGGTGGCACCCTTGCCTGGGGTTCTGTCCCTTTCCAGGCAGCTGGTGTTTCTCTTCCCTCCCTCTGAGAGGGAAGTGCCTCCTTTCTTTTTGCATCTGCCAAGGGCATGCCTCACCCCACGCCCCAGCAGAGCTCGAAACCACGGCACCTTTCATCTAAGCTTTTGCCCCTGTGCCGGGCTCCCTGCTTGCTCTCAGCTGAGGTGCCACCGCCTGAACCTGCTCCCTGTCCTGCTTGGTTGTTCCCAGCGCTCAGCCAAAACCCTGGGGATAAAAAAGGTTCCTGAAATAAAAATGAAAATCCCCACCCCTCACACCCTCTGCTCTCTTGCAGCAGTGCCCAGGGCATCGAAAACCCGGTCTTTGAGGCAGTCCCCTCGGTGAGCGTGGAGCCGCGGCCCCGACCCCAGCTCTCTTACATGGCCAGTCGGCAGCTCTCCGAGTCTGACCGGCATCTGCTCTCGGAGCCTGGCACCCCCTTGTCCCCCCCGGGCCATGGGGACTGCTTCTTCCCGACGCTGGGTGAGTGACCGGGGATGCTGAGCCCCCACAGGGATCACTGTGGGAGGGATGGAAGGAAAGAAGCAGCCGGGGAGGGTGAACCAGAAAGGGGGGGTTAGATATCGGCTGCAAGCTTTGCATTATGTGGGACATCAATTCCCAGGGCTTTGAAGATGGGAAGGACCCAAAGCCTCTGTTTTCCATGCAAAAGCAGAGTTTGGCTGCTTCCCAGAGCATACCCCTGGAGGTGGCAAGCTGGACTAACACCCTGGTCTGCCCTTTTCCAGATCCTGTTCCCGACTCACCAAATTCCTTGAAAGCCTAAAGACCCGGGAGGAAACCACATCCCCCAGCCGCAGCTGGGAGAGGCCAGCCAGCCCTCGTGCCATGCTCGTCCAGCAGAGATCCCCGGGAGGGCAGCATGGCCATGGGCAGCAAAGCCTGAACAAATGAAACTGAGTGCAGGAGCCCTGCCCTCACGTCCTGTCCAGGCTCTGCCCTGGGGCTGGAAGTGAACCTTTCTTGCCCGGATTTCGGTTTTTAACTGCCTGTTTCTATGGAGAAGAGCATGGCTCTGCATTGCTCATGTTTTACGGACCAGATGAAAATCAGGGATGCGGGGAAGGAAGGAAGGACCCGCACCCTCAAACCTCCTTAAGGATTTAACTTATTGCTAGGGGTTTAAGGTCCACAACATCAACCAGTTTCTGCGTCTTTGACTGAACGTCCTCTCCGGGAGTGGATGTTAAAGTACTTTATCCACCGTGAGAGAAAACAGGGTCACCGGCCAACCTTGTACTACCTTTTTCTTTGCAAAACAGGAAGGGGAGAGGCTCTGCCGTTGATGGAGCCCCCCTTCCCCACCAGCATTTTGAAACAGCCACGTACTTGCGAGGCTGATGCGTTTTCAGCTGGACACACGTCGGGAAGAGCCTTATTTCTGCTGCAATTTTATCCTGGGCTTGGGATCAGGGGAATTTATCTTTCTGTTTGTTTCATTATCACTGCTGATTAAAAGAAAAAAAGGTTTATGGGTTTTGTTTGTTTTGGTTTTTTTTTTAACAGCTGTAAATCTGAAAGTTCATCTGGAGGGTGTTGGAGGATGTTCCCGTGACACGGCCGAGAGTCCCCACGGAGAGGCGGAGGCACGGGAGCAAGCAGCGGGCACCCCGGCATTGCTTATCCGAAAGAAGCTGTGGGTCAGGCTCCTGGCGAGGAGACGAAACCTTGTAGTAGACGCTGTTACTCGAAGGGTGTGTTTGGGTTTTTTCTTTTTGTTGTAAAGAAGGGGAAAAAAATGCCACTATATAAACATAAACATGAGTCATACCAAAACAGTGTCAGACCTGAGCAATAGCCATACCAGGCAGCGTGCCCGGGCAGAGCATCCCCGGCAGCATGCTGAATTTTCACACTATGTGCCTGGAGGAAACAATGTTTGCCTCTGTGATGGGCTGGGGACACCCTGGCCCGCTGCAGGATTTGATTAAACGGGTGTTGGCTTCAGCAAGAGCAACTTCAAGGTGGTCAGGCCGCAGGCAGAGGGATAAAGGAGAAGCCAGCACCAACGCTCCCACCATGGACAAAACTTCCTGAGCACGAGACTTGTACTTTATTGCCGCCCACGGCTCAGCCCCTTTCCTGCCGTCCCTCTCCCTGTCCCAGCAGCTGCAGCCGGAAAAGCATGTGGGGGATTTGCCTGCCCGCAGGTCCTAACCGCTTTGAAGCCCTCTCCAAGTCCCTCTGCTAACAAATGCACTGTTTGGCGACAGAATAAAGCTTTGTTGGAAACAGGTTTCTCTCTGTGCTGCAGGAATCCTATTTTTCTGGATGCTGGTGCTGCAGGCAGGTGTGATGGGCTGACAGAGGTGAGCTGAGCAGCCACATTCTCTGCCAGGGGCACTGGTGTGGCACATAGGGGCACTGCGTGGCGTCAGGGACCGTTTCCCACCTGGAAAGCTTGCCAGAAGAAAAACTAAAGACTTTTAGGGGAAAGAGGCAATGGCTACCCAGCCCATCACACATGCTGGAGCAGAAACCCTGGCACACTGGGTGCTGGCACCCCACCTTGGCCCCCACCACTGGTGGAGAAGATGGCACAGTGCTGCACCTTCGGGCAGGATGTTTGTGGTGAAGGTGACCCAGCAAGATGTTCATGCCCTCATGGACCTTGTTGGGTCCCACCAGCTCTTGAAGGCACTTGGCCTGGGAACGCACATCGAGCTGGTGCCTGGCTGCTGGCTGCTTTCCGCTGCATCAGCACTCGGGGCTTCGCTGATGAGAAAGCCAGGAGCTGCTGTGCTTCACCTGAACTCTTGTTTCAGAGCGGGCGGACAGGAACAGAAACTGCAGAGGCTGAAGCAGCCCTGGCTGGGGGTGGCTGCGAGATAGGCATCTGGGCAGTGAGGAGCAGCTTTGCCCAGGTGGCTCCTGCAATTCCCACTCAAAGACACCAAGACTTTTCATTTGCAGCTCACCAGCTTGTGAAGGTTTTCTTTCCTGCAATGCTTTTTTTGGGTAAACGCTTTCCTTTTAACTCAGCGTTTTACCCTTTTGTGCCTGCATTTCCAGCTCCCAAGAGGACGGCCAGTCTTCCAGGCACCCTTGCTGTGCTGGGTATCACAGATCACCAGGGGACTTGCAAGTCCTCTCCCAGCTCTGTGTCCTCTGCCTCTCCCATACTCAGAAAGCCAAATCTTGAAGCACATGGAGGAACGTATGAATTACAAACAATAATCCCCTTTTGTGTATCATTGCATCAGCCTAGACTTACTTGTGAAACCCAAGTTTCTGGTGGGTGACAAACTCCCGACACACATCATGTCATCACCCAGGCACAAGGCCAGCAGCCACCAAGTGACATGCAGGACAGTCTTTCACAAGACCTAAGCATCCTCCAAAATGGGCTGAAACTCTTCTCTCTGCTCAGGAATCAGGTCACTGAATGCTTTGTTTCACTGCATCGTGCTGGGATTTTGCTCGTCGCTGCTGGTATAACTTGCGCTGGTGACGTGGTGGTCACGCAGCAGAAACCCTGAGGACAAGCAAGGCTGCTGGGACACGGCTTTGGCAGCGTGAAGCGATAAGCTCTGTCACTTGTCCTTTCCAGCACTGGAAAGGGAAGAGGGCATTGCCATGGCAATGGGATTTGCAGGCTCGGCACATGGCATTCCTCACCAGGGCAGCATCAGTGATGCTCCCAGGGTGATGGGGACAAGGAAGAGCTGGTGGTATCGGGTGCTGCAGTTACACGAAGCTGCCTTCTCTCATTTTGGAGAAAGACACTTCCCTAGATTTAAGCCTCAGTGACAGCCTGGCTTAAGAAAAAGACGGTGATGCGCAAGCAGGCGTGTGAACTACGCGGGAGGGAGGAGTTGAGTGTTCAAAGCCTGAAGCGAGAGCTGCAAGCCACAGTTTGCACTGCTGGTTGCAACCTGTTTCGTCAAAATGTAGAGCACGGCTTTGCAGCGAGAGCTGTGCTGGCAGATCAGAGAGATGGCGAGAGATAGCAGGTGGAGGTGGGGGAGAGGAAGGATGGCAGGGTGTCGCGCAGGCTGTCATGCCTCCCCGTCTCACAATTTGGGCTTGCTTTGTGCGCGCAGGCACTCGCTCAGCTCCCTGCAGAGCCACCGGGTTAGGGGGCACTCGCGGCTGGAAAATGCCCCAGATGTTATTTGCAGTTTTGACTCTCCCAAGCCAGAGTCCTCCTTAAAGTCACAACTAACGAGACTTGCTATTCATGGAGTGGGGAAGGTGCGAGGGACTGAAGCCAGGCTGCAGCAAATGCAGTTCTCCTCCTGGCACTCCTGCGTGCTGGTAGCTGAAAAGCAAGGCGACCACCTCCCCAGGCCGAAGGATGATGGACGGGGTCTCGTATCAGCTCCCAAACACATGCCCGGACCCTGCTCACCACAGGCAGGGCTCTCTGGACAGCAGCAACGTGACTAAAGGACTGCTCAAACCTCAAACAGCGGGGACCGCCACGGCTGTAGTGCTAATTACCAGAGGTCATCTCGTTTGCAAGCACCAGAGCGGACACAGATTGGTCCATGTTGAGCTGAACCGTGGTTCAGCTGCTGCTCCAGCCACTCCCTGCCCTGGGATGGGTGAAAGCAACATCCTGAGACCTTTCAGATTCAGAGCGTGAGGAGCTGGTGGTCAGGACAACTCCTGCAGCCACCAGCACGCTTGCTCATTGGGATCCTCTTGATATTTTTGGCATTTACAGATGAGAGATGGCAGCTCCCCGAACAACTGCAAGAGAGGGTCCTGCAGGACCAGGTGCTGAAGGAGGCTCTGAATCAAACCTGTATTCAGCAGTTGGACCTTGAGTTATAACCCAAATGGCTTGGTCACTGAAACATCGTGCCCTGTGCCTGTTCGCCCCTTCCATGCTTGGCATCTCAATGCTAAACTCGCTTACGCCATGCTGCCCACCTCCATCCTCCCTCCGAAAAGCACATTTTGGTGGCTCACCGACAAGGAGGGGTTGCCCTCATCCTCGACAGTGACCACCAGGCTGTAGAAGCTCTGCCGCTCGCGGTCCGGTGGGGAGGGCCGGGTGGCGATCTCGCCAGTGACGCGGTCCATGCGGAAGGTGAGGTCCTCATTCCCACGGGTGATGTAGTAGGAGAGGACACTGTTGAGGCCGACGTCCCGGTCGGTGGCATGTACCTGGGCCACTGCTGTGCCACCACCAACGTTCTGCAGGGCGAGACAGTGGGATGAGCGGCAGAGATACAGGACATAAAACACATGCACCTCGTAACACGTAAAATACATATTAACATTAATAGTATAATTCTAATATAGAGCAGGATTTTTGCACTGTGGTGTTTGAGTCTCCAGACTCATCGCCCTGACACACCTAGCAGCCAAGCAGGAGGCTGCTCTCCTTTACCAGCTGCTGGATGCCTTTTTTGCAGTGCCTGTCGCAAATGATGTTGTATTAATAGATGCATCTTCATGCAAGAAATTAACCAAGGCTACTTGCCCTGCCACTGATAGCTCAGCTGAGAATCAGCCACAGGCTTAGCAATGGAAGGCTCTGCCCTTTGCTTGAGTGCTCCGATCTTTTTTGGTTTGAAACTCTGAAATTAAATGTGTTGTCTGTGTTAGCTTTTAAAAAGAATTGGGATAAAACTAGCAGGTGACATTTGCCTCTAAGTCGCCAAAGCCAGCTGCCACTGCACGCCGAAATTGCACCTCTTTTTCCTTATGTTGCAGCATCTCCCCTTTGCAGCAATGAACCAGTTTGATTCCCTGCCGCAGAAAGCTGCGCATTAGGTCCTAGCTAGGCTGGCACAGCCTCAAAGAGTGTAAAAATCAGTGTGTGTGCAAAGGTGAAGGCTGTGTAATGGACTCAGAGCTCGGCTAATTATTTTTGGATAGTCCCATTACAGGGGAAATCAAAACAGAAATTCTGTTCTTCAACCAGCTCTGAACAAGTATTAAATAGATAAGAAAATCCTAACAGGGCAATAACTTTAATGCAAAGCTATTAATCATGAGCAGCACTTCCTTACAGCTAAGTGTCACTGGCTATTACTCGTATTTCATTTTTCATCATCAAATTGAGAACCCCCTGCTCCAGAAATTAAACTGTCAGGAAATAAGTTGTCTTTTCTCATGCCTGATTGTGTTTTATTGCTTAATTATCTAGCTCTTGCCGAGCTGCTTCCTGAAAGCAATTCCTATTCTGCACTGCGCTGCCTCTTGTGTCACTTCGGTGGCATTTCCATGGGTGTGTAGCCACTTCTCCTTCCTGCTGGTCCCTGCAGCCTCATGGGCTTAAGTTGCCTGCAGAGCTCTATCCTAGCCCAAAACTAGGAGGCTATCACAGGTGAGGGCGTGCAAGGGGCTGCCAACCCTTAAATGACTCAAGGTGAGGTCTGACCACAAGTGTTCAGACCTCACCTTGGGAGGATGGAAGGTGAGGAACAGGTCTGGGTACTCACCTCGCTCACGCTCACGTTGTAGCCGAAGGGGCTGTCAATGATGGGGGGGTTGTCATTGACATCAAGGATGTTCACTCGCAGAGTGTGCTCCTTCCTCCGGGGAGGCACACCACCATCTGAGGCTTGGATCTGCAGTCGGGGATGGATTTAAAAAAAAATGCTATTTTTAAGCTCACAGCCCCAAGTAAACAGCCTCAGTGCTCAAACCAGAAGAAGCCTAAGGAGGTAAGTGGGGTGGTTTGGTGCTTACCCGTAAGGTGTAGTGATCCAGCAGCTCCCGGTCCAGCGGCTGTGCCACAAACACCTCGCCGTAGGTGTTATTGGTGGTACGGATCTCGAAAGCCCGGCCGATGTTCCCCGACATTAGTGAGAAAGTCACCTGGAAACATCACGAGGAAAGAAAAAGAGGGCAGGCAATGGGATGCTGTGAGGAGAAAAAGGCCACCCTACAAACAAAAAACCCAGTATCGCCTCAGGAATTCTTTGAGCATTTTACAAGGTCCAATGTCTTGGGTCCACGGGTGTGCTGGCTTATTGCAGCCACCCCAAACCAAACACCCATGGGCCAATCCCGGTCTCATCCACAGCCCTCCTGTGATGCTAGTGATGTTTTGGTGTTAAGGGTGATGGGACCTCATTAATGCCTGTCTGCGTGGTAAAGAAAATAACAAAAGGCAAAGAGCTTCCTGCTCAGCCTGCCAAGCGCTTTGCTGCTGTTCCTCATGCTGGGAGAGGCAGCAGCTGGTTTTCAGATTGCCGGGCTCCTTTTGGCACGTGTCCTGCAGAGCTCTTTGCCCCAGACAGCCCAAGGACGATGCTTTTCCTCTCCTGCAGGCATGCCTCAGCTGGAAAGCACCGGTACCCACTGCACAAATAACCCCAGCATCGCTGGCATCTACAACCAGTTTTCTCCCGCAGGAGTGCAGAGGAGGGGAAGGGGTTGGGAAGACACCGATGGAGGAATTTCTGCTGTGGTGAAACACTACCACAGCCTTATGGGCTGGCCCAAGCCTGCTGTGCCATTCTCCCTACCTGCCCGTTGCTGCCTGCATCTGGGTCGCGGGCCAGGACCACAGCCACCCGCTTGCCGACCATGCTGTCCTCTGCCACGCTCACAGAGGAGTCAGAGGTGATGTCGAACTGGGGGCTGTTGTCATTCTCATCCAGGACCGTGATGGTCACCTGCAGGCATGGCACAGGGCTCAGACAGGGTGCAGGCAGGAGGCAGCTCCCTGCCCACCCAGCATCAACAGCTGCACTGACACCCTCGGCAAACTCTCAATCCAGTCAACCCCCCAAGGTACCAACAGCGTGAGTGTTGTCCATCCCACGTGGGAATGGGTGCAGGTATTTGAGCCCAGGAGCTGAAGCTACATCTCTGTCTGCAGAGGAAGAGGAGGGATGCTTAGAGGCTGGAGAAAGAGCGCAAGGCTGCTGCAGCTCTCAAGTGGTGGATTTTTCTACGAAGCATCCTCCATACGCTTGGGGGGGCACCCTGCCACAGCGTGGAGGCGATGGGGGACCGGGCTACCTCGGCCACAATTAGCCAGAGGAAATGCTCTCATCGTGTTAGCAATCAAAGAGCTGCAATGCTACACAGAAATGAGAGAGGAAGAGCCTTTCTGTTCCCGGGGCTCTATTTATGGGTGCCCCGAGCCCCCAGGTGTGGCCAGGCTGAATGCGACAACGTCCCGGAGGAAGCCGGGGAGCGAGTGGTGTGCCTGGGGGTGATTCTGTTATTGTTGCTGCTGAATTAAAAAGAAGAGGGCCAGGAGCAGGGAGAGCCCATTCAGCTCCTGCAATGGATGGATCCGGCAGCTGCTGTCCCGAGTGCCAGATCCGCGGTTTGGGATTTCTGCTGGCCAGCGCCACGTCCTGGCGGGTGTCACAGAGGCTGGTGCTGGTGGGACGGGGCTGGAGACCACCGCCCCGGTCCCTCCCCGCAGCTTGATGTGGAGTTCGGGATGGATCCTGGCCCCCAAGGTGATGTCAGGTGATGCCAGCATGATGGACATGCTTACCTTCTGTTGAGGAGCGCAGAGGTGGAAACAGAGCAAACAAAAGGCCAAGAGTTAGTGGGTCATGAGGAAGCACGAGCACACGAGAGGGGCAGCGGGCTGGCCTCGCATGCCACCATGGCAGTGACAGGGGACATGGGTACCCTCTGTAGTGATTCAGAGGCCCCTTTGTTAGTGCACCCCTTTGCTTTTTCTAGCTAAGCTTGGTGGATTTGCCCCTTGCCCTGCGAGAGGCTGAGACAAGAGCACGGCAGCATGCGGAGAGCACAGCCGCCGGCACCCATGGGTGGGGACAGGCAGCGCTTGCAGCCTCACTGCCTTTGTCATCCAGCATCATTTTTAGAGACAACAGATGCACCAAGACATGAGAACGCTCGAAGCACAGAGTACTGCCCATCACTGCGGGCCAGCCTCCGGTTTCAAATCCTCCCTGGGGCCCTGCTCCTCCAGCTGACCCATACCAGGAGAGTTTGGGTACTGCCAGCCAAGCCGCCCCTGCCCGCAGCACGGGGACCAGGCTCGCCCTGCACCCTGCATGCATCCTGCCCCAGCAGAGAAATGCAAATCACCCCCTGCTCAGCTGCTTTTGAAACTGCCAAATATAACCTTGTTAAACATAAACCACTGTGAAGTATTTCAAGGTCCCCAGATTTACCTCCCTCAAAACTGCTGTAGCTTGGCAAGCAACCTGCAAACTCTATAGTTTGGGGTGTTTTTTTTCTATTGTTCTGAGAAATCCCACCCTATGACATGCAGAAGCTAAAAGGCACCAGTCCCTGCTTATGCAAATACAGAGTTTCCCCCAAATAAGGGTTTCCAGACCCTTGTGGCCAGCAGAGAGGACAGCTAGGACATGCTGTCCCATGCCAGAGGAAGAAGAGGTGACCCGCGGTCAGCTCTGCCCATGCAAAGGATGGTGGGGAAGTCAGTAGAAGCTACTCACCACCGTGGAGTCAATCTTTGGTCCTCCATCATCAGCCACCACTGTCATGGTGTAGAAATCCCCCTTCTCTCGATCCACCTGGCCTTTGACTGTGATCACACCCTGCCAAGGACAAACAGCTACATCAGTAACCAACACCAAAGTCCACAGTGGACAACCAAGCCAGGAGGCATCACACTGTGGCCACTTACAGTGATTCCGTTGATTTTGAAGAGGGAGAGCGCTTGTGCGTTGGTGTTGGGGTCAAACTTGTAGGTGATCTGGTTGAGGTTGTCAATGGAGCGGGCCTGGACCCTGAGGACTTCGGAGCCCAGCGGGATGTTCTCTATGATCACAGCCTCGTAGCTGCTGTTGGAGAACTGCACGGCCTCGTCCAGCTCATTCAGCAGACTGACGTACACGCTGCAGAAGCCCTGGTTGTTGGGGGGTGCCTGGTCCGTGGCAGAGACGTTCATCAGGTAGCTGGTTTTGGTCTCGTAGTCCAGGTACTCGATTGTCGTGATGAGGCCCGTGCTCTCATCGATCTCAAACTTCCCTTCAGCGCCTGACAGGATTTTGTAGTTCACCAGACCGCTGTTCCCTGGGGCAGGAACAGGAACCACAGTGCCGGCTGGACTAAGCATCCCGAAGAGGCAGGCACCACCGATACTGACCCCGACTCTGGAGCATAGCCCATCCCATGTGGAGATGTCAGCCCATCCAAGCCAGGATCTGTGCAATGACTGATTTCACCGCTTTCCCCGAATTGGGTGTTTCTCTGACCTTACTCCTGGCTACATACCTGTGTCTCGGTCGGTGGCCCGGACCACCGCCACTGAAGTCCCTATCCCAGCTGTCTCCCGCAGCCCCAGGCGGTTGTACTGCCGCTGGGTGAACACTGGCACCTCGTCGTTGACATCTTCCACATAGATGATCACCTGCGAAAGCCCCCGGAGAAACTACATGTGAGATGGGCAGGCTCGTGAACCCTCACCAGCTGCTTACACTTGTGAGGGGAAATATACCCTTCACAGCACTCATCTGCTGCACGGGAGAAACGTGATCTCTACTACAAATACCACGTGATGGAGAGTGAACACACACAGTTTAGCATCATAGATTTAAACAAGCCCCATGGTCAGAGTGATTCGGTCCTTCCCTGGCCAGAGGTGGTTATAGTCTGTATATTAATTCCTCTGTGCTTTGGGATCCTCTGCTGGAAACCTTGCAATTAGAGACCCCGCAACGTAGAAATGCTGACAACTTGGTGGGAAATTTTCCTCAGAGTTCAGCGGGTCGAGCTGCTGTTTCCCCAGGGAACATAATTTCTCCTGGCTTTCTGCTTGCCGCTGGTGCTGCGGGCACGTCACGCTCGGCCAAAGCACATCCCACCCGTGGGTCTAAAAATAGATGGAAGCAAAGGGCTGGGTTCGTGGGAACCGTGGGAAGCTGGTGTGTCACTGCTAAAGATTATTGCCACTGGGTCCTGGCTTATTTAATAGACGCTTGGCCAGGAGATACAGTTTCCAAGAGGCTGAGGCTCAGCTCTTCCTCCTGGCAGCAGAGCTGCATCTCGCTGGGGAGCAGGACTCCCTTTGACAGCAACTGCCGCACCACTTAGCAGCCTCATCACACTGAAATGTCACAGGAAAAAAGAAAAAACAACAAAAAAAACCCCAACAAGCTCTTCTCCGCCCACGGGCAGCCCCCAGAGACTTTCTGTCAGCATTTCCATGCCAGATCTCTCAAATTTCCTGCACGCCTGCAAGCGCTGGAAATGACTGCCCTCTGATGAAGCATCCCAGATATTTTGCAAGAACTCCTCCACCGCCCAGCGCCGCTGCCCACCCCTCAGCAGCCGCGAGGTCCTTACCCGCACGGAGCTCCTCATGGGTCCCTGCTCCGTGTTGTAGGCCTCCACCTCCAGGACATGAGAGGAGTTTTGCTCCCTGTCCAGGTGCCGCACACCCCGCATCACCAGCCCGGTGCTGGGATTGATGCGGAAGTTGTTGTGCTCATTCCCTGGCGGGGGGGAAAAGTGAGATGGATGCTGCCCATCGCCACTGCATCAGTCCTGGCGACGTGCTGAGCCCTCTGTGGGGGGCTGCCTCGGAGGCAGATTAGTGAGCAAAACCCAAGCCCCATCACCTTCAGCTACATCAAGGTTTGGTCCTGGTCAAGCCAGGAACTACAGCATCTAGGTGTCCATCAATGACAAACTGTCCCCCAGCAATTAACGCTAATGCTGACGTTTTGCTTGGGGGCGGGGTTGCAATCTTTGTGGGCTGCAAAGTGCAGAAGGATGGAGAGCACACCGAGGCTGTGCGTGCGGCTCGCCAGAGCCTGGCACAAATACAGCCATGCACGAAGAGCCACCTGGACTTACCCTTGACAATCCTGTACCATACTCTCCCGTTAACACCTTCATCTGAGTCTGTGGCTTTCACCTTTGTGAGAAAAGAAAAGCAGTGAAGGTGTATGGCAGCGACTTCCAGACCGTGACAAATCCTCCCTCCCTGCTGAAGGCTGGACATGCTGCTTCTCAGCCTGAGCCAGGGGGCTTACCAACAGCAAAGCAAAATAAATTACCCTCCCCTCATCACCAGACAGCAGGGATAGCGGGCTCGGGAGCCCTTGGCTGCCAGGGTAGCTGGAGGATGGGCTCAGGAGCTGAGCCCGAGGACCACGCCATCAAACCCACAGGTCAGTGCCTCCATCGGTCCTGCCCTGCATGCCAGTGTTTGCCCCGCTGGAGATGCCGCTGGGGATGGAGCCTCCCGGCCCGCAGAGCTGGCTTGAGCTGGGCAGGGAGAGCTGCTCCCACACGCCTGGTGGGCACCCAGCCCACAGCACCAGGGCAAGTCACCCAAGCAGCGGCATATGTAAAAATTACTGGCAGAAACACGAATGCAACCAGCCCAGAGCATGCTGGTCGTCTGGACACTGGTCTCACAAGACTCCAAGCAGTGGGTGGGAGCACCCCTTAGCCGCAACGCCCTGCACAGTCCGTGCACATACTGAATAATCTGTCTACCCCAGGAAACCCAAGACACGGGTCCCCTCTTGTGTTGCTGTACAACACTGCAGTGCTTTCCCCGCAACCTCCAGCCAGCTCTGGCAGCTGGGAAGCGGGACCCAGAAAGGGGCAGTGGGGCCAGGGCTTCCTCCCCAGCTGGCACTGAGCAGCTGCATCTCTCCTCCACAAAAACCACTTCCCACGAAGCATCCAAACCACAACCGCAGCGCTGGCCCCTTGCGAATCACTAGGGTGAGGACACAGGGAATGCCTTAGCCTTTATTCCACCTGCTTACACCAGCAAGGCATCTTCTGCCTGCAAATATTACCCAGCAGTTTCCTTTTCCTGGGCAGGTAGGGGTTTGCACCCAGATGTGTGCTGCAAAGAGGAGGGGTTGCTGCAAAGGACACACATGCAGCAGGAACAGCAAGGCCATTTGCAGGGGCTCAGCTTTAAAGCCCTGGGCTGGCTTTCACCCACAGCCCCACACAATGCTTGCAGGAGTCAGAGATGCTCTTCCAAAACGGCAGTTTGGGATGCCTTGAATTGCTCTTGTTCCCTTCCATCAAATACCCAGGTGAGCAGAAGTCTTAGAAAATGCTGACCCTGCTCTTGCAAACTATCTGGATTTCCCACCCGTGTGCCACATGCTCCGTTTTTCTCTGTCCCAGATGGGCTCACATCTTGTTTATGGCTGGACATAACGCTGTGCCTTGCTCCGTGTTTCACCATGGACCCAGCACCTTCCTTTCACAGCAGAGAGCTCTCCGCCCGAACACTGCCATTGCACCCGTGCCAGCTCTTCCACTCCCAGGGCTCCCTGAGGCCATTTCTGGGCAGAAGCTGGGCTGTCTCCTCTCCCGTGTGATGGATGGGCCCCGCACCAGCAGGCGAGCAGTGCCCAGGCAGACCGGCTGCCTTGGCACCGTGAGTCCTGCCTGCTGCACGCACCGGCTCCCTCCTGGGAAACGCGATACTGTCAGCCAAAACACTGTGCAGGGGCAGCAGCGGTGGGAGGGAAGCCTAAGGGACGGGAGACAAACGTTTGTAGCTTTTTGTGCCGTTCCCTGCCCTGCTGTGCCCAGGAAAATGCATTTCAAGGTGAGCAAACTGGAAGGTTTTCAACGTGATCAGCAAACTGCACCCTGCAAGCATCCCCTTTGCCATCTTTTTCCTAGCCCACCCAAGCATTTGCTGCAGGCAGCTGTGGCACATAAACCAGATGCAAAGGGTCAGCCCAGGTATTTGGTTTTTATTTTTAAAAAAGTAGCTTGCATTAAACCAATCCATGCTCCTGCTGCTGCCGTGGCACAGTCTGCTGCCGGCAAAAAGCTCAGCTGCTGCTGGTTTGACCCACTGAGGTCCCAGAGGAGACGTGGTACTTTGACAGACTGTCCCAGACCTGGGAAAATGATTAAACTCGAGTGCAATCAGTGGGAGAAAAGCTCTTTCTGCTGCAGGTGCAAGGCACCTTGTGCAGCCGAGCGCCGGGTACCTCCAGCCTGCTTTATCCTCCCACTAGAGAGAGGGCTGCAGGCAGAGCCAGCCTTTCGCAGGCCACCTTCCAAACTCCCCCAGCTACTGGAAAGGAGTCAGAAAAGGAGGAGGAAGGAGTGGGGGAATAAAAGGGTGGGAAAAAAGCAGGCAACTTGGCGAGCAGAGTTGCCGGGAAAAGGGGGAGCAGGCATGCAGAGGGCAGCCTGCCACCTCCTCCCTGGCATGGGGGGCTCAGCCCACGACCGTACCATTCAGCCTTCTTGCAGGGGCAAAGCCCATGGAAACACGTCCCAGGGGGCTCAGCCCCTATCCCAGTGGGGCACCGCTGTGCTGGCAAAGCCTGGGAGGGGGCTCAGGGCCCCCACTTGGCTTTGCATGCTTGAGCTGTTCCCAGCCGGGCTGCCACGTCTCTCCCTTGCCCTCCAAAAGGGAGAAGGGGGCTGGCAGCCAGCAGAGCACCGTGGGAGAGGCAGCAAGGCAGGCGTGCAGGAGGCAAAGCGGAGCTCAGCTGGCTGGTGAGAGGTAGGGACCCCAGCCCCCGTGGCAAACCCACTGCCGGCCACTCAGGCTAGCCCCAAGGGACAAGTGAGGCAGGCCAGGGACATGCCACCATCCCTGGCTGCAGAGCTGCTGCCCTCAGCCCTGCAGCCACCCAGGGAAAGGGCTGAAAATGGGGTGGAAAGGGGAGATGTGAAGTTTGGGGTGGATTTGAAGTCAGGCATCCCTCCTCCCTTTCCCATTGTGTTGCTTTGTCTGTCCTGGAGATGGGAGAGGGGGAAAGTCCTGTGGATGCAGCACTGCTGGTTAGCAGCGAGGGTGATGGGGTACAGCATCACATGCAGCCCTTTGCTTTCAGTACCCAAATACCCGGGTCATTAACCTGGGTGTTTGGTACCCTCCAGCACTACCTCCTCCCGCAAGCGAGTGGAAAGATTTAGCGCATTGGGAAAAGCTGGGGAGCTCCAGAAACGCATCACTAAACAAGATGGGGAGGGGGAAGAGAGCTGCTTTTCATCTGAGCTGTGCTACAGGCACAGAAGTGCCTGAAAACAGCTTTTTCTTTGCAGGAGTTTGAGAAAAAAGAGAGGGACAGCGTATGGGAAAACTCCTGCCAAACTAGGCAGCTGGGTCAGGCCAGGCAGGCAGCACCCAGTGCTGGGCAGAATAACGTGCTCTTCTGCTCATGTACAAGAATAATTTCTTCTTCCTCTCCCCCTTCCTCAGGAGCATTTTGCTTTTTGCAGTTTCTCTCCTTTCCCTCTGATCCTTGCCTGCCTCATATCCAGTGCTGGGTCCCGAGCGCTCGTGGGGACATCTTATGTCAGAGCTGATCAACCAGGGATGACCATTCTGGGGAGGTTTGCCAGGCTGGATGCTCTTCAGCAAGCCTGTTGTTAACGCAGCTGGGCTGTGCAACGTGGGGCTTGGGTGGGACAGCAGTGCTGGGAAGGGGCGATGCTACTAACAGGGATACAGGCAGCAGCTTGGCTGGTGGGTACAAAACGCTGTGAGCAACTGGTTCATTGTCATGCTTCAGGAAAGGCACTGACCTCCCACCCTGCGGGAGGAAAGCCCTCATCCTCATGTGTGCTGTCAGCACCAGGAGTGCTACTTCTACCATTCTACCAAGCCTTGACGTTTCCACTGGTAAGACCCCAATTTTGGTGGCTTTTTGCTGAAATTCTGCTGAAACCTCTATAGCTTTGTCTCAGGCAGGAGGCGGTGATGCCTCCTGACAGGTTTCTAGGGGACACAGCCAGCTGGCTCTAAAAGAAAAACCCTGTAGCCACCACCAACAGAGCAAAAAACAACCCGAAGGAATTGCCCATGTCTCCCGGCTCGCTCTTAACAGACAACATAAGGTCACCAAGCCAAACAACATGTGGTCAGTAAATGCCAGAATTAAGGTAGCTGTGGTAACCTCAATTCAGGCTGCCTTTGGTGTGAGCAGCAGCCCTGCCTGCTGGTTTTCATGCCCCGGCCCCGGGCAGCGCACAGGAACAACTGGTCCATGGAGCAGGGGGTTCCTTGGGATGGCTGTGGCTGCCAGGGGCTGCTCTGCTCCCAGAGCTGGAGAGGAAGGGGCTGAGCCAGGCAAGGAGAGGGTGCACAGTAAAGAAACACTTTTTGGGGTGAAGAGAGGTGAACATATCACTTTGGAGGAGGGGACGAAAGCCTTGGTCCCTGAGCTTGCTTGCAGTATGGGGATTCACCTGAGCTAAGGTCTTCTCAGACACTACCCCATTTATTTTTGCATTTCCCATTTTCTAAGTGTAGACTTGGCTCTAACCCATGGAAGCAGCCACATCTTCCCAGAGCCTCTGAGCTCTGACCAGGCTGATACGGTCCTTGCCCTGAGGTCACCAGCATCACAGCTTTCAATGCTCAAGCCCAGGTGACGCAAAGTATTCCAGAAATAAATCACATCTCCCAAGTGCCTCAAACCTGGCACCCAACTCTAGTGGAAACCTGTCTCCTTATTGCCCCTGTATCTCAGCTCATTGCCTGCAAGGGGAGGAGCACGGATGCTGCGGGAGCCATCTGTCACCTCCAGGACCAGGAAGGGTCCTGGCAAACCAGAGCTGGGAGCTCTCCCATGTCAGCATGCGCCTGCACACAGAAGATACGGCTGGGGCACAGATAACCTGAGTTCAAGGACTGCTTAACCTCAGAGTGCTCAGCCTTGCAGCTCTCACGGTGTTTGCCTAAGGTTGTTTCCTCCTGCGTCATTTGGACAGTGACGGATGCGTGTCCCTTCTGACACAGCATTTCGCTTTCCACTGGGCTCGTCTCTGCTGAGACGTCTCATAGTTTCCAGTTAGTGATTAAAGACGTCGCTGATGTCTCCTCTCCCCTTTTTTGAATGTTTTTCCAGTGACTCTCTGGCTGCTGCCTACACAAACCTGCATGGCTTTGGGATGGTGGCTGCATGAGCAGACACAGAGACCCTGGCAGTCCCTGCAGCCCTGCCTTTCACCTCCTAAACTCTTAATTTTTAAGTTGGTGCAATCCAAATCCATACTGGCCAGGAGACTGCCCTGCCACGGACCAGTCTAACAGCTCTCCATGACTCTTCTACTCCCACATCTCTGTAGGAAAGTCAGCGTAATGAAGCTTTAGCTCCAGCATACAGTCTAGAGCACCAAGGGCCAAGCCAAGGTTGCAGAGGGTTGGCACAGCAATATTTCCCCAGCCCTTGTCTCTGAGCTGGGGAGCTGCTGGTCTCAGGCACAGCCTGAGGGTGCATGGGAGCAAAATAATGGGTGCAGGCTGCTCCGGGGGTGCAAGCTGAGGGGGAACTGGCCCAGAGGGAAAGCAGAGGACAGTCGCTATCAGGTGATCGGTAAGAGTTCTTACTGATGAGGCTTTGGGAAGCTGGTTTGCATCACTGTGTGCAGATCTGGCTGAGAAACCCGTGACATGTCTGAATCTGAAACCAAGTCAGCAAAACACCCAACCTGAGAGGATTTTTGGCACAAGGAGGGTCAGGGCGCTAGACTTGGACCCTGCAAAAAACGAGGCAATGCTAGTGCAATACTGCAGCTCGACGGGGAGTTATCTGGGCAGAGGTTCAGGAAAGAATTATCCATTTTCTTTTGGGAAAGAGGGAATAATCAAAAAACGCCAAATGACAGTCAATTCAGAAAAACCGCATTTCTGAGGAATAGAGAAGAACCAAACCCCAGAAGCTTGGTGGGAGGATTTTGGACTTTCTCTAGTGTACGGTTATATATCGCTCCCAGAAAAGCTTCACGCAATGTGTGTGTGTGTTCCTTACAGGTGTCATCACTGGGGCTGTGGTACCACATGTACGTGGTACTACCTGTGCTAGATTTCTTTGCCAAATAGTTTTGCACTTCAGTTCAGTGCAGTACCTTGCAGGTATAAACCCCACTTCAGTGCTTTGCCTGGTGGCAAAGCACACAGACTCTCCCTGTCGCCTTGTGCCACAGAAAACATGGCTGGGAGGACCTTGGACATCAAGGCAAGACAAAAATCCATCCAGCTGGACAAAGGGTGGCTGTTTGTCCAGCTTCTAGGTGGTAACCACCGGTGTTGCTTCTCTGTGTCATCTTCTGCACTGCAGGGAAGATGAGCACAGAGGTTGCTGGCAAGGGGACCTCTCCTGCCCCGCCTCTCCTTGGGCTTCTGGTTTCAACCACTGAGCTGGTCCCACCCAGTCCCACATCCCCTGAGAAGGCAGACCCAGTATCCATCATCATTGCGCTTGTCTGCATCTTCGTCCTCCTGGCGACCTTCCTCATCTTTGTCACCCTCTGCAAGCTGGGGGCACTGGACGGGTCCTGCTCCAGCCCCCACGAGTGCATGCCCCATCACCCGGCAGATGCCAGCGAGCCCCAGCTGAGGCTCTGGAAGCGGCTGGGCTCCCTGCAATGCTCCATCAACACCTTCAGGAGAAGTCAGCCAGTGTCCCACAGCCAACTTGCCCACCCCAGGAGCCCACCTGCCAGCCAGGACTGGGACATCATGGAGTCCACCAAAATGTGATCCTGCTCTGTGGGAACTAGCTCACTGTGCACCACTATTCTTTCCCAAGCTTTTGGTTCAGGCTTGATTCCCTCCTCAAACAGCCCCTGGGTATCCTGGCCGAGCCCCTTTAAGCAGCTCTTTTCCAGGCAGCGGCTCTGCAAGGCGACAGGAGATTTTGCTATTTCAGGCTCCCGAACGCTTTCCAGGTACACTGTTTCCTGCCAGGAAAGGTGGAGGCATCTGAACTACACCCACACACAGCCATCACTGGGCAATCCAAAAAAATCTTGCTGCTTAATTTCTTTTGGAAAACGTTACGCAAGTTGCGAGGCACCTGAACAAACAGCCTGGGTGAGAGCAGAACAACCTGGCTGCCTTGAAAAGAAGTATCCTGGAGAAAACACGCTCTGCAAAAAGCAATCCTCAGCCAAGACTGCCCCTCCAAGATGTGCTCCTGAGCAGGTGGAGGAAGGCTGGTGCCCCTCGCGTACTGCCCGGTCCCCCGTCCTCCCCATCCCAGTGCAACGAGCCATGGGGTTGCTGCAGTTGATGCTTGGAAGGATGCGCGCTACAGCTGTCTGCTGGAAAACTGCTTCAATAAACGAGCAGCAGGAGCAGGTAAACACGCCTGTAAATACATTAAAGAGGTCTTTTGAGGCTTGCAGCCGCTGCCAGCTTGGAAAGGCACTGCGCAAAGCTGAGCTTCTCGATTCTGCTGGGAAAGGGTACAAAAGCCAGCAGGTAAGCTGATGTGCTTAAAGGAATCAGTAGGAAGAAGACAAACTGGTTTAATTCTTCCGGGTCTGCAGCTTACACTATGTTCAGCCACCAAGTTCACCCCTTTGGGTGAAGTCTCTGTGCCCAGCGAAGCCCCACGGTGAGCACCAAACTCTGTCTCTCTGGGTTTCACATGATTTCTGACCCTCGCAGGGTGCAGCTCTGCTTCAGGACGTCCCTGGGCTGCCTGGGACATTCCCGCTCTCCTCTGGCTCTGGGCTGCCTGGCTTTCAGAGAAGGCGATGGGGAAACCTCCAAAAACTCTCTTGTTGCCACAAGGACATGGGGGTGTATTTGAAGGGGGAGATATTCAATACAAATGGTTCACACTAAAGCCGTAAATTAAACTAAACACAGGTGATTGCCCATTTCCACTTCCCTCTGAATTTGTTCTGTGGAAAACAAACTTCCCCTCAGATACCGTCTCTCCTTCGCCACAGACTGCCAAGGGCATCCCCCTCTTTTGGGGAATATGCTCTAAAACAATGGACTTTGATATCAGATTTAGGTTTCCTACTTTCCCAGTCTTTCAATTTGCAAAAATGGCTCAGTTCTGGGAGTCCCACAGCAGGGCTCCTCTCCGCCTGCGCAGCTCCCCTGCAGACCTCCACCCCTGGGTGCAGAGACTGCAGGCAGATGCCCGACCCCAGAGACAGGCGCGGTGCTACGGGCGTCACGTATACTGTGCCACGGCACAACAGGTGACGAGGAGCTGCAGGGCTCGCGCTTGGGGACCAGCCGCCCCGATGCACAGCTCCCAGCAAACCTTTGTTGCAAGAGACGAATGGCTCCTTTCTTCTCTCCCGGTGACTCACCCTGCCTGCGAGAGCCAGGGACAAAGCTGCCCCTTTCCTTGTGCCGGAAGAGGTATTCAAGGCAGGAGGAGCCTTCCCAGAGCCCTCTGCAAAGAGCCTTTGGTGCCCACTCCAGAAGAGCCCTGGGTTTGAAGGGATGCTGGAAGCCCTCGGAGGCTGAGTGAATGCCCGCATTCATTCAACGCTCACTGAGCCATTCAGTTCTGCCCACCGCTCCCTCAAAGAGGAACAAAAATGAATTCAAACTCCAAACACTTTTTTTCCCTCCATTTCCACCCCCCAAGCATCTCTTTGCATGCACTCTTCTCCCTCCCCCTTGAGGTCTCTGCTGTTGGTCCCTTTTCCGCTGTGAGGAGGGAGAAAGTGGGGATGCAGCCAGGCAAAGCAGCCTCACCAGCACAGGGCTTGTGTTGTCTCCGCTCACCTCCTGCAGAAATGGGGTGAATTTCTCATTTTTCCCTTGCGCTTTGCTGTTTCTCCCCTGTGCTCACAGCCTGGGTTAGCAAAGGAGCAGGGGGACTGCACAAGCAAGAAGATATCTTGCTCTGGCCTGGGGGAACAGGCAGATGATGGGGAGATAAAATCTTTGCCCTGGGCTTCCAGTAGTTCACAGCCACGGTGCCAGGGCCCAAAGAGTGGGGGATCCCCTTCACCCACCCAGGGGCCCCAGCGGAAGACAGCCACATGCCTGCACTATGCTGCTGGCAGCCGGGATGTCCTCGGGGACGCTGACTTCGTAGCTGCTCTGAAGGAAGATGGGTCGGTTGTCATTGACGTCCAGGATGGTCACATACACGGTGGCAGTCCCAGTGCGCCGGTTCCCTGTGGGGCCATTGTCTGTATGGGAGAGAAAGGCAAGGGGAGGTTTGGTCACCTCCATCTTCTCCTTGCACAGGTGGTGCTTGGCCTTCAGCTGCTGAAAACAACAGGACTAAAATTCCTAAACTAAAATCCTCTGTTTTTTCTGCAGCTTCCAAATCCCACATTGAACCACCAGGTTTTTTTCTGCCTATCCTGAAAGAAAAAGGAAAAGCCACTGTCGAGTGAGGCTGGAAACACAACTGGTCATTAAAGAGGGTTTGCCACTCTAAAAACTCAGAGGGTGATGTATGCTGGAAGGGGCTGCTAGAGGTCAGGGATTTGGGAGATGAAGATGGGCAGGGCTCTGATGAGTTTTCTGTAGACCCAGCTGAGCTCACAGCCAAAGGGCACCAGGACCAGTTGATGTTCAGTAGACAAGGACATGGCAGCGTAGCTCTTGGTTTTACCAAGAAGGATGAGGCAATGGGGAGGATAGGTTGGGGTTGGTTTTCCCAACATGCCTAATGCCAGTGAGCACTAAAACCCACCCAGCTGGCATCTGGTGACCAGGGAAACACAGGCAGCCTGATACCGCTTGGAGGGGCAGAACGGTCCCTGTACCACTTGGGATCCGGTCCTGCGTGCCCAGCCAGTGCAGCATCCTTGCTGCCGACCCCGTGGCACCTGCAATGCTGTACCCCCCAGATTTCTGACCAGGCCACTTATTTGTCATTTCAAAAGGGATATCGAAGTCTTCTGTAAACAGGCCCATCATTATAAAGCTCTGGGGATGATGGCCAAGATGCATTTGGTACACGGGCCATCTGCCCATGCCAGGTGGCTCTGGGTTAATCGGCAGCCACTGAGCCAAGGGCTGGCATGGCATTAGGGGAATGATGCTGTGGTGCTGGCATTTCTGGATGGAGGTGTGCCCTGGGCAGCATGAAGCCTCTTGGGAATGAGGGATCTTGCCTTCCCCAGGGGAAAGGGACAGCCCCAGGGCTGGATGAGCCCGTTGAGTGAGTTTACTGTCTGTAAAAATCATGGTGGAACTGGGACATATTAATGCTCATGGGCTGTGAAACGGTGACACCAAACACAGGCTCTGGTTTATAGAGCACCTCAAAGGTTGCTGTCTCTCTGCTGCAATTCCAAGGCAGCTCAGTACATGCACAGCCACCCTGTGTGGCTGCATGGCAGCGGTCCCACAGGAACAGTGGGAATTCCTTACCAATGGCCTCCAGGATCAGTGTGTACGATGCCACGGTCTCTCTGTCCAGGCTCACGACAGTCCTGACCACCCCATCCCTGAAGCCAACGCTGAATTTGCCGTCCTGGTTCCCACCTGCAGCAAAGGACAAGGACCAGGTTAGCTTGTTGTCTGGATGCAGGGAGCAGAGCCCATGCTGCGGGGGATGCTGCTGCCCGGGCATGGGGTCAGCTCAGTGGTGGAAATCACAGGCGCTCAGCCTGGCCTCCTGAAGGGCTGCATTTTACGTGGTTTTGAGCAAGGCAAGTGTAGGGCAAGCCCATGTCTGGTCCTAGGCAAAGCTTCTCCGCGGCAAAAGCGGGCAGAGCACCTTCTCCCCACCACACCAAATGCTGTGCTTGCCTCACAGCGCAGGCAAAGAGCGATGGTTGTAGGAAAAGCTGAATCATATAAATGCCAGATCATTTCCTGAATGCTTCGGAAGCAAACTGGGGTCACTTTGCATGTGGCCTGCGGTACCTGTGGGACAACACACACCTTTTCTCTTGCGGGGGAGGCTGGGGGGGGCGTCAGATGAAACACAGGGCTGCTATTCTGAGAAAAATGACTCTGGTGACACTTCTATTTTTGCCCTCTTCCTGAGGGCTGAATGCCACATGTGCAGTTTGCAAGTCAAAGCGCAGCCAGGGGGTTCCCCAGCCTCTGGCTGCAGGTGCTGCAGCTGCGATGTGAGCCAGGCCCTGCCCAGGCGGCATTGCTGCCCGCCTGCTCCCTGCCCGCCCAAACCCACCCGCTCGACGGGCTAGAGATGCCCCAAAACTCCAGAGAGGCTTCCAGCCTTACGTGCATTACGCCAACGCGGCCCCAGCAGCGGTAAGCCCATCCTCACGCTTTTCCTGGCCGCCTCCCGATGGCGAGAGAGGGCAGGGGATGCTCGGGGGTAAATGTTTGCCCCGGGCAGGACACGGAATAGCGGCGGAGTGGTCAGCAATGCGGGGAGCCAAGCGGGGCTGTGCGGCAGAGGGCGATACCGCACAAGGTTTGGAGGGGCTGGAAAACGCAGTGCTGACAGGTTTAACACCCTGGCCATGGTCTGGGGCAGCCTGCTCCTTTCCACAACCAAAGCTCTCCTTCGCAGCATTCTGCAAGGGGTTCATACCTGTGATGAAATAGCTGAGCTCAGCGTTCAGCCCAGTGTCAGCATCCGTGCAGTTGAGCCGGACCACTTTGAAATCCCGGGCCACGTTTTCAGGCAGCGACACATTGTAGACGGCTGGGAAGAAGGTGGGGTTCTCATCGTTCACATCCAGAACTGAAAGAGGGAGCAGAGTTCAGGGCTGGCCCTCCTGCAGATGCCAGGCTGATGTCTGTCAAGCTCCCAAAACCACCCGTCTGCTGCTCTGAGCATCCCAGAGAATGCTCCGCCTGCTGCTCCCTGCCGTCTGCGGGGTGGGGGGTGCCTGCAGACCGACTGTAAGGACCGGTCCCCACAGCTGCAGGCTGTATTTGGTTGCCACTGATGCACACAGATCACCCCCCTCACATCCAAAGAAACCCTACATAACTGTAATTAAATTTACTGTTTGCACCAAACTCATTTCCATCCCCATTCAGAGGAAAATCTGGGGCTTAAATATAAGGTCAGTATTTCCTGGTGTATGGCAGAAGGCTCTGGAGTTACAGGACCAGAAGCTTCTTTTTCCAAACTCAGGCACAAGGAGAAGCCAGGGTCAGCTTATTTCCAGAGGATGTTATCCTCAGCACTAGGCTTGTGTGAAACCAGTAAATAGAAATGCATTGATGAATTAAAGACAGACCACATAATAAGGGTGTCAGTGTGTCTCCTATATAAACCACATCTCCCCCTTGGTGACATGTCCTTGTCACCCATCTTTTTGGGACTGGAGGGGCTCTCTGGCTGGGCAGGTCTTGGAGCAGTCCTGGTGCACCCACCTTTGACGGTCAGGGTGCTGGTGGAGCTCTTGGAGGGCACGCCGGCGTCGCTGGCCACCACCCGCAAGTAGTACTCGGCGATCCTCTCCCTGTCCAGCATGGTAGTGGAGGTGATAAGCCCACTGGTGCTGTTGATGAGGAAATCCATGCGGGGCATCCCCACCTGCATGCGGTATGTCACCTGCCCGTTTGGACCCTCGTCCAGGTCAATGGCCACTACCTGGTGGGGAGAGTGGAGTGAAGGGGAGAGCATGGGAGAGTGCAATCATCTCCTGATGATGAAAATCACAGTGCATAAACTCTGATCATTTCTTTGTCCCCAAAGATGCCAGGATGAAACAAAGGGGCCTCGAGCCATCCCCCCTGCTGGGAGTGAGCACTTGGGATGAGATGCCACATCCCCTTCTACATCACCCCAGTGGGGCTGCTAGAGGATGGAGAGGATGGATGGAGAGGATATATTTCTATCCTGCTTTGCAGAAGTGATGGCAGTGACAGCAGCAGCTGCCAGCATGGGGCATGGCAGCAATGGGACACACTCACCTGGAAGACGGAGGAGCCTGCGGGAAGGCCCTCGGCAATCTCGGCGGCGAAGGGCAGGTTTTGGAAAGTGGGGTCATTGTCATTCAGGTCGAGCAGGTTGACGAAAACTGTGGCACTGCTGGTAGCTCGCAGGGGTGGCCTCCCGCCTGTGGAGGCCAGGAAGGGGGTCTCAAGATTAATGCCTCCAGCCATTTCCAACCCTTTCCCCCAAAAGGACTCCTCACTCCCTGTGCAGACAGTCATGCAGGATGGGGTTGCCTCCTCCAGGCATTAACCTGTCCGTGTTACTGCTTGCCCTGCAGCCCATCAAACTAATGGAATAGGCCCCTGGCAGGGGAAAATGCTCCCTGGCAGCAGGCATGCAATACAGACTGACAGCTACCCATGAAGGCAGCTAAAAAACAATAGCAACGCCAATCTATCCTTATCCCTGTCCTTCTGGCAGGCTGGATGGAATGATGGCCTTAGCATGGTGCAAAAACAATGCAAAAATAGAAATGGGCATAGAATCATAGGTTGTAAAAGACCTCTAAGATCATCAAGTCCAACCATCCACCCAATACCACCATTCCTACTAAACCATATCCTGAAATGCCACATATACACATCCTTTGAACACCTCCAGGGATGGGAACTCAACCACTTCCCTGGGCAGTCTATTCCAATGCCTGACCACTCTTTCAGTAAAGAAATTTTTCCTAATATCCAATCTAAACCTCCCCTGACCCAACTTGAGACCATTGCCTCTTGTCCTATCACTAGTTAGTTGGGAGAAGACACCAACACCTGTCTCACTACAACCTCCTTTCAGGTAACTGTAGAGAGCAATAAGGTCCCCCCTCTGCCTCCTGTTCTCCAGATGAAAGTTAAGGTTACATGTGCCTGCTGGCTCTTGGAACCCAGCCAGATAATGGAAAATTATCTTCATCTTCCTCTCTATTTTTTTCCTATAAAAGTTTCCCTGAGATACTATTTCCAGAGCAAAAGACATTTCACACTTGATCCGCTCTTTTCCCCCCACCTGCTCAACTGAATTCCTAGATCCTGATGGAGCCAGCCTCCATGCATGGTATCTCACCAGTCCTGCAAGCCACGCAGGCTCAGCTCAGCAGAGAAACCCCGAGCTGCCCAGCAGACCTTGCAGAGCAGCCCAGAAACAGGTTCCTCCATGTGCTTTGACAGACTGCATCCTCCCAGCAGCACGCTACAAGCACCTGGCACTGCCCTCCTCTCCCTGCCTGAGCTAAACATTCACATCTTTGTGCTACAGCCCCTGCCACCTACACACAGCCCAAGCGCGGGTCTCCTGCAAAACAGACATTTCACACACCAGGTGCTTTTGGGTTTGTTTTTTAACTGCAAAATGCAAAAGAATGGTGTCTTCTGTAATGAGGGGGAGTTTCTGCCCCCCAGGCTCATTGTCAGTGCTGCTACAGGAACTACCACGCTTGCATTTTGAGGGTTTCTAGTTTGGTTTAGCAGCAGGTTTTAACTTCCTCTCATGTTTTTAACCTCAAAAACATCTTTGGAACTTATGCTCAAAACAGGAAAAAAAAAAGAAACTTCATCGTAAAGGAAAAATCAGGCTGAGAAAAGTTGAACTCAACATATGAAAACCATCAGGGAGGGAAGGCAGAGGGTGAGGAGGGCAATGCTTGCACAACTTGAGCCCCAGCAACTTCTAGTGTGCTCCAGCGATGGCAGAGCAAGAAAAAAGAGGAGTGGGATGGAATTGGGCCTTACAGTCGGTGACCGACACCACGATCCTCCGCATGAGCTGGGCCTCCTGGGCATTGGGGTTCTCCCGGTCGAGCAGGACACCACTGGTGCGGATCTTGCCTGTGGTGCTGTTGAGGCTGTAGAACTTGTTGGGTGGTCGGATGCTGTACACCACCGTGCCATTCTCCCCCAGGTCCGGGTCAACTGCCACCACCTGCCATGAAGAAACAGCAAAAATTCAAGCGGAGTGATCGGAATTAACTCCCATGGTGCATCACCATGTAGATTCACCAGTGTCTAATAATGAGGCTGAGCTCCCATGACAGGCTTCCCCATTCCAGTGGCAGCAAGAAGTTCTTCCTCCACACAGATGTATATTTTCATGATACTTGCAGGGATTTTGTACCCTGAGACATCTATCACAGTGTTAAATCTCACTGATATTGGCCTGCAAGCCCAGGAGGTAATGGCATGGCAAGAGATACATGCGCACGCAGCAATCAAATGGGCTTTTCTCCTTTTAAATAAAAGCAGCTAGAAAACACACACTCAAAAAAATAAAATAAACAGGACAAAGAAGCATGCTGAAGAACTTGTGCTGCCGCATCAGAAACGCTGGAAATAATTCACTGGTTGAGTTTTCCTCCCCGCCAGACATTTTGTCTTTATTGTTCTTCCTGTGACATTTTTAATTACAGGGTACATTTACATTAAAAAAAACCCCAACTTCATTACACTCGTAACTTGCCTGGCCCCCGCTGCTTGTTCTGCAACTGAATTTACATCGTATCAGTGACACAATAATTATTTTCCCAGCAACTAATTGGGATGTCAAAGGCAAGATGATTTCAAGCAGGCACCGAGCAGCAGGGCTGGTTCCACACGGAAGAGAGAAAACCACTGTGCTCTGGCTTGGGCTGCACTGCCAGACCTTTCTTCCTCCCCCTCCCTGAAATCTTTTTCTTTTGCAGCCTTCCTCCTTATATAATTTTGTGGATTCTCTTCACTTTTCCCTCATTTATTTTCTGTTTCGTGCCCGTCATTTTTCTCCTGGTGTGATGAAGTACAAGCTTCCCTCTCTCCTTCTCTTTTATTTCACCAGAGGGACTTGAAAGGCTGTAAATCAATGTCTTTCAGAGAGGTCCTTGAAGGAGGTTGCAGGCAAGGCTAAGAAAAGGAGAATTTGGCCAAAGCCCACACAATATGGGGAGAAAAGAAAATACCCCAGCAGAGAGGAGAAACACATGGGATGGGCAGCAGTGAGGAGGCTCAGGAGTAACCTTTCAAATGGCACTTCTGCAAGATGGTGCTTGACTGGAGGTGATACTGGTTCAGAGGTGACTCCCTGCTCCAGCCAAGTGGGTGAGAACCTCACCAGCTGAAGAGAGGAGGCTTTCAGCACAACAGCTGCCTTCCCTTGCACGTACCGTGGTAACGTCTGAGTTGGGGGGGGTCATTTCCACCAGGTTAATGAGGTATGGCTCATCCTTCCAGGTGGGATAGTTGTCATTGATGTCCAGCAGCGTGATGTTCACCTGTGAGCAAGCGAGCAAGCAATGATGTTATCAAGCAATACTGGATCCTGGGGCAGCACGTTGTGTCCCCTTGGATGTACTGCAGCACCAGGTACACAACCAGGTTCACCCTCCGGAGAGAAAACCTGCAGAAAATCGACCTCTTGCATCTTCATAGCCAAAGCTCCTTGGCATATCTCATCTTTCTTTGGCTCATGTCTACTTATTACCTTGCAGCAACCACAGGGGCACGAGGTGTGTTTTCAAGCAGCTACTTCACTGGGAAGGGAGAAACAAATGGGTCATGGTGGTGGGGGAGAGCACGCAGTGGAAGCATGGCAGGAAAGGAAGGAAAAAAAAAGAGTGACTGGTAAAAAGCAAGAAAATAAAAAGGAATAAATGAGAAATCATGAGAGAGTACAGTAACGGGGGTGGGAGGTGCAAAGACAAGAGAGCACAGGGGAGGATGGTGCCCTGAAGTGTTACCTATCTTAATTTTCAACGTGAGAAATGGCATCTAAGTGACAGTATCGAGCCTGTGTGTTGCATCCTGTTGTCTGTGAGTCTCTCACCTCCCCAGATCACTTGTTTCAGTCCAGCCTGTCAGTCTATAAAGGTGCCTGAGGGACGAGCTGCGGTTCAAGGGAAAGGGAGGCAGAGGGGCAGGAGGGAGACCCTGGCACCTACCACCCCCACGCAGGGTGTCTCAGTGGACCTTCTCCTGGGGTCTTAGGTGCTCCCAAGAGATCAGGTCCTGCCACTGCACCAGGCTGAGCTCCTGGTGCCACCCCGTGGTAAAAGAGGCAAATTTGGACCCTACAGTCTCCAAGGAACTGCCCCTGCACAAGCCAAGATGCTGGGGTGGTCCCTGAGGAAAGCTGCTGACCCACTGCTGCCCAGAGCACCCCAGGCGCTTGTCCATCACCCGGTGACCTAGCAAAGCCCCTGAATAGACCCTTACTCTCAGATCAAAAATGATTACAGGGAACAGCTTTGAGTCCCGGGTGTACATCCTTGCTAACGACAGCAGAAAAAGTTAATCGGCCACCCACTTCTCATAGAGTTTTAATATTCTTTAACTTTTTAGGAACCATGATGCCTTTTTTTTTCCTAATTGCTATCTGTGTTACAAAAACCTTGTTTTGCCTTTCAATAAAGCTATTAGGAGATCATCATCTCATCTGGAACCCCATAGGAGAACCCAGGATCTGACAGGCCATGCCATTGCCCGGCCAAGGCCGTCATGTGCTTCCAAGAGGCTCCATAGGGGTCTTCTAGTTTGCTACCTGGATCATACACACCCTGATGACCCTCAGCAGTAGTGACAATTATTTTAGGGATCTCCTTAGCACAACTATAATATTTCTCTGCATTGTCCTCTGTTGCGTGGGACATCTCTCCTGCAACCCTATCAAGCGTCCCAGGAGCAAGAGCACCCAAATGTTACGAAATGTTCAAACCAACTTGGAGCAGTAAGGAATGGATACTTGGTTTTTGATCTCCTGATCTTTATAAGACTTTCACAAACCCTTTGTAAAGGACAGGTCTCCTCGACGTCTGCGAAGGGCAAGATGAAGCAGAAGGCTTCAATCTGCACTACAATGGCCTGCACCTCTACCAGAACCTTCTGAGGAGCCCAGGAATCACAAATTGGTTTGAAGCCCTTGATCCAGGCAGTATGTGAATAGCAGTCATCAGGAACAACAAAATGTGCCTGCAGGTTCTCCAACTAAGCATTTTCTCAAGAGGCAGGAACAAAGGGAGCCGTGCTGTGGGTGGAATAGGTACCCATTACCGCCTTCACATGGAAAGCTGGACACATAAAGCTCTGGAAGATCAAGTGGCTCCTGGCTGAATGGCTTGCCAGAAAAGTGAGCCCAATTTCAAGGTCTACACAGCACAGACAGTCTTTCTGCAAGGGCTGCAAGTAGCAGTGGGGGCAGCTCAGAGGGCAGACACCACTGTGTGCTCTCTACCCACTCACACAGCTAAAATTAAACCCTGCTAGCACGGGCAACTGAAGTGTTGGTGCCTGGGAAGCCCTCCCCAACACCAGCCCCAGGTGGGCACTGGTGGCTAAGGGAGATGGGAATTGCTCCTTCACACACTCACCATAGCAATGCCTGTCTTCTGATGGTGGCCCACACCTCCATCCACTGCCCGGACAATGAGGATGTACTCGGATTTGGCCTCCCGGTCCAGCAAAGACGTTGTCGTGATTTCTCCTGCAGTCATAGGAGATGAGAGGGATTAGAGATGTTGTATGGCAAATAGGGGCATTGGTGAAAAAAAGGGACACTCAAAACCAGAGACAGGATCCTTCACAAATGGGTCCTTTCTTCTGATTCAGTTTCAAATAGATGGACTCTGGAAGGGTCAGCTTGTCAGCAAGCTCCTGAAAACTTCGTGTTGTATCTTCCCACGGGAGCCCATGTAACCACTGCCTGTGATCCCTTCACACTCATTTCGGTCCGTAACGAACCATAAACAATGCCAGCAAGGGCAGGCGGGCAGCAGCTCCTTAGCTAACGTAAGCCCTTGCAGCCAAAGCTTTCCTGAGGTGTCACTCGCACCAGGAGCTGAGCTTCCACCAATGCCTCTGCCAACGCTCTCATCTTGATTAAGGAAGTACTGGTGGCCTAAATCTGGTGAATGCCTTAGATTGTGTGTCTCCTCAGCAGGCTTCTTGGGGGAGAGGAGGGAAGTGGAGGGAAGGAGAGGGGGTGAAAGAGGAAAAATGGTGGGGAAGAAAACCAGGGGAAATTCAGGAGAAGAAACTGAAAGGAAAAGAGGGAGAGCACATACAGAGGCTCACCTGAACGAGCATTGATCCGAAAATGAGAGGAGCCCTCCAGGGAGTAGATGATTGACTCCTGCCCATACTCCCTGGACCGGTCCATGTCCGTGGCATTGAGAAACAGCACCGTGGCTCCTTGGGGGAGGCAGAAATGAGGGCTGGAACGGGCATTTGCAGCCCAGAGCAGCTCTCCCTAGCTGCCCTGCCCCCCACACCACTCCTGTAGGTTACCCAGCCAAGGTGTCCCTTCGTCTGCATGTACAGTGCGACCAAACCTGCGGACCCTGTGGCTATGAAACTCTGCCAGGTCCCTGGCTTTTACCTCCCCAAACAGCCATCACCCACCCCGTTCTGGCTGTAAGACCCCCACAACCCTTCTGCTAGCCTGGAGAAGGAGCAGGGCCATGCTCTGTACCTGCCATGATGTCCTCCATAACAGTTATAACAAAAGAGGGCTTGCTGAACGTGGGGGGGTTGTCGTTTTCATCCTGAAACAAAGAGAAGGTTGAGAAGCTGGTTGGGAAAAAGGCAAGATGCTCAAGTAGCTGCAAAAGCCTGGTAAGGGCATGCTCTTGGCCAGCTGTACCTCAAGATGTGACCAGCTTAAGACATCAGCATGGAGCAACTGGCTTTAGGGGTAAGGCAGCAGAGGTCTGAGCACACGATTTCACTGCAGAGGCAGCTGAGGTTAAGGTAAACTGATTGTCAGTGACTTTGCTGAGCCATACAGTGGCGACAATACCAACTACCTCGTTATCCAGCATCCTGGGCAATATGCAACAGGCCTGAGGAACCACTGCTGTTTGCAGCCAAGCATCCTCTGAGTTTCTTCTGCCTCCATCGCAAGCTCTGGGAAGACTCAAACACCTCATGAAGCACAGCAGCATCACAAGCAGACCTGCTCCTCCCTCTTGGAGTGGTACACGAGCGGCTTAGTGCTCTGGATCACCCTGGCCATGAGGCCACCAGGCAGACTGGACTGACCAGGGGAGCTGCTGAGCTTTGGCTGCCTTTAAATGAAGGAATGCTGCTGGTGTTTGCAGAGAGAGCAGCTACAGCATTTTCAGGGGTGAAGCTGGTTTGCATACCAATGTGCATCCTTCAAGCCTGTCTCTGCCAGCAACTATGGCCGGCCTCGTGGAACTAGGCAGGAGCAATTGCTTGAAACATCCCTCAAAACACATTTTGGACCAGATTAAAGCTCGACCAGGAGGGCTTTAAATGCTGTTTAAACAATGTTAAGAATCCGCCTTAAATGAACCAAACTCAGCCACCTACAGAGGGAAGGATGGAGCCACCAGGTCATTAAAACACCGTTATGGACTTTGCCATCTCCCTGGAGCTGTGCTGAAGAAATTTTCTACCTGGAGACCGCTGATAGACCTGCAGGCTCAGCTGCTCCTGCTGCCACCGAACTCGATATTTGAGGCAATTTCACGTGCTAACGATGCCCATCGTACTGCAATTAAATTGCCATCCTCTGCTCTTGTTGCCGGAAGCAGCTGGTCTTTAATCAGCCTTTGCATCAGTCAGCTTTCACCGCATCTCCTCTGAGGGTAATGAGGAAATTACCGTCTGCCATGGGTGCTGTCCTCACCGTCCCTCCCTCTCTTCCTCCTCCTCACAGAGCCAGGTCAGGGTCATTACCCCAGGACAAACCCAGGACATCCGGAGAGGTTAAAGGCAAAGGAAATAGAGCAACTGAACACGCATCCACGTGCTGCCTGCAGCCAGACCTAGGTGAGCTGTGCCGTGGTCCAGGCTGGGTGGAAGCAAGCCAGAGCAGACATCACACCATTTCATTAGCGATCCTGAGTTCATCAGGCCATGCTTAGCACTGCCACGGCCTGGTAAGCCGGCTCCCAGGGAGGCAGGGGCTCACTCCTGGCCAGCTCTCCATCTGGCCAGAGTTGGCGTGCAACTGCCTGTAGCATGGTGCATGGCTTTTCCACTTGAGAAGGACATTTCCCACTTCAGCAATGTGAACTCCAGAGCTCCTCGCTGCAAACCGTCCCACGTGCCTCCTGCGGCACCCGCAGCGATGCCAGATGGGACTCGTCAGGCTTCCTCTGCTCCCACGGGAGAGGGCGTCTGACTAAACCACCGCGCTCATGATCCCACCTCACTGACTTCGACAAAACCAGCTTCCTACAGTCCCCCAACCCTCAGCCTCAGGCAGCCATCATACCATCTGCAGGGATGCTGAGAAATGCAGACACTCACACTTCGCACACAACTCCCTTTTCTCCAGTCAGACGCACGCTATCAGTCACTGGCTCATCGCCCTGAACAGGGCGTCAGCGTCAGGGAGCGAGGCAGAAACTTATTAGCGGTGATATTTCCCTGGATCCTGGCGTGGCGCGTGCTATTAGTTCTGATTCGGCGGCTCCCTCTACAAAAGCGTATTGTCCCCTAATGGGAAATCTACAAGGCGAGTTTGACTTCTTTATTAAAAACCAACAACCAAAGGATGAAAAAAAATTACCTCCCTCCACACTCACTCTCGTTCTGCCTTTTCACAGCTCTTGTTCCTGAAGTGCCGTCGTGAAACGCTTCCTCCTCATTTTCTTCCTATTTTCTGGCTTTTTTTTTTCTTTTCTTTTTTCCAGTTGAGAGAAAATCTCTTTGGTTGAGAGTGGGAAAAGTGACTGCTGCTTAAACCCCACCAGTGTACAGACTCAACCCAGAGCAGATGACCCACTGAAGCGTGGTCTTTAGAAAGAGCTGGTTATACTGTCTAAAGCACAGCATGGAAGGGATGTATTTAAACACCACTACCTGACCCAGACTGCCTTGTTCCTCGCCTCCTGAGCACGGTGAGGGAGCTGGAGGAGAGGCATGCTCACGGGACTTCATTCCCATTCTATGGCACTGTGGACTTCCTCTTCTTCGCCTTCCCAGACTGACACTGCTGCCAGCCTGGCTTAGATCCCATCATTGTGAGACTGACAGGTTATCAAGCAAACTGTCTCTATTGCTGATACCTCTCTCCAGACGTTCTCGAACCACAAAGCCCCTCAAAGTGACAATCTGATCTAATCTTCCCAAGGAACACTGCGATGCTTTACGTCTCCCAGCAGCAACCCCTCCTCGAGCAGTTTTGCACCTATGCCAGTGTGTGAGATGCATGGCGAAGTCCGCAGCCTGGCCAGGATAGTCAGCATTGGGGAGATAAACAAGCCTGCCCGTGATTGATTCAGGGACCAATAATTTCTGACACTGCAAGTGCTAACACATGGCCAGAGCTCTCTCCTCTGCAACTGAGCTGCAGCAAGTGCCTCTGGCTACAGGCATGGAGAGCATCCCAGTGAGGAATTCCCTGTGAGCTGAGAAAAGGGCTCACCGGGTGCTCAGTGAACCTCTCCAGTCAAAAGCAAGGGCAGAGGGTAGACCTCCACCATGTCCCCAGCTCTGCTACTCGCCCTGTTGTTAGCTGGGGCTCCTATCACATTACTTCCAGCGGCTTCCTGGTGCATCGTGCACGGCCAAGGAGAGGGAGGAGGTGCATGAGGTCAGGACAGCCCATGTGCGCTTGTTTGTGGTGACACCCCCTCAGAGACACTCTCACTTGCCCTCTGTCACTCAGACCTTACCAAATGTCAGAGACAGTGTTGCTTGTACATGGGACACATAACACATACATACATGAGACATATGTAATTGCAATCCATATGTACACATCCACGGGGCGAGATAGTCTTGCTGGGTTATTGATGGATTAATGGCACTGCTATGGAGCAATTCCAGGGAGATCATGACAGGATTGTTGGGTGCTGTACTTACAAACACCTCGATGGTGACAGGGACAGTGCTGTTGAGTGGCGGGGTGCCAGCATCCTTGGCCATCACCGTCAGGTAAATAACCCCGTTGGCCACCTGCTCGTAGTCAAGGGGGTGGTTTACACTGATCACTGAAAGGAAGCAAAGCGGGGTCGTCAGGTGGGCATTCACACACCGAGCAGGACAGCAGGCAGGCTCAGTGGTGGCCCATCCACACCGCCTCCCCAAAGCCAACAGTGCCTGCTTGAGGTGGCAATGCCCTCAAAACACGAGTGCTGGGCACTCCTGAGCTCCTTGACCTGGCATAACCTGAAGCGAGCTGTATGCCCATGGACATACAGCTCTGCACTGGCTCGGCTCAAGCCCTGCTGCAAAGGACTGCATTGCAGGCGAGGTCAGGACAAGCCGAGGAGCTTCTGGAGCAGCTTCCTAAAGCCTGCTGATATGACGGCTTGCAGGGGTGTGAGTGCAGCCCGAGCTGCTGCTGCTGCTTGTCAGGGCCATGCTGCTTCTTGTCAGGGGCCCCATGGTCCCAGGAACAGTGCTTACCTCCATACCCTTCCGACACTGCGATGTCAAAGTAGTCACGGAAGGCAGACGCCTGCACGATGCTGTATGTGATCTGGTTGTTTGGAGGGGAGTCCTCGTCAGACGCCTAGGGCATGAGCAGAGGGAGTAAATGAGCACAGGAGCTGTGCTGGTGATGTGCAGCTGGAAAGAGGCGAGGGGATGGGAGGTGCAGGCTGGGCCCAAGGAGAGTGGAAAAGTGGTGGAGGAAGATGCACTTATCAGGGGCCCTGAGGCAATTTGTACACCAGCCTCTCCTCCCATCCCACCTGCCAGGAAGGACTCACCACGCACCCCTCTCCCACCTCCCTGAGGCACTCATCCAGCCTGGCCCCATGGAGGGAAAGTCATGCTTTCCCATTGTGGCAAAGTTTATTCCTGTGCTGAAGGAGCAAACAGTATTCCTTACCTGTCTTCCCTCTGCAGCAGAGGCTTACAGCTCCATCAACAACAAACAGAGCACTTTCCCCTCGGTGCCTGCTGACTTTATTGAGCAGAGCCAGGCAACACGGAGGCAGCGCCTGTGGCCTGGGAGAAGCCCCAGGTCCCAGGGATGCTGTATAGGACTTACAGGAGAGGAGAAAGGAGGTAGCCCACAGCTGCAGCACTGCACCCAGTTGCACTTTGCAGTAAAGCACAAAGCATTTTTAGGAGGGATGCAGGAAGGACAACAGCATGGGTGGATGGGGACCTAACCCACTCCCATCCCCACCATACATCCCATGCGGAGGAGCCGCTCCAGTGCCTCACCCGGAGCCGGACCACCTGGGTGATGGAGGGCTCGTTCTCCCGCAGAGCCCCCAGGTATGCCTCCTTCTGAAAGGTGGGGACATTGTCATTGACATCGAGGACATTGATCCTGACACGTCCCGTTGTCTCCTCCCCGCCGCCATCCCGGGCAATGATGGTCAGGGTGTAGCGCTGCGTGGTCTCAAAGTCCAGCCGAGCTGTCAGGAGGATTATGCCCGTGTCCTTGTCCAGTGAGAAACTGAGGGGACAGGAAAGGAGGGGGGAAAGTCCTGGTGATACTGGAGGTGGAGAGGTGGGGTGGCAGCAGCGTGACAGCTAGCACCACGGTGGGTGAAGTTCACAGTTTTCTTCTGGGAATATTTGGTCCCAAAGCATCTTCAAGCGCTTGGCATAGATGGTGGGGTAGAAACCCTCAGTGCTGCTCTACAGGCAGAGAAAGTGGGCTCAGAGGCCCCCAGATCCCTTCCGCTGGTCAGCCCACGGGTCTACCCCAACGCCCACCACAAGTGGGTTGCACGCCGTGCTCCAAGGCCAACAACTCGCTGGCAAATGCATCTATCAGTCGCAAGCAGCGCTGGTGCCTGTAGGTCCTGGTTTAGCAAAGCGAGTAAGTGTGCTGAGCATCAGGCACGTCCTGAAGCTAACTCACCCCTTTGGGAAGCAGCATAGTGGGATTTTCACAGAGTATCTCGCAGGTAGGACATAACAAATGCCCTCAACAGTGTTGTGAATTCTTAGTGAGGTTAGAAGAGATTTTTGAAGAACCAAAGTCAGTGGTTCAGTCACACTTACCGGTCAGGGTCATCGCTGAAAAAATAACTGACTTTCCCATATGTGCCTACATCATTGTCAGTTGCCTGAAAAAATAAATGTTAATTAACGAATGAAGGTATTTAAGGCAACATTGCTTTACATGCACTGTTGAATCGATCACATCCTTTTTACCTCCTTTTACCCAGGCACCAGTAAACCTTGTGGCTGCCATTTATCACCTGAGAGATGGGGGGCTGGGGCTGTCTGTGCTTGCCTGGGTTATCCAGCACACCCCTGACTCGCAGCCTGCTCTAGATCACAGCTCTCCATCAGTATGTCTCAGCATCACTCCCAAAACCTTTGGCAGTGGGAAGTTTTCTGTGTACATACTTTCCCTGACAGACTAAGCTAATCTGGGAAGCACACGTGAAATAAAGGTCTCCATGGACAATTCTTGCGGTCCACCCACTCTGCTCCCGGGAAGCCCAAGAGCTGGGACTCCACATTCACAGTTCTTACTGTTCCCTGCGCATTCAGGGCTGGAAGCATGCCTGGGGCTGTGGAGAGAGAAATAAAAACCTATTCCACTTCAAAACTCCCCCAGGCTAAAACACAGACCAGGAAAAGCAAGGAAAGGGGCTTAAACCTTGCTTTCCACCAGCAGCTCCCACCGGAAAGCCCTTCCAGGGGTGCAATCTGCTGCAACCCCACTGATGGTCTGATGCCTCTCGGGATGCTGCAACGTGGGCGTGCAGTGCCGGCTCTCAGCCAAGCTGTTGCTGGCGGCAGGACTGGATGCACGTACACCGCTGCCAGCTGCTGACGCTGGAGTGGGCCGGTCACAGCTAAGCAACCAGCACCTTCTGTGGAAGGTGCGTGAAACTCAGTGTGTCAGCTCTGGATGAGCAAGGCAAGATTTATGTATGTTTTAAAGTCTTTTCTCTAATGAATATATAAAATATGCATGAGTGGCAACAGGAAAAAGGAGCAGAAAATTTTGGTTTTAGGTGAGGAAAGTGGAATACAAGCCCCAAAATATCCTTTTTCTCCCCCAGTGTATTTTCTAAATTGAGTCCTATCTGGATTACTTAGACACCAACAGGTCTGTGAAAAGGCAGGGTCAAAGACACATTTTATGTCCAGATACCATCAAAAGGCTGTATTTTAGGACTGGCATGGAACACAACCTGTTCCTGAAACCTTCTTGATTTATCGATGGCCTTGATTACCCTTGACAGCAGAGTAGGAGCTTGAGCACTCCAAACTGCTTTACCCCAGTACGCTGTTTACCTGCCACACCACAGGATGGCAGAGAGGAAAGGGCATGAAAACTAGCCAGGATGAATTCTTTTTTTCCTTCCCAAACACTTCCCCAGCTCGGATGGTAAATTCCTGCTGCTTTACGCCAGCTGAAGGGTGTGCTGGTGGACCCAGCCTTTCAGACCTACTGATTTTCCCAATTTTCCTCTCCACTGCTAAGATGCGATTTAGTTTTCATGTCCATTGCAATTTAGTTCAGTAAAATGGAACAAACCTGCCAAAACCTGCTTGAAGAGATACCCTGAGAGTGAGCAGCATCTGATCCTGGAAGGCAAGCCTCCTCTGGGGTGCATCTTGCTCCTTTGAGGACACCCCGGCTTCCGGCATTAGTCCCCCATCCTAACGCCTACCACCAGCCCTGGTGGCTGTGAATTGTGGTGGCAAACCCCCAAAGCAAGGCCAGAGCTGGCCAGCAAGGACCCTGGGTCCTATCTCCCCCAAATCCTTCAGTGCTATGAGCATCCTCAGCATTGCCTGGTACAAGCCAGCCCTTGACCTGTCAGCCAGGATTTTTTTCAGCCATTACTTCTGTGCCCACAACCTTTGTGAACCCCTAGGTCCCATTAATCCCTAAGTGGCTGGTGTGATAGCAGAGGCCAGAAAGGCATTTTCCATGCAACTGGATAGGCTGGTGATGAGATAATGATTTACAGGGGGCCTGACAGTGCCACAAAGCACGAGCAAAACTAATTCCCTTCATTTGGCCCCGTACAATTGCACTTGTAAGTGCTTATTGCAGTGACAGACAATGCTGGGAAACTGTAATTTTCTTCTGCTGAGGAAAAAAAATATAGGGAAGGAGGAAGGTTAAAAGAAGGTTAGCACATAGCTGCTCGGCATGGGAGGCAGTGGGGCCCTGGGGAGAAGAGCTGGGAGGGAGCGCTGGACCCTGAGTTGCAGCGATGCCGGGCCAGCCAAAACTGCCAGCAAGGCAAAGAGAACTGCTCACGAGGAGCCAGGAGGCCAAGCAGCCTAACTCTGCCCTGTACACCACCTCACCAGCTAGGCTAATTAATTACTCTGATTTACACCAGGGGAGGTGGAAGGTGATGCCTGCTTGATGGCTTTCCTGGCAACTGAACATCATGGACATAATGCAGGGTAATGGTGCAGGTTACTTGAGTGTGACAGCGAATATGCAAAAAGCAAAACCATGCACGCTCAGCATATATAATTTTGGATCTACACTTCTTTCTGTGTTACCAAATGTTTTCCCTCTAGGGGTGAAAAAGATGCTCAGATGCTTGAACCCCTGGGGAGGTAACAAGCACCCCCTCTGCGGAGTGATCCCGAGGGCTCCCAGGAAGCACACGCAGCCCATGTGCAGAATACCCCAAATCCCACTGAGCCGATGGCTTTGTGGGGTCTTTCTCAGTTCCTGGGTGCCAGCTGTTTTCCCACAGCTGCCCCCCTCCCTTGCTGACTGGTCCCCCCCCAGGCATGCACGCATCCATCCCCACAGCTGGGGGAGGAAAGGCATCTGGCTGGAAGTTTCCTGGGGTTCCACCTGGAGGAACAATCAAATGGCTTTTACGGCAGCTCCTCTCCTGCCCAGAATATTAAAGCGGGATTTGCCCACTGGAGCTTGCAAAAGGGCAGGATGAAAACGCAGGTCCACATACTTTCATGAGCTGTCACCAGCGCAGCCCATTTCTGAAAAAAACACATCTGTGGAGAAGGAAGGGTGGATAACCCAAAGGATTAATTTACAGTGAATCACAGGCACACAGAAATACCTACTCTCCATCCATCTCCATCCAACAAGTACAAATATTTCAGACCTTTCCCTTTTGTCCCACCAAGGGCCGTCCCGTCCATCCTTCCCCACCAGCTTGCGGCTGGCAGAGCTGGAGAAAACAAAGCAAGGAGCCGGCGAGCGGTTCTGCTCTTGTGGGCAAATCTGCAGGAAAGGGCATGTCATCCAATTTGTTCAGGAAACAATAGCGATGTTTGACATGTCATCAGGATTGATGGAGCAGAAATTTACATAGGAGAATTCAGTTTTAAACAGCTCCACCGAGCCGGTAATGGTTTCAATATTCATCATCCACTGAGCCCCACTCAACGACTCCTTAAATCGCCCAAGATTAACTGTACTCACAGCAGCTTCAGGGAGCATGGCAGGAGGAGCAGGGAAGGGCTTAAAGAGCCAAGAAGAGCCTTTCAAGGCAGCACGGATTCCCACTGAGCCCCCAGGGTGACAGCTGTACCCCCAAAATCTGCCAGGCAGAGATGAGCAGTTGAAGGTTGGTTGCAGAGGTGAGCAAAGCATGTTGGAAGGACGACCCGTTGCTGTTTGGATGAGATAGGCTGCCATGTCCCACCTGCCTGAAGCTGGCTCCACTGGCATGAAAGGAGCCAAATCCTTCCCACCTTTCCATCTGCACGGGGCTGCCGGAGCAGGTCTCAGCTCGGTTAGTTCACGTTCACCCTCTTTGTTTTCCCTCCCCTACCTCACACTCAGAAACCAGGAAATAAAAATTGATGGGGAGCAAATTGTTTTGGCCATAAGCTCTCTGCTTAAAAAAGTCATAGCAGAGAAGCAATTACTGAACGTCAAAAAGCTGTCAGGGTACAGGCGTGACCGGACGTGAGTGTCGTCCTGCTGCTACCTGCCTGCCTGCTCCTTTGGCCACGCTGGGTGGGCACTGGGGACACCAAGGCACTGCTGCTCCAGCAAGACGCCTGAAGCTTGGGCCAAAGGAGAAAACAAATGGAAGGAGGATTCCCATCTGCTTCCTACTTTTTTCCAGTTTTCTAGGAAAACGAGGCAGGTGCGGTTGCTCCTTGGGGTTGACTGGGCAACCATGAGCTGCTCAGACCACGGCACAAGCAACCCAGGGTGGGAAGCCATGCCCTGTCATCATACCGATTTTTGGAGCCATCTAAGCCTTCATCTGTTAAACAGTGAGCATCCCTTCTTAAATGCAACATACCGCAGGTCCCAGGGGAATAACAGCTAACCTCTGGTATCCACCCAGATTGAGATTTCGTTTGCTGTTTGTGGGAGAGAAACGTGAAGGTCCAAGAGCTTCCAAGAGAATCCATCACCAGGCTGCAAAACCGGATCAAGAAACCCAGTGGAAAACCTGCTTAGAGTCATTATGCAGTTCCCAGATGGAAAACATCTCTTTCGCCCACACCACCTGCCCCAACCGTACTCTTCCCCAGGCCTTTAAAGAGTGGCTTCCTGGTGGGAGGCAGCAATCAGGCATGAGCGGAGCTGTCTGGCATCACCATGCTGGACCTCAGCGGTGTGATTAGCTGGGAAGGAGGGAGGTGGGAGCAGGGAACCAGGATGATGCCAGGCCACCACTGCCCACTGCATTCCCCAGCAGCTCCAGACCATGGGGTCTGAACTGAACTGGGAGCTCAATCGCTGCTAACGACCCCAGAGGGCTGCGCTAAGCCTGGTTGGGGGGAAAAAAATAGCCAATCAACCCCCCTGGGAATTGCAGCGATTTTCCCCACCTCTTCTGCCAGCCACAGGGGAAAACAACAGCCTCCTTGATTGTGTTTTATAACAGCGGGCCCTGCAACATCAGCTCCTTGCGAGCGAGGTTAACACTTGCCTGGACAGCCTTGATTTAGCAGGAAGTAATTTACTGTAGTCAGGCTGTTGCAATGGCTGGAGACCAGGGTTTAAAATGCAAGCCGACAGAAGACAGCCCTTGAGCGAGAGAGGCAAGTGTCTCAAGTGTGGGTTTGCACTGCTCAAGGTGACACCAAGACCATTTAGACACCTGTCTTAGTGGGTTTTACTGGAGCTCCGTGCTGGAGCTGGACGCAAGTAGTCTGCTAATGAACCATATTGATTTCATATTCTCCCGTTGTCCACCTAAATGGCAAGCAGCACATCTGATAGATTAAATAACCCCACAATTGCCTAGCTTGACATATCAATCACTTTGCTGTTGGGTCTCTAATGAATTTTACAGACCAGCAAAACGGAAGAAATTAAGGTCAAAGTCCACTGGAGGAAATATAAGTCCCCAGTGAGCTCTGAAGTATTCTCAAGAGCTCCTGGAAGCCAGTCATGCCTCCCACCCTCTGCAACTCCATTTCATCCAGGTGATGAGCATCATCTGGGACACAGCGGGAAGAGGGGTGATAGGAGCAAAGGATGAGAGAAGAGCTGAACCAGTCTTTCCCTGGAGATGGACATGAACATGTTGAATCCCAATCTGGAGAAAGGAAACAGCAAAGCCCAACCTTTCTCCAGCAGAAATGAAGATAACTCATCCTGGAACTGGATGCAGCCAGTGGTTGCTCTGAGTGTGATGCAAACCTAGCTGGAGAGCGGGCTTTTTAGTTTGTCAGCAAGGGGCAGCAAGCCCAAAACACATCCCTGCCAGGCAGTGGCATCCCCAGAGACAGCAACAGGGATGCTCCTTGTTCAGCCCAATGAAAACCGTTGTCCAGAAGCCATAGGCTGAGCTCTAAGAGAACAACATCCTCACTCCCCAAGAGCTGGAAACTACACCTGAATCTCAGTCAGACAGCAAGCAGCCACTTCTTAAGGGTGTTTTATGGGATGGAGAGCCTTAGTTTTACCCCTGTGAACGAGATACCAAAAGAGGTCTGGTTATAGGACATAGCAGACAGCCACAGCAGGATCAAGCAGAGCCTATGGCCTGAGGCAGAAATGGCCCCTGGATGGTGCAATGGATCTCAGGAAGTTGATTTACACATCTCATGGCTCCCAAATGCTCCATTTAGGTAACTTTGCCTTCCCTTAACACCCCAACTGCAGCTTGTCAGCAGCATGAGGGGCTGCACAAGGTCATCTGTCCATGGGATGACATTGCCTCTGTCACAGCATCATTTCAGCTAGCGGCATCCGCTGGGTGCTGATTCACATGGGAGCTCTTTGCTCGAGGAAACAGAGCCCTGGCTGCTTTGGGAGCGACACGGGTGCTAGGGGCAGAGGGGAAGCCAGCTTGGAAAACAGACTAAAACCCCAGGAGCAGTGGCTCTATTGGAGCTCTGCGGGTGGGAAAGCACAACGGAGTTGCCCTTGCTCAGAGGTGCCAAGTCTGAGAGAGGACATATGGAGGTGAAGATGGCGACTGCCTTAAAGGGCTGAGAAGGACGTGTGAAGCCAGGGTGTTCACACGGCAGCAAGCATCACCTTGGGAAGAATTGTCCCTTCATCTCCCAGCCGCCTCCCAAATCACCAGCCACAGCCAGCAGCAAGGGAAAACCACTCAGCCCCATCTCCTACTGGGAACACTGGGAAGGGTGGGGGGAATTCTGCTGCCCAGCCTGTGCTTTGCAGGATGCAATTTGGACAGGAGAGGGTCTGCGTTTTCTCCATGTTTTTCTTTCCCATCTCACAGGCTGGACTGGCTTTTGGGGGGGCAGGGGCTGTGATTTTGTTTTGTTTTTCCCACCTCTGAGCTTTAGTTGTGCATTTATCCTGACAGCTCCATCAGGACAGAGAGCGGCTGCAAAAGCTGCAATAAGTGTCTCCTCAGTGCTCAGGCTGTCATGATTCCTATTCCACCCCATTTCAGTCTTACGGATTGATATTTAGATTAAAGAGATAAACACAGCCAAAGAGCACTGGGCCTTGACAGAAAGACGAAGACTTCAGATCTGTCAATCACGCTGCTACCTGGTAACTCCCTCCTCCCGTTCTCTTTATTTACAGAGCTGGATTGATAAGAATATTTAACAAGAACAAGGAGTGCAAGCTTATTTTTTTTAAAAAGAGAAGCGCGCAGGAAGAAGACAAGCCATTCATGTTTAACTTTCCAGGCAATTTGGATTTGTCTGCTTTGATTATTTAACTATTTACTGTTTCATGTATTTGCAGTTTTCCTCTCCTCTTGTAGATAAAGGATTCAATTTTCTTTTAAGCGGTGGGGAAATTGGAAGAGATTTTGTTCTGTTTAAGCACAGCTGGAGTCGGAGCACTGGGGGTGATTGAGAACAACAAGATCAATTAAAATGCTAACGGAAAGGACGAGCTGTGTGGGTCAGCGGAGGGGAGAAGGGCTAGAAGGAGGGACAAAGTCCAGGCTTGGAGGACATCAGAAATTAGCCCTACCTCTGCCACCTCCCTTCCCAGGGCAAGCCTTGCCGTTGCAATCACCCCGACCCCGCAAAACCCCTTTATTGCTGTGTCCAGGTCAAAGCCTTCCCAGCAAGGAAGCACACCCTGTTACTGCTGCCCCTAAGTGGGACCACGTCTTACCTCCCTCCAGCCTGCAACCGGGAGTCATCCTCCTGAGCCCATCCTCTGCACCACCCAGCTCTCCCTGGATGTCTGGCTGGCAGTCCCCCATTACCACCTCCCTGGTGTTTACTCTCTCCAGCAAGGGCTTTCCAATACATTTTTCATTCACTTCAAGCAGAAAGAAACAATGAAGGCTGACTGGGAGTCCTCTTCTCCCAGCGTCTGACCATTCTGTGCTCCCCAAACCCGTGTGGGACAGCAGAGGAGGTGCAAGTTGCTCCTAACACATGTGCAGTAGGTGCCTCCCTGCAGAGCAGGATACAAACTCAACACCCTGAGCAAAATTTAGATGGTCAGTCAACTGGAAAAGGTTGAGAATCCCTGTGCTATCCCTATCAAAGCATGGGGGAACGCTGTCCTACTGACCACCGATGCCTTGTGAAATGATGGGCTGCCCCACTCTCTACTCCTAAAGCTGGGAGAGTGCCCCAGAAGCCCTGGATGGGGCAGAGGATAGTTTATATTCCATCTGATTCCCCACAGAAGTCATGAGCATGCTCATCCCTGGAAACCTTTTCATCCATCCACGGATTCATGAGCTATTTCCTCACCTCACTCCCTTTTCTGACTGGCTACATTCCTCATTCCATGCAACCTCCCCCAAATCTGGAGTGACCTAGGCTTTCCCTCAAGGCTGGTCCATGCAGTCACCATCACCACATGAAAGACAAACAGCTCACGGGGAGCTCCTTGGCACAGAAGCTTGTCCACCAGCAGCTCAAAGCTACAGCCAGCTCCTCCGCTCAGCCTCTACAACTACTGTCTTTTATCCCAGACTATTTCTGTTCCCTGTGTTCACTTATGCTCCAAGAAAAAGGAGAAAGAAAAGCTTTGGAGAGCGTCAAGAAACGAAAGACAGCAGCAGCTACACAGATGTTAGGGGACGGCGGGTGCCCTTGACCAAAGGGATGAAGGATGCAGTGTGGGGTGACACCTGAAGGCTGCACAGGCAACCGGAGAAACCCCTCCAGGTTTGCAAGCAAAGCCCCATCACACCTGCATCAGCCACATGCACTTGGAGCTGGACAAACCCAGAGGGATGCAACCCTCCTGCGCACCTCAAAGCCGCCCTGGGATTGCTGCACAGCTCCAGGCCAGGATATGGAAGCCCACGGACCATGGCAGCCCCACGCCCCTGCCAAACTCATGCCAGCAGCAGACTGACGGCTGATTGAGAAAGCGATTTGCATTTTAAGTAGGTGCTTATTGATGTCTGCAACTCTCCTTCCCAGGGTGGGAAAACTACATTATTACTTTCTTGTTGACTGGCCTTTACAGCTGGCTGGAAAGACGGGGAAAGAAAATCAGGCCGGGATCGATTTTCCCATCCCTGACGCGAGGCCAAAGAGAGATCGAAGAAGCAGAAGAAAACTGACAGCTGGGTGGTAAAGGAGAGAAACTTTGCCAACCAAATTAAAGGTTGCCTTAATGAGGAGAGTAATGGAAGGTTAATTAGTGCATTTACTTCATTAGGTTCTTACTAACAAGGCTCCTCCTGAGGAAACACAGTGGTAGAGAAGGGGAAGACAAGACTCTAGGTGAATGGATGCGTCAGGAATCAGGGAGGAGACAACCCATGGAGGGTAGCAGAAAGGGACTACTCAGGCATGTGAACCAGAATATGTACATAAAAAAGAAAAAAAAAATATAAATATAAAAATAAGAGAACATATAGGTTAATGCATTCTACAAAAAAGACAATGGGGCCTTCTCTTTCCTTCTCTCCATAAAATAATCTGAAACTCAGAAAAAAAAGGGAAAATGGCATTTTTTTAAAGCACAAGGCTGTTCTACAGAGTCAGATTATCAAGTCCCAAGGGAACACGGTGTTTATTTTACCCGCCTTGCTGCATACCACAAGCTACAGAACATTGTTCCCATGATTAAATTAACGCCTGATGATTGAATCGGGCACCACAGTTTATAGTCTGAGGTCTGCAAACTGCTGGAGAGACTCAGACTATTCCTGAGGGTCTGCAAAAGATAACTCTGGAAAGCACACCAGCAGGCTTGCCTGAAAATATCATGTGGGGCAGAACATTTCAAAGCTCTAAAAAGTCTCAGCATCCCCTTCCAGCTTCTCCTTGAGGGTGGCTGTCATGGGGAGAAACCCAGCACCATCCCAGACCAGAGGTATTTCTGGGTAAGAAGGACACCAAGGCAAGGCAAAGAGCATAACCTTGCAAGGATGTGGGAGGATAAGGTCTCAGGAGGAAGGCAGTCACTAACTCAGCAAGGATTTGGGACAAATCTCTGCGCAACCATCCCATCAATGTTATTTTCAAAGTGTGGCTGCCCTAAGAGAGCTGCCTCAATGGGCAGCTGGCTTGTCTGATCTGTCCTGAGTAAGGAAGAGCTGGTAGGAGAGTGTCAGGAACCGCAGGGGCTCATGCCACCACTGGCAGACACTGGTGTGGGGGCTGAAGGTGGGCAGCCGGGTAACGCACTCCCTGCAAACCCCTCTGTGTCTCCCCTTCTTCATCCCAGCCATTTGCCAGGGAGCGTGGGCTGGGAGGGGGCTGCACAGCAGCCTCCCCAGCTCGCTCCTGCTTGTCAGCCGGCTGACAGAGTGACCGACCCCAGCCTGTGCAGCCAAGCCAGACTGGGGCAAATAAAGCAGAGAGGAGGGATCATGGAGCTGGGATTACTTTCCACACTTCCCTGGAGAACCATTTTTCTCCAGACTCTTCAAGGCAAATCGAATGCATTGTTGTGTTAAAAACAAGTTACTCTTGATTTGTTTGGGCTTTAATGATTTTGCTTATCAGAGCTTTTCAGGAGGACTTTGCTGTGCAGATCTGTAGTGTATGAGGAGCTTAAGGAGACCTCCTGCCCTTTAATTCTTACTTCCCGCTGGGTCATCTTAGGCCCCTTCCCCATTCTTCCAGGTCTAGCAAATACATCAGCAACAGAGAGCGAGGCACATGCCTATGCTACCGTGTGGGTCCCTGACTTTTGGGAAGCTGGCACCACGGTGACCCCCACTCACGGCAGCTGCTGTCAAAGCAGCAGTGTCAAAAAGCAGGTCTGGACGAGCACTGCACTTTCCGCTCCACCCATCACAGCAGTCAGACCCCACAGCCTCGCAAGGCAGCAGGACCGGGGCATGCCACAGGCTCAGTGCGATGGGCACAAACACATGCTCACACCTTCCCTGCTCTTCCCAGCCAAACATCCTCCACTGCACGCAAGGGGCATGGCTGGTGCCATATCACCACTAGGACGTATCACCAAAAGGACAGGAGGGGATGCTGGGCTGAACCCCCCTGCTCCTCTCCCTGTTGGGGGGAGCTCGCTGAAAGCTGGCCTGGGTCTTGGTGACCCTAGAAGCAAGGCCATGTTTTCTTAGCTTCTTCCACCCAACAAAGTTTCCCAGCTGAAAGCTCCATCTAGTGCCAATGCCTCTATCTCTCCCCAGGTTACAGAAGAGCTCCTCGTGGGGTATTTCCAGCCCCACCACAGCTAATAGGATGTGAGCCCAGGGGACTGTTTTCAAACCCTCCATGCCTGGAAAAGAAAGGAGCAGGGACCTAAGTAGCTAGGACTGATGCCTGGCCAGCATCAGTCCTCTTCGCAGACACCAGGCATGGGACCCTGAGACTCTTCTTTCTGCTCCTGTCTCACCTGACGTGCAAAGCAGCAGTACTACAACCTGCTGCTGGCAATGAGGCAGTTTGGAGCAGGAGGGAGAGTAGCAGCAGCATGGGGACACGTATGCGAGGGCTTCTGCTGTCTCTGGACTCAGACAAGACTAAGGGACTGGTCCCACCAGCTCCTCCCTAGCCCCAGACCTCACCCCCTGCCCAGCGCTGCATCCCAAAGCAGAGGGCTTTCCTTCTGGGGCTCCCCACCTCACTCCCTGCTCCCACACAATTGCTGTTCTCCCTGCAGAGGGGATCTGCCCTGAGAATGTCCCCTTTCATGCCAGACCTCGATTCCTGCAAGGTTTGTACTGATACTGTTAGATAGTAGCGTGGATGTCGGACCATGCCCTTTTATCTCTCCCCCCGTCTGCCTATTGATTTCTCCCGCTCTGCAATGGATGTATCCTCCATCTGGTCTGAGATCTGTGGACACGTCTCTAGTCTAACAACTCATCCTGTCTTCCAGCTACTGGGTTTTTCAGCTGGGAGAGAAAGGGCTGGAGATACCCTCCTCTCTCCTCCTCCTCTTACCCCAAGAGAAAACCTGTTGTCAGGACTTGCTTTGGAAGATGTTTGCTAACCTCACCGCAGGCACTGATCATGGCTATGGCAGAAGAACAGCCATTTATTCACCCTAGCACTGTCCTTCCCCACGGCTTCCTATTGTGCACAGCCCCAAGCCCTCTGCCCCATGCTGGAGCCAGCACTCTTGCTCACTGTGCCTCTCCAGGGTACAACCTTCCAGCCTGCTCCCTGCTATTAGGAAAGCCAGCACCCATCGAAAGCCACTGGCTGCCCAGGCTGCACTTGGCCAGGGGTGTCAGAGCCCCAGTTAATTTAGGGCGTAGTGTATGCTCTCGGTGCCTCTCATTCCTGGAAGGCATGAAGTTATACCGGCTGCCTGCTTGCTCAAGAAGTGTGAAATTCTTTCTCTGACCTTTTCTGTTATGTTATTAAGAGGCTTCATGGCCAGTTGTTTCAGAAAAAAAAAATAATATTTCAATATCTGTTGGTAGCTGGGGCAAAACTTGCCCGTATCTTCAGGCTCAGCTCTAGTCACCTCCCTGCTTCACCCAAGCCTTGCAGGAAGAGCGTGCTGCTGCGCGTGACCTCTGAGCCTCTCCAGCCTGGCTTTCGCCTGCACAGCAGGGCTCAGAGCAAGGGAAAAGAGAAGTCTGGATGGGGAGAGGCCACTAACAACTGCAGAGTCCCGGACAGCCTGCTGTCCCCTCCGCTTGGCCATTGGGTTGCAATGCACGCACAACTCCAAACTGCAGTGATTTATGTTATAGGGCAACCTGGAAGCTTTGTCTGGAGTAAGGACCCCTTCACGCTGGTCTCCATAAAACCCGCCACACAAGCAATCTCTGGCATAAGCGGCTTATCACATGGGTAAAGAACACGGAGTAAGGAGAGAAGGCTGCCTTTGGGCGTATTGCAGGCTCCCTACACACGGCAGGAGCTGTTCCCATGAAGCCTGGGCTCTCCAGATGTTCTCATGCAAGCAAATCACTACCTGAATCTATATGAAAAATGCCTTTCGTGGATAGAATTACACAGATGGATGGACGGATGAACGGACAGAGAGGGAGACTGAGGGAATGCAAAATAGAGAACAAAGAGCAGACAAACAAAATCTCAGCAGGCAGAGAAGACTGCGCCACGCCAGGGAAGTAACGGAGATTTGCCCAGGAAGCCGGAGGGGCACAACATCCAAGCCCAAGCATCTCTGGGCAAAGGGAAAGAGGCACAGAGCGGAAAGGGGGCAGCAGCTCTGGGTCCCTGCTGGCTGCCTGTACTTCGGGTTGTTTTACAGTTGATTTATATGTGTAACAGGCAATGTTTCTCTGCTGCCACTGACATTAGGAGCTGAAATGCTGCAGACACGAATGTCCATTTGTCACTGCAAATGAAGTCTACTTGCTCTTTTTTTTTTTTCCTTTCCATTTTCAGCTGGCCAAGCAGAGGGCAGCGGGAAAAGGGCGGCAGTGAGGAGTGCGCTTGCTCGGCAGGGCAGGCTCATTGTTATTCCAGGGTCACTTCCCCTCGTCTACACCCACCGACCACGCACAGCCAAGGAGGGCAAGGAGGGAAGAGTTGCTGGAAGATGGGCAACCAGCCCAAAGTCTTCTTCTCCTCCTTCCCCAGGATGTTAGGCTGGGCAGAAGGTCAGCAATCTTCCATTGCCTTGGCCCCTGTGGTTTTACCTGCTCACCTCCCTGCCGGGAAGGAGCTGTAGGCATGGCTCTGCCCTGCCAGCTGTACTTGGCCATCTCCAGCAACGGCTGGTGGGAAGCAACTGGCGACCCTGCAGTGACTGCTTGCCCAGCCCATGCATTCCCCTGTTCGTCCCAATCTCATAAACCTCCTGATTTGCCCTTAGCACCTTTGAAAACCATCGCTCCTCCAAATGCACAGCCTTCCAGCTTCTCTTGGAAACACAACTCTAATGGGTGGTGGCATCTTTGCTGCGGGACAGAGCCACTTGAGGGTGCTCCACGCTGCCACTGAGCAGGGGAACTCAGTTTCAGTGTGTCAGCTTTCCAGCCACTTGCAAAACCTGCACTTATTTGCACAAAAGGGCATTTTGCAGCACTGAGCAGGGGGAGCCAACAAAAGTCCCTTTTCACGAGGACATCATTCAGTGGCCACTACATGCGGCTGGCCAGTATTTCTGCAAGAACCCATCCCTAGCCTCTACAGGTGAATACTAGTGAAGCACTCCCAGGCAAGTGGAAAAGAAAGGAAAAAAGAAAAGGAGGAACTTATCAGCAAGGAAAGCAGACTTTATGTCTGTGGCACATGGGACATTTGGAGAGGCACAGTGCAGACGGGCAGTGCCGTGGAAGCGAGCAGAGGGCTGCATCTCAAAGGTGAGCGGCAGCAGCAGGAGGAGCTGGTACTTTATGAGGGTTGTTAAAAGTTTGGGATCAGCTGGGAGGGCAATCTGGATTTCAGTGCTAATTGCATCCATTCTGATTTATCATAGAAGATTCAACTCCTGGCATTTTGCGTTTGCTCCGAAATGCTGGCATAGCTGGAAGTTGGGGAAAGAGAAGACGCAGTAACAATCTCATTGTTTAGTGTCTGATGGCCTGACTAGCTAAACATCTGCTTGAAATATTAATAACTGTCAGATGGGAACAGCTCAGGGGCTCTATACAGTTTCACACCATCTGTTTGCAGAGTAACCACACTTACACACAGGCGCATACACCCAACCCCTTTGTCAGGGCTTTTATTCTCTGCATCGACATGCCTGCGCGGATGGGTGACCCGGGACACAGCCCCTGAAGAGGGGGGGCAAGGGAGAGGCTGGGAGGGCAGCAAATTCATCTACGACTAACAATAGCAGTAGTAATGCACCCAAAGCCTGCCAGGAGTTTTGATGCTCCCTCCTTTGATATTTCCTGTCCCAGAGGAGCTTTGCTTCCTATTTTGATCGTTTTTCAGTGCAGGGTTTTGTTCTGGCTCTTGCTGTGCCCCACACTGGCAGTGACATCAGCTGACATCACCCTCATGCCCTGGGAAACGTGTCTTCTCGCCAGGGATTTTCAGTGCTCCCACCAGCCCAGGTGGGATGGACGAGCCCTACGGAAATGCTCCACTATCATCACCACCTGTCTGCTGCACCACTGTTCTGCTGCCAGCCATTTAATACCAAGCTCTGCTAAATACAGTCATTCCCCCTCTTTTTCCATGCTTCATCTTTTAATTGGATCAATTGACTTCAATTATGTCGAGGAAGATGGTGCTTTGAAATCGGGCATTGAGAAAACCCAGACTTAAAGATAAATGTTGGGCATTCATTCTCACTGATGAAGTGACCAAGTTCATTAGGCACCAGAGCATCTTTTCCCGTAAGAATTAATGTAAGAGAGAGGCAAGAAATATGTGATGGGACACAAGTCATGTACACAGCTGAAATAACTTGGTGGAGCCCATGCGGTGAGGAGGAGGTAGAGACAAGACCCTGACCATTGGGATTGGTATCTGTAGCACAAGCCATTGTCTGCGGATGAGACCTGTCAGTGCAGGACTCTCCTTTAGCTCCAGGTGTGGTGGGAAGCACACACACGTCTCTCAGAGATGCCAAGGCATCTGCTCCAAAAGCCCACGGGAGGGCTACACCCCAGTGGCATCCTCTCCCACTGCTCCCTTACCAGGCTCCCCAACCCATCCCTTGGTGACAAGCACTGCTGAGCCAAGGACTTGGCAAAGAGAGGCAGGATGCTCCTACTCACGTGGACCTGGAGGACGGTGGTGCCCACGGTGGCATTCTCGAAGAGGCTGACATTGTACAGGGCCTTGCTGAAAATGGGGCGGTTGTCATTCTCGTTGATGAGGTTAATCTTCACACGGGCAAAGCCAACATGGTCAGGAACGCTCTCGTTTGCAAAGAGCTGGGCAGAGACAGGAAGCAAAGGGGAGGATTGGAGGCACTTTGCGAAGCTTAGGACAGTTATCCATTCTTCTTTAATTGAGAAAACGATGCTCTCCTGACCTCCCTTACCAGATGAGCCAGCTCAGTGCTAATCATCAAAGCATGGATGCTCAAAAAAAAAAAAAAAAAA
>Ga0065711_1026977_pt1 | contig 56072 bp, 40 predicted proteins | sample Hoacrofraction12_FD_59098 | JGI IMG/M metagenome (GOLD analysis project Ga0065711, IMG submission 59098) | Hoatzin crop microbial communities from Cojedes, Venezuela - Epithelial fraction 12 v2 (version 2) | ecosystem: Host-associated > Birds > Digestive system > Esophagus > Crop | place... | reverse complement strand
TTTTTTTTTTTTTTTTTTTTAACCTCACAGTTATGAAGACATCTAAGGGTTTGATAGTGTTTCCATTTCCGTCTGTGAAAATTGTGCTGCTGAGGTGGAGGGGAGAGAGTAGGGCTGGGTGTACGGGTTGTGTTGATGGCTGCACCGATGAGCTGAGGGTGCTCTCGCAGAAGCACTCAGGATGCAACCGACTGCAAAGCCGAGGCCTAGTTAAAAAGGTAGGGCTAGGATGCAGAATTTAGGTTTCTTAGGAAGTGGGACAGCTTTTGGAGTAAGTGTACACAAGAAAGATGGGCTTCACCTAAGCCAAGCGTGGTTGGTTATAGTTATTCAGGCAGCGTTATACATCGCCAAGGTTTCTATGCTTTCCCCCTCCCCCCCGAAACTGGAAAAGCAATTGTGCATGGAAGAAGCACACATCTGGGTGCCATATCACAAGCAGATGAAGTAATGAAAATAATGTACTCCAGGAATAAAAATGATAGTATAATAAAATTTGTGAAGGAATAACAATGAATATTACAAGTAAATAGCCGATGATAATCACAGCACATAAAAACAGGCAAGATACAAATGTAGAAGCATTTTATACATAAATGCTACAGGTCTAAACAAAAAAACCCTACTGTGCATGAAAATAAATGGCTGGTTTAAATCAGAATATAGGTATAAAAGATATGTCAAAAGATTAGTAGAAGTAGTGAAATGCTGTAATAAAAAGAAACAAACCATACAGATGTGGCAGCTCCCACCGTAAGAAGTCATATTCCCCAATCTATTGGGTTTTTTCAGGTGTTGTCAAGAACAAAACTCCCTTCTACATAGTGTCTTTGGATGTGTAGAAAATTTATGATAAATGCTTCAGCACATGTTCCTATAGATACTAAACTGTTATAGGAAAAGAAGGATTTTTTTTTTCATGGATTAATAACTATAAATAAACGAAGTGGAAAAAAGAGAGGGACAAATGGCCAGTTGTCACATGGGAGGAAGGTCTCTACTGAGAATCCAGAGCAATCTGCTGTTCAATGAACTCATAGCTATGTGGGAAAACACATGACTAGTGAGTGACAAAGTTTGCTGGCAAATCATTTGGGATGGTTCAAACAGATGTTAGCCTTACGCAGGGTGGTGGGAATGTGGCTCTTAAAATTATGAGCAGCTACATGAGAAAACGGCAGGGACTTTGTATTGATAGAAGCTGAATTTTAAGTTCAATAGTGATAGGAAACAGCTCCAATGGTGCTAGTCTAGGGATGGGCTCCAAATGAGGTATTACCTTTTTTGGAAACTGTTGGTAGGGTCATTATGAAAATTTCTCTGAAAGTGTTTGCTCAGTGCCACTAATGAATATATCTGATGAAGTTTGCCTCCCTCATGACCACCAGTAGGGTTTTACCTGTAAGACGTGTCTTGTTTCAAATCAAGGATCCTCCTCTTGCTATCTTGTATTAAGTAAATAAAGTGCATTATCTATCACTTTCACTTCCCAGTTTAATCCTCTGGTATTTGGGAGTGTGGGGGGTGTGTGCGCATTCTTGTTTTTAAAACATACTATCTTGTTTCAGGTACAGCCTAGTCTCTAGTGTAAAGTTTTTGCTCTGAATTTTCTCAAAAGCTTTCTGACAGTATTTTCTTTTTATCAATTTGTACTGAGTTTTCTTAATGTTAGAAACTTTTGCTTCCTCTACATCAGGGATTTTTTTAATTTAGTGGAGATCTAGCACGGGTTAGGATTTTATACAGTTGAGGTTATCTATACTTTGCAAACTTGATGGTATTTGTAGATTTTTCTTGAAAGAATTTGTCTTTTCGTTTCATAGACACTAGTTATCTATAGTACATATTCACAGCTGCTTCTGTTTGCTCAGTTTTCTCTTGACATTAGTAGGCTTGGATGCAGTTTGAGAATTATACGGGAAACAGTTATTTAATAAGAAGAGTAAACTGATTTCATAAAAGTTTAATTTCTGAAGGATTAGGTCTTTATGAGGTTTTATTAAGAATTTGACTGCATGGTGTTTAAAATAAACTTTTCTTAAATAATCAGAAAAGAACCTTCTGGTATGAAAGTCTTTTGAAATCTCCTTTCTGATTTTCACCATTTAAGTGTTTTTAAAACTACATTTTAGTTTTTCCAGCATTATAACACGGACATGAATATTTAAATTGTGTTTGGACTGGTGACCAGAGCAGAAGCTATTGCAGAAGAGTCTCTTGCGTTCACTAACTTGAGAATTGTATAGCAAAATAATCGAAATATGGTTAATCTCCATCTTCCTTTTCGGGATCATTACACACAGAGCGAAATTCACTGCCCCCACATTCAAGCTCACTTTTGCTAACCCAAACTGCTGGGCGGGTGAAATTTATCTCCTCAAGGAACTGCTTTTTGGGATGCGTGCCCAAGAGCAGCCGACCAGGTGCCTGAGAAGTGGGGCCCACCACAGCGTAGAGAGCACGAGGGAGTAGAGTGTTTGCTTAATGAAATTTAAGCAGTAAAATGAACTGTAAAACAGTTTTTCATGATTGAATGAAGGGCCTATTTGCATATAGAAGTATTCATATTCAAATGTATTTCATACAGAAATATTACACAACATACCATCTTTTCCTTCTTACTGCTGAGATACTCATTCAGCAGATTTGTTTCCTGCAAATTTGCTCACTCTGTTGACCACACAGATGTATTTGCTATTCTGCACTGAGCTGATCCACAGTAAAAAAACCCTCAGAGGGTTTTTCACTGGAGTCACTTTTCATTAATGCTTTGCTGATAATAAATTCAGGAAGGTGGAAAGAAATAAGTCATTTATTATTTCATTTGAAGAAGTCACTTAGGATTAATAAGACTATTCTTTTTTCATGGAAAGTGTAATAGCTGACCTTTAAAAGAATGGGTTTATTGTTCTGACAAGATATTGAAGTCCATTTTTAAAAGAAAATATTTTTTATAAGCTTCACATTCTTAAATAAGAAAATATAAATTTCTCGTGGTTACTTATGCCTCACCACTGAAAAGACTTTAATAGGAAGAAAGATTAGATCTGTTCCTCTCTTCTTCCCCCCATCCACTCCAAGTCTGGTACAACTATGAATGCAAGTGGTAAATGGGATATTTTAGAAACGAGTGTTTCTTGGTTGCATTGGAGCTCAACAAAGTTTTCGAATCTAGAACACAAATACAGAATTTTTGCTATATGTTAATTGCTAATTATTTAGACCCAAGCTGAAGGATGGTTGCAACTGTCACAAATACTTTCTTTAATGTTTTTTAAAATGAAATCTTTTAGAATGTATATACTTCTGAGAATCACATTGGTTCTGTTGCATTACAGACAACTCTTCAGAAAGATAAACTCAGTATCCTGCAGCAATTTATTTTCCTTTAATTAAGAAAGTAATATATTGTCCTATTTTATCACCTGCTTCCATCTGGAGTATGTCCCAATATTGCCCCCATTGCCTGCTGGCTCCAGAAAACACAGGAAGGAAAGAAAATGCCTTTTCCCGCACATTTGTTGCACAAACAGAGGCTCTTGTAGGTGGTGGGTCTGTAACCCTGTTGTGAAGAACCCTGTTTTGTCAAGCCCGGGGAGCGATGCGCTTCCCCGCCTTGGCCTGTGTTTCTCACTTTCTCCCTCTCTGTGCTGCCAGCTCCTGAGTTGCAGTTCTTTAAAAGAAAGGAACAGCAATTTCTGCAAGGAGATGATGATTGGCAGTAAAACTGTTCCTTGGAAAAAGCAGCTGGACATGAATGGAAATGGCTCCAGCATCAGAGGAAGCACGCTGCCACATCCTCCCAAAGCCTAAAACAAAGGAGAACAAATGCTTTAGAAGAAGTACAGAACTGTGTATAACAAATCCCACCCTCATCATGCTGCTCATAGAGGCAGTGAGAGCCCTGCTTCCCTCCCAGCTCTCTTTCTCCATTCATAGCCGAAGGTTCTTGCATGGAGGTTTTCAGTCCCACTGTAGCAGAGCTGTGGAGCTCCCTAGACGCTGAGAGCTCCCCTTTCTCCTCAACTTTGCCCCACATGAACTTTGGTGACTTAATAGGAGATATTTCTTATTTCCATTGGTGTAAATAAAGGGCTCAGCAATATAAATGCTAATTTTAGCCTCCCAATGAAAGGCTTATAATGAACCGCTATGTACTTTCTACCTCTGGACTCTATGGATCTACAGGAAGAGCAAAGATGAGCCTGGGGGCGGGGGGAGAAACATCAAAAGAAAATCTTTTATTTCCTGAATGCTCCCTCTTCTTGGCACCGATATGACACTGATCATCTGCTGTCCCTGTGGTCTGTGACTTTTGACCCAGTGTTTGATAGTGCACAGAAGTCTTGCCAAGAGGGCACGTGGTCTCTCTTTGTGCCTGGAAAGTACCTAATGCTTTTGAGGTAGTAGGCTATCAAGCAAGTAAGAGTTTATCTGTCTGGAGACCTGTGCAGCCGTCTCATTTCAGGCTCCTACTTAACCTCTGTTGTTTGTTTTACCTACCCAGAGAGGAGCCCAACCCCACAATTTCTCTGGCACCACCCTTTCAAGCTGGCTGATCTGTGTATATTTTTTTACTTATGTGTGTGTGTGTAAGTATGTATTAGTTTTGGGTAAGCTAACGCAATTGTGAGAACTTTTCTTTTTTTTTTTTTTTTATTGCCATTGGCAGAGTTTGAAACCATTTGAAATGCAGCCACATTGGCTTGCGCTCTGTAAGCAACAGGGGGAAGGAATCAGCATCTGCCAAATGGAAAAGGATAAAACTGGTGTAATGATATGTTGCAATCACGCTGCAAAACCTACCACAGTAAATTACTGGTGTAACAACCTCCTTCCTGTTGCGAAAGGCTCCAGCCCAGGCTTTCTTATGTCTCTCTTCTTGACATTTCAGTTCTTGAGAGAAAGTTAGCTCTGAGACCCTTAGCACTGAGTAACTGCTAAGCTTCTTAGAGGGCAAACTGAAAGGCACAGATGGAGGCCGAGAGGGACAGGTGCCTGATTTTGGGCTGGGTAATGCTGCCGGACGTGAGTGCATCAGTCCGTGGCGGCTGACCTATGCTGTTGTGGGCAAGGCTTCATCTGGTTTGTTGGTCTTGCTGTGTGGAGCCTTTCTCCCCCTGTTTGCTTGCTGCTGGTTGGTATCGGTGTTTGTAGGTCACTTGAAATTTTCGTGGCGTTGCCTGCACAACCCAGCTTCTGGGATGCTCTGCCCTGTGCCTGCAGCAGCGGTTCAGCCAGGCTCAGTGGCCCAGGGGGAGCGTTGCCCTCTGGGGTGTCCTGTGGGAAATGAGCTGCAGCTCCTGCTTTCGTCCATCCCAGATGCATCTCCTCTCCACAGACATTACGCTGTGTTTGGCACAGAGTCGTGTTATGTTAGCACTGAATGAAGGAGCGAAAAGGGAGAGAGCCAGAAAACCCAATTACTGTCCTGGTTTCAGAGCGATCCTCCGAAGGGGAGTGGAGAAGGTGACAGCCTCAGTGTGGGAAAGTTTTCAGGCTGCTCTCTAAGTTGTTTATGTTCTGTGAAGAGAGTGGTTTGGGTCTCCTGAATCCAAATGCATGTTTGAGAAAGAATTATTCATCTGCTTAGCGGTAGAAGGAAAGAAAGCCTCCTCTTCAAGGGGAAAGCAATGAGATCCTGGTGGTTTCAGAGGTGTAAGGTGACAGCTCTTTGACAGTGCTTTCCAGAAAAGCATTGTACAAAACTTCCTCTGATGGTTAGTGCTAAAACAGGAAAACATTGTGAGGAACTCAGAGCTGCCTTGTACTTAAAATGTGCAAACCACCCACTGTGATCTCGGATCCAGGCTGTCAGACTGGTAACCAGGGAGGCATCTCTTCCCAGGGGTTTCACATCCTGCTGGTAAGATGTACGATGAGTATTGAGGATGCTAGGAATTAGAGAGAGACAAAAATTGAGAGTCCTTGAAAGCTGAGTGGAATGGAAACTCACTTTTCTCAAGGCTGATGAACAATAGGGCTCCCAGCACCCCGTGCTTGTGTGTGTGCTTAGCTGGGTGCTGCTTCAGCTGGTCTTGGGCTTTCCACAGCTGACCCTGCTGTGCTGTTTCCCCCTTTTCCCCTGAACATGAATGAACTCCTCCTAATTTCTCTTCTGTGGTGTTTATACAATTAAATTTTCCTTTCTTTTTTTTTTTTTTCAAATGTTCATTATCTTCTTGTACTTGAAGTTCACCACCACATCCTTGGACTCCCCAAGTCCCCAACCTCTGCTTCTTCCAATAATAATAATAATAATAAAACCTGAAAAGACTCGTTTTGTCCTCTTTACAGCTACAACAAAATGGATGTAGATTTAGCTGTGCTTTTCCCCTCAGATATCTGGCAGCGCTCCCTTTCTCTCTCTCCAAGTCATCCCTGTGAGGAATGAGCACAGCTGATCACGGGGATAAGGATCAGCTCAGGGGAGCATGTGCTGGCCAGGGAAATTTTTTCCCTTCGATGCCTGTTGCTCCCCACCTCTGATGTCTCACACGCATTTCACATTTCACATTCTCCGAACCCGGAGTCATCTGAAGTCACAGGCCAGAAGCAGCTTCTCTCCCCGGGCTGCGCAGACCAGATCACCCCAAGGGGATTTTCCCTTGTTAAAGTCGCCAGCAAAATATTTTGCATGGCTTAAGCTGAGGTATCAAACTATTTCCCGGCTATGGCCAGTCTGAACCAAAGACTGTTGTGAAGAAATGTTGTATGTTACACTAATGTGAGTGGTCAAGAAAAGCCCCAAATAAAAGCTTCGATTTAGACCGGATCCAGTTGGCCAATTTCTTTCTTTTTCTTTTCTCTAGTGAGTTTAACTAGACTTTCTCTCTTAAAATGAAGTCTGATATTTACGGGAGTTTCTCATTCTCTATAAATCTATGAATTATATTTTTGTGTGAACAGACTAAATGCTACGTATAAACCGCATGCAACAGATAAGTTGCACTATGTTTAAAAGAAGTGGATTTTTTTACAGGACAGAAGTGGGTGTATCTCATTCTTTCATGCACTGCATGCTCTCTATGGAAAATCCATAAAACAAAATGGGAAATAAGAAACCATTTCCCTGCTGCTGGTGTAAAGTGACAGAGAGGACGAAGTTTCTGAATATAATGGGTCAAGCAAAAATATCTCCCCGACTTCTCAAAAGAAAACTGAACAAGTCAGAAATCCTGCATACCAGTGGAATCAGTTTGGGCTACTTGGTTCAGTTTCGCATCAAGGGAGTTTGGTTGTATTACTTGTGATATTAAATGCTCTTGGCTATAAGTACCTTTAATCACGAATGTCACAGAGCTTCGGTAATTATTCAAAGTGGGAAACAAAGGGAACAGAGCATGGTTTGGGGTTAGACTGGAAAGGGATAGCACATCTTGGGCGTGGGGTTCAGTTTTAGTGCTGTGAGAACCAGGCATGTGGAAAAGGAGAGTGGCTGGAGGCAAGCTGGTCTCTCGCTGCTTGAGGAGAGTATTTCTGCTTCTTCAGTAGTGCCAAAAGTCAGCTTCTGACCTTCATTGCTGCAAAGAGAATGTGTTGGGAAGCACAGTGAGGGTGGTTGCTACCACCCCGCGTGTTCATGGTGGGTAGCGAGCAAGCGAGGTGCCTGGGCACTGCTCGTCCCATACCACCTTGAATGGAGGCTGCTTTTGCTCCTGTCCCATCCGTCACTCCTTGAAGAACCTCTGAGAAGTCCAGCTGGCAGCGAAGGTGGAGAGAAAGGCCAGGCGCTGCTGCCCCATCACCCTGTATTGCTTTAATCCCGTCACAGCAAGGACAATCATGGCAATGAATGGCCCATGGAAACATGTAATTCACTGCAGCTGAAAGCTGCCTCACCAAAGGGATTTAGTTTATTATTTCTGTGTGTTGCTCCAATAACACTGGCTGTCAGGCCTGTATTTGGTGAATGAGGATCTGAGCTCTAGGAAGCTGTTTTGTTGCTGTCACAGCTAATGGCTTGTCAGAGTTTCCAAGGTAATTCTGATATTTCAGGAGATCAGTTTCTTGATTGTTTCAAAATGCACTGGGCTTAGCCCTGCATCAGCCTAAGGAATATCCTTCTTTATATAACCTTATCTTTGGAGCATGTGAAGCAATTTTGCTTGCTTACTTTGCTTTTTTACAGCTTTTTTGAGCAGGTCTGCAGCCTGCCGTAGGATTTATCTCTGTTCTTCTCCTGCTTGTTGCCCACTGAAGGGATGGGCAGAGCTGTGGCTGGATGAGCACTCCCTGATGAGATGTCCTTGCCAGATGTGACTCCCCCATCAGCTGCAGGAGAAAAAGTGGCATTTTTACTCTGCTGGACCACTAGATGGGGAAATTGTATTTACAGTTTTAGGTTGCAAAATGGATCCTGGCAGCCAGGCTGGAGCTCTTGATAGTAATGAAGCGTATCAAGCCTGTTATCTGCAAGAAGTGCGTGGTGATGACTCAGACTTTGTCCACCTCTTCGGCAGAGATGCCACAGCTTCTCTGCAAGGAGGCAGGCTCTGCTGAGCCATGCTGGGGCCTGATGTGCTTTTGGGGATGTACTCTGCAAAACTGACCTTTACCAATGTCCCCTCCTTTCAAGGTTTCTTTGGTGTGGGGCAGCAGAGGGGTTACTCCCTGACTACCTAAGGATGCAGAGTAAAAAAAAAAAAAAGGCAGAATGCCAGTCACAGTGATGATTTTCCTTGCTGCAGGGTGTGAATGATGGGATCACACCCTGTTGCAGTGCTTTTGACTCAATGTTACAGTAATTCAATAACAACTTTCTCTATGCAGTGCTACTTACAGAGCAAATGTGCCTTCTGCTAAGGCATGTGAAGTTTTTCAGGCTTTCTATGGATAATATAACTTTGAAAAGCAGTTTTATTTCTCTGAAGGTATTGCTGTACTATTTTGGGGAGGTTATTTAAAGCGGCACAAGCATCACAGTCTGATAGCAGCTATAAAAATGCACACCTCTACCTGCACAGTCAGGGAAATGAGCCATACCATGAAAAGTTACCTTCACGCTACCATGACCGAGTTCATGCAGCTCTCTGTTCCCAGCTCTCCCTGCCAGTCTCTGTGGGGCGCAGGATCTGCATGGGACTGAGGCCTCTTCCTCACTGCATCGCTACTGCACTCACAGTGATGGGTCTTGTTGTAGCTGATGGATGCTTTTGTGAAAGCTCAGTTACCCAAAATCAATGTCAGCGCAGAAAGAAGCCCCAGGAATGTGTTTAAATAAGCACACCTGCATGTCTTTGGCACTTGGAGCTACTGTAAATAGCTTAGCCAAAAATATGGATAAGAGTTTATATCCTTTCAAATATCACTGCCAAGCAAATAGAGAGCCTAATGTTTTTGCAGAAATTGTGTGCTTTTTCTGCATATGCCTTATTAGAGAAATAATGTCTTCGGGTTGGAGTCTGGAAGTGAGAAATATTAAGGGAAGAAGATGCCTGCGAGCAATAGTTACAATCTTTTGGGTGATTTCAGTTAGCTGTTAAGGAAGACATGTTATGTTTAACCAGATTTGCCACTAGGACTCTACACTTGACTGAGGAAACTGTAGAGAGTCCTTTACTTCCATGCCTTTGGTTAGAAGAAGTCTCTGTCATGTACCACAGTGTGCTTGGGGATGAATAATTTGTGGAAGTTTTCCCCTTCTGATTTATAGAAATATTTACATAAGGGAAACACAGGCTCCTCACGAACTGAGAAAGTCCTGGCACAGGAGCAGCAACGCAGTGTGTGCTCAGGGGAGCCAAGGTGCTTGGGTAGCAGCAAATCTTCTGTGCCATGGAATAGAGGTAATCTTTCTATTTCATGAAGTCATCCGCTTTTGTGTTTTTATCTACAGATCTTAAAATGATTCACACAGGATATAACTAGGATTATTTCCATCTTAAATATGAGGAAACAGAGTGCATGTGCACACACAGAGGAACAGAGCCTCTCCCTCGCCTCCCCAACCTGTGAGTCTACTTCAAATGGGATAAATGCATATTCCCAGGACGCTTCAGTGACAGGAGGTAGAGGCAAACCTTCTCCGGGGCACCTGCCCTGATTTTATGATCGGAAGATCTTCCTGAGTCTATTGAGTCTTCATCTTCTGACATGTAATAGTATGGCATGGCAGGTTGCACTGCTAAGTCCCTTCAAATAAGAAATGCTTTGGCTGAAAACTAGGTGAGCATGAATATATCCCCTGCTTTGATCTCTTAGAGGATTTTTGGGGTTTCCTTCTGGTCTGCTGGAGGGGTGACTGTGGTGTGAGTGGAGGTGCTGGTGATGCAGCCAGCAGTGTGGAGGGGGCTGCAGTGCAGGGCTGGATCTCAAAGGCTTATGCACCAGATTGCTAGAGCAGCCCTCAGTTTTGCATCCCAGAAAGTCGGACTGAGTTTCCAGCCATACCACAGTGATGGCACTGCAAAACACTTTCTTGCCTTCAAACTAGCTTTCACACTTGATGTGCACAAGGTACTTTCTGCACTTTTATTTTTCCAGACAAGCTAGGGTTACTCTATATCCTAAACCATAAAAAGCCCTTTTGTGCAGAGTTAAATGATGTCTATCAGCTCCCCACCATGTCTGATGGATCTGAGTTTCAAAGATACTGCATCATAAGCAGGTTTTAAAAATTCATCCATGAGCTGGCATAGGGAAATCTAGGAGGTGAGACATAATCACAGTCCAGCTTTCCCTGGGCATTGAAATGTAATAGAAATGTCATTGTTACAGTTATAGGTTGTATTCTATGCATTTTGTCAAGAACCTATTTGTCTATTATCTTGATTTATTTATGGTCACTCTTTGGCCAGTGTAGGAGCTACCATGGAGCTTTGCTGCTGCGTCTCACTATCTTTTTGCAACCATGGGCTAAAGAAAAAAGCTGCAGAGCACATACTCCATGTAAAGGATCAGGACCTTGGCAGGATATAGATAGGACAGAATTGCTTATCCTTCTCTTTGGCTATATGGCTCACACAGGCTGGCTTTACAGACTGAATTCTGGAGAGAGGCATAAATACGTGACTGAGAGTTTGTTCAGTCCCTCAAGGGCTTCCCAGAGCTCTCTGTCTGAGATCTCATTTTTAATGGAGGAGCATCTGCTCCAAATGCACACAGTTGTTAAAAAATGCCTACCTAATGCTGTTCCAAGCAACACCCAAGGTAGATGAAACAAATTAAGAAAATATGCCACCTGCTTTTCTATTTGTTTAGTTCATTGCATTTCACAACACATTGTGTATAGTCAGTTGTACTGTTGCCCTGCACAGTCTGTCAGATTTTGGTTTTGTGGGGTTTTTACACATGTGGTGAGAGATAATGGAGGAAACCGTAAGGGACTGTAAAATCACAAAACAAATAGCTGGAATGCAGAAGCGTGATTCCTGAAGATATTTGAAAACTGAAAATGGCTAGATTTGTGGTAAACAGCAACATACCTTCAAAGCCCAAATCTTCAGTCTGCAAGTGTAAATTTACAGTTTCTTGCCATCTCCCTGTTGGTTAGGCTGCAATTCCCAATGCAGTTGGGAAATTTCCCCCTGTTACTTTTGAGAGCCCTCTAATTACAATTAATTAAAGAATAGATGTATCTCATTTGATTTCTGGAATGACTTACCAAACTCGCATCTTTGCTTTCAAACTTCTTGACATCTAGACAGTTCATACAATTTGCGTGTTCAATTAAAAATTATTTGCTGCTTTGATCTTTGATACACAATGTGAGCTTCATTTGGCCACCTACTCTTTCACAGCCAACGTTATTAGCAGAAGCCTTCTAATTACTGAGATATGGTTGAATTCCTGCGAGTTAACATTTACAAAGCTAAGTACCAATATACCGTGATGCTTCGTATGACCGTTGCTAAGCTCTGAGACTCCAATGCTCTCAAAAGTTTACTATGCATAAGGCAAAAAGCGTGCATCTTCATCTCGCCAACCTCTGCCTTGTCAGGGTAACTACCAATGAAAGGTCAATATTTATGCTGTGGAAATTGCCTGGGGTGCATCACTACATGGTGTTATCGATCTGATACCAGACAGTCCTGAAGAATGGTTGCGCCAAAAATAAGAGGGACCCAAGTGCAAATACTGAAGTTAGGATGACTTAATTTCACCATTAATTTTCTATTCAGGATTAGTGACTGTCCTCTCTGAGTGAGAGGGAAGGGAAAGGGATGCCCCTACCCACCTGGGCAGTCCTTCTGCCAGGGCAGCTGCCCTGGCTGGGCACGGACATTCCTTTTCCTTCGCTTCTGCTAAAAGCAGAGAGCTGATCTGCTTGGCCTTGGACAGCTTTGTACTGGCAGAGGGAACACCTGCAGTTTCATTTCAGCAGTAGTAGTTAGGACTCTTACTCTCCCCACTTTGGGAAAATTACAGCTGAGCTACACAAGGGCAGCTCAAAGTCATACACTTAATGGTACCCACTCTCTAACGAAGGAATCCTTATTTGCTCTCTCTCCCTAATTGAGTGAGCTGTCTCCCCCCAAAGCTGGTGCAGCAAATGTCTAAGTGAGGATCTAGAAATCCCAACTGGGGGTTTACATAAGCCTTTTGCTTTCTCTAGGCCCAGAGCTTGGATAAATAATAAATGCGTCTCTGCTGGTGTATCTTTGCAGACCTAGCCCAGACAAATGCCCGCTTGTTCTGATACAAAATGTCCCAAGTGTCATAGGCCAAAACTAAAACGTGTTGTTTTCTCTCTCTCACTCTCTTTTTTTCTTTTTTTTATCTTCTTTCTGGCTTGGCTTTCAGTTACATCAGTAATACACACAGCTGCAGGCTGAACAGGGACGCTCTATAATCTGGCCGATACGACAGTGGCATTGCATGGTACAGCCCAGAAAAGCAGTCAGACTTTCATGTTGCCCAAAATCCATCACCTCCTCATGACTCTCCACCTGCCAAGGGCCAAAGGGTGTTGGCTGGTGCGCTTGGGAGGGAGCGTGGCCTTCCCCCTCCAAATATCCCACGGGCACTCTGGGCTTCCAATTTCTTCCCCTGCCTGCATGCTGGGCATCACAGGTAACCTGAACTCTTACAGACTGGCTGCTCACAAGATTTTCTGGAGCATTTTTCTGTGTCCAGTGATTTCTCTGTTTTTGTGACCAAAATATTTACCCTTTTTGTAGCTGGTTCCCCAACTGTACACCCCAGGCTGTGGGATGTCAGTGCAGGGCAGCTTGCGCAGGCAGCTAAGTGTGCTGTGCTGCATCCTAACCCTGCTACTAAACTCAGAAAGTTTCCTGGGGATTCAGTTTAAGGTGGTTTGCAAACTGAGAACTTGCTCCATTGGATTCTTGCAGCAGGAATACAAAGCTTCTGCAGAGAGTAGTGTATTAATTATTTCTACCGAGTGTTACAGCATCATCAAAGTACCTGCGCTGCTCAATTAATTTGCAGTGCATCCTCTGGGTAACTTTACTGAGCTATGCTTGGAAAGAGCTGAAATTGCTCCAGGTGTGCCAGGCTGGGCCCAGCTTTTCCTGGACCACGTACAGGTTTCCACAATGCTGCAGCCACCGGCTGTGTCTCCTGCAACCATGTTTGTCCTGTCCGGTTGAGCCTGGGCTCAAGTTGACTGTGCAGCCCCCAACTACATGAGAAATACCTACTGTGTATGCTTTGGGAAACAGAAAGGCAGAGCAGCTGTGTACTTGCACAGGTGATGGGTGGCAGGAGAGAGCGAGGGCTGGGAGTGCTCGCCAGGCATGCGTGCAGGATGCAGCCTCCAAGCACATGAGACCCTAGCAAAGTGTGAAAGTCAAAAAGAAACATGAGAAGATAGATGGTAGGAGCTCAGCTCAAAATTGCAGGAAGTAACTGAACTGCCTATCTATATTTTTTTAATAAAAAAATCTTCTTAATGAAAGAATTCTTTTTTAATAAAAGAAGTCTTCTTCTTGTGCTGCCTTTAAAGCCCATTTTGGAAAACCTATTCTAATAAGCCTGTATGATTTACTGCCCAGTTTACTACAAAAAACACACAATTCATTAGAAGAATTAAGGGATAATGTTACTAAAAAGCATACAGTCTGCAATGTAAACTAAACAGCTTGTAGGGGTGGCTAAATGTCAACACATCATGGGAGCATTTAATAACCACAAAAACCACTTATTGCAAATATAAAAGACAACGCGAAGGGAAATATTTTGCTTTGGCTTGCAAGAATTTGAGAGTTCAGAACCACCGGCACTGATCTCTCAGGTTGGTCCTCAACATGGGCTGGAGGAACAGGGTGAGGAGGTAGCTGGCTGAGGAGGTCCAGGGAAGTGGGTAATTAATATTGGCCTTCATTTAGAAGAAAAAAGGCAGGTCAGCGTTAGCAGACTGGCTGAGGAAGCTGTGGCACTCAGCGTCCTGTTTCATGTTGGCCTGGCATATGAAGCACTGAGGGGTGCACAGCAGCTAGTAGTGATTGCTCTTTCAGGTGAATGTACCTGTGGTTTGAGAAACTGAGGCTTTAAACTGTTGTTTGAGATTATACCCTGCATGAAAAAGAAGTGGGACAGGTAGGGAAGGAATATGGCATTTTGGAGGGTCAGAATTCTTATGGTATTTTAGGTAATGCCGGTGCTGCCAAAGAGTTGGTCTTGCAGCTTTTTAAAAAGGCAGTGTCACACAGCAGGCAGAGGGGCCGGGCACATCTGCCAGTGCTGCCGGGTGCCCTTTTCTGAAGGGAGCCATGTGCTCTCCTGTGACACAGCCCGGGCCTGTCCTGCTGTGGAGTGGAGAGGTGCACGCCTGGGCCGAGTGGGCTGCCACTTGCCTGGGGTCTGGCTCCATGTGCCTCTGATCCAGCCCCTTGATGTGCTGCTTTAGGGAATAACAAGTTGCCGCTGATGCAGACAGCCACCCATTTGGTTTTGTAGTCTCCTGTTGTGTTTTTTCTAATCTTCCGTTTAGTTTTCTTTCCTTCTGCCCTTTTTTTTTTCCTGTTCTGCACTCGGGCAGGGAGCCTCTTGTCTCCTCCCAGTTCATGTGCAACCCCAGCAGCTGCTGCCAGGAAGGACTGACTGCTCTTTTGTCGCGGAGTAATGCTATTGTTGCTGCCACAAGCCTTGCCCTGGCGCTGGATACGTTGCCATCGCTGTTTCAACTGAAACCATTGCCTGTGGCCATAAAGAACTATGTCTGATGGGGGACATGGGCAGCCCTGCAGCAGCATGGGAAAATGGAGCATCACCCCGTCATGGGAAATGGGTGCTGAGGCCACCCTGCATTCCTGAATGTGGCACTCGTGTGGTCAAAGCACAACAAACCCCAGTGCCAACACATGAAACATTATACAAGGATTTTTCACCTTCTTCCCGCTCACACCGCTCTCTCCATGGTATGTGTCAGTGGGGAGAAGAAGCAACGGAGGCATTTCCCACTGGGATGGAGATGCTGCCACCTCCCCACCCCCTGCCTCCTGCAGCCAGCAAAATTTCAAGGTACATTTCTTTTTGTGAGAGGGTAGCAAATCACAGGGACTTCCTAAGGAGAAAACTCCTTGTTCAGGGTGTGAAATTTCTCACTTTTTCAAGCTGCTAGTGACACTTCTCAACTGCAGCAATGATGTTATTAACCTGGTCCTGGCTCCTCCAAGGTAGAGCAATCTGCTGCAAAGCAGTCCCTCTCCTCAGGGTCTGAGGAAAATGCAGTCCCAGTCTGAAAGGGAAATACAAGTTGTTGGTTTGCTTTTCAGTTTTGTTCTCCAGCAAAAACTGGATTTTTATTTTTTTTTTTTAATCTGGAAGTTTCTTAAGCATGGGAAAGTGCAGCTCTGGCTGTGGGCCAGGCTGGACTAGGAATATGCTGAGACCTCAGTGCAGCTCCACAGAGGATGTTCAGTCTCAACCTGCCCGTGCCTTCACCAGGCACTTATTCAAAACAGCTATTGAAATCCCTGGCAATATCTGCTGGCAGCAGCTTGGGCAGAATTACAAAGGAAGAAAGAGTCTTGCTATAAAAAGCAGCTTCTCTGCCCTGCTGATTAGGGACAGTGGGGCTGGTTCCCCTTCACAGAGCCACAAGATGCTGGATGTGCTGCTGCCAAGGAGAAGCTTAATAATCTCCTCCCGTCATCTCGAGAGCGAACCTCCCAGTTCCCCTACTGCACAGAGCTGCGAGCCCAAACAGTCTCAAGAAATGGAGAATTTGGGAAACTCCTGAAAATTTCACCACTGGGGAAAACAGTGTGTTTCCCCGAGCAACACGGTCATACTGTAATGGATTACATGACCGCATGCTGACAAGCCCATGGTTATTACTTTAATCTATCATTAGCATACGAGACATTTTAAAAACAAAACCAAACCCCTTTGGGACAAAGAAGCCTTTGCTGCTCCATCAGACAGCGTACAACGGCTGGTTGCATTACCTGGAGGCTACAAGCTGCTTGTGTCTTAGTCTGGGCTTTTCTTTCTGTAGATGGAAATAAATGTGAGGAGATACTAAAGAGGAGAAAGCACTGGGAAGAGAGGAGATTGAATGGTTCAAGATGAAGATAGCACTAACCACTGTATGATACTGTACTAAACAAGACTATCTTTGTTTTCTATAAATGAAGTGTGTTCAAATTCTCTCTCCATCTCCTGTCTCTTTTTTTCCTTAATAAGATGGGTATTTCTGTTATTTTGGTTAGCCTGCAGACAATACCGAAATGAACCTTTAGCCTTTCTTGAAAATGGCTCGATCTGAACGGAACACTGAAGAGATGTAGGTTTGACATAAACCTTTGTGTGCTATTGAGTAAACTGTTTTGATTTTGGTGTGAATATAGTGCTTAGTAGAAATCTTGCCTGCTGCTAGGAAGTATAAACCATGCCCTATTTAAAAATAAACAAACACCCTCCCCCAGCAGCAATATTACTTGTCATTAATAAGTGCACACTGGAAGTGAGTGTTAGTTGAGTTAAACACCAGTTCCCCTTTTTCTGTGTTTCACAGGTCTTGCTTAACCATACCCAGCAGCATGTGAACACAAACCATGGTAAATTCCAGTCCAGGAGAACCTAATTTTTTTTTTAATAGAAGAAAATACCCTAATGATTTAGAGGTGTTGATGGCCAAGGTATGTCACACAGCAACATCCTCAGGCATGGCAGAGTTTACTGGGTTGGCCACGGTCTGCGTGCTCGGGGTCCCCGCCAGGTGTGGGAGCGGCTGCTCGGGCCTCTCCACAGCCCCGTCACCCACGCGTGGGGGGTAGTCTCATTCAGTGTGCTCCGCTCGGTTTTTCTGCGTCGCTCCTGGGTCTGTGCTCTCCGTACCATGGACATGTTGTGCAGTGGATTTTAAAGCGTTTTCTGCTTTCTTTCATCAGGCTAAACCCTGGGTTTGTGAGGCTGGCTTTCAGGATTTGTAAAGCTGCATCAATGGCAGCAACTGCACCTTCTGGGACAGGAGAAGGCTATGGGGGGAGTAAAGAGAAAGGTTGTTTGGGATACGAGTGTGATGGCGTTGGAATAACACAGTGCTAATAACACCTTTCCCATCTATCCGAGAGGATTTTTCAGCAAAACCACACAAATAAGAGCCTTTTCATGCAGAATTAATTTTGCTCTTCACAGCCCAGTGGGCACATCTTTTTAATGGAGTCAGAGACACACCTACACTGAGTATGCTTACCTCTGTGTGTGTAAATATATGTATTTTAAAGCAGTCTGCACTGAAGCGATGTTAATCTCTGTAAAAAAGATCTGAAAATGTCTTAAGTCTCCAGGAGAGTTGAGCTATATTTAGAAACCAGAGGGGGCCTGCCATTATGATACCGGTTGTTTCTGCTGCCAGCACCGCGCTTAGGCAACATGCTGTGCTATGGTGCAGCTAAGGTTGTAAAGATGTCTCGGGTACCTGGGCTGAAAGCCTGGTACGCTCAAACTGTACTACCAGAAATCACCTAGCCAGCTGAACTAGCATTAAATTTATGAAAATGAGGAACTTCTGATTTTCTAAACCCAGATCTGTTACCCTCAGCTCTAGGCTTTGCAAACTTATTCAGCTTTGTTCAGTTGGTGGAGAAAATAGTCTATGCAGTTTCTGTTGATCTGGTTATTTTTACTGTATCCCTTCAACAGGTTTTTAGGATTTTACATTATCGTGTGAAGCTGTGGTATCTCAGCCAATTCAGATCACTCACAGCCTGTCCACACCTCAGGTTTCCCCAAGCTGTGGGATACTCTATGTCCTTGCCTGCTCCCTGGAAGTTCACAAAATGTCCTCGGGGATTATAAGTAATCCTTTTTAGGGCAGTAGAATATACAAGTGACAAATTACTGGAAAGATATTCATCTGGGATGAACAACATGAGGCTTGCTTCCCTGAGATGGTCTGTGCTTCCTGACCGGGCAGCATTTTGCTCCAGGCAGTGATGAAGTTTGGAGCAAGTTGTTCTGTGTGTGTGTGAGGCACTTTCTGTTGTGGAAGATTTCCTGCTGTTTGAAATCCAGCCTAACCTAAGGACTTAGTCCTTCACGCCAAAACCCTGTGAGCACCTGACCTGTGGCAGAGCCCACTCCCACTGTAGTGGGAGACTTTGGTGGCACTACAAATTTCCAAAAGCACAAGCATCAAGCCTAGGAGGCTCCTCTGGTGAGGGTGATGTGTGAGGCAGCTGGAGAGCTTCCCTGGGGGGGGAGTATCTCTGTCCCCCCACGCCCCTTCACAGGTGTGGTGTGGGGCAGAGTGCAGTACCGAGTATGTGGGTGTATGTCAACGTGACACTGGAGGTTTTACAAGAAATGCCCAGCTTGCAGAAGTTTCCAAAATTTGGGACCACTGCCATTCCCTAAATTATGCTGGGGGTCAGGAGGCTGGAACTGACCCCTCTGTGGTGAACCTCTTTCTCGCTGCAAATTCCTCCTGGTGTGGAGGGAATTATACTGCCAGTAGAGGAAATTATCACATCATGAAATATAGAACAATACCGATTCTTATCTAAATAAACTCACTGTATGCATGGAATCATTTATTTTATATAAACACTTTTCATGTCAGTAGATTATAGGTGCTTCAGTTTGTGTGAAAGTCACTGTGCTCAGGCTGAAATCAGCTGCTGTTATAATAAGCCTCTACAAGACAAAAATGAAGACTAAATGATCTATTTGAAAAGGTAAGGGAATTTCAGTTACTCAGAAATCTGTCTAGAACACTGTATGTTGCTATAGCTGCCCCTGCAGAAAATGCTACAGAAGATTTGTTGCTCAAGAGTAGCCAGTGCCAGCACTGCACCAGTGCATCGTGGTGAATCGTGGCTCAGGTTCTGACTCAGCAGTGCAGAGACATGATGAAGAGCCCCTGTCTCCACCCTGTGCAACTGTTACGCATCCATCCTGATGCAGTAGGCTTCGTGTTCCTGTGATACGCATCTGTGATTTGAAGCATGGTATTACCAAATCTTTTGTCAAAAAAAAAAAAAAATCAAGTTTCATCCCCCACTTCCATTCTGGCTAGGTCCTCATCCTAGGTTGACCAGCCTGAAATATGAGTGCCTTATGCTCTAAATGACATATCACTTATTTGTCACCGGTGACGGTCCTCTGCTTCCTCAGAGAGGGAGAGTACGTGGGTTTTTTGTGGGAACAGATGTTTTGTGCCGAGGCAGGAGAGGAGGAGCACACCTGCTGGTGGGGAGGAATGGCTGGATCTGAGCTGACTCTGGCTCTGTGTGTCTCCAATGGCTGCTACCTGCTTGGCCAGGGGCAGTGTTCACCACAACCTGCACCCAGGAGTTTGGGGAAGCAATGGGATGTTACTACCTAAAAATTCTCTCCGTTCAGCATTCTCCCAGTAACTGGAAACTTTACTGTACATTAGTGTCTTAGTAAAATATGGTGTACTACTACTCTTACCTGATTGAAGTTATAACATACAATTATAAAAAATATTAGCGGTGCATATGTCTAAACTGTAAGTTCCCAGTTCATCCCGACAGCCATAAAGCGCGGCAGCATGGCTGTAAGAGCCTGTGCGTGGTTTTGAGGATGAGCATTAGCCTGACCTGCGTGGTGCAGCTGTGCTCGAGCCTTGCGAGGGGAAAATGCAGCGTGCCAGGAAAAAACAAAACAATCTCCCAACTACATGGCTCTGAAGAGTCAGGGTCAGGGACCACGCCTCCAGTGCCTGCCCTCTATTTTCACTGAAACAGATGAATTTTAGAGTAGGCACTGACCTACATAATGTGGGAAGCCTTTCTTGTTGCTGGGAGATTAGCAGAGGGGGCCAGGTGTGGGGTGTAAAGGGGTAATAATTTTTTTTTTTTAAACTTGTTAGGTATTTAGAGTCCAACCTCATTAAATCCATGCATTACAATTCAGTGGCCTTCGAATGAATGGATTAATTCAGTGTTATTTTATCGCTTTCCTCGTGCACCCTGCAGCTGTGTGGTCTAAAGTTATCTTGTTTTCTCATTTATAAGTGTTGTAAAGGAAGCTCCCTGGAGATGATGCAGTGTGCTGAACACGAAAGCCTCCTCTGAGCTGGACTGCTACAAACACTCGTCATAACTCCTCAAAGCTGCAACCTGGGCCACACTTCATGGGGGATGCATTAACTGTACGTGTTCCCTTTTTGCTGTTTCACCTATGGATGTCTGCAAAATACCTAGAAAGGTGCAGAGCATCAAGACAGCAGTATTGATTTGTGAGGTTTGGGATCATCTTTTTCTGGTCTGGGATGACTGTGAATTACACCTTCCAGCAACAGTGTCAAAGCAGCTGCAGGTGAAGAAAAATGATATGAAGAATTGGAATTTGTGCTTTTCATCGGTTTTATGTAGGAAACGCTGGATTTTTGTAAACAGAAATCTCTCATACTGAGCACAGCAGGCTTTGGAAAAAAATGTTTAGAAGATCTCAGGCCACTTCTGCTCAGTGGGCACTAGGAGGGCTGTGGTAATGTGCACTGCATTTTAACATAAACCTCCCATCTACTCTGGCATAACATTTGAAAAGCCTTGCTGGACTTCGTCTTTCCTGGTAGATAATGAAAGTTTGATTTGATTTTCAGGATGGACAGTTACTCAGATGGGTAGCTGGCAATGCTATCTGTATTCGGCATGCCTACAAAACATGCTTGACTTCTCTGGAGCAGGGTCTGAGGGGTGATAAATCTCATCCTTTAATGTCTGCAGCTGAGCTGCCCCTGGACAGTCCTCCCCTGAGGGCTGGTGGAAAGAAAAGCCAGCAGCATTTCTAGGGTGCAAACTTTTCTAGGTACAAACTGTGCTGTAGGATCCTTCATCTCCCCAAGCCTTTCTCCTCCTGCAGCCTTCATCTAGCTGCATCTCACGTTCTCTGCATTTGTGTTTCAGATGAAAGGGGACCACCACAGGGTGTTGTGGTGGGGGAAGGTCCCACCCAGCACTGGTGCAGCTCTTTGCTGGGGAAATACAGGAAACAGTGGCTTTCCCCTGGCAAATGCGTCTTGGGTGTGGGTAAAGAAGGTCAGATCTGCTTTGTGGTGTAGGCAGGACAGCCATCGGTTGGAGGAAAGCTCCACTGAAGCCATTTTAGGATTTCTGAAGCTGAGCAGTAAATGCAGCAGAATCAGTGTAGCCTTTTCCACCTGGTCACTGCATACTATATGCTCCAACCTGCTAGGAGCTGGTTATGTCTTTTGCTTTATCCAGAAGTTTCCTTTTGTTTTAGTTCAAAGCTCTCCTCTGATAAATCTGGGATAGCAACCCTCCCACTCAACTTTTTTTTGTTTCTGTAGAACTTCAGTATGAATAATTTCATAGCAGGAAATCTTAGACCACTGTGCAAGTTCCTCTGCAAAATGAGCAGCCTGCCCACAGCCCTGGGAAGCAGGGAGGCAAGGTGAGTAGGTGAATCTCTGTGGTTTGTTTGGAGGGTGCTGGAGGCACGAGGGATCTCGGAGATGATTCAGAAGTCTTGTTTAAGCTCCTGGTCTAAGGGACCTTGGAGATATCTCATCTCCTCCAAGGAGCACTTCTGCAGACACTGTGGCCACACACACTGCATGGTCGCAGGGAGGATGAGTGCTCTGAAATCTCACTGCTGAGAAACTGGAACACTGTTGATGCTGCCATGAGGGCAAGGTGCTGCCTTTCCTCCAAGCCAGCCCAGCCTCTGTCCTCTGCTGCCCAGCTGCGGGGTACCCTGTGCATTTTATTCAGGCTGTGTATTCAAAGATCCTGACTTATATTGCCTTGTAGGATTCATTCCTCTGACCTATGGCTGATATCACTGTGCTCCTAAGATGAAAATTGTCCTCCTGCCTCTTGCCAGCTATGGGTCTTTTCTGCAGCAGGAGGGACAGCCAAGAAGCTGTGTCCCAGGAAGGCACACTTCTTTTCCAGGCATAAACCGCAGCTTCAACCCAGATGTGCTCTGCTCCATTCTGTGTGTTTAATTTTCTATTTGAAGTTGATGTTGCATCAGGGAAAACCTGACAGGTAAAGGCAGTTAAAGAGTTCCCAAAGGCAAGGTACTTTGGCTGTAAAAATTCTTAGACTACTCCCTTCCTCTGCAGATAATTAGTAAACTGCTCACTGAGATTATTTCCTATTAACAGGTTTGAATAACTGCATAGTCCTTGTGCTGCTTTGGGTTTGGTACCTGACAGCCCAAAACCCACATGTAGGTAACTGTGGAAAATAAATTTCTTGCCAGTGCTCATGGGCTACAACTCCAGGTCTAACTGTGTGTGGGCTGACTTGATGCCACTTTAAAGAGGAGCTTATTTATGGGGAGCTGGATGGTAGATCTGCAAGAGACAATTAGACTCAATGTGTCCTACACCTGTTAATTCAAACAGGCTGAGGTGCTTGCGGGGAGGGTGCATTTAGACAACATCAGGGCTTGGTTTGTGCCTGTACAGCCCTGGCTGAAAGCTGGAGCTGCATCTGTAAAAACCCAAAGACAAGCAATGAATCATCTTCATCACTTGCAGCTGCTCCAGTGTCGGTGTCTGTTTAGCAGAGGTGCTCTCAGCCTGGTTTCTGCTTGGCACTGCAGCACAATCAGAGCAGGGCAAGCTGGGGGCGGCTGGGGGCTCTCCTAGCACCCACGAAAGCCCGTGGCAGGCCTGCTTGTGTGAAGTCGTGCTCTCCCTGGGACGCAGAGCTGTCAGCCCCCATTTCTGGTTCTGCTGGCAGACTTGCTTTGTGCCAGCAAATTAACTTAGTGTAGAGAGAGCACGCATTTCTGCTAAAACCGTTTCTTTGCTATTAGCTCCAGAGAGAAGGGCCCTTAGTGCAGAGATAAAACACCAGTGGGAAGAGCAGGATGTTTGCTCTTTTCCTCTGAAAGTCCTTTGTTTTCAGGAATGATGTGGCTGTCATCTCAATTAAAGTTCTGGAAAATTATCTGCATCATTAGATGGAGGGTTGTAGTGAGGAAACAGATTTTTCGAACTTAAAATCTAAGAACATTTAAGCATGTCTGGGCCATTTATAAATTGTTGTAAAATACAAATCTTTGGGACAAGGCTTAATGCAGCAGTTGTTAATACCAGCATTAGGTCAGTGCACAAAAATCCATTAGTGCAGCAGCAGATTGCAGGATTAATTTTGACATTCTCTCTTGCAATTATTTTTGTTTCATTTTTAACAAGGCGCACTAACCTTGATATTCACAGATGTAAGTACTGTTGTATAGGACTGGGAGGGACCCCTGGAAATTCTTCAGTCCAACTCTAAGAGAAAACCAAGTTCATCTACTACACCCCAAGAAATATTTGTGTAACCTCTGCTTAAAGCCTTCCACAGATTCCCCCAACCTCCAAAAAAAAAGTGGTGTCAGGTCCCAGACCATATTCATTATTCCAGCTGAGGCCTTACCAATACTGAAGAGAAAGGAGTAATTGCCTGTCTGAGTAATGCAGCCCATGAAGTCTGCCTCTTGTTCATCAGCATTGCTCTGCAAACTCCTGCTCGGTTCAAGACGACTCCTAACGCTTTTTACATATTGCTGCCTTACTAGTTATCATTGACGTTGTACTGCGTATTTGATTTTGCCTTCCTCGGTGTAGGGATTTGCATGTGATAAAACATTCTGAATCATGTCAGACAGGAAAGATATATATCAGAAGCAAACACAGCTTTGAAAGTCAATGTAGTTTCTAATGTACAGTCAGATACTCTGTGACAGCTGCTCTAATAACAGCGGAGAGATTTCATTTCCATTTGGTAGGTGTTACATATTTTATTTCTAACAAATATTAATAACTGCAGTAGATACTCATTTTCAGTCAACCAGGATGCTACTGATTTCCTGTTGTCAGTATTCACCTTTCTTCACCTGAAAGTGAATACATTTATATTCCAGACCATAGGAAATTTTATGCATTTATTGGTACAGTAATTTTGGGTTTTGTGGCATACAGGAAAAGTCCATGAGACAGGATATATGCTGATTAACAGTCTCTCCTCATTGACTACAATTAGCAAAAGTAGTTTTCTCTAGCTGTTCTGACATAATCTTCCATTAATATAAAAACTTGAGCCCAATGATACATTCAGCTTTGTGTTACAAACCTGGGGAAGGAAATTGTGCCCAGCATGTAGTACTGTTCTAAACGTAGTTAAAAGAGATTTTCAATACCTGAAGAAGTTAAGTGAGATAGCTTAGGAGTTTCTTGCATTTCATGATATGTGATCTCCATGCATGGAGCTTTTGTTCTGTGTACGCGTGTAAGAACACTCTGGGTATGTGCAGATGGGGGTGTTAACTTCAGCTTCAGACAGCTGCAGCGATTCTAAATAGGAAAAGGATGGATCACAATAATTTATCAACAGACTTATTTTCAGTGTCCTGTTCTAGGCTGAAGAAGCCCTTTGTGCAACAGCATAATAACCAGCAGGCAGATGACTTTGACTCTCACTCTCAGGGGCACATGAATAAGACCTAATGAAAACAGGAGGGAGACAAAGAGCGATAGCAACTTCATGCTGCTAGCAAAGATAGTCCTTTCTAACACTCCATACATCTGTAACAGTTCGCATCTCGCATCTTCAACACGCTGGACAGGGCCAACAACTGTAAACAACGTTATCAGAGGACAATGTGAGCTGTATGCATGTTTATTCCAGATAAATTAACACAGGCCTCTTCTTCACTGGAGCAGAGAAAATAAAGCAATTCTTTGTCACTCTGCAAAAAGCCTGATTTGAAAAGAGCAATTTTAACTAAGAATGTTTAGAAATCGAATGTTAGTGGTGATGAGAGGCTGATCTTCCACTGTCTTACCTTTCACTGTCATCCTGCTTGTTGCCTAGAAAGAGGGACAGTATCTGAATATGCTCCTCATGAGAAATGCAAAGGAATGTAGAGAGATGTAGATCCAGTCCAAATTTTTGATTATGGTGTCTTCATAGTCTCTAACAGAGATGTTTAATTCCCTGAAATAACATTTACTCTTTTGCTCAAAAAAATTTAGTCTTTTATTAATGCTTAAAACCTCCATCCAATAGTAAGACAAATAGACTGAACAAATATCTCCCTACCAAAACAAAACCTCTTTAAAATGCCATGTTTGGTTTCTTAGCATAACTCCAGCTGAATGCACCAAAATAAAAGCGATGTTTGCTCAATAGGTCTCACTGGCTGCTCGTAGGACTAGACACAAAACACCCAGTACAATTTCTAAAATGTAGGTGCAAAAATAGTTCTTTTTTAAAAAATACAGCTGATAGATGTGCAGTGCAGTAATGGCCTATGCAACGTTAGCCTTAAAGGAAATCTTTGCTGTATTACTGTGAAAATAATTTCCCCACTTCTGTAAGTCGTTTTCTTTTTCTATAGTTTTCTCCCTGCACTTTCCAAAAAAAGAAGGACATACGATTAGAAGACATACTAGGAAAAGAAAGCCTGAAGAGGTAGTGTTGAGGTTTGATGCTTTCAAAACACTCCCTCCCAACCTCGACTGTCACAGTTGGGTACATCCTCACAGGTGCCACATGACTCGCTTTAAGAGTAAATCCTGAGACCTGCAGCTTGTGCTCCCCTGCATGCCCACTGCCCACCCGTCCCACAGATGGAAACACTGCAAAGCATTATTTGAGGTATTTTGAAAGCTATGTCTCTAATAATGGCCATACACAAATAACTCCTAAGAGTTATCCTGTTAAAATATATGGTGCCCTTATCTCTCATGTATATGAAAGAGGATGTGAAACTGGATCAGGTACAAGATATGGAGACTAACATATGAGAGAAGACCAGAAGAGCTTTATTTGTTCAACCTAGGAAAGGGCAAAAATATCTGTGATCACTTTCAATTAGATGAATTAGGGAAAGAGACACAATGGAAAACCATTTTAGTTCAAATAAAAAGCTGTCATGAGGAAAACTAGGTATAAAATTGTCACAAATCTAAAATGGAAATAAAATCACAATTTGTAACCTTCATAAAAAAAAATAGGTTGGGCAAATAGTGAGTTTTAAGTGAAGTGTTTATCAGCTGTGGAACAAAGGGCATAGTGGGACAAAACTCAACGGCCATTCTCTGTTCAGGAAAACTTGAAGCCCTTTTTTTTTGGTCTTTTAAAGAATGGTAGGTGCAGCAGTCCTTCTGTGTTTGAAAAGCACTCACTGCTTATTGAAGAACCTTTTGTGCTCAAGGGACCAATCTACTTCACGCTAATAGGTCTGCGTGGTACAGCCTTTGGTTGTGTCACGGTTCACACTTAATAACAACCCTGCCACTCTTTGAAACGGGTGGGAAGACTTACACTGGCTGTACTTACAGTAGCCCTTCGCTGTGAATTCAGCAATACAGCATCCATCCCTGTCAACTTTGCAGCCCTGGCTGTGCTTCACAAAGCGCTCGGAGCAGGCAAACAAGCAAGGGCTGCTGCGACTGTGCCCACAACCTGGCAAACAATTCATAGTCAACAATCCATTAGGGGTTTTTTACCTGTTTATTGTGAATTATCTGTGAACAGCTGGTTATAATGAATGAAATCAGCTCTCAGAATTATTTCATGAATGCTTTTATAGCAAAAATTCCAGATTGAAGCATTTGCTTTGACTTTGTCTTGACTGGTCTTCCCAATGAGATGAACCCCCTCTCTGCTTCCTGGTTAGGAAGCTTGGGAGGACTAGCAAGCGATGCTGCAATTTATAGCCCAAAGGTAGAAGAGACAAACATGGTCCCCATTTTCAGCTTTTTGGGAGAGACAGTCCTAAAACAAGTTGGACTGAAGCATTGCCAAAGCCTCGGTGTAAAGCCCAGTTATGCACAGATTGAAAAGCAGTAGTAGTTATGCCAAAATCAACTTTAAAAATCAGCTACACAAGCAAGCATATGCTATAGTTATCTTTTGATATTGTCTTTTATGCTACTGCAAGTTCTAACTTCATTTCATTCAATTAATGTAAATTACTTATATATTATATATACTATATTGTTTCTAGCAAATACTTCAAAACTGAAGTTCATTTACTTTAATTTTAAGTATGATTTTATTATTCTTCAAGTTCTTTTTTGATTGGAGTGCGTTTCCATAACAAAGGAAGGAAAACTACTTGTCTTGTTATCTTCTAGTCATCCCCTAGAAATTAAACCAGTGTATTCTGAATAGATACTCTGGAAGTGAGTATTCAAAATAAACCTCTCAAATTATTATTGTCGGGTTGCTAGGGACCACACTACTAATTACTTTTCTTTTGCTATCAAAGCTGTATCTGAAAATTGAGCAGTGCATTTACAGATGTGTTTTTTCCCCACCCTATATCTAGAGGAAAATACAGCATAATTTGTGAAAGATGATTCGTAGGCAGGGAACCAGCTTCCCTGTGTTAGTACAGCGTTCAGAACAATTATGCACCTAAGCACACTACAGAAGACACGAGTAGCAATGGTGTGATAAGTAGCCTATTAAAATGACAGCCGATGCCATATGAATAATTTCCTCCTCATTTGTCACCTGTCACTGCAGGACTGGGGATGCAGGAAATTCTTTGTAATGGCAGCTCCTCTGGTGAGCTTGCATGGATGCAAGGCTGGGAGAGCAGGTCTGGGCTGCCCCGCAGCCCCCCGTACCGTGTGCAGCTGGCAAGGGCTAGCCTGCCCCTTAAGTGATTTTCTGTCTCGGGTGTTTTGGTGGCAGGAGTGCCTGTATGGGAACTGCTTCGGAATTTGGTCTTGGGTCAGCCCACTTCTGCCTCGGCTTCCATGTTTGTGTGTATGTAACAAACGCCTTTGTTGGTAGAAGAATATTACGTGTGATTTCATGAGGAAGATGCTGGCCTCCGGGAACAGTTTGATGACATGCAATTTGTAAAAGCAAGACAAAAGATTGGGGTAGCTTGCTGTAAATCATGTTAAGTAAGCCTAGTTTACATCCACCATGCCTAGACAAAGATGGAAGACCTTTTTCTGTGCGGCTCTGCACATCTCAACGCCATGCTGTGCTCAGCGCAGTGCCCGAGAGCTGCCCTGCCTCACACGCCTGCACTGAGCTCCTGGAAGCGGCCAGGGCCTCGCCAGCACTGGGAGCAGCCTGACAGCTGCTCGCTGTGCCAGCGGCACCCAGCGCAGTGCAAGGGCAGCTACACCAGCCTTGTGCCTGCTTGGCTTGCCGTGGGCACGCTCCTAAAAGGTTGGCTAGTGAAAATGCTATTATAACTCTACAGTACAGTAAGAACTTCTGCTCGTTTTCACGGTGTGAGTCTGGTATCATACTGCTTACCACGGTAGCTAGGCTGGCAGAGCTAGGGATGGGAGCAGGAACCATCCAAGTTGTGGGATTTAGAGATAGTACTCGTCTGTGCCTGATCCTGGTGGAGTCTCAGCACGGCATTTGACTTGTGTCTTGTAATAGCGAGTGCAGCATCTGGGGAGACCTGGGGGGGGAATGATTTGTGCATTGCTATGTTCCTGATTTGGGTAAAAAATACTGGGAGACAAGAGCCAAGCTGTAAAGAGGACACGACTCTCCCCAGTGGTTAGGCTAGACCTTGGTCCAGCTGCTCCTTGACATCTTAGCTTAGCAGGACATCTTGACATCCAGGACCCTGGCAGCAGCTGCCCAGCCCTGCATGCCCTCTCTGCCCACTGCAGTGGGGCATCCCGTGCAGTCACCCCGAAACACCAGATAATCTCATGGTCCTCAGAGCATGCACAGAAGATGCGAGAGACTGAGGCCGTGAAGCCTGGGAAGCCTCTGGGTTGCCATTTATCTGAAATAGCTGTATGGTAGTTCGGGGAACCGGTGCTTATCTATTGATTACAGATCACAATCACGTACTTTCTTTGTCATAATGAAGCTACAGATGCATGCTGTTTGATTTAAAGTTTGAAAAAAGCAATTGGCTCTGAAGCCTAAACCCTTATTTCCACAGAAACGAAGCACCTTTCCCGTCAGAGTTCTTCAAAAGGGCCTAATGGCATCATTTCCCCAAAGTTACACAACATTGACTTTATATGTTTTTTCCAGAAATGAGGGGAAATTATGTGAACATCTAATGCAATTAATTTATATAAATATGCCTTGTGGCAATAAAGAAAACCAAATAATATTCTTCCTTAGTATAATGAATGAGTTAAGAAATTGTAAAGCAATAAATGTATCAGACTTTAAATTTAACAGCACACACTGGAAAAAATGATGCTGTTAGAGCCACAGTTCTAGAAATGTTATACTTCTCTGAGATAGCAATAGAAAAAGAGAAAACTCAGCTATAAATAGAATACATTGGATATCAACGTGTTTCATGCCTGATAATTAACAGATCAAGAACAATACTGTAAGATATGCCAGGCTCAGCTGCTTTTGACATTTCTAGGACCTGAACCTCCAGACTTTTATGGAAACACAGGATTTTATTCATATGAGCATTATCGTTGTTGTCAGGGAGACAGTCACTCGTCTACCGTTGCAACACAGAGCATTTTAATCATCGCTTCTCCACCCAGAATTCCTGCTTTTAAAATATCAGACAAAGGTTCCTTTTCTCACTCGCTTTGCATCTAGATACCACAGTTAGATAAGTCCTGCATCAGGTCATGTGCGATGAAGGGAAAATGTCATTTTCAGAGAGACAAGCGGCACCTATTATTAGTGCTCCCAAGACACACTGTTGTAAGACAAAAAAAATTGATTTTTTTCATTCTTAATGTGTTCTGTGCCAATGCCTGCTATTTTTGCTGTTAGCTTTTCACGTTTGCTTGACTGTTTTATTTGTTACTTATTTTATTAGAGCAACAACCATCTCATACCAAAAAAAAAAGAAAAAAAGAAAAAAAAGCAGACTGGTAGGAAGACGTTTTATTTTCTTGTTGTTGAATTTAAGAGAACCTGCCAAAGACCAGAATGCCACAGAATTGTGGGAACCCTGACTGCTCCTCGTGTGTTTTTAGTATTACTGAATAATTTATATTTTTGAGTGAAAACGTGCAGTCTTTGTCACCTTTTATTTCTGTCTTCTCTATAAATTTAAATTTCTTAATGAGACAGTATGGAAGTACCATAAACACAATAGGGATTGTGCAATAATTTCAACCCCCGTAATTTAAAAGTTGTGTCTTTCAATGCAGAATAATCGCTTCTCCAAAAAGTAGCACAATTTGCCTGCACGTTCAGCCCCTTAACCCAACCGCTGGCTCCCAAAGGCATCTGGGCTGTGATGCAGGCTTTGCGCAATTCAGGGCTAAAATAAACACAAAAAAAAATACTCCAAAGTGGTTGGATTGGCGTGTCGCTCTGCACCATGCTAACACTACAGCCACGGTATGTCAGAAAACAGCGCTGAGCCGAGCCATCAGGTGCCGTCTCCTCCAGGATGGTGTGCGTGTGCCTGGGGCCGGCTGAGCAGGGATGCGACCGCCCCGCACGGGCCAGGATGAGCAACTCCTAGTGAGAACTGTGTTACCGAAGGACGACTGAGAGATGGTCTCTGTGTGTTGGTTGTCGTACCTTAACTCCTGAGAACTCACGAAAGAGACGGGAATGTTTTTTGTAAGTCTAAATAAAGAAATAATGCGCTCCTGATGAATGGAAATGGGAAATTCAGAGTTTATGTTGGTTTTTCCAGCTTGTTTTCCTAGTGGCCCCTGGCAAGGCAGATAGATCCTGTCTCCTACCTCTGACTGCAAAGACTATTTATTACTTGTCCTGTGGGCATGTTACAAGGGTTGTTTAGCTAATACTTGTGAAATCCTTTGAACTGGAAATATGTTGGACAAGAGCTTGTTTCTTTCTAAACTCTGCTTTCTAAGTTAACTATAAGCAGGTATTGGAGTGGTTTTTCAAAGCTACACAGTTACAACAAACAGCTAGTTTATGAAGCAATATTTTACAGTTAGGGGTTTTTTTTTTCCTTTTCTGCCCCAAGATATTTGAAGAATTTCTCCAGGGAGAGGGCAAAGCAGGGAGAAATGAAAGTCTCACAGGAAAAGCTTACCAAAACATTAAGGAAATGGGGTAAAATCTTGGTACCAGTGTCAATATTTCTTTTGTACATTGTATTGGAAAGGAGGAGTTCCAAGGAGAAGTTAGTTAATTTTTCATTCAGAGGTAAATCTATGAGAAAATAATTACTGCCAGCAAAAATCATAAATTGTATGTTCTAAACGCATATATAAAGTTGCTTTGTAGACCATACCCCAGAGAGAGACTTGGCTGTAATACTAAGCTGGATCTTGGGGAGTTTCTGGCTGTGTTGTGGATCTTGCCCTCTGCAATGTGCAAGTTCACGGACATCAATCCCACATATAAAATAATCCTTTTCCCTTGTGTCCATTGTGTTTAGCAGTCTGTAAGATTTTTGTGATGGAGACTCCCTTTTTGCCTGTTTGGGTTTTAACAAAATAATCCTCCTGCCCAATAAGAAGTGCTCATCCCTGCTCACACAATTAATACCTCGTCATCATTATAATCTGCACAAGTATATTAAAAGATTCACAGAAGATGAAACTTTTTTCCTTAGACAGTAAACTTTCTTTAAACTTAAGGTCAGAAAAAACATTGGCACATAACCAAAGCTGTCTCCATGTTTAGTTTGGATCAATGAGCAGATTCTTTGGGAAAAAGTATGTCAGTACAGGTAGGGACTGAGACTACACAAATAAAATGAATTTTTATTTTTATCATCATTCTGTTAGAGAAGTGTTTGAATGAAAGCACGGAAAGATCTGATAAGGAATTAAAGCTTAATGTTCCATTTCAGGGGGAACAAAACATTTCAAATTACCTGACCAAGCAAACATCAAAACTGAAAGAAAAATTTTCACTCTGCTCTACTTCTTATTTTTCTATGTAAGCTTCTTCTAGAAGTGGAATTTTCTTCCTGTAGCACTATGGCATAACTTTTGTACAGTATCCATTTTGATTAGCACCTCTGGGCAAACTTGTGCCCAGGTTCTAGGAGTAATTTATTGCTCAAACAACAAGAGAAACCCATGCTGTCTGCCAACTGCACAGCTTTAGTTTTCCTAAGTGTAATTCATCTCATCGTAAGGCAAAACTTTCATTATATGATTCTGAAACTAATAATATATTCAACAAAATATCTTCCCGAATGCATGCAGTGGTATATGTCTTTGTAGATTTAATATAAACTGAGCCTACTTTCAATAAAAAGCCACCAGAATTCTCCAAGCCAGTGGGGACCCACATATTGTGTAAAAGTGTAGTAAGTCAATAAAATAAACTTGGCAGGACCATTAACTTCCAGTATAAAATCCAGTTTTGCCGATTATGGAGGCCAATAAGGAGTTCTGAAGCCTCCAAACATTCGTATTTTTTTTTCTTGGCTGTTCAGAGTTGGTAAGATTGGCAGAGTGGGAAAGCAATGCTACCTGGACCTCATGATGTAAGGCTGTATTTTACAGTGCAGCCTAAGCACTACATCTTAAAGTCATGTTGTATCTTATCAGGCTAGTTTCTTCTCCTAATTACACTGGTATAAACAATTGTAACTTAATTGAATTCAGCTGAATTGAATAACTGCTGTGAGAAGAAAGTAGATCACATTGAATTCACAGTCCAAATTAATATTTTAAAAACAAAACCAGTACGCTCAGAAGCAATGCAAAGTGCTGAATGTTGTGAGTTCCTGTAGAAGTTCGAGCTGCATTACACTGGTGACAAATCCTCATTTGGTCCACATTAATAAACTGCTAATTCAACTGTGCATTTTTGTGTGATGTTCCATAAGCAAGAGAGACCTGTAAAATTTAGAAATTAGATAAATTTTCTCACCTAGCAACAGAATCCAGTCCCTTTAATTCTTCTCAGAAGCACACTAGCCTATGCACTGCTGCAAGGGCTTCTTTTGGGAGTGCTTAAGGCATAAAGCATGCAGCTGGGACCTGATCCGTCAGGTGACCCAGCTTTGGATATGGACCATTGCTTTCAGGGAGACTTCTTGGAGTGAAACTTTTCTCAGTGAAAGCCAACACAGCATGGTGACAGACACACAGCAAAAACGATCCACAGAAATGTATTATTAGTCAAACAGAAAAGGAGTAGCGGGCAAATCCATAAGCTGCAGCTATAATTTTTCATTCAAAGTGCTTTGAAAAATACTAGTTCAAACTCGCAGCCTCCTTGAGGAGCGAGGAAATATAATCGTGTCAGGAACAGTTTTGCTTGTTTAGAATTATACACTTAGTGGCAAAGTGGAGACTAGGAGCTGGAAGCCCCAAGAACCTGAAAGGCTTGAGGATGTTACTGGTAAAATAGCAGTTAGTCCTCACAAGTATTTGATTCTGAGTGATTATGACAAATTTTGCCTTGCAGTTCAGTTTCCTAACTTGGAGTCCTGTAAAGATAGAAATACCACAAAGAATTATTATGCATGAAAATTATTGAGGGAGGAGAAGTTTACTTAACTGATATTTTACTAAGCTAAAAAAAAAAAACATTTCCAATGCCACAGACACCTGAATGATCTTTTTAATGTTCTCCTGAGGAGCCTTAAGGTGACTTTGAAAGATGAATCTGGTATGACCAAACTTTACACTTAGTGAGGTCTCATTAGTCCCTCCCTAACAGGCTCACCTGAAACACTAAGAAGAGCCAGGGAGCTGGTCAGCCACTGAAGCTAACTGCTATCACAGCGCATGTCTATTTACGGATGCTCTCCTAAATAAAGCTTATCAATAGACAGAGTGTTAGCTTCTCAGCTGTTCTGCAGCGGCAGCAGTAAACAGGACTCCTATCACAAGGCTGTTGCAAAACCTTTCCTGGGCTATACATACTATGCATGTAATCAACTGCCATTCAAGTTCGTTCATATGATGTGCCCTGCGGAAATAAACATATGAATTATTTACTGTGCAGGCAAGATGATACTGAATAGTTTGGCAGCTAAATATTGTAGTTACACTAAGTTCCCCTGAACAGGGCATAACTTATTCATAGTCAAGAAATGCAAGAACTATTTCACAAGCTAGATTTTTGTCAGTCATGATGGTTTTCCATGTCTTCTGTCCTATAGGAAGTCGTCTTTGAAAAGAGGACAGTGAATTATTTACCATGCAGGGAGAATGATACTAAATGGTACAGCAGATAAGCCATGTAGCTACAGTGAATTCGCATGAGCATGATGTGCATGAATCGTTAATTTAGCCTGGCTTCCATGCTGAGCTGGTGATCACTGGCAGCTCACATATGCTTTTCAGCCATGAAACAGAGCTGTCTTCTAGAGAGCAAGCACAGGTTAGCCCTTTGACAGCTGCAGCACCTTCATAACTGCCCAATAAACAAGCTGTTCTTGCTGTAAATCTACAGGAGGTATCTAAGTGGTTATGGTGTCTCCAGACAGTGCTCTGCCTTTTTAATTTGTTGTTATCTGGGGCCAGACCCTGCCTCTTGTGGACATAGACTTACTTACCTCTCTGCAAGTTGATATATGGGCTGCTGAGTGATGGCTGCAGGACGTGGCGCTCTCAAGGGTTGTTTTCAGGTGAAATTGCACCCTGCAGCTCATGTACAGCACACTCTGTACACGGTATAGTCCGCCATTGACACTGATATATGACATATCGTTAGCCAGAATTCCTGTTTAAAAAGGGAGAGAGAAGAGAAAAATACCACCACAGACAGCAGATGGCATCTTGAATACTGAAGTAAGAAGACCCAAGTGCTCATCCACTATAAAAGCTGAATATTCATTTTAAACACCAGACTCATTGGAGGGCTGGAAGAACTTGTTGTCATCAAAAAGGATTCTCCTTTGTTTTATACAGAAGAGTTTTGAGGTGTCTGTGATGATTATTGTGGTTTCTGTACCCTGTTCTAGGGCACCTGGAGCCTGGCTCAAGAAGGAAACTCTCCCTGCTGCAGCCCCTAAGACTCTTCTTGTGTCCTTTAGTAGGGGAAGAATATCGAATATCAGTGGTCATAAAATTTTTGAGGAATGAAACAAGGAGGAAAATTCACTTTCCGCTTCCTCATGCCTATCCTTGGAATTCTTCATATGCTAGTCTCTGTCTTAAGGACTTTTGCATCCCATGCCTCCAAGCCATAGTGCAGTTGTCCTCATTTTCTCTGGGGGATGAGATCTCCTGTCTCTCATGCACAAATGCAAGTGGTGGCACAGCGAAGCTGAGTCACTTGCCCTGAGCAACACAGCTTGTGACTATATCTGGTGACTGGACAAACCTCCTTTCCTTCTGCAGTGCTGCTGAGGAAAAGGACTTTTCATCCTCTTCATAATTTAACATAGATATAGCAGCACGAGAACCAGTGTGAATGCAAATTGGAGAACATTTACCTGCAGACAGTTAAAATCTGCTCATCCGATTCATTCACATAAGCCTAGATAAAAATGTGTTTATTGAAGATAAATTAGCTATCATAGTTAATTTATTCTGCATACTTCTTATTAGCTATGCTAATTCCCTTAACTCACCCCACCACATTTTTCTTCTTTGCCTCAATTCTGTTTTGATCCTCTCAGCACCAGTTTGAAGAAGTTTTACATCATGACTGCTGTGTTCAAATACTTTCCAGGAACAGCTCTATGCTTACGCTTGCTTGTGTAGCATTTCTCTTACAGCATCCAGGCTTTGTTTTCACTTTACAGACCCTCTTGCAAACACAGTGGTTTTTGGTTTTGCCTTGTTGCGCCTTATAATTGCTGGAAGCAGATGTATTTTCTTGCTTGTCACCTACCTCTCCACAATAAAACCGCTCCTCGATTCAAGCCTACACTGAAGCCCTGAGCCCAGCCCTGTGTCTAGAGGGACTGTGCAGTCCTTTCTAGGATGCAGAAGGAAGAGCTGTGCCTTGTTGAATATTTATAAGGTATGATGCCGTTTCAAGTAGAATAGAAGACTACGTAAAACAATGTTTGTTCAAGTCATTTAGTAAGAAGTACTAAGAAAACACCCCACATCATGTAGTACGCTTAGGGAAATACCGTTCCTTTTCCTGCTTTGGAAGTTGTACACTAATTTTGCAAATGTATTTGTTGTGCAGTTTTTGAATGAATGTCTTGTGCAAACAGATTGTCCCAGCAAATTTCTGAGGAACTATATGTTGCTCATTCACCTTTCAGTGTTCCTGTGTCTCAGCTGCAGGGTGCCACCCCCGGTTGCGTCCATGCGTGGTTTACAGAGTGACTCTGAACCTGGGAGTTGTGTCTACGTTCCCATGGGACTGAAAACTCCATTTTGACTGTGAGGCTGCTCCTTGCCTCCCATTTCTCAGACAGCTTACTAAAGACCTGCAGTATGGAGTTGTTGGCTAAGTGCTATACTGTCAAAATCTAATTGCTGTAACCAGCGAGAGCTAAACTGTGGCTCTCCTGGCAGACAACAGGCTGCTGGGGAGGAGGTCACCCTGGCAACGCTGCTTGCAGGTACCTGCTGAGGATGGCTGATGAGAGCTCATCAGGGAGCTCTTGCAGAGCAGCAATGGGTTTTTGCAAATGCAACTGTGGCTTTTGCTCTCTCGGGCTATTTCCAGCAGCTCAGTGAGAAACCCAGAGAAGCAAAGGAAATCCTGCTTTCCTTAAGACTGTCAGACCCTCAGGGACTAGGAAAGGAAAGGAAAGGCAGTGATAACCATATTTTTTTCCAAAAAGTGTTGTTTCTGTGATGACCTGTCACTTTACTCTTTCAGTAAAGGCCATGACATACTCAAAATGCCATGAAAAGTATTTTAGTTTATAGCTATTACAAATTTGATGTAGATTTAGCTGGAAAGCAAAATCATCCTGCAGTGGGAATAGGGTATTAAAGCATAGTGGGAGTCTGAGTCTCAGCTGGAACACAGCTGCCTGGGGATGCAGCAACCCAGCACCTCACAGTAGCTTGGTGAGTGGCCTACATGAAATGCTCAGCCAGTGCCAGCATAACAGCATGTGGGGGCCTCCTGGGCTTACTATTCAGTACCTGGACAGTCTGACCTTTATGAACTGTAGTTTGGAATTGTATAACCATCTTTCAGAATTTTTGGTTTGTTTTTCTGCTTTTTTATAGCCACGTAGGTGTTTGTCTCACATTTTTGCAAGTAGGGCATGAGGTTCTGATGACCTCTGCATGGAAAAAGAGGACTATTTCACAGCCATGAACCGTACAACACACTGTTTTCTAATCAGGTAAATTTTATCCTTTTGGTCAAAGTTTGACCCTTCTGTAGTGCAATGCGGTTAACCATGATCATTCCCTTAGGGACACTAGACAGTCTTTCAGCCAAGACGAGCTTTCAGCTATTTCTCTAGAAACAGAATTAAAGCAGTGCAGACCCTCAGCATCAATGCAGGGCACCTGCATAGCTGCTGTTTCAAAAGCACCCTCAGCTTCAAAGCAGAGACCACAGATGGCCCAGTGGGATGCTTCAAGGAAAATCTGTGCTCTGGAGTGGAGCCCTTCTCTTCCTTCAGATCTTCTTGGGAATCTGCCACTGCTTAAAGTCTGCTCTTACATTAAGACTGCAATAAGAAAAAGCTGGTTGGGGTGTCAATTCATATTGGTGAAATATTCCCAAGAAAAAAATCCCAACCCTAGGAGACAAAAAAGAAATAATCAGTTCTGTTCCTGTCAGGTGCATGTCTCATCTGCTGCCCGACTGAGCAGGTCAGGTGAGGAGAAGACAGGGCTGGAGGTAAATTTTCACAGGTGGAGTGTTGCCCGTGCTTAGCTGGCAGACACAGATGGGCATCTCTTGCCATTTGCCTGTTCTGAAAATGTCCCTCTGAGATCTGAAATCTCTTGCTGTGTTTAATTTACAAAAGCCCCTGTTAACATTACCCTGAAATGCTTCTAATGGAATTACTTAAAATTCAGTTTCTCAGGTTGTTATCTGTCTGCAGAAATGCAGCTTGAGAGATAATTTTACAACACTTGAACAAAAACCTTCTGGCTTGATTCTAACATGTATATCTAAGCAAAATGCATGGTACTAACAGCTCTGATCTATATAGTCCTTCATTTAAACACCCTCAGACATGAACTTTGATACATAAATTATGAGTGAGAAGTGCCATATTTTAATGAGTTTGCAAGGCACAACTAAGGAATGTTTAGGTAAACTGGAAGTTATTGTATGCATAAAAAGCATGAGCAGGTGAATCAAAAAGGATTTTTCTTAATATGATCAAAACCAAAATATGTGCCAGAGGCTTTCTGACTGCTCTGAGGAAATACCTTTTCATCAGGTAATGATTTGCCACATCTCTTCATAAAAGGCTAAGGTTTTACTCTCATTTTAATCAGACCTGCAACAGCAAAATATTTGCCATTTTGATGTTTAGAAAGGGTGTAGTCCAGTAGTTAAACACTACACAAGAACATGCTATTGATGATACCTTAATAATTATTCCTCAGTAAGTTTACAATAGCAAAACTTTCAGTAATTGAATATTTATCTAGACGAGGATATGCACAGACCCCAGCAGAATAGGTCTCCTCTGTCATGATAAAAAGAAAATAAATCTGATACATCCTTTAATTTGTAGGCAGAGTGGGAAAGTTCCAAAGCAGGCACAAAGCACTTCAACATTTACATTAAGAGCATGGCTTGGCAGGCTCCAGTTTTCACAAACAACATGAGCTAGTGAGTTAGAGCAATTAGTAGCTATGTGAGGATGTCCTCATTTTTAATGAATCTCTGATAAGTGCTGCTTCTCCCAAGACCTCATTAAAGACTTGCAGATTTGGAGCAAGGAAGAGACTGGCTTTTCGGATTGGAGTTGTAGCGAGTACTTGCCAGATGATCAGCCGGTCACACCCCACTTAAACAAGTCACCGTTCACAGACAAGGGTTAACAAAACAGAGCAGGGGGGTACCACCAGCACGCTGCAGACAACTGCTTGAAGGGGGCATCAGAGGACAGAAGAGCAGTGATGTTTGATGGCAAGGCATTTACCAAAACACTGTCAAGAGATTTGCAAAACCCATTTTCTTTGCTTTGTGGGTGCGGTACAAATTTATTTGTATTACTAGCACAGCTTTTGTTTTATTCCAGTTTTATGGGAGGCCTTTGCAGAAAGTCCTTTTCTGCTGTCCGTCAGGAACCAGCCTGCGAGCAGGAGTTTGTTCCTGTTCCTTGCAATCAGTTCTGGCTTGTCATGCCTGCAGCTTGTGAAGGGAAATCAGCCTTTTCTGGTCATGGTAATTCTTCAGACAGCATGAGGGCTGGAAGAGGTGGGGATTCAAGACACCCTGCCTAAAGTTTGTCATGTCAGTTGAAAGTGTCCAGTTCAATTTGAAAAATGAAGGGTGAAAAATTTCTGCAACAGCCAGAAGTAAAAATGGGCCTTGAAAATAACCCGTGTAGCTTGTTACTTCAGAGAGTGTCTGCAGGTCATAAAGAATAATGATATTTCAACTAGTCACTGACTTCAAAAAGGAAATACACATTGAGTAGTGCCAATCACAGCACAGAAATATCATCTCAGTTTTTGATCAGAGCATATATTAAAACAAAAAAATAACACATGTATTTCACTTTATTTCTTCCTCTGGCTAATAGATAAGTAAGTTATGGGAAAACTGGAGGTTTAAAAATTGGATCAGATGTATGTCTGCTTCAGCATATGTATTTTGCTGAACTCTATTTCTCAGACATTCCAATTTGTTACTTTGGCATGAGTGCTTCACATTTTTATTCTACATTTCTGCTCTGAATTGTGGTTTACCAGCTAAAATACAGTACATCAGGGTGAAAAATACACAAAAACCTCTTTGCTGCAGCTTTCTGTGACATAAACAAGTAGAAAACTTGATTTACTTGACCAGGCATGCAGTTGTTTGTTGATGTCCTTTCCTCATGATTCCTGCTGTAGCGGAAAGTGCTGATACAGTGTTTTCTGACTCAACATCTACGATACTTCCTATCGTATTCCCATGGCTTCTTTCTTTGCCAGTGTACTTTGTTTACACATATTTTAAGTAATATCATTTTAATTCTTGCTTGCTTCCTTTGGCAGTGTTTTCTTAAAATCTTATCCTGCAGGCAGTGTCATAAATCTTGCATAAGGTGTCTATACCTTTCTTGTCATGGCTTTCAGTGAGTTCAGCAAGTCTGCAGTCACAGTCACTGCTTTTGTGTTCGCTCACTGCTTTTTCTGCTTCAGTGCAGATACTGGTTTCTGTTCATTGTTAGCTACAATAAAATTTCTTTATTATCTGTCCGCTATAATGTTTTTATTACAGGTGCTCCACTCTCTCTTCATCCTTTTTCTCCATTTTATGCTGTCAGTTTAACCACTGCTGATTATCCCATGGCTTGGCTTGATGACATCCATCCTTGTCTGAAAGCCTGATAGGAGCTCTCTGATTATATCAAGTATACTGAAATAATTTCCCGGTTGATACAGTCTCAGGAAAAGCAAGCAATACACGGTGTGGTTTGCGTGTGCCTTTGCTGCCTGTCTCCTCTGAAAAGGAGGTAATTTTCAGTGTATGTTTTTTGCTCTTACGCACAAAGCTGCTTTCAAACACAAAAGCATCCCCAGTGCTTCGCTGTACTCACCAGTGTATCAAAGCAGGCACCAGTTTTTGCTAAACATCCTTCTTTTCTTGTGCTCAGTGCATTCCTGAGCTATTGGGCTAGGGTGCATTTGCAGGACAGCTGGACTTTTGACAATAATTAACTGGTCATTTTAGGCTGGCAATTGACAGTGCAAAGAAGCTGTGAGTGCAATACCTCTTAAATGCGAAACTGCTTTCCCCAGGCTGTGAAATAGTTTCCGTTCTTCAGTGTTGACCTTGGGAGCGCAGGCTGTTCTCCTGGCCGCTCACTGAAACAGGGCACAGGCTGGTGCCCAAAGCAGAGTCAGAGTTGTGCGTTACCATACCATTATGCAGTGATGGAAATGCTCCTCCTGTGTGGTAGAGGTGAGGCCCTGGCAGCTGCCATCAAGGTATCAGGAAAAGTGTTGGGAAGCCATCAATTTCAGCAGTTGGCTGGGATTGCCCGAACTATTGTTTTTAATAGGACTATTCTGTTTGTCAGGGCCTTGGCACTTAGGTAAATCTTGTATTCCTTTCCCTTTTCAATCTTATGTTTATCAGGACTCTCCATATACTTCGTGTCACTTGGCACTGAGAACGAAAAAAGGCAATTACAGGCAAAAATCACATAGCTAATAGGTTGTCTCCTGATCTTACCTTTATGCACTGATCTTCTTTCTCCTCTTCATGTTAGCTCTTCTCTGCTATCACTGTTTTCTTTGTTGAGCCTCCGGATTAATCTTCTTGAAAATTCAGTTTTCTTGTGTTGTAAGTAAAGCTGTAGCAACACATTTATATAATCTGTCAGTTGAACAAGAAATAAAAATAGAAATAGTCATGCAATGTATTAGTCATTCATAAAACAAACTGCACAGCTTTGCACCTAGGGACTGCATAATAAGAGAAAAATTCCCTGGACTGTGGAGGTTTCTGGCTTAGCAGCTTTCCAGTTGCACTTCCCATGTGAAAAAATCCCTGAGCACAGGCTGGTGGGAGGGCGGCAGAAGCACAGCGGACTGCTGCGCTGGCCAGGGAGAGCTGTGCTGGGGGATGTGGCAGCTACCCTCCCAGCTTCAGCTTGCGCAGTGAGTTTTGTCTTTACCCCAGCTACACCAATAAACAGGAGACCCAATTCTAGCTACTACAATTGAGACACACACGTGGATTTCCTCCAGAAAAGCAGTTGAATTCTACTGTAATCTAATAGGACCTTCAAACTATTGTAAGCAGCTTATTCTTTTTCTTCTATGACAGTGCTTCTAAGTCATACAGATTTTAAATATAGGATTTTAAGCCATAAAGAATGGAGCAATCTGTGCTAAGGTAACTGGAACCACTTAATTTGCCAATTTTATCAAAAGCCTTTGGTCTGCACAGAGTTCACATAATATTTAGGTAAAATTAGGAACCTGGAAGAGGATGGATCTGAATTAGTTTTCTAATGATGCATGTGTCTTTTAACTGGAATATTAGAGAGACCTTTGCTTGTACTAATTAAATTGGCAAATGAGAACAGAATAGTTCTGATTCAAATGCATTACTGTTGCAAAGCCCATCAGAAGATACCGATGGGGAACCTTTAGTGGGTCATAAATAAAGTGGGGGAACATGACACACAATTTCCTAAGTCCCCCTCCAAAATGTGGTGAAAAAAATCAAGGCTTATGGCAGAAGGTCAGCTTGAGGCTTAAGCTCATATATTGGTGATCTTGGGCATGCAGACTGGAGCATTATTAAAGTTCTTAATTGCAAAGCCAAATTTTCTATTTCAAAGTTTCTTGCTCTTTATACACGGCAGCTGCATTTTTAGCCTAATTTCTGAGGAGGAAGGGAGTTAGTTGGTGGGCCAGAAATCAGTGCGTACACAGAAGCTGGTGATCATGGCCTGATTACATCAGTAATGGATACAAAGAGGACCAGTCCCAACCGCTGTTGTCTGTGGTGGCTGATTCCCAAGGTCTGCTTTATCAGATCTGAAGAAAAATAAGGACAAATATGACGTGTGTGTGTATGTCCACACACACACACAGAAAAATGTCCAAAAAACTTCAAAGATCTCTAATATTTTCCTAGATGGCCAAAAAGCCAATATTCCTTAGCAATGCAAAAATATTGTTTTGGTTAAAAGCATATCCTACTTTAGGAGAAAACAAAGTGAGGAAATAGAGATACAGAATGTAAAAAGTGAGAAAATCAAACAGCATACATTAAAAGTTTTGAAATGCAAAAGAGGAGCAGAAAGGATCATGAATATCACCATCATTCTGCAAGAGCAGGGAATTTGGTTAGTGGAATTTCAAAAAAAAATGGACTAGTTCTCATTTTGTAGCAAAAGGCAAGAAAAATCTTAGGAAAAAATTTTCGGACAGAGAGAACTGGAGAATAAGATTGTAATTCATGTGGTCAGACAAACCTGATTTCAGCCTCTAAGGTAAATTTACATGTTGGCTGAGACGTATATTTTTATCACTTAGCATTGCAACATAGAGCCTGTGAAGTGCACTTCAGGGAATGACGAACAGGCTAAGTGGTAGGCGCAGTTTCTCAGTAATCTGAGAGTAAACATTAAAAGTAGGATAACACAGTGATTGGTAGAATATTAAATAACAGGGTGAGCAGGGTACCAGAGATATCTGAGCTACTGGCTACACTCATTAACAGATTCGTTGGAAGAATACACCTTTAGGAACAAGGATTGCCACCTATGTGTATGGAAAGGGGCACTATGGCTATTGCTGAATTCGACAGGTAGCTAAAACAATATTCCATGGGCAACTGCCAATAAGTATTCAGCACTGGAAAAAAAAAATCCACAGATGGCTAAAGGAGGCGTAATAAATAGGAAAAAATGGGTGATACTGTTTTGTCTACATTTGGTAAATTGGTATTGGGGAAGATGATCTGATCATGGTTAAAAAAAAGGAGGAAAAAAAAAAGCAGCAGCTAGGAAACAACAGAGTGGTAGTAATTCTCTAACTGATTCGAGGGCTAGAGATAATGCCTTCCATGGAGAGGCTTAAGGAGCTCAATCTGTTTAGTTTATCCAGAAGAGACTTGAGGGGAAACTTGATTACAACATATAAATACTTTAATGGGTTCTAACGGGCTCTTGAATCTAGTGGAGAAAGGCACAAGGAGGATCATCAGCTGCAAGTTGCAGCCTGATGAGTGGAAATAGTGAGTAAGGCCAGAATGTTGAACAGTGACAGTGATTTGCCTTAGAACAAGATATCAAAGAAAGTGATATATTCTGCTGAAGTACCCTTACTGACTGACTTTCAGCATACCATGCTTCAGTCTGTCAAAAAGTCGCTGGATTCAGGTCTGGAGCCTTTAATAAGCAGGTCTGTCTACAAGCTTTGCTTGTTTCCCTGCTGGCCCTCTATTTTTGTCTTTCTAGAATAGATATACTTGTATATTGAGTAAAGAACACTAGAAACCTCACTATTTGGATATAATGAGCACATTCTGTCACTGTATAATAAGTTGAACTGGCTGAAACATGATTTTCTTTTATTGAAAAACAAAAAAGTTGTAAAGTTAGAAAAATTTCTGAGGCTGCCTTTAAGTATACTCTTGATAAAATCCTTCTCCTGAAAGCTCTGGTAAAAATGGGGTTTCTTCTGAGAATGTATTCTTAGACTTTTTTAAAAATTATTTTCAGAGCAAGAACACTGAGGAGGATTATGAGCGATGCATTGTTGAATCTTGGATAGCTCCTGATGCACGCATGCCATATGGCAAAAGATATTTGCAGTATATTAGTTCTCACGTTTCAATTTTTGGATTTGTGTCTTCTGAAATGCCCTGTGCTTTAAACCCCAAAGCCAGGTTACAAAAGTCATGTGTGCTTTTGCAAAGCAGCTGCACTGAATTAGCAATACTGTAGGTTTTCCAGAGTTTCAGTCCTGACCACAATAAACCACCCATCACACTGAGACTGATTTTATAGTTCCAGAATCTTTCACTGACTACAGCAGAAACTGGCAAGACAGGCAATAATTCACGATAATAGTGATAAATTTCTGTGTCAATATTTTAAAATAAGTGGTCTCAAACAATGTGCTACATCTTACATAAACCACACATGGTGCATGCAGATTGGGAGCTATACCTAGCTGCAGGCTGGGAGCTCTTTACTGGTGCTTGCTGCCCCTTCCTCTCCCTTGCCTTTGCCTATCTCTCAGAAGCATTACAGCGCTGCAGCGTGTAGGCTGCACATCACAGTATATCCTAATTTTTGCTACTTATGCTGAGAAAAGAGAATGCCTGCATCATAAACGCACTGAAACATTACCCATCTGAACCAGCAATACTGAGTTAGAAGGCTTCATATTATTGTCCTGAGTTAGTTCTACAAACTGCATTTGCTAAAGCACACGTGTGAATGTGGCAAGAGTCAGTCCACAAGCTGAAGTCAAGCCAAAAATAAATTTTGTTTTCGTTCAGAAAAACATGAACTCCATTTTCATAAACCAGATATATATATCACTTTGCCAGCCAACCATCTTACCCAAATTTGAAGTGAAAATCTGCCCCCAAATGTGAACATGCAAACACTATTCCTGGATAAATCAGTGTCAGAGATGCATGTGCTTAAAGGTTGAAATGGATTTTTTCTGAATAGGCTTCGGGTGAGCTCCTAAAACTTGTTAGTGTTTCATTGCAAGGCTCACTTTCATAGATGCAGGTTAGCCTGTTTGTGAAGCATGGTACTGAATTTGTGAAGACTGACTGGGGTATTTACATAAATGACATTGAGTGTATGACTTTCTGGAGTTTGAACATTACGCAGAATCTTCCTTCTAACAAAATGAATGGAGAATAATCAGCTTGTGCATGAAAATATGCATTAAAGCAATTATAAGATGGTAAAGTAAATGCTTACAGAGGCTGCAGGAAATATCTGGCAACAATATTTTGCTCTGCAGAACACAGATTCATGGCAAAACTGTGTAGTGAACTGATCTATTTAATCTGGTTTACGAGTACTTTTCTTCTTTAAAAAAGCAATCAAATAAACTCTACAAATATGATTATAATAAAAATAAATGCTAAAAGGGCAAATATTTATATGGGCTTTAAGTCAGAATTTTAGCTGTGATGAGGCCAAATGAAGGCAATCCAAGCGCCAGAAATCTCTGATTGTATTTAGAACAATAGTTTTAAACAAAATAATCTCATCAATTTACTGTATAAAAACCCACAGGGTACAGCAGTGCCAAGATTTTATGCTTGAAGAGACAGCATGCTTTCAAAGTGCTAAATAAGGGGGAGTTTTTCAAAAACATCCTAATAGTGAAAATGAGGACACAGAACTGTCCCTCTGCAGGCAGAGGAAGGAGCTCAGCAGTCTTTACGGTGAATCGACCACAGCTGAGCTCCAGAAACTGAGCAGCTCTAGCTGTGTTTGCGAGTGCAGAAAATGGCTGCCTGCGCGCATTAGGCACCTCGTGCACGCAGCCAAGTCTTTAGATGAAAGATTTTGAGGACGAGGTAGAGTTTTTCAGTTCTTTCCATGCATGATCTTTCTTTTTCTTGGCTCGTGATGGTGGAGGGAGATGGCATGCTATGCAGACAAGTGACTGAGGTGCAACTAAAGTACAAATAAGCAAAAGAGAAAGCAGGAAAACCAATTTTGTCAGCAAAGCAGCTAAACATTGGTTTGAACCTGATTGAACCTACAAAGCTTTTTGAACAGCCCATGACTCATGCTGAGTGATGACCCTTCTTCTCCTTTCAATCTTCCTTAGGTTTTCATTGCTACCATGAGCAAAATACCTCTTGGTACAGCTAAGTTTTCAGGTTAGGCTCATTAGGGACTGTCAGTTCCGGGCCTTCCCCCAGCACACAAGCCAAAGCTCCTGCCTTGGTCGAGGTGCAAGAGGAGATGTTGGGCTCTTTCACCTTCAAGTGCTGCCCTTACAGCTGTTCCCCATCTCCTCAGCTGCAAAGTGGCAGCTCTGGCCGAGCTCCTGCAGCTTTATACACATTTCTGATACGTGTTTGTTTAAGCTTCTCTTTAAACACTGCAGCATTTCTTTCCTGAGTAATTTCTCAAGGCTTTGCTATCCTTACTGTTAGAAACATTTTTATTTTTTTGTTTGTAAAGTGGTGGGGGAAAAGGTTGAAAGTGAGTAAGGTGGCTAAAGGTGGCTTCTCATACAATGTTCCTCTTAGTGTATTTGCAGCTTATTTGTTATGAAAACACAAAGTATCATTCCAGGATTTGAGGGTCATTCCTCAATAATCTCAGGCCAGCAAAAGAGGCAGTTTCAGAGCAGAAATAAATTCTATGCTTGGCTCAAGTTTCCTGTCCTGTGTCTGAACCATCACAAATCAAAATTCACATGCTGCTGATACACAGACACATAACAGACCACAAATAGCAACATTCAGTAGTTTTGTTACTGTCTGGGGAAAAAAAAAAACAACACAATGCCCTCAGTGGTTTTGGACTTTTTTCTTAGTTCTACCTCATGATAAAGGCTTTGTACATTAAAACTGGCACTTACTCTGAGATAACTTTTCATCCACAGTTTTCTTCTTGTAGACTATCGCAGCATTTTTCTTGCCAGAAAAGCAGCCAAAGGTAGGCTTAAGCTTTCATGGCTTGTATGTTCCTATTTTCCACCAGTTGCTTGAGACTGAAATAAAAATACTGACCACCCAAGCTGAATATTTCTAGGACTGGTGTGCCTTTAAAAAATAACACTAAGAGCACTTTAGGTAAACCACTGAGTTTAGTAACGGCTTTTTCTTTTTTTTTTTCCCCAACCACAATGTATAAAACATTTTGACCTCACAACATCCTCTACCAGAACCTGGCTTCATCATTCTAATTATCTCATATTATGTGGGGGGGGAAGAAGTTCATAAACATACTTTTTAAGCACAGGACTCAAAAGGCTGCAAGCATCCTACAGGTCACTTCAGCTCTAAACAATTTCTTTGGATCTGCTCAAGCTCAGCAGGTTGTGCAGCTTCTCCAGTAGCTTATGCACAACACGGTGCCCCAGGATGTACTGTTCCATGCAGTTCTTCTATAAACCACGTGCAGGGAGAGATATTTCAGAAAAGTCTCATGGTTAGCTGGGTTTCAGTGTACTTTTGAGTGGGCAGATAGATTATATAGCACCAGGGACATCATTGCCTGCTGGGCGATGTGGATTTGCAGACTGTTCTCCCCTTCTCCCCTCCTGAGTGCCTCCAGGATCTGCGGAGCAGTGGGGTTAACATCAGCCATGCACACACTTTTTCCCCCAAGCAGTGAGGGGTGTGCAGGAGAAGGTTTTGGGGATTTATACGTGAAATATGCTGGCAAATAGAATTTAAGCTGGCGAGGTCGCTAAAATGCTCCCTGAGTAGCCAACGTGAGTGCTGGGGGTAGAGCCGGCTGCGTGCATGCTGGGAGGACTCGCTGCAAGGCTCTTCGTCTCTTCGTCTGCTGGAGTGGCGTGCGGGCGTGCGGAGAGCTCTCCTGCCTCACTGCAGAGACGCGTGCCCGGGCAGAAGGGCTGGCTGTTGATGTGGTGTGATAGAGAAGCTTGTGTATATTGGTAGCTGAATGGTCCTGTTAACATTGAGAGCATATGTTAAATATCTTTCAAACCCTTCAGGCTAAGGGATGCCATATAAATGTAGTCAGCTGGTGTGGTAAAATTCTTAACCTGTATTTACTGTATAGATCTAATTCTTCTCCCTTAGTGCCAGTGAGGTCTCTGACTCCAGCAGGAGCAGGGCAGGACACTTTATTTTTGAGGAAGGTATTTCTTTGTGCAACAATTGAAATCTCCCAAGTACTGCTGCCTTTGTACTAATTTTTGCCCTGGACATGGACTTGGACATGGGTTATTCCCTTTGGACTTACACACTGTGACTGCCCTCACACAGCAGCTGGGATTCTTTCAGCTAACCAGCTTTTCTTTCTCCTTTCTTAGCTATGGGTTTTGTATATCCTTTTGTCTCTATCCTGTCACAACAACAACACAAAGTGAGGTCAGATTTTACATCTGAATGCTTTCCTCAAACAACTGGATACTGTTTTCCCTCCTGATTCCACAAATCAGTACAATAAACTTTATCAAGGGCTATATAACGATTCCCTTTTAAACAGCAAAATGTTTTTTCTGGCTCCTGTTTGTGTTACTCTGGTGACTCAAAGGTCTGTAAAGTCACCTCCCCTGCCAGGCTCGCTCTCAGTGGGATGCTTTAGCAGCCTGCAGTTTGGATGCACGCAAACAGACGTGTGCTGTTTTCCAAGGCAAGCACCCATTTGTTGGTGTGAGCTGCTCGTGCTCTCTTCTCTGTGAGAGCTCTTCCCCATTGAACTTTTGAACCACCGAAGCAAATGGAATTGTGTAGCTCTACAAAATGGAAACCGGCATTTGGACTGCATGAAGGAAGTGTACCAGCTTCAGCGCAGTTGCCTGGGTAAGCAAAGCCAACAGAGAAACACGTTGTCATGGATGACTAAAGAATAAGGGCCTGTTAAACAAATTTTGTCTCTCAAGGTTGTCGTATCTTTCTTGTGTCATCCCTTAGGCATGACTGTGTATGTAGGATGATAAATTTTTGCAAGATTTTTCCTGTTCAACTGTGATTGCTGAAGTCTGTGCAGTACCTGCTAATAGAGTTTCCAGGACTGGTGAGAGAGTGAGAACCAGTGCCAGAAATAATAGCCCTAAGTTTATAAAGGCCATATGTGCTTTCAGTCTTGTGACAAGGGAATGTACCAGTTCTTAGAAATGGGACTCCTTTAGACCCGTCTGCTTCCCAGGGTCCCTGTACACCACCTCCCTCAAGGCAAAGCACAAGTGTGCTGCCCAGCAAGCCAAGTAGCTCCTCTAGATGCATCAGGCCATGTGTAGTGGCACAGCCAGCAGACACAGGGAGGAGAGGGAGATCTTGGAGCAAAGGGCCTGGCAGGCAGGGCGTCTGTGGGTTCCCAGGGTACCTCTTCTCCTCCCCCAGCAGCACAAGCAGCAGATGCGGCTGAGCAGACGAGGACAGCAGCAGTGGCAGTGCACCCAGCAGCCAACAGCAAGTCCAGCAGCAATGATGGGCAGAGGTGGTGAAGGTGGATTCACATGAGCACACTTTAGTCCTGACAGGTTGAGTTCAGTGAAAAACGGAGGCAGGGAAAAGAAAGGTTTCTTTTTCAGCCTGCAAATAATAATTGAAGAAACCGATTTATCTGTTATTTTTTAAACAACTTCTTAAAAATATTGCCATGAAACTAACTGCCCTTTGGTGTATGTTTCAGACCTACCACTTCCCTAAAATGAGTTTAGAATGACCACACCTGCCCTCAGGAATGCTGCGTAACTGCAGTCAAAAGTTCAAAAAGAAATCCTAACCAGAGGCATTTCCACAGCCAAGCTGAATTGTGTATTGGGCTAAAGAATTCTTCTTAGCTTATCTTTGGTGGATTTCTTTTCCAGGAATACATTAGCTCAAATCTTGATGCATTTCAAGTCTGTCTTCTTCAGAACAGTGTCCTCAAGCTTGAGAGGACAGCACTGATTCAAGTGGGCTCGTCTAAAATGCCTTCCTCTTTGACGTAAAGATGCTTACAAGCTTATACAACAGCAATGAGTCATTCACATAGGATCATGTTTTCAGTCACATGTTTTCAGTCACATAGCAAAAGTAGAACTGGTGTTCTCTGCCCCCAGCTCCAATATTGCTAATACGCAGGATACATATAACGGATGTGCTTTGTGCCCTGGAAAAAACAAAATAGTAGCGGGTGATGCCACCTCCATAGAGGACAATCATTCTGTTGTTCATTAGTATTCACTTATTTTTCCTGTTCCTTTTCCTTGTTCCCAAGTGGAAACAGATCTGAATTATATTTCTGCACTTCATCTGGGAGTAGGAAAGGTCAAAGGTGCCAAAAGCCCCTCTCATATACCACAGGCACTACAGCTGCAGGTTTGCTCTTCATCCTTAATACTGTGCTAATTAATCCTGTTAAGAATGGCACGTGACTTATACAAGCTTTAACAAGTGAAGCTCGGTCTATCTTTTTGACTGAGGGCATGATTCAGCAAGTCTCTTTTGCATTTGCCTGACTGGAAGAATGCATTAATCTCACAGAAATTAGCTGTAATGCATCGCTGAAGCGAGGTATTGGGGCTGGATCAGACCTGTAAAATTAATCAAAGTTGATTTTGAATAAAATTAATAGCTTTCACTGTAACTGGGATTCAGATCTCCTGTATTTGGCTGTGTAAATTTAAGGTATGTAGCCAAGGTCAGCCACCTAGGTGGAGATGGTCATTGGAAAGGATCTCAAGATGAGGATGGGGTAGAGTGAGGTGCCGGTCCTACTGCATTGACTGTAAAGGGACCCTAGGTCGTTGTTAGACTAAATCTCTAATGTATACATGTCTGTACATGGCCAGTGAGGTGAATCCTACCTAACTCCTGGCTCTAGTGATCAGTTCATGTCAGATGTATAATTAGACCACATTGTTTAAAAAAAAAACAAGAATAAAAAAGCATATTAAGCAAAGGATTTATGGCAGCACAGTATGTAGCCTTTGTTTTTTAACCATCTCTTTGTTTGTTTAAACTACTTATCAACACAACAAGATAAAATAGCTATTAATTTGAAATTATTTTTAAATATCTAGAACTATCACATCATGTTTAAGTCCAGTAAGCAATCATGTTATAAAACCCTTGAAAGCAAGGACATTAAGATTTAATGATTTTTGCAGGGCAATAACTTACTTCATTGTGTTCAAGTAGATTTCTACATGCTACAAACTTGAAGGTGACATAAAATATATGTGTCCTATGTCAATATAGTTGCTTAATCATCTTCCTGGTATTACTCTGTTCTTGTACTGAATGACGTTTGAATCTACAGATCTGCTGTGCGTTAGAGCAGATTGACTGTAGACAAAACAGAAAATATGCATGCTAAAATTTGATACACAAATCAATAAACCATGTGTCCCTTTAAATATAATGAAAGTAAAGGCTCATATTGATCTACATCAACTCTGATTAGAGTTGCATAGTGTTCTCTTTTTAAAAAAAAACAGACAAAACAGAATAGTTGCTGGTGAATGAATTGTAGGCATCAGATACGACGTAGCTGGCTCCCATTGCAGTCAGGCAGAGTAGCCAAAACAAGTAAGGAACCATAGGACTACCAGCTTCTATTAAATGGCGTCTCAAAACTGGGGCTTTACAGTGTATTTTCTAAAGCTCAAATGTTCATTGCCCTAGTCCGTGCTAAAAAAAAAAAAAACAACAAAAAAAACCCCAAACATAGAAAGGGATCCCAACTCTGAGCTGAAGAAATATTGGCATACTTTGCAGATTATTTAACGTTTTAATTTTAGGGAAATTTGCAAAGTACGCACAATAACAGGGCCTAAGCTGCCAACATATTTGCAGGAGAAGTAAAACTCCTCCCAAGATAACTCCTATCTTCACTTTCCTGTGACACATGATTTTTAAAATAAGGTATCTAAATGCTTTGCACACTTGCACGCTCTAATTTGCTGAAATGTGCTGCTCTTTTTGCCCATGGATCCTAGCTGTACTTACCCTCTGCAGCCTTTCTTCAGCCTTCCCTGTGTGGGAAGAACCAGTGTAGATAAGGCAACCTCCTCCAGCTCAAAAGTTTGTCAAGTGCCAGGACATCCAGAACGGCAGAAAGTCCAAAATCCTCTCCAGCTTCCTTCCCAGCTTGCTAATTCATACTTCACTTGGTTTGAATATATTATAGCTCCAGATTGCCTGGGTTTATCATCAAAACATGCAATGGGCATGGTGTTATTTTGCCCTTGACTGTAGGTTTCTGTTTGATTATCTTCCCAGGGCTCGTGCAAGGTGGTGGTTTCCAAAGTGATGTTACAAAGAGGACTGTGGAGTATAGAGAAGCCAGCTGTCAAAACTGTAGGGCACATAATGTTATCACCTTGTGTGAGAAGGATCCTGGAGCTGGAGACGCAGGGCAAAGTGCAAGCCCTCTGTAGGGGTTCAGAGAGCGTGCTTACTTGGGAAATTCTGCAGTTTTCACTGCAGTATCACAGTCTGCAAATGCCTACGTTCATTTTCTCCTCAAAATGGCTATCTAGTATTTAAGACAAGTATAGGGACCACTTTCAAAGAATAAACAAAAGCCTGGTGAGAAAAATTAAGACAGTGGTTAAGCAGCATTTTTCTCCCTCTTCATTTGTTCTTTCCTGTAAAGTAACAAACCTTAGGTATGCACGTGAGTGCTGCTCTGCACTTTGTAAATATGCTGAGGTATCAAGGTACAGCACTACATGCATGACCATAACATAGATTCCAGGGGCACCCCATCAACTCTTTTACCATTGCCTATTCTTGTGATTACCAGCATTCCTCAAAAATGGAAGACCGTGCCTCTTCTTCCAGACCAAACTTCTCCAAATTTCTTAAAAGACATTATGCAAAGAACATGGAACAAGTCTGCAAGATGAGAATTGTAGGTAGAAATCAGGTGAATAGCAAAGCAGATCTGGCTACAAGTTCACAAACCCCTACACCCTTTCCTTTGGAAGCAAAAAGCTACTAGACCAAAGCATCTCTCTTGAGCATATTACCTGACTCTGAAGAAGATCAAGCGTTGCTTTCCTCTAGCATTGGATAAAGTTAAGTTGCTACAATAAACTTAGCCTCTCCCTACTTCACCTGTTTTTCCTCAGGACTTTATCTCACCCCTTCTCTTGCTGTAAATTTAGAGAGACAGACAAATTACTATAACATCTAGTACCCTCACCGCTAGGGCTGTGCCAAGGGCCTTATACTCTCTCTTAGCCCTGGTCTGTCAGATAAATTCTTACTGTGTTAATCATCCGGCAGCACCATAGCTCAGAACAAAGCAAGTGCTGTGCTGGGTTATCTGTAGTGCCACCAGTGCATCTTGCTCTTGTGATTCCAGTGGAAGCTTCAATTTCTTGTTAATGTTATCAAAGGATATCAGGTCATCCTTTGCATAGAAGATTTTCACAGGTTAAATCTGTACGTTCTTCAGAACAGAAGCAAAAGTCTTGTTACCATGACATGTTCCAGCAAAACTGCTTTCCTGACATGGTGCAGGACTACTGACACGCATTTATAAGGATGGAAACATATATTGGTGTATTTTATTGGGTTATTTGGAGCTTGAAAGGGAGGAACATGCATGAAAGTGGGACACCAGTGGCTAATGCACCTGACTGACATTTATTCAGAAAAATACTTTGGGATTTACTTTAGGAATGGAGTGTGGAGGTAGGTCTCTTCTCAGTCCCTGAGAGTAGCTGAGGAATACTGTACTGTTCATTTACCACATCTTCAGATTTTTCTCATAATCCTCTGAGAAATGTGGGCAAATCAATTAATAAAAGTTGTGCTTTGGAAACAGTACATCTTCTTTCCCCTTATCAGAGGGAATTTTGTGTGCCATACCTCCAAATGTACTAGAAAATCCATGCTTTTTTAATGTCACCTATTCTTTGTGTTTATTGTTGAATTCTTTTTTACACTGATTAAGAAGTACTGTCTGCCCACAAAAGATTAAGAATCCATACGGATCGCTTATCCAAGCTCCAATCTTGTATACAATTAAAATCCTCCTGCAATTTTAGCTGCGCTTTGATATTTAAATGGATTAAGAGAAAAGATCCTCAAGGAGATTGCAACTAGTTAGATACTTTATTGTATGTAAACTGTACGTATATGCTTACAAACAGATATGATTAATGTGATCATGTAGTTTGCTTTATCAGAGTCATAGGTGGATTTAGAAAACTCCTCAGTTCCAAACTAGCAGAAAGTCACACAGGACCTCTCCCTCTGCTACAGATGAGATCTGTATTTTGGCCCCTTCTTGAAAAATCATAGATACTCAAAGTTAGTTTAAACTCATGTACAAAGGCTATGTCTAACAGCCTTCAGAGCAGCACACAGGTATTAAGAGGTGGAATGCTACTGAAATTCATACAGTCATAGAATGGTTTGGGTTGACAGGGACCTTTAAAGGTCATCTAGTTCAACCTCCCTGCATTGAGCAGGGACATCTTCAACTAGGTCAGGTTGCTCAGAGCCCCGTCCAACCTGGCCTTGAATGTTTCCAGGGATGGGGCCTCTGCTACCTCTCTGGGCATTCTGTGCCAGTGTTTCACCCCCCTCATCGCAAAAATTTTGTCCTTATATCAAGTCTTAATCTACCCTCTTTTAGTTTAAAACCATTACCTCATGTCATATTGCAACAGGTCCTGGTAAAAAGTTTGTCCCTATCTTTCTTATAAACCCCGTTTAAGCACTGAAAGGGTGCAGTAAGGTCTCCTGGACTCTTCTCTTCTCCAGGCTGAACAGCCCCAACTCTTTCAGCCTTTCCTCACAGGAGAGGTGTTCCAGCTCTCGGATCATTTTTGTGGCCTCCTCTGGACCTGCTCAAACAAGTCCATGTCTTTCCTGTGCTGAGGGCTCCAGAGCTGGATGCAGGACTCCCAGTGGGGTCTCACCAGAGCGGAGCAGAGGGGCAGAATCCCCTCCCTTGACCTGCTGGCCACACTGCTTTGAATGCAGCCCAGGATACGGTTGGCTTTCTGGGCTGCAAGCACACATTGCTTGGTCATGTCCAGCTTTTCATCCACCAGTACCCCCGAGTCCTTCTTGGCAGGGCTGTGCTCAATCCCTTCATCCCCCAGGCTGCATTGATACCAGGGGTTGCCCTAACCCAGGTTCAGGACCCTGCACTTGGCCTTATTGAACCTCATGATGTTCATGCAGGCCCACTTTACCAGCTTGTCCAGGTCCCTCTGGATGGCATCCCGTCCCTCAGGTGTTTCAACCACACCACTCAGCCTAGTGTCATCTGCAAACTTGCTGAGGGTGCACTTGATCCTGCTGTCTAGGTCATTGATGAAGACATGAAACAGTGCTGGTCCCCATACGGACCCCTGAGGAACACCACTTGTCACCAGTCTCCATCTGGATATTGAGCCATTGACCACTACCTTCTGGATGTGACCATCCAACTAATTCCTCATCCACTGAACAGTCCACCCATCAAATCCATCTCTCTCCAATTTACAGAGAAGGATGTTGTGGGGGACCGTGTTAAAGGCCTCACAGAAGTCCAGACAGATGACATCTGTAGCTCTTCCATTGTTCATTGATGTAGTCAGTCCATCATAGAAGGCCACCACTTGGTTGGTCAGGCAGGACTTGCCCTTGGTGAAG
>Ga0065711_1000752_pt1 | contig 56073 bp, 32 predicted proteins | sample Hoacrofraction12_FD_59098 | JGI IMG/M metagenome (GOLD analysis project Ga0065711, IMG submission 59098) | Hoatzin crop microbial communities from Cojedes, Venezuela - Epithelial fraction 12 v2 (version 2) | ecosystem: Host-associated > Birds > Digestive system > Esophagus > Crop | place... | reverse complement strand
GTTCCAGTGCTCCGTCACCCTCAGAGGGAAGAAGTTCCTCCTCATGTTCAGACGGAACTTCCTGTGCCTCAGTTTGTGCCCGTTGCCCCTTGTCCTGTCACTGGGCACCACTGAAAAGAGCTTGGCCCCAGTATACATGCACTGCATTATTTTTGCATATAACCACAAGAAAGAGATGTGAAAAAAAGGAACCGACTTCAACCCAGCATTTCTTTATATACATATATGAGAACACATATATTATTGATTTCTTCATAAATTGTAACTTCAACCCCAGTCAGCTAGAGAATGTTTTTAAATAGAACCAAGCTCCTCTTATTGCAAAAAGAGTACTTAAAAGAAACTGAAAATATCTTGCAATCCTTTAAATACGAAAAGGAAAATTGAAAACTAGTTTATGGTCAAGTCCCAGAACTTAGACATAGACATCTTTAACAGTGATTATTTTTATGAGAGTGGTTTCTGCACCAGTTAGGTTGAGATCCTGCTTTCTTCACTTACCATGTATCTAAAGCCAGGTTTCGCTCCTTTCCTTGGTCCTGGGGGCATTGGCAGTTCCGTTTATTCCGGACGAGTCAGCTCACTGGCAGCCACGAGTGCAATCAGCTCTGGATCCTGCTCTTTGTACCGCAGGCTATTCTTTTCAACTACATTGAAAAAAACCAGATGCCCAGAGTGAGGTGCATTGGATGCGTATTGAATGTAGCCAACGCCTCTCCCCAGCGCCATCAGTTGCTTTGCTGACAAGTTCACAGTCACTGTATTTAAACTCTTCTTACTCTTCAGTAATTGCTATTACTGACAAATAGAGGCCTTACGGTTTTATTTACCAAGGCCTTTATATTTTTTTGCTAAACTCTGAACAAGACTACAAAAACATGGCACATAACCAAAGTGAGACTTCTCTGCCAGTCTCAAAGCCCGTAAGACAATTCCCAGCAGAGCGGCAAGCAGGCTGCCTCTCACGGTTGCTACACGTCTGTGCAAAGTCCAGATACCTGCTTAACCTTCTAAAACTCGACTTTAATCTGTACAGGCAAAAAGCAGGCCCAGAGGGGATTCCTGGCAGCTGCTCCCTGACCTGTTGGCTGGGACCGACTGGGAAAGACAATCACAGAAAACCAGAAAGAAACTGGATATTGTCTGAAACCAAAACACAACAGAACCAAACAGACCTGAAAAATACGGAGGATAGTATTCACAGCCCTGCTTGAGATTCCGTTTGTTTCAGTCCTAGTGCTGACCTGGAAACACGCCTGTATTTTGCTCAAATGAGAGCAGTTGTGTACCTATGCATGACATGCACACGCAATCCTCCCCCTCCCCATTTCAGGAATGCCATTTTGCTTTTCCTCCAGAGCCTTGCTGTATGCTAGTGAGGCATTCAGGCTATAGAGGGCTGAATTAGGCTGGAGGCAACACAAATTGCAATATAGAAATGATAGATCATTTTCAGTTTTTTCCCAACAATAAAAGGAATTGAATATTTCATTAACTTTTTTTTCTTTCTGATCATAAAGCTTTGGAAACTGTTACAACATGTTTATGTTTGTATTTAAATCTACTTCAAATAAATATATAGTTGTATATAAAAGGCAATTTAAATATACATATAATGATAAAATTAAGTTCCGTTAATGTACTAGTCTATTTTCTACAATAACAATTCACCAAGATTGTTATCCCTTTCATCTTAATTGGGTAATGTATTTTCCTCAATACAACTGTTTGGGAAAAAAATACTAGGTTTCTTTTACTCAATTTGCAGACATTGTTAATCTATGTAGCAGTTATGATGCATATTTTCCTCCACCGCTTCCCACAGCATTTTATTATTGTGCCATACAATCCTCATTTTACATCTGAAATATACCACCGTGATTTCATTTGCCTCAGCAATATTTGCTTTTTATTCCTGACAGCTAGGAAACAAATGGAGAGCAGGAAAACAAAGGGAAGACTGAAGCGCGTTGTTTCTTGAGAATTTCTCTGACCTGCTCTCCCTTCCTTACAGCTGATGTGTGTCGAAGCTGAGGAGCTTCTGTCCTGTCATGACCGGGATGAAATATTTACGGTATCTGAAAAACTAAGAAGACTCCAAAAATGCAGAGGTTGTTTGTATACGATCTGTTTCATGCAGGCACACAAACAGGGTTCGGAAGGGAAGCTTACAAAACCAAGTTAGAAATTAGGTAACAGAAAAGTATCTTGGAAACTCACCAGCCCCTGGCATCTTGCTTCTCCTGATACTGTTAGTTTTATGTATATTGCTCTTACAACAGTGTTGCTCGAACTTTTACTTAGTGTTATGTTCACTTCTTTCTCTTCCCCACGAGCACAGCAGTGCTTTCAAACCTGTGAAGCTTTCAAGGGATGGATGTAAACTAAGCAATGCAGTGCCATCCCGTGCCTTCTGATATTCCCCCTTGCCCGACCTTCACTCACTTCCAGAGGCTGCGGTTTCTCCAGTGACGCACTGCATGCTGCCAGGCGAGAAGCCAACAGTTCCAGTACCAAGAGAGGTCAGGCTTTATACCCACATCTCTGGATCCAGTGCAAAAAGCTAAAGAAGAGTACATGCCAGTTTCTATCCGAGCCCTTGGCTAAACTGCCTTTTGAATTGTTCTGGCTTTTTTGTAAAGAAAGGTCTTGGCAACTGCTTTCCACAGTTGGAGGCTCTTTACTGAATAGCAGATGGGCAATAATTTAGTACCTTTATTTTCCAAATAGTGATAGAGTGTCACCTTTACAGTCTTTCAAAACTTCTGTTTGGCTGCATAAATAATGCATTAGTTTTAGGATTTTGTGTTGTGAAAATTAAGACGTGGACTTAATGAAAGCTAATTTAAACAATCCAAACAGCAGCAAATAGATAGTTAAGAGCCAACCAGACAGGGTATACAGAAGAGTCTTATGCCTAGAAACACCATATGTACACCTAAACTTCCTCACTGTATCTTCATAGAGCATTGAAGATCTCTGACATTACAGTGGCAAGAACAAATTTCAATCACCTATATAAAATCAATATTTTGATGTAAAAAGAAATGCCTCCTAGAATAATTGGTATTAAGATCAAGTTTAAATCAAAATAATATGAAATGCTTTGTATGAATGACATACGACTGCAGTAAAAGTTGGATAGGAGTAGATGATTTATAATGTTTTGGTTCAGTGACCGAAGTTCAAAGTCAGCCATGGCTAAAATGAAAGTAGGTTTTTCAGTCTGAATGATATAAATGTTATATGAAAAGATTTACATTTTGAATGCTATCTAAGCAATTAATCCAGAGGGAATTATTTATAATTGCTAATTAGTTAGACAACTACAAATGATATAGAATAGAATTCTGTATCCGTTCTCCTCTAAAATCTTGTGGGCTAATGTAATTGTATTCCATTAGTATAAATCCCTCTACAATGAAGATTAAAATAAATGAGACTGAAACTTCCTTGGCTTTTGTTTCTAGTAGGCTATAACACATGCTTTGAACCCCCCCCAATAACAGGATGGTGCTCTCCAGTTGAGGCACTGACAGAACTCACAGGCTGTTACCACAGTTCATGCTGGTTTCAGCATTGGTTGTTTACTTCTATTTCTTCTAACATTTACTTCTGTTATATATTTTATATTTACATAAAGTAGAAACAAACTTTTTAGTCTCTCCCACTCCATTACATAACGTTCTAAATACAATAAATAACTTCCACTCGTCTACAGATATAAAGTTTCTCTTTCTTTTGTGTTTCCTGAACACATTTCACCACCACCACCAACAACAACAAAAAGCCCGCTATACCAGTTTACTTGGGGTTATTTTGTTTTTTGATTCAGTGGGAGATCAAAGAATTTTCAGACAACAATATAGGCAGAATTCAGGGTTTTTTGGGGGGACTCACTGACATTAAATTCTCTCTCTCCTGTGTTGAGGGAGACCTATTTTCCACAACTACATAAACAGATATGTGTTTGGTCCTAATTCACAGAGAACAATAAATGCTTCTATATATTATTTTTGATAAACATCAGGTGCATCTGGAACACTGACAAGTTTTAGCTTGTTCAATATAATGCAGGGCAGTGTAAGGTCATCTTTAGCCATAGTACTTTGGTGTAGGTTTTGGGATATAGGTATATGGGTAATTTGTACAGCAAGTAATATGACAGTGATTACACTGGAAACTAGATCCAAACAAACTTTCTTTATCCATAGAAACACAACAACGATATTTGTAAATTCTCCTGTTTTTTTTCTGTACACTTGGCCATCCTAGACTCCATCTGCAGAAATTTCTTGTCAGACTTTCCTTACTCCCTTCACCTCTTAAGTCTTCCTTCCTTTGCAATAACTGTACCCTTCTCAGAAGTTTGCTAAGGGAGAAGATTCTCTCCACAGTTACTACAGACAAGAATAAGTTGTAAAGGAAGTGGTTTATTTTTTTAGAGCATTATCTTAAAACATGTGTCTAATATGCTGTATCTTACATTTCATAGCTTATTTTACATGTGTAATATCTACTGAGCATAGAGGGCTCAGACAATGCAACAGACATCTTCATCCACTATTTCCATCTACAGTATACAATCCTAATCATAATAAAACTGCACCACCTAGTTCCAATTCTGATACACGATTTCCATAAGACAATGAATTCATCTAGATTATCTGTCAAGTAGTGGTGGTGTGAAGAATTTCTTCATGGCCCACAAAAGATGACAGAGTATCCAACAGATTTAAACAAGAAATCTAGTGTAGGAAAGCTAAAGCTCCTTAAAAAACTTATTAAAAGCCTTCAAGTGGAAAAGGGTTTTATAGTTTTCCTATAGGGATGCAAAAGACATAAGTAAACCTGGGACTTGATTTATTCTTTCACCTCACACCCACCTCTTTCCAGCCGGACAGAAGAACACGGATTTTTCAAAGATCTTTCACCACAGCTTTCCTCTAAGTCCACACAAAATTTCACACTTTTGCAGTTCCTAAAAGGACACAAGGGTAGATACAGGCAACTATTATTATAATATTGACCACAATACAACATTTAACTTAAAGAACTATTTGGATCTGTAATATTATTTACTTAAAAAATAACCCATACAAGTTATTACCAGAGAAAATGGATTGTGTGGAACATTTTCAGATATTTCCATTAACAGCAACAAAAATTAATATATTACTTTTGCAGCTCTTGGAAAGTTTGTTGAAGTAGAAATGATTTATCCCAGTAGCTTTAGTCTCCCTTCCAGACAAGGCTTCTGAATTTTCCACAGTTCAAAGGATCTGTGGTTTGTAAAATTAAATGACTCTATTAATCTATATAATGTTGAAAGAATTTACTAGCCATTTACATAGAACAACTCTTCTGTATTAAGAGTGGTGAGGACTCAATTTACATGCTGCTACTCACAAAGGAAAAGATTAACATTTTCACTTTCAAAAGGGTGTAGAATTTCCTTAGGGTGATGGAACACTTAGCAGTGATGCAGTCAAGCAGTTTTTTATGCCAGAAAAGGTTGAAAGCAAAAACTGGTTCTCTATGCAGAATCTGTCCAGTTACATGCGCCCAACAAGTTTGGGAAAATGGCAATGAAAGGGAGCTTAGCTGTAACTCTCAGATCGCAAAAGCCAGGGGTAGCTCGTAGGTAATGGTTATGTTCACTGGGCCAGAAACACAACCCATTCGGTAGACTCTGTAAATGGGACACATTGCTTAGAGACAAATTAAAATCTAAACAAGATTAATGAACTTGGACTATGATCTGTGTTTTCTTAGTGATTTTCTGATGCGACAAGGAAAGGATATAGGAACCTTAGATCACAAAATTCCACGTGTGTACAAAAACTGATTGCTTGTATTTAACTGTAGTATTACACTGCCTACTGTCCAGAAAAAGTAGGCAGGTGTCATGAAGTTACTCTCATACAAGACGTAAAGTCACTCCAAACAGACAGAAATAGAAGATTCCTCTGGCTGAGAAGTTCACAAGAAGGTCAGAGCCGACAACTGTACAAACTAAGCCAAAGTATTAGCAGTTTAATATGCAGAGTAATTCTGAGGGAGAGACAACTAAGGCGGTCAAATAAAAAAACCCAGTAACCACTATTAGTAACTCATTGATTTGTTTCTCCAATGAATTTTACACATAACAAATTGCTGTCTGCCACGTGACTGATCTCTGACAATTTGACAATACAAAGTGAATGTAAGTATTTACAGAGATTGGACACCACTAAAGCAGGCTGTCAAAGTATGTGGTTTGAGATTTGTTTAACTGGAATTTCAACAAAATTAAATTTAAAAATAAGGTCAAAGTAAACCGGTTCTGTTTATTGATATAAGTTTATCGTTGGCTCAGGAGGGTATCGAAGCAATTTATTTCAATCTAAAGTTGTGATTCACTGTTAGATATTTGATTAAGTTTATTTTCTAGAAGCTTTAGAAATACTTACATCTTCATGTGACTACTGTTGATGCCACCATGAGCCATGATTCTTTCAGTTATATGAAGCAGTAAATGTGATTCACAAATCCATTTCAGTTCCATCAATGTTAATCTAAAATAACTTTTATCTTCTCTTCCAGATTTGTTGAAATGTAAACGGGATCAGAATCTGGTCTTGCAAGGTAATTACTCAAAGTTGTCATCTAAGACATGTATTCAATGCAGATATTCCCCATTACCATGTAAAGTAAGTGACAATTATGTATCAAATGCTATACATAACTACAAAGTTAACAGCAGGCAACAGACAGAACACATACTAAAATATACAGAAGGCAATAGGCAGTTCAGTATGACATACTTACGGAAGTAATGGATTGTACAGTGACATTTTTGGACTTCCTACACGTACAACTTATTTTAGACCTTACTGTTGCACAAAGGAGAGAAATAACTTCTCTTTTTTGTCAAATGCATTGAATAGACTATGCCTTCACTCCACTGATGACTCTTGAAAAGGTTCTAGTTGCTTTAGATCATTAATGAATTTTTTAGCTATCAGAGCTAGGTGCAGAAGTACAAGAAAATGTGCAAAAGGAAGTGCAGAAACAGAGAGCAGAGAGACCAGAAATAACGCCCGGGTGTTGTGAAGCAGACGAGTTAAAAGGCAATATTATCCAATACAACAGCTGAATAGATCAAGCCAAAATGTTTCCTGTAGTATAACACATTAACATACATAAAACAACAAATAAAGGAAAAAAAAACCTGGTATTGTCAGAACAGTAAAAGCTGCAACATCAAGGTGCACAAGACACAAAAAGACCAAACAGCAAATAGAGACATAAATGAATGTTAAAGTATAAAAAATTCTGTACGACTGTGGAAAGGAACCAAGCAGAGGCAAGAGCTAGTTCCTTTCTGTGTTCCAGTTCTGAGTGGCACTGACAACACAGGAGTGAACTCTGATGGTTAAAACATATGGAAACATCAAGTCTCATAATATCTCAGACAATCAATTTATTCTATGGGGGAAAAATAAAGGTATGCAGAATATTATACCCACAGCAGATAATGCATCATACTAGCTGTGCATATAAGAGATTAGTGTGGTATTTCTCAGGGACTGCAACATGTGGCACGTCCCGTTTAAAGAAAGCTTGTACAATTCAGCCAGCTCAGCACCACTGTAATATCTGGAAAAGATCAAAAAACATCAGCAAGTGCTTTCAGGAATTGCTTTGCAATAGGTGACAGCAGAGAGTCAACTGAACAACAATGCAGTCTAAGCACTGATTTATCTTGCTCTTTTCCTTGCTCAAGAATTGAACAACAACAGCAGTTAAATATTACCTTAGTAACAGAAAAGTTTAAACACAACAAAGTCCTACAGTTATCTTTTAGATTTACCTTTCTTCCTTTGGGAATCCTATTCTACTGTTCCCATTCTTCTATTCTTCCTATTCCTATTCTACTATTTTACTATTCCTGCACATCAAACGTCTTTCCAAAACCTAGAAAATTAGAACTTAGTTTCCATCCTTAGTTAGGCAGGAACGAAGTGAATCTTCAAGATGAAAACCTCCGTTCCTCATTAGGCCCAGACCCACGGACAGCACTGCAACCTGCAATGCTGCCGTAACCCTGAGTGTGAGGGATCCATCTCCCCATATTCACCACAACCCCAAATGACAAACTAAAAGCCAAAGTAACCTGCATATACATGTGGGTTACCGCCTTTAGATGTTTACACAAAGTGTATTTAGTTACATACAGGTGATCTATTCCACATCATAAAAGAGATTACTCATGAAAACAAGCCTGGTGCAGCTAATGTATTGAGGTCAGTCACCAAAAGAAAGTGGGAGAGTTTTATTCCCATTGAGGCAAATTAAGCTGATGTGAGACTAATTAAGCAGGAAAGTACAGCACATGACACCTAGTCTAATAATGACATTTGCATATTTAAAGAAAGTGAAACAATATCTGTTTTAATTAAGTAGGCTGCTCCTTCAGGTTAAGGTATTCAAGGGAAAAATTAAATCTGTCTAGAATCTCTGGAAGAAACGGAGATCGGCTCTAGGAAATTGGCCTTCTGAAATGTGATTAATGGACTTGGATGATGAGGATAGACTCCTAAACCACCAGGACTTGCCAAGAGACAGCTGCTGACAGCTGGAGCGGGGTTTTGCGTTCTCTAGGCAAAAAGCAATGCACTCACTGTGAGGGCCCCCTGCAACTATAAAACAGCTCTCAAGCATCACCCTTACACAGAGGCTTTTCTCTAGCTGCTTCCTATGTTGATGTCAAAATATTTGACATCTAATTTGCTCCAACAGCCTAAGAGTTTCTCATTTCCTTGGCTCTGTTGTATACACCAGAATGAAATGCGTATGCAGTGTTTCACAAGGTATCTTACCAAAAGGAGGAGTATTTGTTGCTGCTGTGCGGGTTAGGACTGCCCACTATCTGTTTGGTAGACCTTTTTCTCTCATTCAGTGCCACTGATCAGTAGAAGCAATTAAAATTACATTCTAGATTTCCATAACTGCTGACTGAAGGTGTCAGTTTCTAATGCGTTCTCTTTGTAAATGCTTTCTATCCTCTGACTCGCTCATGTGAATCCAAGAGCAGTGAGCAGAAAGCTGTTGAAGTGATCAGCAATTCCACTCTCAGGAGTGTTGAAAGGCAAGGAGCCAAAGTTCCCTTATGCTCTAGCAGGAAAGAATACAAAGCAAGAACAGAAAGCTGCTTTTCTACACCAAGCTGTCCTCATGTGGAGCATCACAACAGCCTGCAGAAAGAGTGCCAGCCAGAAGGAGAAGGAAGTTTTAAGCTGAGATTTCCAGAGAAAAAAGGTGAAGGGAGGCTCCAGCAAGATCAACTGGAATGAAATGCCTGTACTGTCAACACAAAGTTATGCATTTTCCATATTTTCAAAAGAGCATTTTGATGTCATTTCACTTGATGTCTACCATATTATGTAAATATTTTCTGCAGAAATCTGGCTTTTCCATGGTGTGCCTCATATATCATCTGACCAAGGAATAAAGCAGAAGTCTACCTTGCCAAAAAACATTGAAGACCTCATTGTAAGGCATACTGTTTTTTTAGTGGAAAGAATTCTGGATGTCAAAGCTTTGTAAACTGAACTTACAAGTATCAACAGCTCTGCAGATTTCTGCTCTAATTTTTGCAGAAGAATCACAACACAACATGTACAAAAACCTAACTTCTTAGTATCTAGAACAGTAAAAGTTACAAGGGATAAATATAAAGTCTGGATAAATCAATATTAAACCCAAGCTTATTGAATCACACTTGATAGAAACACAGCTTCCTATTTCTTCTTGCCTAGCATTGTTCAGGATGTGCCTCACAATTAAAAACATAACTACAGTACAAGAAAAATTGCCAAAGCTGTTAACCAATAACATAAACAAAAACTTTTACTCCTAGCATTGTCCATTATAGTAATACATTCAGTGTACAGTCAACTTGCTGCAGATGCTTCAGGTTCCCAGTAATTTACAACCATTGCATCTTTGCTTTTTGTAAGGTAATTCATTTGGTCAAAACAGGATTTAAAAAAAACATTCCTCACAGAACACAGCCTGTAGCCTACATTCCTCCAAAGGATTTGCACTGAAAGTAAACAGGCAATATTGAGCTCTGTTATAACACTCCGTACATTGTTTCTGTCTGGTAAATAACGAGAAATAAATGTTTTCCTTTGAAATCAGACAAAAGTACTGCAGGTTGTTACACTGATTTCCAGGAAAACCTGATATTCTTTTTTCAAAGGGAGATTGCAAAAAAGAGTCTGAATCAGAGCTGGGCATGTAGTTCCAAAAAGTAAACCCACTGCTTCTTTCAAGAGGCTACAGGCAATCACCACACCGCTTTGCCAAATGCCTTGCAGGCAAAGTGAGATTCAGTGCACTTAGTGCAATCATACTACATGGGGTCCGTGAAAGTTAGAAGTTGCAGTCCTGTGTTTCATTTATGCTCACACTGCCATGTTTTGCTAGACATTTTGATTTTTAATGTAGTGAGAAAAATGTAAAGAATTCTTTAGAAGTTCAGTTAATACACAGAACTACTGAACATCTTTCACGTCTATCAAATTAATTTGCATCAAAGTGTAAGGTCACCCATTCAGGACATTTTGTGACCTTGCGTTACTTTATGGAGGATTGTGTGAGAGTTCTGAATAGGCCTCGCTCTTCCCTATATCAAGTTATTGCTCATGAACAGGGCTAAGATACTGATAATCTTCATATAACGAGACAAGCATTCTTCAGATAAATTTGTAATAGTTTAAATCTAATCTAAAGTAACAGTTATGTGTGTTAGGGCAGTTAAGTGTGATATGACAGCAAACATGAGAGCACAGAACACTGAAAAAATAAAAACACGAGCATTACTAGATTCTTCTGTGATTTATGACGTGACTCTTGTTGAAGTGAAAGACGTGACAAAGTTTGATTTCTGACAATACAGCTCAGCAGAAGTGGCAGATCCTGAAACAATTCTGTTCACTGGAAGGCATATTATGTGCACTGAAAATTTGTGTGATATGAAATTATATACAATTACAACTTCTTTGTAGGTACATGAATAAGACTTGCATATATTTTACTAAGAGAAAATTCATTTGTTTAATCAACACTACTATAATTAGCTATTCCTCTACACATATAAGTCAGGCTTTCATCATCTGAGCCGTCACTATTTCTAAATCCAAGTCTGAAGTGTGCTTGACAATCTAACTTGTTACTTTGTTTTGGCTTTTTCTATCCTGCCAAAAATTATTGCCTGAGAAGTGGGGAGAGAGAATGGCAGAGCAGACAGGAACAGCTCACAGCACCTCCAGCATCAGGGATGTATGCACACAGATCTGCAAAAAACACTGCTCACACCTGTGAAGCTGACAGCCAGATGCTACCTGTGCTCAGATTTCTCTCTCCAGGTCTGTCCAAGGGATTCATGTAACACGTTAAGCTGTGCTCACTGCTTGAAGACACTCATCCCAATTTTTCAACTTCTTTCTCTTTGATTGAAGAAAAATAAAAATTCAGCCTCTAAACTACCGCAGATGTTGTATTGCACATTGTTTCAAAAAGAAGATGAAACAGTAATGTGAAACAAAAGGGCAGAAATACGGCCCACGATTGGAAAAGCAGAATCAAAGCTCTGTGTGTGCACTCTATTTCCTTAGTGAATTTAAAGCAGCTGTGCTATCTCTCTCTGAGTTTATTATGGAATAGTGAAGCCATTCGGAATTTGAAAAACACATGTTCTATAGGTATATTTTGCAAGTTATTGCTATACTGTGACATACAGATTAGCAGGTAGCAGGCAGCCACAGCTGAAGTCCAAGTATATATATAACTGGCCCAGATTGCGTGTCTTTCAGAAAAAAAGAAAAAAGACAAAAAGAAGTTACCAGCTTCCAGCATTTTAAAAGGATAAAGACAGGATAAAAGGATAAAGATACAGGCATTTTAAATTCCACGGTCTATTGGACTAACCCTTCTCATCCTCTAGACTAATTCAGCCCCCAAATTTCAAATGACTAAGCTGAAATTTAAATCAAATCTGACCAAATTGACCATCAAAGATGTAAACATGTATCTCTGCAATCATCAGTGAATAGACTTGCTGAGATCCATCTTCAAAAGTCACATAGTTCTTCTTCAGGTAAAAAGCAAAAATATGTTTCAGTGCTTTTCTATAGGACAGTATTTTCCAGTGCTCAGCCTTTTGTGATGCTTTTCTGTTGCTGAAGGGTTTTACAGCTGGCCCTGTCTTACTGTTTTTAAGCTTATTTTCAGTGCAAACCTCTGCCTAACAAAGTCTTTATGCAATTGAGATATGTGCCAGTCTACAATACTACCGGCAATTCTTCCAGCCTCTTAATTGCTTAAATACATGATTAACATCTCCAGTGGCTGTGACAGCTAAGTGCATCTTAAAAAAGCTTGACAAGGAACTCTGATCCTCTTTCCCCCTCAAATTGCAGCTGAAAGGCCAAGAAATGCACAAGTCATTTGAAAAGCAATAAAGACACGAAGAGTTTCCAAAGGTAAAAATATAATAATAACAAAATATACTTTGTTACTGACATGTATATCAAATGTCTGCTGTATTACTTGCACCTATTGTTGGGAAACAAAGTAACAAAACTGAAAATCATTGTTCACTTTATTCTGTTTGTTTGAAAAGTGGGGAGAAAAACATAAGACTGTGATCTGCAGCATAGGTCAAGGGCAAGAAAAAGTCCTGAAACACTCTAGCTGGTTTCATTGGCAAATATCCCAGGAGAAAAAGAAATATTTTAAAATTAATGCCTAAATGTGGCACGAGTAGCAGCTCTTCATCACAAAGCAGTAATGGAAATGTTCTCAACAACTTAGGTTACCTCTGGTTGCCTTCAGAGTAACTCATCTACCAGAAGTTTTAAAAATATTGAACTATATTTATGGATTTGTGTTCAATATCATTAAAAAAAAAGAAATTTGAGAAAAGACTTCATTCTTAAAATTAAGTGCTACTCAGTGATTTAGACCTGGAAGAAACGTTAGCTGACATACAGGAAGATACTTGATGGTTAAAAACATGTTGGAGAGGGCATGTCCAAACATGGACGTCAGAGTGATAAACTGCATTTTAAGTTGTGGAGCAGATACGGCCCTGTAATAGCTGTCCCTTTTTATTAGTAGGACAAGGTTAAAATTTAATTTTTTTAATAGTTAGACGTTAAAAGATATATCCTGCCGTATTACACACAAATGGCTTACACTGCCATTGACTTTCATGGGGAGAGGTTAGGTCATTAGGCCCAGGTCCAGGAATGTACTTAAGCACATGTTTAACTTGAAGTGCCTGATAATTATGCATATACTTAAAATTCAGTATGTGTTCAAATTTTGTTATGAATACTAATAGAATTAAAAAGCTGTTGCAATCAACATCACTCTACAACACTGCACTAAAACACCTCGTCATGCTCCTCACCCCTCTGAAATGATATAAAATAATGGAGCAAGCAGTAACGTGCAATGTACACCCTGCTTCATTTTGCTCAAGTTAGTACAGCTACAATGACTAGAAAACACCACAGGGGAAAAGGAAGAAATAAGCCAGTTCTCTTGGTTGATAGTGGTCACAGAGCCAACTTCATAGAATCATAGGTTGGAAAAAGCCTCTAAGATCGTTGAGTCCAACCATCCACCCACCACCAACATTCCTACTAAACCATATCCTGAATCACAGAATCACAGAATGCTTTGGGTTGGAAGGGACCTTCAGAGGTCATCTAGCCCAACCCCCTGCGGTCAGAAGGGACATCTTCAACCAGACCAGGTTGCTCAGATCCCTGTCCAGCCTGGCCTTGAAGCACCTTGAAGTGCCTGAAGTGCCACATCTACATGTTTTTTGAACCACTCCAGGGATTGGGGCTCAGCCACCTCCCTGTGCAGCCTGTTCCAGTGCCTGACCACTCTTTCAGTAAAAAAATGTTTCCTAATATCCAATCTAAACCTCCCCTGATGCAACTTGAGGCCATCGCTGGTTACTTGGGAGAAGAGACCAACACCTGCCTCACTACAACCTTCTTTCAGGTAAGACTTGTTCTACAGACCCCTCCCCAGCCTCATTGCTCTTCAAGCGTACAAAAGATGTGCAGTTTTAAATAGTTGCTTTTTCCTTAATCTTTATATAATCTGTTTCAAATTGTCCTTTTAGGGGTACACTCCTACGCAATAAAAAGAATCATCAACTAAGTATCCCCTGCATGATTTTTGCTTTTTAATTCACCCACACTTCCAACAAGTGATGTCTGCCATAAATTATGCTACAACAGGAATTTATATAAGCTGCATGTTAGAGAACATTAGGAGAGTTGCCATTTAGTTGTAATTTGCAAATGGCCTATGAAGCAGAATTGTAGAATCTAGTAAGATGTGTGTATTTAAAAAATAGATGATAAACAAAATACTACCTTATACATTTTATGTGGATTTCGTATTTATTCTGTTTCTTTCCATCAGGCTCATTTGTATGTACAAGCCACAGATACCTTCCAACCTGCAACATCATCATTTACCCTATATATTCTTTTATGTCTACTCTTTTAGCCTGTATGATCTTTCCTACCAATGTATTTTAAAAAAGGCTTTATACAAAAATGTAGTAAAAATTGCCTGATTTATTTTCAGATTATTGTTGATTAGTTATTCAGAAGCAGTACATTTTTATCCTCATGTTTATCTGATATGTGTTCTGATGTAGAGGTTTAAAGACAAATATGAATTTATAAAACACCATTAGGTCGTGTGTTTATTTTAAAGATTAAAGTGGGTGACAGATCAGCCTCTTCTAAATTGTTCATTCCGCATAATTACACACATTTTAAACCACACTTATTTCATCTGTGATGTGTATAAATCCAATGCAACATTAATTTTTCTATTAAAAACCCCCACGTGTTATTGGAAGACAGGGGGACTACCATCCGTGTTCTTGAAATTATATTGGGTAGTTTTGTTTTTCATAACTTATATTAGAACAATCAGGTCTTAATTTTATTGTCAAGATCTAAAATGTGGATATACCTCACATCTAATAAAAAGTTATTCTAGGATATATCTTTCAAGGGAGGTGATATACAAAGATTACTTTTAAGGTAATTTTTTTTCTAAAGCATTATTCCTAAAATAAGCCATAAAGTAAATTATTCCTATACTGAATAAAATGTATTTGAGTTAATGATTTGTACACTTTATGAGCATATAGTGAGAACAGAAGAAATGTTAAAAACCATTATAGATTCCTAAGTATTTTATTAGAAAAAAATGAGCAGCTTACTCTGCAGCCTGACTGGCCAATTACAATGATTTGTTTCTAATAGGAGGATAATTTCGTTTTGGTAAAAAAGAAACCATTAAGTTTCATGTTGTCATTTATTCACAGTCAGATTTTGTAAGGCGTTTGAACCCAGCAGCTAATTTGTTATTTTCCTCTGTATTCAGTTTTGCTCCAGTATACAGTTTATGTGTGACGAATACAAATATAGCCTGATGAAAAGCTCCTGAGAGCAGTTAAACAGTTTAGAGAAGGTAGATAAAAGGGGAAACAAATTTTTAAAAGACAAAATCTAAGATCTAAATATAGACCTCCTTGCTTGAGTTCAGCTTCTGGAATATGCACTGAATCCATTTGTAAGACATCTAGATGATACCAATAAATAAGCATCAACATGTTATTTCCAGAATGAATCATTTCAAACCCATCAAACTTTTTTTCTTTTTTTGCAGTACAGTGACAGGTCTTGGGGATAAGAGAAAAACAGACTATATAATTCATCCTGACCTTAATGTTTTATGGTCTCACGCAGTACTCTCACGAGTGAACACAAAAAAGATTGTCCAGATGAAGTTTACCCTACGTGGGATGACTATTAATCACTGTCAATCTAAAAGGATGACTAAAATGTAGTTCAGGTATGTCTTTCCTCTGAATGACAATTCACTATTTTGTAGTATTGTCACGGTGAGAGATGAAAAGTATTCTTCTAAAATTGGCAGATAAAAAGCTATGGGAGGTAGTCAAACTACATAGTAAGAAGAAAATACAGCTTATCCTAATCTTGGCTAACAATAATAAATGAACATGGGACCATTGTACATGAACTTCAGTGACTGTAGGAAGCTTTGCTAATTTTAAAGTTAGTATCCTGTCGTTTTTCTTTTTCTTCCTTCAGAAAATATCCACAGACAAGAGGAAGCTACGACTTCTCCTTTGTCCTTGCAAGTACTCTGTAGTCTTTGCTTTATTCAGGCAGAAGATAAGGCTCATCACAACTGGTAACGATCCTTCTGTTATGATCATACGTGGCAAGTTATCTTGGCCAGTTATTCTGAAGTGTGAAATCCTGTGAGCTGACTGTTTCTCAGGAAATATAAATTAAGAAAAAGAGAAATATTATTACGTCAAACTTATGTGGCGTAAACTGGCAATACTGTAATATTGTTAATAAGAAATTCAGTACTTATCCATATAATGAAAGAGACCTGAAAAAGTGCAAGGATGACTGGATGAGTCAGTCTTGACTATTTTTTTTAAATGTTTTTATCACCTAGTTGAGAATTGGTAGGTATTGACATCTACGGAGTCAATCTGAGCCAGGAAATCGCACATCAAGGGGTGGTACTTGAGCTGAGTAAAGCAGCAATTCAAACTTAAGTAAAAGTACAGCTGTAATTCGGCTGAGTGTAGCTTTTACTTCCAAAGGATTATAAAAAACTTTCTGTATGTATTTTTGTCTTAGACTTACTAATGCATTGTCAACAACCATAGATCCAAAAGCTCTCTATTCTTCTCAAATTTTTAGCACAGAGCAGAACGGTCAATAGTACCTCATTCGGTGTAAATGCATCACCTCAGGTAGTCAAGGAGGCAGATGTCACCTTCGTCTTCCCAAGCATTACCTGAATCCTTAGTGCTGTTAGAAATCATTCCACATATCCTTCTACATATCATACAGCGTAGTGCTGTTGTCTTCACAGTTAGTGGAGTTTACAGGAAGGGTACACAGCAAACTCGTCCAAAGCACTATTCTCTGCTCTTCCTCTTCTCCACTGTTTGGGGGTGCTGTTTTTAGGATCAGCCAGGCACTGTATGATACTGCTGCACACTGTTTATTTTATAGGTTTCTGCTTTAACTTTTAAATATTAATCTATATTTCAGTAATGTACCTCTCCCATGATTGATCAGGGAAGTAAACCAACATTTTGCATATGTGCAGCTAAACACCGACTCAACAGCTGACTCAAGGCAGCTGAACTAAATGTTTTCCATAACCTTGGACTATGCTACCCTTAGAATATAAGGTTAAGCTCTTGACATAGCAATGTAATTAGCAGCTCTTTTTCCTTGAAAGACAAAGTGTGTTTTGGAACAAAAGTTCAGATGCTTTCAAGGCCACAGGAAAAAATTAATGTCTGTTCTTGAAAGAAACTCAGAAGATAGAGCAGGTGGGTAAGAATATACTATGCAGCAACTAAAATGTTTTCTTTTTCTTTAAAAACCAGGTGGCATTTTCAAGTTCATTCAAATCTTGAAGAGCAGAATAACTTTTATTATCTATTTCAGTTTTTAAGGGGAGCTGGGTGCCTAATTTTCTTTGCGAATCTAGCAACTATATTCTTAGTTCCTGAAGGACACACTTGTTAAAACTTGTTCAGCTAATTTGACACATATTTGCTAGAAGAAAATATGTTACCTTGCAAGTTGTCTACTTCTACATGATGTTAAAATACATTTAAAATATTCTTTTCTAGTGAACTGTGCTTTTCATTTACACAACAGAATTTCAGACCTGGAAAGATTTTCCAGGAACTGAAGAGACTGATGTTAACATTTTTCATATTTTGCAGAAAAAAGAAGAAAAAAAAAAAAACTATGTATTGGCATGCAAGTAATCTACTTTTGGGATTACAAAGCTAAACCTCTCTATATCAGTGTAACAGAAACAATCTTTAAGTTGTTTTCTTACAGTCTATATGGATTACACAAGCACATCAGTAAACCAGTCTCTGAGTATTTTTAATCCCAGTGTCTCTGTTCTACTCGTGGGTAAACAAAATAAGCTGCTCTTGAATCCTATGAGAACTGAACAAGTGCAAATTGTGGGCAGGATGTGACCCACACCCCCATCACCTCATTCCAATTTGAATTAAAGTATGTAACCTCTTTGTGGAAAGATATGTTTTTTACACATCTAGTACCCAGAGCCGAAAGATTTGCCTTTTAAGGGCATTGATGAGTTTCTGGCTCCTCAGATGTCATTCATTCCGTCCCCAACACTACGTTTCCCACCACTAGATGTTCACTGAATCCTGAACAGGATCTAGATTAAAATGTGAAAATAAACAAAATGGCTGTTTTTTGTCTGGATCTTATTCAGGATCTGGTTGACAGCTTCCTGAAGGCAGGCTGTGGAGCTGACTGGAATGGGTTAGCCCAGTTTGTTGCTGAATCCATGACACTGGAGCCCAACTTGCCTTTCTATAATTTGTGGCACTGCAGTGAACCACAATCTCCCTTCCCCCAAAATGGATGAGGGACATGAACGGTCTTGCTATTTAATTACTCAAGGAAAATATTGACACTTTTAATTCATTTTCATTTGCTTTCTTGTCAATACCTTTCCTTTCTTTAGTATTGCTTTTGTGTGCACTCGCAAATCTTCCTTTCAGGAAAGTCACTGCAGAGACTCTTATTCTTCTCCTAATATATATGTTTTTTCTTCCTTTTTCCTTACTGCCCTTACACAAACATCAGTTTTCTTCTTAAAAAACCTATTTTTACAATAACTGTGGAAAGTAATTACTCTAAAAGCCTTCCACTGCTCAGGCAGTCTCTCTCACTTCTGAATCAGTGCTTTGTTTGCCCAAATGCAGAAAGAGACCTCTCCAATACACTCGTGTCTGTGACAGAGGATTGTCCCCCTCCTCGTAATCTCTGATGGCAGTACCAGTATTCAGAAGGGGAACCTGCTGAGAAACCTGGCTGATTCCCAGGCCGCCAGCTTTCAGCAGGTGTTGGAAGTGCTGTGTTCCTTCCCACCCGAGCTGCCAGTGAGCAGCGATCACACCAACCTCACTGCCAGAGAGCACCGCTAGCTCGGCCTCCGTCCTACAGCTCAGGGCAATGCATCTTCTTCCACAATTTTAAACGTCAACATAAGACACAGTACTAACAATACTCCACTGTTAGGTTCCTGGAGTGGCCCTCACAGATTTTCCTAATAATAATGTACTTAAGAAACTAATTACACTAATAAACACTCTGTAACAATCAATTAATATGATCATTTTAAGTCAGGCAAATTGGCATGCCCTGCTTACATCATCTTGCATAAAATCTTCTGCTGGAAAAGTAAATAAAAAAGAACTTTGCTCTTAAAGTACACCGACCTGTGGAAATTCTCTGTAAGTTAAGAGCTCTTTGTTACATAAAAAAGGTAAAAATTTAAGCGTGCTGAATCAAGTGGAACATTAAAATTTGGAGAAGCAAGCAGAACAGTCTTGTGATTATATCCTTCCCTGCAGAGTTATCTGGTTAACTGATAAATTATTAAATAAGGTTTTCTTATTTGCTTATGCTAAATATTTACTTTTTATTTAAACATTCAGCTGTGTGACACAATACTAATTAAGCATCATGGAGAGTGTACTTCTTTGTTCACTAAATTGTAGTCCTGATCACCTGAATGGACATTGCCCTGAGGGGAACATTTCTCTTTTTTTGCACTTATCCAGGCTAGATATTTCTGGATGTTCACATATAAAGGGGATCATACATTAAAATGCTGCTAACCACAGACCTGACCTTATCCACGGATCCAATTTCTTAGTCAGGTGTTAAAAATTGGTATGGCATCAGATCTGTAAAGAAAAGAATTTTAATTGACATTGCTGTCTGGAAATACAAATAAACAATGCTGGTTTAAAAATGAATATCAGGTGATTCTTTAAAATTTTTCTAGCAGCTGCCATGCTAGTCATAGCTTTCTATCCTGATTTATTTTCTTTACATGTTCAAATAAAACTGCCAGCTTTGGTAAATAGTATTGTAAGTGTCAGCATGAAACAAAAATAGTGATATGCTGTCTCTGCTTCTCACTCACTTCTGGGACATGATTTTATTTTGTACTAAGAAAGCTAAACTCAGCATAGTTAAAAGTTCTGTAACTATAGCTAACTGAAGTTGAAACCCAATGCCATGTTTACAGAAACACTTTCAATTTGCAATGCTCTGTTACAAATACTCCTATTTTTATTGAGTATGTGCTAGCAATAAAAAGAGAATTAGAGTTTGCAAGTGTCCAGACAGCTGGTTAAAAGATACTAAAAGACAAATAGAAGGCCATTCATTTTTTACAGCAGGCAATGGTAAAGCAAAAGCCAGGATAGTAAGAAAGTATTATACTACCTTTCAGCAATTACAAATATTTACATTTCATTTTTTAATAATATTCCTGAACCAATGAATAACCACAAACCAGAAAGCCTTATACAAAGCGTAACACAGCCAAGAACACACTGATGCAACAGCAATGCTGCCTTCAGCCTTCATTCTGTGAGAACCACAATTCAGCTGAGCAAATGAAAATTCATGCAGATGAATTCTGTTACTATATTCCATCATAACAGTGGGCTAAAATTCAATTTCTATAGCTTTTAAACCATTATTATAGCATCCAACATATGCCTTTGGCTTAATTGGATAACAGAGGAAAAGATGGTGTGTCTTAATTACTTATAGGAATGGATACAGCTGTATTTACATAAATGATGACACATTCTGTTGAATACATACCATACCTGAAATGTGAACGTGCAATTCCTTCATGTATTTTTTTTTTTTAGAGAGCATTTAAGCTGTGAATTCTAAATTACATATGCAGATAAGGGTTAAATAATATCCATTTAAGTAGACATGCTAACTGGACCAGGAAAAAGACATTTTGGATTGATGTAGCAACATCAAAGCATTTTGTTCCACATAGAACAAAACCTTTCGCCTTATCTGCGTCGTCTTTAAGCATAGCGTACCGTTTCTTCTAAAGGAGATAAATTCTAAGACTAAAGCACTATCTTTAAATGTATGTGCCTGTGAAATATTCAACTGACTTCTTAAATTCCAAGAAATGTTTTTTATTTCTTCCAAGAAATGTTTATACCAAAACGCAAATAGCTCTTCTGGTCATCATTAAACTCATGAACAGATAGTTTATACTTCAATACAATTCTACGTATTCATATAAAAATTATTTAAAATTATTTGCACTTTATAAACAGTTTTAATGTGTTAAAGCAGAAATTTATTATCATTAAATGTCTACCATTGCCTTGAACAAAACTCTGCAAATCTTTGAGACATGTGTTACTATAATACAAAACTACACAATAGTTTGAAAAAAAATTTACCATGAATAGAATTGTGCTGTGAAAGCATAATTCAGATGCGCTTGTAGTTTCTATACCATTTTCAGTTAACATGTGCAGCTTCAGGAAAAAGTCTAACTCATTGAAAAGTTCTAAAATTGGGAGATTGTGGAAGAGTATAGTCAATTTTGATTAATATCATACTTTTTCATATATTTTTAAATTAATTTATTCTTGGGAATCCCAAGTCATACATCTGAAGTTCCCATACTAACAGATTTGCAACTAATCATGTTTGCACAGTACTTATTTCAGCATCATATTCAGTACTTAATCAGCTTTAGTGCATTCTCTAACCTGCATTCTCTCTGCAGGTCTCTGTGTTAACCTTAGTTTTCGACAGAAAAGATTTCAGTGTTTCTGACAGTGTGTCTTAAGGTATAAAATACACTTTGAGAAGGACTTTTCTTAAAATCCAAAGGTTCTGAAGGCTTTAAAACAAGTATGCCAAGAGTCATTCTCTGAGTTGAGAAGCATGACATTTAAACTCAAACAGGATGTATGGAACAATTACCAGGAAAAGAATTCACCTAGATTAAATCTCTCAAATCAAGAATTATCCTCAATAAGAGCTGCCCAGATTGTAATAATATTTGTACTATTAAAGAAATAGGTATTGCAAGACATATATTAAACATCCATGGAACTATTTCCCTTGTAAATGTAGTACACCCTAGTCTCACAAAGCAATTGTCCAAGTCACTTCAGGGATTAGCTACGATGCCATTAATTCACAAATACTTCAAAGGCAACACCTATGAAGACAAACCACTTCTTCTGCCTTTGTGGTGCTACATATTTTACTTTTCCTCCTCTAAATATCTAATCCCCAGGACCATTTAAGTAATAACTACTTGCAAACCCCTCTGGTATTTCAGCTCTGTATATTAGGCAAAAGTTGCAGGATTTACTGCGTTCACCCATCAGCACCCAATCAACTTACTTACCAGATGCACGAGCGCTGCTGGGCATAAGTTGCAGGGATTTAGTAGCTGGAGGCTGCAGCAATGCCTGTGTGGGTCGAGATCGTGAGATGTCTGGGTGACCCATACTGGGTCAGGGATACTCCTGAGGCATGGGTTTCTTTTCAGTACGTATTTGTTAAGATGAACGCAAAATTACAGGTTTTAACCTTCAATCACATGAAACCATGGTGCTGAAGTTGTGTTGAAATTTGGACCGTAAATGGTTGGACATGATGCAATTGGCTGTGCTCTCTTTAGGGATATTAGGGACTGAGGAGACTGGTAATCATGCAGGTATGACATCAGATGTGAGGAACATCGACTAAGGTAGACTTAGGTACTGCTTAGAAGACAACATAAACCTGGGCTGAATTCTGAATTTCTAAAAATTCACATTTCATTCATGAAGTATTAAATGTTCCAAAAGTGTTCCCTGACAACACCAATTTTTGTCAAAATTCAAAGTATATTGGAACTGCAGTGAACACAGAAATATAATTTTTACATGTTCTTTACTAGGAATGTATGATTGTAATGTAGTCTTTACATGTATGCTGGCATTTTTTTTTAGTATGAAGTTTGTAGATTAATAACAGTTTAAATGTAAGTCTGGTCAAAAAGAAATGAATTTTGAAGAACAAAATGGCTGATGACAAATTACGTGACATGAATATGATGGAATAAATGGGTATCCTATCTATGGTTATTTTGTCAACTTAAGCCAAATATTTTCTGCAACTTTTTGAATAAAATAAAGCAGCTAAGCATAGTAGCTAAGCAACAAGTGCACTGCTGATGAGCTGGGCAGGTGCAGTGCCATTCTGGTACATGGCTGTGTCTTCCATCTGTACTTCTACAGCACAATGAAGAACATATAGCTGCCAATAATATTGATTTCTTATACTTATTTTCTTTTAATCAATTCATACTGAAGTACGCTAAGAAGTTTTTTCTCTTGGATTATTTGCCTTTTGACCAAAACTAAAATGCCTCTTTTTCTAAAAGAAACGTGATTAATCTTTGAGTTTATAGAGCTCTTTCAATTATTACAGCGCAGAAAAGATCTATGGAGTCACACTCTCATGATCCAAAGGGTGTTTCTGGATTTTTCCTTTAATCATATTAATAACTATACACGTGTAAATTATTTTAATTAGAAAAGTAATAATTGTACATAACCTCTTCTAAATGTCCTGGTCCTATATCCTCCTGAGATTCTTCTATAAGAATTATAAAGAAAATGAGATAGAATTGGTATAAGTGTAGTATGTAGGTCAAAACTAGAAGATTTATGCCACTGAAAAAAAAAAAAATCACAGCTCCTCAGGTATCAATGCAGAGACTTCATTCTCATTTTAGAGTACATGCAGATAAACGGATCTAATTCAAAATCCATGATTCCCATTATAATTCTGATCCAAAACCAAAATATACATATAAGGTCAAAATCCCAAGAATTTGATACTTTCAAGCCCCTTTTGAACACTGACCTCAATATGAAGCTCTCAGAGGCACCAACTTTGTCCAGCTCTAACTTTCACACACGTACAGAGCACGTTTGCATCGCTTCACAGCTTGGCGTTGCTGTGAATTATCAGGCTTGGCATAGCACAGGTTGCTAATGCTGTCTACTATCAAAGCAGATATACTCAGAAAATCTGCGTTGTCAAGCTTCAGCTCTGTGAAGCTGAGATTGGGAGGATGCTAATACCACTGACAATTGAGTGCATACATTTTAAAGCGCTCTGTTTAACACGGACCACAGAGACAGGAATGACATTCGCTGAGCTTTACTTTAATCAACTTTGTGACAGTAAGACACATATCTGTTTAAGAACAAGGACCATAACCAAACACTTCAAAGCACCTCTTTTTCTTTTTTTTTTTTTTTTTCTCTCTCTCTCTGGAATCTAATCCACCCTAAAATATGGCTTACAAACACAAACCTGATTTGTAACCTATCCAGATTATAGGAGATCCTTTGTTCTTCTCTCAGAATGTCTCCTACACCTAGGTATAATTACAAGAGGTACTAACCATATAATTGTCTATACTGAAAAATACCCAACCTGTAAACTGTGATTTTGGACAACATAATCAAAACACTGACCTGGGATTTATTTCAATTGTCTTGTTGATGATAACGTAACTTTTATAACCAAAAGCATTTCTGTGTTATGATTTCCCAGTAAACAAAGCAATCTTAGAGAGACATACAGATCTTCAGAAAAACATCTCTAGATTCTCTTACAGTTTAATATACTATAATTATATGAAGCAAGTCTATATAAATTTAAAGAAGTTATGAAGTTTCTTTGAAATGTAACGAAGTAAACATTCCATTATAAAATCAGAGACTCAGAAGTCCACGACAGGTTCAGTTTTTGATCAGTATTCCAAAGAAAACAAATCCACTGAGATTACAGCTGCCCCTATTTCTGCTACCCTCATTCATATTTGTATGTTATAATGTGACTTATAGGTTGTTAATATTATCAAACAGGAGATAGCACAAAGAATATTTTTCTGCCTGTGTAAATGATGTTTATATTGCATTGTTATGTCAAATGATGTCGTGAACTGCCAGACAAACTCTACTTCTGCATATTTCTTGCTCATCACTCCAGTGGTATTTTCAGCTTTGTAAGGGAAAAGAGACTTTATTTTCTGATGTGTAACACATAATGCCTAAACCTTGCAACTGAGGTGCAAGAACATTTCTTCATCCAGAGAATTATGAAGGGCTGGCCTGAACTAGATTAATTGTACATATGTTTATTTACTTTGTTCTGGAGGCACAGCTTTTAAATAAGTCAGTAAGTACAAAAAAAAAATAACAGCTTTAAGTGTAAGAAAGTGTGCAGAAGTCTGAAACCAGAAATTACTTTCCGTGCTGCACCTGGAATGAGTGCTCCCTATGTAGAATGTTTTAGGATGTGAAAGGCATAACCCAGAAAAAGCAAGGAAGGCAGGAAGGTCTTCTGTTTGATGCTGAAGAATCTGTTTACAGTTGTAAATTTTGTATGAGAGTTTATCAAACACCATTAGCACAGAAAGGGTTAGCAAAGCTTGAGTGGTGAGCTGAAGAGGTCAGAAGAGTAAGGAACAGAGGGAAGAGAAGCAGCTGAAACAGTGCAAGAACACCCAGACATGCCCATCCTGTCATGGTTTTGGGAACACGATTGTCCTTTCTCACCCAAGGCCTAATTTATCATTCTCATACACACTTCTAAAGCTGAATGTTGAATAAAATAGAACAGGGTAAAAAGGGACCAAAACAAATAGCTTAGTGTCAGACACACCTGCAAATACAGCAACATGAGAATCACAGCTCTCTTGAAAAATCCATGGCCCTGTATCTCACTAAGGACTTGAAAAACTGAAGGGAAGCCAGCAGAAAGACATGAGAAAATTGCTATCCAGATCTGTTTTAAGTCCCTTAGAGAAACAGCTCAGTCAGGAATCTTGCCTAAAAAGCACAAACCTGTCATGCCTGCCCAAGTCAATTAGAGCTGATCAATGCCCTTTACCCTAAGCTGGCTCAACCTGTGGTTTCTTCCAAAGTACAGACTATACTTTAATCACGTCTGCCCCAGTATCACAGTCCCCAGCCTGAGTTCAGAGAGTTGTTCCATTAAATCCATATCACTACACATACACCTTCAGCTCCTTGATTATGAAGAGTTGTTAGGTGACTTAAACATTCCTGAAAGTGCATGTAGAATAAGTTGAATTAAGCTATGTGTGTTACTAATTAAAATCATTGCAACTTGAGTGGGCCTTAAGGGTAAAAATCTGTTCCTTTTAAAAGAAGCACATATAAATACTCTGGGAACACTTAAGTATAATTATTATAGCCTTCAGAATTCTGGACTAAAAGTATCACAGAGTGGCTGCACTCCTTATACCAAAGTTTATTAGAGTTGTTTATTTTTATTTTCATGCAGTTATTAAGTGAATGCCTGGAAGTGACGCTACTATTGAAGATCTTTTAATATATCCTATATAAACACTAGGATTACTTTTGTTCATCTAGTTTATTTCAAGTTAGTTTAGATAACTAGAAAAATCACAATGTTGGAAATTTTAATTCTTTGTCGACAGAGGTGGCAATGCTATGGATCGCATTTTTGTCAGCTCTTATGCAGTTAGGAACTAGCCCAAAGTGATGTGTATTATGTGTGTGCAAAGGTCTGTAGCACTTCACAACACTAAAAAACTAAACAGAAAACAACTTGTACCTCTTCTGATTTTTCCATCACGATGCTCCTGGGACTGATGTTTGCTCTTTCTTGGTAGAAGGTCGGCAGGAAACTGAACCCGAGCCTAGAATGTAAAAAGCACATGGGAAATTTCCATAACTCCTGCAATCACATCTTTGAACTAGCGAAGAATATAATCAACACACACCCCGGTACTGGATGCAGCATGCAAAAAAGACCTAACATGACAGTAATGAAGAATTACTGAGGCAGAATCTTGAACTGCTGTGTGGTCTGCTTGTAGTAGTAAACAATATTTTGTCATGCTGTTGTAAGGCAATTTTGATAACATACTGATGATACTGCTGTAACTAATAGATATTAAAAACAAGCACTTACCATGCATTTTATGGCTGTACATATAAATGTGTATTTTAATGGACTATTACTTTGTAGAGAGAACTATTCAACGACCCTAGGATAAGGATGTATGTGTGACTAGGCTGCTTTAATAAGACTTCATGTTACTGGGAAGTCAGATCTCAAAGGCTGTGGAAGCAAACCAGAAGCTGTAGCAGAGGTTTCCAGAAGGCCCAGCACAAAACGAGGAGAGCAGAGGCTTGATGTACAAACACAAATTAGTACTAGAAGCCGCAGCTGAACCTACAGAAATCACAGATGATCAATTACTGATCACTAAGGAAATGCAGCCTTGATAGCAGGGTAGGACCAGTTACAGAGCATAGGGTGGAATACGTACAGAGTTACGAAACACGTTCTGCAGCTGCTGGTGGTTTACAGCATAGACAGAACCGTCTGACTATATGCAAGACTGCAATAAAATTAACTATTGGTGTGCCTTACTTCAGGGCAGGGTATGAAGGATTGATTGATTTCATAGCCTGTAATGCTACAAATTAAGTATTTACTATCATGAAAAGGAAATGTAACTCTTTGTGTTAGCATGATACTCCAACTCTTAAAGCTGGGAATTTACACGCAAGAATATCTCTAATTTTTTGTCATGTTCCAAAAATACATTACAAAAGTGTTAAACCATTAGGGGAAAGGAATCATTTTTCTGCCGACCTTTTGAAAGTGGCTTAGAGAATAGTGATCAAATCTTACTAGAACTACATGTCATATTATTGCCTCACACACTATGCTATTTCAGGGAAGACACTTCTCTATAAGAATCTTATCCAACTCACACCAAAACCAGTCTGGGTCTCTGCATTCACTTCAGTGAGAATCTGTAGAAATGCTAAGAACAGGAATTTCTGAAATGCTTTACCTTGATATTATTTTCATGTATTTTTGATGCAATGACTTTCTTTTAAAGCGTGCTATCCTTACCTTGTTCATTCCCAGGTAATAACACCACACTGAGATGTCGTACTTTCAACCTTATCTTGGGAGACAGGGAATGCCACTTTCAAGGAGACAGGAGGGAGTGGAAGTCAAACTCTCTTCCAGTAAAATGCAGTAATATACGAAGAGGCCCAACTCAGCAGAGGCTGCCAGAAACAGACTTCTGCCTCCAAGCAGTTTGACAACCACAGAAGTTAACTTTTTCATCTGTTCTCTGCCATTAACTTTCATCTCCTGTTTTAGTGAACACAAGGAGATTGACGAAGCACTATGAATGGTGGAATCTGACCCCTGAAAATTTTCAGTGTTAGGCTCATCCAGACCTGATCCTTCTTCAGGCAGGAGGCTGGATCAGACAAACCTCAGCAGTTCCCTAATGATGGGGCAGACAAGGAGAATGTGGACAAAGACTCTACAGTTATCATTCCTGTGCATTCATACAAGGAGGAATTGATTTGTGGTAAAAGATATTGTGTGAAAAATGTAAGTATACTAAATCCAAGTATTAATTATCTAGAAAACCTGAAGAGGCCTCAGTGTGCCTTGTGGTACTGCCACACAATCACTCTACTGCTACATCCAGACATCAGTGATTTTACATCAAATTTGGACTTTTTTCTCCCAAAATGGAGACAAAATCTGTGCCTTTGTTTAGTTTTATTAAAATATAGTAAGTATTTGTTGTCTTGATTTCCTTGACCAGCTGCAATTAAGGACAGACACGTACACTGACCTTTATTTGAAGTTTTAAGCTGGTTGAAAAATCCTAAATTTTTGAATACACATTTTAAAAAAAAAGAGTTTAAATTGATGATTTTATCTCAAATTAGATCCTCCTAGGCGATCACAGATGATCTCCTCTGTTCTTTCAATGATTTCTACAGTAAGTTCAAAAATAATTTAAACTTTTCTATGTATTTTCGTTCTTCCTTCATTTTTATATCTTGTCTATTTAACTAGCTTCAGGGTAACCATCTACAGAAAAAGCTACAAAAAAGTCCCATTCTGAAATGATCTTTTAAGTTCCGTTCTAAATTAATGAAATAATTAAAAAGCAGTAATAAAGCAGTTGATAATCAGACAAGAGCTGGTTGTATAGTGGACTGGGGTCTGTACAGACACCCCATGAGAGTGGAGAACCTTAATGGCACCAGGCAGTGTTATTTGGGACACTAATGACTTCAGATACTGCTACCGATTTGAGCCGAGCTTCACACACTTGTACGTTCTGCAAAAAGGATTAAAGTGGCCTCTGTTTGGACCAGGAAAGCAAAGGTATGTGTGTTAAATACCTACATGCATAAGACAGAAGTCACATTTCCATCTTGTCCTTCTTCCTTTGCAGGTATGTGCATGTAGTCCCCAGTTTCTTCTGGTGGAATGAGGGCATTCTCCTGCATCACAAGGCTCTGTCTCCACCTCACCTTAACACCAGACGGGAACTGGCCCGCTGAATGTCGATGTCCCATGCCTGCTGTATTTTGTTCTTACAGATCTTCAGGATGGAATCTGCCACCTTTCTGCTGATCTTTGCTAACAGTTTCTGTTTTCCCTACAAACCTCTAAAAATACTCTTTATTTTACTTTAGTGGTATAAAATAGATGCCTGATGTGAAATTTTCTGTAATGAACATTTGCTCGCTTTGGACATCTGCCTGTTTACATAGAATCTTTAAATCCACAGCGTATCATTACTGCAGGCTCCCTTGTATTACAGGCGTCTCATATTTAATCTGTATGTTCTTTAAATGCAAAGCATGTTATATTTAGTGTTCAAACTGCAGCATTAGTAAACTGAGCCCTCATTTATGTGTGCATGTGGGTGAACTGGGTGTCTCACAAAGGAGTCAAACAGATGCTTTAGCTTTAATGATATTTCTAATCATCTCACTTATGCCCCAAGGATATTTTCTCATGCTTTATTCTCCTGTCATGATTTCTACTCATTACAGCAAAGTGTTATTTTACATCTACTTTTTATATTTGAACTTACTTCAGCATCAGCTCTTAAACAACCTAATTTTTTTAAAAAACATGCACTTTCCTTACACTGCTTAATTATAGATACCATCTTCAAAGGCATAGGTAGTGTATACAAAAACAATCACACAATTCAGTGGTGACTTGTGAACTATAGTGGTGATCATTATATGCTTTTCTAACACTTGAAGTCAGAAATTTCTTAACTCCAAACTTCCTTTCTACTGCCATTTTTTTTTCCCTTGGAACCTGAAGTATTGTAGTCCTGCCTATTAAACTGGTACTTGCTTAAAAATCAGATTTAACTTCAGATTTCATAAAACATTAATAAAAATATCGGTATCTTTGCAGCAAGTAAGTATGGTTTCAATTGTCTGGCCTTTTATTTCATACAAGTAAGATTCCAGAAAAATCACTTGCTCTCTTATGTGTATATGCAACTCCTTGCTGCCAAGGAAACCCTTCTTGGTTTCTTTTGTTAGAAGGAAAATAAAAAGATGAAAATGCTTAAATTCATGGTGGAAGGTTTGATCCCAGAAAAGCACTGGGGAATGTCAGAATTCCTTCGCTGTGAAAGCTTATCTTAAATTCATGAAAGTACTGATTTATGGACTATTTAGAGGAAAGAAGATGAGAGGAAAACAATAGAGGAGGGAGAAATCTGTAACTGGGAGAAGGAACCATACGCAAAGTAAGTAATTTGCCTTGGTTTGCATATTAATTTCCAGAACAGCCAGACAGCTATTTGTTAGAAAAAAGGAAACATGAAGCCACAGCAGAATTTAGTTTCTTTCACAGGAACATAAACAGAAAAAGACTAGACAGATTTTTCAGAATACTGAGAGTTGCAAGGGTAAATATCACAGCAATATCTGCTTCAGCAATTTCACTTCTAAAATCTGTTCAAAATTGCACAGCCAATTATGAGCCTAATCATTGGTCAAATTCACACAGAAGTCAAATTGTAATGAAAATCAGTGAGAGTTTTTATTAAGTAAACACTTTTTTTTCTATTATTTTGTATGGACACTACCTCACAATAAGCAAAAATCCAAGATTTCTGATTAAAAACTTTGTCTAAATTTTAGTTAAAAAAAACGAAACAAAACTCTGGCAGAAATACACCACAAATGACTGCCAAAAGAAATTAGGGAAACATAAATTGACTATTTCTTTATCTAAAATAATTACCAGTCGGTATTTATTATCCAGAACCAATCACAAAAAAAGCTAAAAAAATATTCCTACTAATTTGCAACCTGAAATTAATAATCCTTAGCCATACATATTTGCTTTCTATGAACATCTGACAGATTAAGTTTTTTAAAATTAATTAATAGAAAACATGCTTTCTAAATCATATTTTCAGTCATTGTGTTTGAAACTCAAGTGTTCGTATGCCTTCAATAAACACAGAAATGACATGGAACAAAATTAAAACTGGTTAATTAATCTGAAATCGAAAAATATTAGGAGTCTATTCTCAGTAGATACACGGACACTATAAAAATAGTCTTATGACCAAACCAAAATTTGCTTGTTAATATATTGTCAAAATAAATGCAGATTCCTTTAAAAATAGTTATATAGTCAATGGTTTTCCATTCACAGAGTAGTCTAAGCAGCTGTAAAATTTTCATCTGGCAACTGGTGTTCCTGTCCACACAGATGGCTTTCACATTGCATTTTCAGATTTTGTTGGAAGCTGATTAAAAAAATGTATTGGAATTAAAAAGGGAAAATTTCTTTTTCTTCTGTTTTCTTGAAACCTTTTCAATTCTTTACTTTTACAATGGTTTTGGCTGTTACTATCAAGAATAATTCTCATTTATCTCACATCTTTTCTGAAGTCTTAATAATAACCCACTTGTATAAGGGAGATTTGTTGTGTGGCTTAAAAGCCAGTATTTACCACCTCCATATTCCCTATTTTCACAGTCATAGTTTGCCAAGAGGAAGACTACGCACATGCAAATTCACGTTAAATGAAACCAAACATTTTAGTTGGCAACAAACTATGTTCCAACCAAATACACTTAATTTGCATCTACAGAGAATTTAAATTTATTTAATAAAGATTAGACTGCAATCTGTCTAAATCTCGATCTTGGATCGAACACAAACGCTTTACCTCAGAAATCTGACAAACCTAGCATACTGCTTCTCCTTTTTTTGGGACAGGGAAGAACGGAATAGTCTGCTAGCCACATTTGCCTTTGGAAGAGGCCTTCGAAAAGAGTCACATTATGAAATTTGTCTACTTAGTACAGAAAAACACATGCTCACACATCCACATGTGCACATGCACACACAGCATCATAGAATCATTAAGGCTGGAAAAGACCCCTAAGATCATCAAGTCCAACCTTCAACGCAACACCACCATGCGTGATAAACCATGTCCCAAAGTGCCACATCTACATGTTTTTTGAACACCTCCAGGGATGGGGACTCCACCACTGCCCTGGGCAGCCTGTTCCAATGCCTGACCACTCTTTCAGTGAAGAAATGTTTCCTGATATCCAATCTAAACCTCCCCTGATGCAATTTGAGGCCATTGCCTCTCATACTATCGCTAGTTACCTGGGAGAAGAGACTGACACCCACCTCACTGTTTCCTATACACTCTGATCCTTTAAAAGCCTCTTGCAGATAGTTTATAAATTTCCAGTTGCATAATGGCCATAAAAATCTTCATTTATGAAGCTGATGTATTTTAATTAAGAATACAATGAATCCTGTGTCTCTGGAGTGTTTGCTGGAATGACAACCTTTGCTTCAGCCTTTTGTTTAAAATGGTCAATTTTCCTGAAGTTTTTTCAGAGCAGCTTTGAAAGGCTAGACTCAGACCTCTGGCCGGGAGAAGTCAGCACATTGGCAACTCACAGCACGGTTCTTGCTTTGAGTATTTGTCTCTGCGAGGAAGAACGCTGTGATCCCCTACCCAAGAGCAATTTTTCTTCAGTGCACAGAAAGCAAAGGTCAGCATCCAGCAGGTGGAGAAAGCGTTGCAGAAGTCTGCAAGGCAGAGTTGAGATCAACTTGCAGAAAACGTGGCTCTAATGAAGCTGTGCAAATTATCCTGCTCTTCCTACACAGTCACAGCTTTGATGTTGCCAGCTATCATTTTCTCAGTGAGATGCCTCTGGAATCTGATCTTTGTTTTCAAAAAGAACCAGACAATAAAGACAAATGAATATGTCTCACACGTTTCTGCAGTAAGATAAATGTAATTTTCATTTTCACTAGTAGCAACATCTTATTTTACTATTTTGCCTCTTACTTAAGTGAAAGACTAGTGCACTCCTTTTTCCTACTACTCGGGGATTTAATATCGTATTAAGTCAAATATTTTTCTCATATTGAGGATTTCTGCATCAGAAATGCCGCTGATTTAATATAAAACTTAAAGAAAGGCTAACCCTGCATTTTCTATTTTAACCACCTAGGAAGACTTGCAGAAGGTGTTCACATTCACTGAGTATTTTATTATTTATACGGATATATATTTTTCCCCCCACAGTTGAATGCAATGAACAGGTGAACATCTTGATTTCAGATTTTATTTGAAGATAACTGCAAGTATCTTAAAGCTTATTCAGTTAAATTAGTCTTTCCATATAATGAATAATTTTTCATTATTCATGAAAAAACCCGAAGAGCAATATTCTATAATTCTTACAGTAGAACTCTCTGGTCTTCTTAAATTAGAGGCAACTGTACTCAGCAAGAGAGTGCTTTCCAACACACACAACATACTAAATATTTTAGTGTTCTTTAGGTGTTACCCTAAATTGCACTTAAATTTCAGGGTAGTTGGCCTACCACTTGCAAGGACAAGCCACGACATTATAAACACACTGTGCAAAAAACTTGCTGCTCCAAAAGATTTTATGATTGAGGCTCTATGCTTCTAATATATCAAAATTCTAATTAGCTACTTAGATAATTGAATTCTAAAGAATAACATTTGCCATCTGCTAGAAATGGAAGCCAAATTAGAAAAGCTAAAAAAATGTGCATTCTCTAATAATTCTGTGTCATGAAAATTCTACCAGGATATCCTTTTTCTTCCTTTATACTCATTTTTCCCAGTGTGGTAGCCCATTATGTACATAAGTAAGCTTCACAGCATTTGTTAAAATATCATTAAAATTTATATTATTTATTCCCTTCTGAAGGGGAAACAGTATCCCCGCGGAGTACTATGAGTTGTTTATTACGATAAAGCCATGTATTTCCAGATATGCAACAAGGAAAACTGTTAAAAGGAGAAGGATTAAAGAAGTAATTATCAAAACATTTTAGAGGTTACTCTTAAAGCTATAGTTCTTCTGTGACCATGACTCCACATTGTGCTTAAATTCCTCTGAACTGGGGACATCTTCTACAGCTAATGGTCTACTTTGGAAAATAAAAGAAAGGTGTGTCTTTCAGAAAAACACGCCCAAACACAGCCCCCCATCCCCCATCAAACAAACCCTATGGGCAAGAATGGACAATAACCTCTCAGAAAATTCTACATAAAGGGTTCAGGTTTTTTTGTATTAAGAAACATCAGTCTATTTTGACTTAACTTGGAATAAGCTTGAGCTTTTATCATAAGACATTTTAGCTATTGTCCTGCTAATTACAAATCTAATAAGCTACCTTGTATAACAAGTAGACTGGAAGAGTACTGTTCTACTATCCAGAATTATGATGACCTTTTTTTTGTCTTTTATGCAGGTACATAATGCTAAAATTAAACATGTTGCATAATCCCAGATAACTGGACCGTAATCTCATTTTAGTTCTTACTTCTAGACAGAGATGTAAAAGGATATTAGTTATGGTGCTTAGTCTATCCTTGTTGCGACCAAAATGCCGAGTACGCACAAAGTGCAAATCGGCTGTCCCCATACTTTTTATCTCATTAACATATGAAATACTGTATGTATAAACCATATCAGTCATGGTAAGAAACAAGAACAATTCTTAAACCAGAAATGATGCTATTCTAAACTAGCATTCTTCAAAGTGATCAGCTGATTTTTTGACAGTCAATTTAAAGCTGGTCCATTAGAAAATTCTCATAATCTATGTGTTCCGAACAATACTAACAGCTAAGATTATTGCTATGAGACCTTTTTATAACTTAATACTCACCCAGTAAGCCTTCACACTAATTAGTAGATGTTTTTAGATTCTCGTTTCTTGAAAAATGAGTTGAAAATCCCACCCTTTTTCATATCATTTAGATAATGTACATTCACAGCAAGACTGTTAAATTAATGATCTTTGTGATCTCAGGCAAAACACAAAAGGAGAAAAGTGATTAAAAGGTGTATAAGCAAAATATTCTTAAGTTTTGCAACAATGTGGAAGAGAAAAATAATGATTAGGGAAGCTTATTTCTACCATACAGAGAGGAAAGAAGTGCAAAAGAAAACATATTCCAGATGCTATTGAGTTATGTGGTGTTAGGCACTAAAAGCAGAGAACAAAACCAGAAATACTGAGGCCTGAGAGATTACACTGCATCCATTTTCCTTTTAAGGAATGAATAGTAAAGAATTCACAAAAAAACCCCACAAACCTTTATTAACTGTAATTTTACACAAAAAAAGAAAGTCTTTAAAGACATAATCTGTTTCTGTTAACTAACATCTTACAATAGTCAGTTACAGATTATATTTTGCATGCATTGTTGGGACTATTCTGCCACGTACAGCATACTCACATTTTTGGAACCCAAACCGAACAGTTACTATGAGGAATTATCAACTACCATAAAGCAATGTTCGCACGTATGAGAACAGGAATATTGGTAACTTCTATCTGAAAAACAGAGGAGTTTCTTATATTGCTTTACACATATTGTTTCAAAAAAAATTACTCCTTAAATTTTGGTGATATTTACATTCAGAATTTCTGAAAAAAGGCAATGCCAAAATTTTAGAATATATTTTATTTTTATTGTGAATCAGGGTATTGAAACAGCACTCTTAGAAACTATGCTTTACTATACAGTAAAAATTCATATTAAGTGTATATTGCTGATTTGTACACAAAGAGGAATTTGCTAGTCCATCTGATTTTTGTAGTTAGTAAAGTCTGAGGTTGATGATTGTGCCTTTATGTATGGTATTAATTTTTTTTTTTAATTTTGTGATCTCCATTCACACTTTATATGAGATTGGAAACAAAAATATTACAGTGGCAGTTGGATCCAGAACGTAGAGGTTAAGAATCAGAGATCAGACAAATAGGTTTATTTCATCACAAACCAAGTCATGATCTGAACCATGATACAAAGTTCAATAGTTTTTTTTTTTTTTAACTTTGTTTCTAACTGTACTGAAGGGAAAAGACTTTTCAAGTTACTTAAAAAAGTTATGACACAGTGTGTCAAGCTTTAAATAATTGATATAAAATCACAGAATATTCTCACTGTAAAGTGACAAGAGCCCTACAATATATTTTAGGCTAGGGAAAGGAATCTGGACCATCTGCAGTCTCTTGTATTATAACTATTGTTACAAACTATGTCTGCTGTCTGCAGAAGATAAATAGGATGTCTTAAGTAAGCATTTATCCACCCAACTAATCTAATTGTTAGATAATGAAGATCAAATTATTAACAACAATTCTCCTCTTATATTTTAATAAGGCAAAAAGCAAAACCTAACAATTATGTTTCTACTAAAGGAATTCTACGGCATTTTCCAAAGCAAAAATATTGTAGAAAAGTTTTGGCGTTTTTTTAATATAAAGTAACATTTCTTCCTTCCCTTACTTGGCAACAAAGTTTTGAATATCAGTGCGTTCTCCCAAGTTTATACTAATCTCTCAAAAACAAGCAACTGGTTTCTTTTATGCTTCTATTAAACTTGTACAAGAACAAAGTCTAGAGGAAAATATTTGAAATGTTAAAAATAAACATAAGGTCCTCTCATGGCTCTGTGTATTTCTATGTTTACATTCACTACCAACTTCCCAGTGATTACACATGACCAAAAAGTTTCTTCTTTTCAGTTAAACCTAAAAGTAATATCTTCTAATCTACCACAAAGCACCATTCCTATCCTCTCAGGAAAAAACACAGTTCAAAGTCTAAGTCCAAGTCAAAGTATTTCCATAACATCTTTATCACTAGCAGAGTCATTGTAAAAACAGGAAGTTGGGGACTCCTGTCAGCCCCCCACTAGTGTTTTGCAGTGTACAGCATGAACTACAGGTGAATCAAAACGCACTCGAGATGCTCTGCTCCTTCACACTGACCTACCCTTAGCCATCTCCAATTTGCAGGATGACACAGCATACTCCTATCAACACTTCAGAACAACATAACCGAAAACTTTTCACAAGTTGCTTATATTGCTTATTTTTCTGGTCTCCAGTGTCTAAGCAGACTTGAGCCACACCATGAAGTTCTTGCATTTGCTTTCTGACCTGCTTAAGCTTACAACCTGCATGCTTACCTGAAGATTGTCCTGAAATAACTCTGTCCTTTGAAAGGCCGGTGGGATGAAGAGATGGCTACGGAGAAAAAATTTCCAGAAGTTGCAGGAGTGAAGATGTGAAAACAAAGGGAGCTGTCAGATGTTTGGGATTCTTAATCGCAGAGGCAGACTTGTAGCCTGGCAGAGTGGGCCTAACACAAGGGTCGTTCCTGAAACACAGAAGGTGACATGAGGATTTTGACAGAAAGCTGTGCTAACACACGAATATTTGTGAGGTGGGTAGAGCTGAAATGGGTAGAGACGAAGTGCTGTTATAGTCCCAAAGAAATTGCAGTGGTAATAATTCTACTAAGAGATATTGGAGTAAGAATTGCCGAGTTACTGACAAGGATGACAACTGTAATAAACAAATGTATTTTTCATTTTAGCATATTGTTTGATGCTACTATCTTTGTTATATAATAAATACAGATAAATCTGTTTAGAATTTGATGAAGAGATCTCTAGAAGTGAACATCTGCCTATTAAATGACAGAAGAGAAACTCCTAAGCTCTGATTTTCAGAATGTAGAGCTTGAAGAAGCTTTTGTATGTCAGCGAGGAGAGTCTTGAATCCATGAAAACACTTTCAAAATCTTACTGTAGCCTTTCTTTTTGCCAGTTCAGTTTTCTGCCCCCTGCCATGACCATTAGAAAGGAATTAATTTGATAACGTTTTTATTCAATTTTTAGTCTGAAAACTGATAAAATCACACGTAGAGGGAAGTGCAATTATCACAAGTGGCTTCCAAACACACTGCAGGTCTTGTAAGCTAAGGCAAAGGAAAAGTGATTTCAGGAGTCAAATGAGTCAACATAGACTGAAAGCAGAATGACAAAGAGCATGCACAAACATGTAAGAGTACAATAAATAAGAAGACTAACATGCAGAAAATTTCCTAACAGCAGTGTGTCGATGCAAGTAAAGAGATCTTAAAGGGCAGACATTTTTTTCCACAACTTTAGAAATTTTACTGAAAGTGTAAATGTAATATCTGCCACCATGTATTAAAGGTGTAGACCTCTGAGTCTGTTTAGAAACCAAATGTATATTAGAATAGCTAATGTAGGTACAGTGGATCAGAAAGGGCGGGACCTGAAAGCCTAACTGACACTTAAGCACTGAGAAACATATTCTATACAGACTACATAATGTATAGCGCAGCGTACCACAGCTAGTCCTTTTTCTTTTCAGCACGACTTTCAAAGACATTATATATGAAAAAAAAAGGCAAATATTTGTTACACAGAAAGTAAAAACAAAGGTTTGGATACAGAAACACTCAACATCTTTAATCACTCATTTTTATTTTGCAAGACAAACCAGACACAATTTGAAATGACTCAGTGAGCTGTAAAAAATTGACAGTAGATATATGCGAGAAGACTGAAAAAGCAATTATCTGAAACTAATTTGGGAGTTTATCAGGCAGAAATTAGACTTCTATGGGTAAAGTTAGAGTTTTGTATTAAAAGCAATACATTAAAATATATAAAACTTCAAGGGTGATATAGTTAAAACTTCCTTGGCAAATAATTCATTTTGTATCTCTACGGCTTCTGCATTCTGAATAACATTTATTCATGTAGGAAACATTCTAAAATAACAAATAATAAAAAACATCATAATACATAAAAAAGGGGAAAAAAAAGCTCTCTGGCTTTCAAGAGATTTTGTATCTGACTTCCCCAACGTTATGGATGCCAAAATACTATTATCTGTCTCGGAAAAGGCCGGACAGAGTCCACATGAAATATGAAGTTCTTCTGAGATGGTGCTTTTGGAAAATGAACACAAGACCAAATTCAGTATGTCTTTTGTTGACCCCAGAGAAGATTTTTCTAAGTAGTTGGAGTGTTTTGTGCATTTTAAAAAGTGAATAGGTCAAAATCTAATTACACTATGCAATTATATCAAAGTTTATATTCTCACATATTAAAAGCAGTAAGAAAGTTGTATTTTATAGCTCAGGTTTCCAAGAGTTGTCTTGTGGATCTGAAAGGTACCAACCCTACAATATCCCATGCAAAATTAGTATTTAGTAGTCAAACCCCTGTTTATGTAATTAATGTTTTCCAATAAAACAAGTGACTGTTTAGAGTACATTCACATCTAACATTAAGGAATATCCTTTCAAGTTGCAAAATAAAGGTCTTTAAAGGTATGAAACAATAGAATTCAGGTAAAACCTTTGGCCTATGAATAAAGGAGTTAAACTATTGGATAACTGCTTTATTGATCACTATTTACAGCATTAAATGCCCTGTGTATAGTATAATCTCTTCAAATATACACCAGACTGAATTTATTTGTACAGGTAACCTTAATTCTAGCATTTCCCCTCTTTTCAGTCATCAGCCTTGCAGTCTTTTTAAACATAACTGACATGAGCTATATGCATATATACTTCTATAATTATAATATTTTTCCTAAAATAATTTTGAATGCTTCAGAAAGATAGTTTATTTCAGGAGGTAGGGATAAGAATATTTCTGTAGGATCATTATGAAATTTTCTTGTCTTGAAAAACTGTGTTCATTACACTATTTAGTTCAGTTGATTAGATGCAAAAGACTGTTTTAAAAGGAAACAAGAAATCAAAGAGAATTAGTCTTTCACTAAATAAGGCAAAATTTAGATTCCTGGCAGGAATTCTTTTATTTTGAAGATTCATATCTTAAAGAATATTGGAGCAGTCATTATGGTCTCTCTAGTGAAGAATCGTGGTTCTCTAGCTCTTAATTGCTGATTTGGTAGATAACTGAATCTATTCTCTTCCCAGAATCCAAAGAGCTCATACTGTCAGTGAAAAATGTTGGTACAATGTGCATTAAGAGCACACTTTACAGAGCATGGGCAAAATTCTTGGCTCTAAAACCAATAACAAGTTGTCATGACTGAAACAACCAGAAAGAAGCAAAATTAATTCCTTGTATTTCAGTATGAAGTTAACATATTCTAGGAAAAATCTGCAAAGAATTACTGCATTCAATGCTTCAGTTCAATTAGATTTTTCCACTGGGTTTGTATCTACTGAACATTTACAATACCCTAAAAGGTTTGTGAAGGTGTTTTACAAGCCAAATATGTTGTCAAAGAAATACTATTCTACTACATCTGTCCTGTGCAACTTCCAGATTTTCCTCTAGTTAGATGTTCTAAATTCTTTGTCAGGTCTATTTCTTAAAAACTCTGGCGATAATATTCCATTACCACAGTATAGTACAGGTTATATTTGGGAAATCTGTGGAAAACACAAGCTCTTAAATAGACATTTTATAACAAGTAGGCATTCCTTGAACTTGTTCCAATATTACCATTTAGTAGTAGTACTCTAACACTGGAAGAACTGCCATATCTTGGCTTTTATTTAATGATGAGTCCAATCCTCCAAACACAAAACAGTGAGTTTAATACTGCACAAAATATTCTGTGCCCTTCCAGAAGCATAGCTCACACCACTGAAAAGCAGAAAACATAGGTTTAACTGTGACAGTAGCCAAAGGGATTTATCTGCAAGAATATTCTGGCTGCAGTCAACGTGACACACCCTTTGGCAGTGTAAAGGACTAAATAAGTCAAAGCTCCTTTTACGGCTCACTATGTTAAGCATGGATGTCCTGAACGTTGAAAGTACCAGAGCGCAACCATGACAGACCAGTGATTTTAACATAAAGTGATCTGAGTTAGCGAGAGCTTTGGGAGCTGGGATAGGACTGCTGTGTGGGTATTGGAAAGAGAGACTGCAAACTTGGAAAACAGCATCCACTTTACTTCAGCACTAGATCATATAGGCACATACATCTTACAGGTGTATTAGCTGCAAAGCACTGATACCTACTTTTTGTGAGTACATTCTGTGGGTCAAGTGATGAACAGGTGAGTATAGTACATTATGTAACTATGAAAGTGAAGAGGCTGTAAATAGGTAACATTTGTTATTCTTTCTATGGATCAGTGTTTGAAATGACAGCATATGTATTATAATGATATTTCTTAACTCATTTCCACTGTTATATGGCCTGGAGGGAAGAAGAAAAAGGCAATGGAAGAGAGATTCTTCTAAAAATTAACGTCTGTGCATGAAAATGATTTAAATGCTCCAGCTGTTTTGATATACTGTCCTAAATAAGTTATGTCAAGTGATTCTTAGGGTTTTTTTCCCCCCTATCCAGGACATTATTTTAAATAAGAATGTAGGTTATCGTCATTGATTGAAATTCTGAGTACATTGCTGCAAACAAGCTAAAGGAGGGACTCTTTCTATAGCCTCTCCTTGATCATTTCCAGATTTGTCCCTAAAGGGCAGTTTCCATTTTTTTCTAGCCAAGGCGATTTCTTTTTTTTCTTTTTCTTTTTTTAATTAAAATGATAATATTGCATCCATATTTCTTTGAGAAGAGCTTGGCCTTTACATTGCCATTATGTGATATTTTACATGGCATTACGTGATAGTGATATTACTATTACTCAAGAGGTATGTAAGCAAGAGGTAAGAATATCTCCTTCCCAACACTTCCTTCCATACTATTCCACCCTTTAACATATAACCTTCCTTCTTCCTTTACATAAACATCATTACCAGATGTTTCCCACTATTACAGCCTTCCTTCATCCATTAGTCTTAATAAAAGTTATGCTGTTCCTTGTAAACTGTGAGTCTACACAACAGCAACATAACCAGGAGTTTACTGGCAAATTATTACGTTCCTACATTAGCTGCAGTTTACATCGAGCAGTGCAAAATCCACACTTGGCTATGCCTTAGCAATGACTTTTACAGCTCATAAATTATTTCATTAAGTGAATAAATAAAAAAATATATCATTCAGCATCTGACCTAGTGAGGAAGTTATGGGCATTTCATATACAATAACCACAAAGAACTTCTTTAGTTCACATCCTTATTACTGAATTTCTGTATGATAGAAAAGTTATTGCCTTATTTTGAATTGAAGTTTTGTACTAAGTTTAATGAGGCTTGCTAAATCAGACACATGGTATCTAGATACTACAGTGATAGATACATTAGAAATACCAAAATAGATATATTAGACAGATAGAATTAGCACTGTATGTGCTAAGGTTGATTGATTACTTGACGAGTATTGTATTCCCTTTACTGTTCTCTAAACCCCAGCTTTATTAACTTCAACCAATTTTCTCCAACTCTTCAATTTGTTGAACTAATTGTGCCTCATTTCAGCTTCCTCCATTTAGCTGATGAAGACTTAAGAGACAGAAAACTTCTACAGATACATAGAATTCAACTATACAGACAAAAAGCAGATTTTTTTATAAACGGAGACTTGTTTAAACATACACATTGAAATGTTTATTTACAGGCAAATCCCTGTATATAAATATTTAACACATTTAAATCTATATTTTGTTTTTCATTGCAGATTAATCTGAATCTTGAATGAGTTAAAGTACAAGCTGTTATATAAATCCTTTACACTTTTTCTTTATTAACTAAAGAAAAGACAGGGTTGTTTGTTTTGTTTTCATTGTTTCTGCATTAAATTTATAACACTAAAGTCTATACCTGTGATTGATAGAGGAGAGTGTTTATTCTCCTACTCAGAGCATCGATTTTCTATACCAATTTAAAGGAGACAGTGCATCTATAGAACAGGTAATGAACAACATCTTCATAGTCTGAGAGGCACTCTAAATAAACATTTGCAAGAACTGATCTCGTCTTGGTTTTACTTTCTGTCTTGGGAAAAGTTTTGTGTAGATTGTTATTAATATTAACCTAATTTTCATAGCAATATCTTTGTTCTCTATCTGGATAAAGATCCAAAAATAGATACTAAAATTAATTTGGTAATAGCCACACATTTAGAACTGCATAAATTCATAATTTATACTACTACTTACAACTTAACACTTCAATATAAAGTTCTGTTTGGGAACATCAGATGCATTAAATAGTTTAGAGCAGGAACTACACCTTTAGAAACCAATCATATAATTATTTTAGGTGCATAAAATTGACTGTTAGGAGTTACAGTAGCATTGTATGAATAAAAACAGCTTTTACAATTAAAAAATTACTGCAGGAATTTAAAGACAATGTTATTTCTTTGTGTATTCTAGTTACAGGAAGCCAGAGTTAAGTCAGGTTGACTGTAAATTCAGAATTTACTATGTATTTATGGTTTAATCTGACATGATAATTGATTTCGCTTTATTTGTTTCCCTTCTATTTTTTTTAGCAGAAAATACACTGCCGTAATCTTGTTTTGTTTTGTCATTTTAAGTGAGCTTCCACAGAAAGTGCTGTACTGTTAAACAATTCTCTGAAGCAGCAATAGCAATATAATTAGGTCTCTGTAGACTTATTCTGAAACCATTTAGTGCAAAGGCATAATCTCCTATCATGACATAATAATGTGGTCTCCATGGACTAGCTTAGAGATTGCTTTGACACTGTAATGGCAATGTAATAACTTCATATGAGACTCCACATACATTTCTACTAAAGCAACTTCTGCCCTGTAATAGCTGCACTGTAATGCCCACTTAATGCAATATTCTGACTTGCTCTATCCTCATTACAAGACTTATAAGTACTATTGTATGAAAACAGAGTACCTCAAACCTGGAATCTGGTCTCTGACAAGAACCAGTAAAGGAGCCTTGCAGAAATAAGAGGAAACCAGACATGTCTAGTAGTCTCAGCATATTCCCACAACTAAAAAGGACTAAAACAGTAAATAAAGACTTCATGTAATTCATTTTACTTAAAAATAGTCAGAAGGTATGGATAATACTGCTGCTAGCATGATAAATACTCCTATGACTTCACAACTCCAATTACTTACAGCTGTGAACACCCACATTCCTGCATGCAGAAACCTCTCTTCTCTCTCCTTTCACTTTCCTTCTGCCTCAGTGATAATTTAAATTAAGTCTGGAGAAGTTTCTTGGTAGCCTTTCGTTCATGTTAGGAATTTAACTTCTATCTCTGTGGCATGGATATGTTTTAATGGGAATAAGTTCGGGATTCTTAGAGAACTTGTGAGAATCATCTGGAAAGCTAATCTCTGGTCCCACCGGACTCAGATCTCCATGACTGGCAAACTCCTTGATCTGATCCCAGTTCATCCAAAAATGCCTGCACACAAAATTCACCAGAATAACAATTTTGATCTATCGTTCTTACATGAAAAAAAAAAAAAATTACAATACTAAAAAGAAAGTAACTGTGATAGGAAAGACAAAAGAATTGAATGTGACTAAGTTTTCTCATTCTACTCTCAGGAACTCAAAGGGAGCCTGGCAAAAATTAATCTGGAGATCATACAGATAATAGATACATGTGAATCACCTAGTCTGGGAGCTATGAGACTTTAGTGGCAACACCAAGAACATTATACACACAAGTTGTAGATTTTTTTTCCCCATGCTGTAGAGCATGTATAAGGAAAATAAAGAAATTAAAGAGGAACATGCCTTCCGTAACCCTGTGAGGAGGTACCTTGAGTATACAAAAAGGAACAGTCAAAATGAAAGTTTCCAAATACCGATGGCTATATCCTGTAAGACTTAAATGAAGTTAAATAACTATTTTGTGGATGAAAATACAGCTCCTCAGTAGCAGCATCCCACATGAAATATATAGATGTGGATTTGGGAAAACCTTGAGTGCTTAAACTTTCATACAGATTAATAAGAGTTCTAAGTTCTCCCTGAATTCAAGATGTGCAGCAGAGTAACTCTGGCAAAACATGCTTCTTGTTGACCTCCATGTACCCAAAAGTCACTGTTACATATATAATTCACAGTCAGCTCATGGAAGTAAAAAGAAAATCCTCTGGTATTATGATTAAAGTCAAAGGGCTTAGAGGGACAAGATGCATTTTAGCATAGCAGTAACTAAAGCAGAAAAAGCATCTAGTTCAAAGGGTGATACTTTTATATGATACAAAGTAATTACCCTTTCCTGTTTAGCCAGTTCCGGAAGAAGCTGGGTTTATGCATAGCCATTTGCCTATGTTAAGTCAAAGCTGAATTTCGTGGGGCACAGGTTCTAACCTAGAAAAATCCCTCAGTTTTAAACTGTAATAGTGCTGCTACATTTTTTGAAACAATCTCAGTAACACGCTATTAAAATTCTAGAATACTTTTCATCTTTGGCATGTTGCAGAAATATTAACCTCAAGTATATCCCACAAATCACAAAGAATATTTAACACGTCGATCATCAAGATTTTTTTTTAAAGCATTTTTTGCCTACTGATGTAACTTCTACTTTTTTCTTTTTTTGGTGGGGGGGTATTAGAAAACCCAGTATAGTATACTATAAATCAAAAAATAAATGATGCCTGCAAGGTTTTATGTTGTGTGCGTGCATGTACACAAGCATTCTGCTTCACCTATATGTTTCTCAATGTGTAGGTCAGATCCAACAAAGATTGACTTGGCCACACCTTTAAAGACACTAAATTCCTATTTGTTCCACTGAAATATGTACCCTAAGGAGGAAGATGGATACTATTTGTATCTCCCTTGGAGAGCGTTAAGGCCAGGCCTTTGAAATGCTGGAGTATCAACACAGAAAAGAGAGCGAAGAAGGGATGAACTTCTCAGCTGTGGGAAAAACTGTAGTCATAGCTGTTAGCTGGTAAAAAATTCAACAGTGAGAGACCCGATATCATGAGCTTTGCTGCTCACAAAACTGTTTGTTTCTAAATAGGACATGCTTATAAAATTCTCTGTAGTCTGAAAAACAACAATGGTAGGACTAAACTCCCAAAATGCTTTCTCCAACCCCATCAACTCGTAAAATTTTATATGTAAGTTTTATGTTTAAAGATGAAACAGGATAGCATTCATTTAACTTTTTTGCTTTTGGACTTAAGTCAGATTCATTCATTTTTGGACTTCAATAAAACAGATTTATGAAAAATATTACAAACTTAAATCGTTATTAAAGCAGTTCTTATCCCATCCGTGCTAGAAGCAGCCTGTGTTTTACTACCCCATGTTTAATTTCTCAAGACTTTGGAAAGTATTTAGTATAAGTGTTTTAATTGCTTATCACAGATGCAAAAAGCAGGCTGGCTTCATGTCAGCAAAATGGAATGCTGAAGAACCTTGTTGAAAATTGAAACAAATTAATTTTACAACAGTAAACTGAAAAATAAAATCTCTGCAACATAAACACCCTGCTGAAGGAGAATTTTATTATCCAAAATATCTAACAGCTCTTTTTGATTTACCTTGAACACACTTTTATTACTTTAATTGGAAAACAGTTTAAAACATGTCTTATTATAACAGCTATGCAAATATTCAGATTTATTTAAATGGCCTGAGGAAAGAAAGAAGAAATTTTGGAATAAAATTCTTTCCAGGCTATTTCCTATAATGCAGTAACACAAATTATCTTATGAAGATAACTGTGTTGTTACCATTGGGGCGGGGAAAGTACAGGGGTCACAGAAATTTTTTCACGTAAAACATGTGAAAATCATAAATGTTAACAGAACTTGTGTCTATTTTGTGATTACTTGAAATGACAGCAAACAGAATTGAAGGGGAAGATTTTCATAATGGGGATATGTGTTCTGACCCTTATCAGTACAAGTTTTGACAAGGATAATTCAAGAAGACGAAAACCAGTTGCTCCCATAAATGATGTTGCAATCACAGAATTAGATGGACGCTGAGAAGAGGCTTCCTAGCTAAATGTAGATCTTAAAAAAATTCTTGCGTGTCACTCACTTTCACCATATGCAATAAATACATTTCTATAAAGCTAGAAACACAAATAAGACTTTTTAATCCAATAACTTGCAAACTATGTTTAAAACATATGGGATATAATACAGACAAATAAAGCTGTATGTTAATCACTGAATAGAATATCAAATAGAGAAGCACTGTCAATTTTTGACACATGCGTGTACTATTGTCATGCAATATGCAGTAAACAGTGCATTTTATAGACATCTCATAAGGTAGCCTATGAACACTGTCACCAGAATATGTTGAGCATATTCACATTTATATTTTTTTTGTTTTGATGTTTTTCAACTACTGTAATTAAGGCTACACACAACTGTCACTCCAGCACACAATTCCATCATCATCTTTGACATATTTATTTCTCCAAATGCTTTCACATACCCTATTTCCAAAAATCTGCAGATTGCCCTTCAAGTTATCAAAGACTTGGTCTTTCCTTTCCAACATTAAGGTGACCACGCTGTCAACATTTTGAGTACTGAGCCATGCTTTGCCTTATTCACTAAGAACATTTTTACAAAGATAATTATCTAGCCTGTTGACAGAATCATAGAATGGTTTTGGTTGGAAGGGACCTTAAAGATCATCTGGTTCCAACCCTCCTGCCATGGGCAGGGACATCTTCCACGAGACCAGGTTGCTCAGAGCTCCATCCAACCTGGCCTTGAACACTGCCAGGGAGCCGACAGCCACAACTTCTCTAGGCAACCTGTGCCTCACCACCCTCATAGTGAAGAATTTCTTCCGAATATCTGATCTAAATCTGCCCTCTTTTAGTTTACAGCCATTCCCCCTCATCCTATCACTACACACCCTTGTGAAAAGTCCCTCTCCATCCTTCTTGTAGGCCCTTCAAGTACTGGCAGGCTGCTCTAAGGTCACCCTGGAGCCTTCTCTTCTCCAGGCTGAACAGCCCCAACTTTCTTAGCCTGTCCTCATAGGAGAGGTACTCCAGCCCTCTGACCATCTTCGTGGCCCTCCTCTGGACCCGTTCCAACACATCCATGTCCTTCCTATGTCGGGGGCCCCAGAGCTGGACACAGGACTCCAGGTGGGGTCTCACGAGAGCAGAGTAAAGGGGCAGAATCACCTCCCTCGACCTGCTGGCCACACTTCTCTTGATGTGGCCCAGGATACGGTCGGCTTTCTGGGCTGCAAGTGCACATTGCCGGCTCATGTTGAGCTTCTCATCCATCAGTACCCTCAAGTCCTTCTCCTCAGGGCTGCTCCCGAGACACTCTTCGCTCAGACTGTACTTGTGTTTGGGATTGCCCTGACCCACGTGCAGGACCTTGCACTTGGCCTTGTTGCACTTCACGCGGTTCATACAGGCCCACCTCTCCAGCCTACCAAGGACCCTCTGAATGGCATCCCTTCCCTCCAGCGTGTCAACCGCACCACACAGCTTGGTGTTGTCGGCAAACTTGCTGAGGGTGCACTCAGTCCCACTGTCCATGTCGCCAACAAAGATATTAAACAGCACCATACCCAGTACCGACCCTATCACTAACGTCTTAGCATTAGATTACAATCAACCCTGCTTCTACTTCCCCAGACTATTTTTTGTTCACTTTCATTTCCAAGGTCACCTCCCCATTCTACCAATCAGTTCTGACATGCTTATTCCTGACTCTTACTGAATCACTCCATTGCTACATTTCCAATCAAGTCTATTTACATTTTTTCATATGTAATCTACTCTGTATGTTTGTAAGAGACTCACGCAGATATCTCTAATGATTTTCCTTTTCTTTATTTTGTAAAACACTCGACAACAGTTAGGCTGGCGATATGGCAATGACACTACATATTGTGCCAAATAAATGTTCTTACTTCACTGTCAGGTACCGCCGTCACTGTCCTTTTCCATCTAGTATCACTAGCTGTTTAGCTTACAAGCTCATAGGGACTCAAAGCATGTACCTTTTTGTCCCACACTTGTGCAGCGTTCAGTGTAACGGTGTCCTCAACAGCAGCTAGGGGCTCTGATGTGTTTCTTTGTGATAGTGCATCTGTGGGACTGCACCCACTTGCTGGAGGAACCTGACCCAGTTTGTCCTGCTGTGCCTTGCATGAGGGGCAGAAGAGGTTGGAAAGGATGACCTCCGCAGTGCCTTCCAACCCAGAATTAATGTGATATTCTGCTGATGCAAAAAATAAAATTAAATTGATGAATGCCATAAATGGCTTTGTTACAAACTGTAACAAATGCAAAATTAAAGGACAAAGCCCCATAATGTGATTCCTTTTACACACCAGTTTTATTTTCACTGATATACTGCTTGTATTATGAGCTGTAACTAAACCCTGCATACTGCCAGGATACAGATTACTTTTTTCATAATTTTCTTTTGGATCATCAGTTTTTCTCACACACAAAATGCAAGCAAATACCTTTACAGCTTTACAGCAAAAGGAATTATTCCAGACATACTAAAACACAGCATATCTATAATATCTTTTCTTTCTTTGATTCAGTAGCAAATAGTGTATATTTCATGAAAATAAATAATATTTACTATGATATAAATGAATATTTCCTAGCCATGGTATGAGCAATAGCCAGAAGTCTTCCACTTTCATGCACCTTTAACATTTTTTTTTGTATCAGCACTTTTCTCATTCTGACCATCTCTGACAGATTTCAATTTATAATGTTCTTTTTTATATTCTCATCACAGCAATCAAATCTTTAGACCTTGAGGAGAAGGAGGAAATTAAGGCCATTAACATGTTAGAGAATTGTTTGATTTACTCATTATAAATTATTCTGAATCTGAGCAGCTCATAAGACATGCCTAAAGGGAAGACAAATTTTGATTGGCAGTGTCAAAAATGTCAAGGACATAGAGAGGTTTTGTTAGTAGTTACTAAGCACCATTAAGAAACGATGTTTGCTGTCTGTCCTGAATCATAGTGAATTCTGATCCAGAATTTCCCAGCTATCAAACACAGCAAGATCTCAATTTATAATTAGAAGACAGATTAAGAATATACCTTTATCTACTGTAAGCATTCTCTTAACAACTATGAAAGACAAAAACACTTAAAAAACTAGTCAAACTAGAAAAATAAACCTGAAGAAAGCAAAAGCCCCTCAGAGACAAGTTCAGAGGTAACTATGCAGGGAGTCTTCTACATCATGGTTTTCTAGATACCCTCCATCTCTTTTATTTCTCACTAAATCACAAATAAAGATCGCCTTATATAGCCATGCCTACAAAACAGATGATTAGTTTGGTTTTTAAACTAGGCAGCTTATGCTTCTGTTTGAGGGACAAATACCTAAAACATCACTACACAATGATATAAAGCCCGAAGACAGGACTGGCAGCCTGGCACAAAAGCGAGACTGGAAAGTGCTTCCACGTATCACCACACACCTACTTCACAGCAGGACAGAACCTTTCCTATTTTACCTTTTTTATTCCAATAACTGTGGCCTAGATATGGCTTTCTACTGGAGGCATATCACTACGTTTACTATAAAGGACAGAAATCTAATCCATGAAGATACTCCCCAAAGTCCAAAGCCCATGACCAAATCAGCTCTGCAGAGCCATTCAAGTGCCAGAAGTGCCAGCTCCCAACCTTCACTCACCCAAATTTCTGTAGACAAATGGCTTCTAGCATCTCACTCTGCTATTGAAGACACCTGTGTCTATTATCACAGACTAAACGTGAGAAGTTCTGAAGGACATTAAATAGAATTTTGCATCAATTGTCAAAAGTACTTGTGACAAAAACAAACACAAGTTCAACATCGGCCAACTGAGCCTTATCAGAAACCCACCTTTACTCTCTAACTCCTTCTGATTAATAACATAAAACCACTGTAACTGTCCTATGTCAAGCACGGCAGGTTCACAGTCTGAATATGTGCCAATTAAATACATAATCTTCCAGAAAAATGTTTGCTAATACAAGTAAATCCTGCAAAACCCCCAGTTTTCAGGAAAGCAAAAGCCACGATACTCTAGGAAAGGAGGACAGATCAATCCCACCATCCCTCCAGCTGAACCCAGGCAAAAAACTTACCTGAAAAAACAGGTGACAGGCCTTGCAGAAGCAGCTGTGCAAATGAACAGCTGTGACTAAATATTCGGGCCTTTCCGGATTTTGGAAGAGGTTCTGTCCTTTCTGTGCTAGCCGAGTGTAACAGCCCAGATGAAGCTGGATGCCACAGGGGTTGTGCGCCTCTGGACTGGCATGCGATGTGCTCTTGGACCAGAGTACTGTCACTTCCTTAAGTGCTTGCTATACAAACTTTAAGCATTACCTGTGATAGAAGATGGGGGAAAAAGATCATCAGAGTACTATTTATGTGACTAGTATTACAAAACTGTTCACTGGCATGAAGATGGGCACCTGGATGTGCATATTTGCGTAATGTTTTTTTTCTAATAGAGTAGCCAGCTAAAATTCAGGTATAGAATTTTTTAATATTGCCTCCACACTCCCCCTTCCAGGCAATGTTCCCCTCTAGCAGTTTTAAAGCCCTGCTGAGTTTTTGAATCCACCTTGATGTCTGTATGTCTGTCTTAAATAAGACAGTCCAACTACACTCCTGGGTATGGCAGCTTGTCTCAGTAACAGTCTGTGAAGAACTAAGGGCTGACAGGATTCTCTTCTAATTTTCAGAAATGATAGTTCAGTGCTCTGTGTTTACATTTAAATGCACTTTATGGGGAATTTCCTATGCACAGAAATTTTTAAAGTCAAGTAAGCTCAAAATTTTCTTTTAGCAGCAAATTTTTTTTCATTTGCATTAGAAATGCCATATTGTTTATTTACAGGTGTAACTTTATTATTGCAGACCACCAAAATTACAAAGCAGCTGCAACTAACGTATCAAGTTTTTTGGTTTCATTTTTACAAATCACAGATAATTAACATTTTATTTTGAAAGCATTTTTTTCTTTACAAAACAATCCAGTAATCATTCATTTTTAATGTACTGCGCTAAGGATTTCTCTTTGATATCACTATTACAGACATTGCACATCTGTAAATTTGAAATTATAGGACAGCAAATACCTTCAGAAGGACAGACATTGCCTTTGAAGTCAGTATATATATGGTTTAACATAAATGTAATTTCACAGCAAACTGCCTTTTATTGTTCACTGTTGTTTTGTCCTGACACTCAGTGTCTTGTAAAAAATATGCTGAAGTCAGATATAAATAAATAATGTAATACTTTCCTTTAAACTCTTTTGAAAACAAGCTAAATGGAGTCAGGCAATTAGGATAATGAACACATTCTCTTGTACACAGTCCTGCATGAATTCCAGTGTCCAACATATGCTAAGAAACACCGTGTCTGCATCTGACGGCCAGTCTATTTAAAGTAATGAATTCTATTTCTAGCTATTTTAAAGGCTCCAGTGTAGCAAATTTTCTTTATCTGAATACTTTTTTGTAGGTCAAATTCTGTTTTGCTATGAACAAAAATGTTCATAAAGTTGTTTTTGAAATTTTGGGGGTTTTGGTTTTGTCTTCAAGCCCTGTAAAATATCAGATCTACCAAGTAATTAATATAGAAAAAGACAGATTATATACTTAAGCATTTAATAATGATATTTTAATTTTGTTCTATGAGATTGAGAGGGGCATGCCTGCCTCCAGAGCGTACAAGCCTGGAAATCAAAAAGAGGGAGCCCATTGTCACAAACAGGAGAGAAGATTTGGCTGGCAAAAAACTGCAGTTGAGATTATCCTTGCATAAGGCAAGAGTGAGTCTTCTGTCATCAAATAAAACATATACAGAACCATGCAACTGACCTAAGACTGCTAGTTCATTTAAAAAACTTAGTGCTGGATATTTATAAGATGATTATTGCAAAAGTGTAAGGGATATAACCAGTTTCTATCAGTAAGTGTTAAGCGCTACATCACTTACACAGAAGCCATGCTTACAAAACCGAAATCTAGGAGAACGCTGCCAGTATCCAACAGTCAGGAAAAAAAAAAAAATAAAAGGAGCATGCACATACCCTTCATTGAGCTCTGAATTCAGACAAAAGTAGATCATATGACTGTGAGGCTTAGATAAAACAAAGTAAAGCTGGGTGTAAGAGAAAAAGAAGGAGATGAAAGATAGTAGACAAATGGGAGGATACGTCAGACTCTAAAGACACCCATGGTCTACACAGGGAGTGTAGCAGAACTTGTCTGTCCACTCTCTCCTCAGAAACCCAGGGAACATCTATTTTTTTTTTTTTTTCCAGAAAAGCATGTCACACAGGGATGTTATTCACATGTACTGAACTTTACAGCTCCTATCAGTTTTTCAAGCACAATGAGAAGCAAGAGATTCCGTGTGCCCCACCACTGTACTATCTGATTAAAATGTCCGAAAGCAGATATTTTGCTTTTCAGTATTGATCAGTTTTGCCTTGAATGAATGAGAGTTAATAAATAAACCTCTTCTGACTTCAGCTGTGTGAGTCTACAATTGCAGAAGCTGTTTTTTAATGGACAGAATAAAACTTCCAAAACGTTAAACATCCTTCTGGGTTTATGTTAAGCAGTCATGAAATGTTAACACAAGGGGTCTAATTCTCTTCTTTTTCCTGATAGTTTTACATTGCTGTAACAGCTTTGACTTCTGTACAGTGATACACAGCTCATATTATGCCAACAACATAGTAACTGGGACCAGAATTCGATGCAATTGATGAAACATGACTAGCATAAAAAATTAAATGAAAGAAAACATTTCCTTTGATTTTATAACTGTGATCTGCTTGACATGAATTTGGTTGTCTAAATTTCTGGCAGACTTCAGGATGGAAAACGTTGGGAAGTCAGGAAGATTTCCAAATTTCTGAAATAGTAATAGTTCTATTCCAACATATTTCATTGATAAAATGACCAGTAAGAAGACACTTCTTGAAAAACTATTTCCCACTTGTGTGTCACAGCTGATTACTCATCTTATTACATTAACTTATCCAATGAATCTTCTATCAAATAAGACCAAGACATACAAGCATATTTTCTACTATAAAAGCTCAAAGAATGTTTTATAGTTTCTTATTGTGTTTTACTAATACTTTTTCTCAACAGATGCAGAGATCCATTTTCAAGCTCTAAGCAAATCATAATCCCGCATCCAGTGAATACTGCAAACCAGCCCTTCTAAATACCACTGTAAACTAAAAACATTCTGTTACGGTCTTTTTCATATGATGTAATTGTATAAATTAATGTTATGTCAAATTTTATGAATATCAGTTTCTCTAAAATCATTACAATATCCTTTCATTCTCTCCTGTGCATTAATAAACAGGCTATAAGTTCTACTCCGGTTTTCACGTATTTCTGTTTGGATGTACTTAAAAGTATGTGTTCAAAAGAGATCTTTCAAAAAAAAACAAAAAAGTGAAATTAAAAGGCCAAGAATGATGTGAATAGAAACATAAAGTTTAGGGGTTTTCTACTGTGTTAGGCAGATGGAGAACAAAACAGATAACCTGGATAAAGAGAAGAGCTCCATCTTTATGAGAAATATCTAGAATAATTGCTTTGTGTTTATGGAGGCTCCTTTGTGGGGGAAGGGAAGAAGAGCAAAGTCTGAACAGTAAAAATTACGCCTTGATCTAGTATTACTATGTCTGGAATGATCATATAAATTAATTTCTCTTCATAGCACAATACTTCAGAAACAAGAGACTGACCAGCATTTATTTTTTGTCTATGAATAGAGTATTGAACTATTAACATGGATTTGTATGGTAATTTAATAAAATGACTAACGAACAAACCACTGCAATCCAACAGTCAATTTATATAATTTCTGAAACTTAATAAGTAGATTCATTAAAAAAAATGCAGTATAAATAGTATAGGGAATGTCTTGCTAGCTGTAACTGAAAAATGAATTTTCCTTAAAAAGCAATTACATAGTGAAGCAAAAGAAGAGTACGTTGAAAGACCATTGCTGTTATACTAACTTCAACGAAAATTGTAAAAGAAAAAATCATCCTGATGACTGGAGCTTTCTTTGAAACTTGAGCATGGCTAAATTACAATAACCATTTAATAATATAGGAAATTATTAGCAGGAGGTAGTAGTATCATTGCATGCAACTTAACTTTTCACCTTTTTACAAAAAATACATGCTTCTAGGCTCACAGGACAATACTGTTTGTGTAAAACCTGGGTGTGGGTCAAAGATACACTGCCAATTTGGAAAAGGTATACTTTTGTTCTGGGTGCACTAAAATGCAGGTATGGTGCAAGGAAGTATGGCAAGTCAAATCACTTTCAGTATAAAGTCATAATTAAGGAAACCATGAAATAAAATATTACAACTCTGCCAAGAAGCTGACATTCTCTCTTTTGTGAATATTGTACTTATTACACTAATTCCAAGTGCAAAGCTTTACAATGATAACAAAATCAACAAGGATTATACAAGTTCTGTCCATGTTCTGCTATTTATCATTTATATTTAACAGACTTTGTTAACAGCTTAGATACTTCACACTTCAGATTTTCTACTTAGACATTCTTCTAAATACAATACAAATAAGGCAAATAAAATAACAACTTCTGCAATTTGATGCCGTTCCACTAACTTCAACTGGTGCTGTAAACATTTAACAGCTTTCACGATACTCTCATGTTCTTGCTTTCATAAAAAGTTCTTATTCTGCAGAGCCCTAGTTTCATGAAGGTTGATAATCAAAGCATGCAATTCACAGAATCACAGAATCACAGAATAGTATGGGTTGGAAGGGACCTCTGTGGGTCATCTAGTCCAACCCTCCTGCCGAAGCAGGGTCACCTACAGCAAGCTGCACAGGACCTTGTCCAGGCGGGTCTTGAATATCTCCA
>Ga0065711_1000750_pt1 | contig 56079 bp, 28 predicted proteins | sample Hoacrofraction12_FD_59098 | JGI IMG/M metagenome (GOLD analysis project Ga0065711, IMG submission 59098) | Hoatzin crop microbial communities from Cojedes, Venezuela - Epithelial fraction 12 v2 (version 2) | ecosystem: Host-associated > Birds > Digestive system > Esophagus > Crop | place... | reverse complement strand
AACGCCCCTGCCGAAGCAGGGTCACCTACAGCAGGCTGCACAGGACCTTGTCCAGGCGGGTCTTGAATATCTCCAGAGAAGGAGACTCCACAACCTCCCTGGGCATCCTGTGCCAGTGCTCCGTCACCCTCAAAGTCAAGAAATTCTTCCTCATATTCAGACAGAACTTCCTATGCTTCCGTTTGTGCCCATTGCCCCTTGTCCTGTCACTAGGCACCACTGAAAAGAGTTTGGCCCCATCCTCCTGACACCCACCCTTGAGATATTTATAAGCATATATTAGGTCCCCTCGGAGCCTTCTTTTCTTCAGGCTGAACAAGCCCAGCTCCCTCAGCCTCTCCTCGCCTTACCTTTACTCCTGACTTGCAAAAGTAAAAATGAGATGAGACTCAGACTATAAGATTGTGCAAAAATGTTTCCATGAAAAAAAAATTCTATTCTGAAATTATACATGGAATATTACAGCTGCAGTCTTTTAAAAAATTTGACCCTCTCTATTGGCTTGCCAGAGAGGCAAGTATTTCTGCAGATGGCTTGGAATTAGTAGAACATGAAATAATGTCAATGGTACTGGTAAGAGGATTAAACAGCAGTTCTGATGTTATTGAACGGTTTGCAGAGACCGTATTAAGCAGCCACATCAGTCCACAGGTCAGCCCTGCAGTTCTCCTACTAAGCAAACACAGATGTAGAGTTCCCTTTCGTGGACATCGTTTCATGCCTTTGACATATGTTAGGCTCTTGGGACTCAGTGGAATATTTACAGCCTGAACATTAAAGATTCCTTTTTTTAGATCAGATTCCTTTTTTGGGATCATTAGTGGACATGACGTCTAAATCGGTAGTAAAGGGAAAAAGCAGGAGCTCAGGACACTGAGGATGGACTCCAATGCAATACCAAGATATAAGAGAAAAATTAAGCTGCTCCGAAGTTCACTGATGAAACACTGGGGGTATTTTCAGTTGCTGACAAAAATTCTCCTGAAGAATACAGTCGGTTTTAAATCTGTTTTTCTTTTGGGTTGATCTTCGCTGTATTTTGCCAAAGCTGCCTATGAAGCCACAGTGGCTGAATTTCACAAGGCGAGAGGAGTTCAGCTCATGTCAGTACTGCCGGGCCTCTGTGCTTGTTCAAAGTTTGTGCAAATCTGCTGGGACTACAAATTGGCCAGAAGAAATTGAGGGAACAGTCTGTCTTACAATATTCCTGTTCCTTTTCTATTCCAACAGAAACTTTGGCAGCTCCTTAACATTTTCCTCAGTTTTTTTGTTTGTCTGAAACCAGGAGTCAGAAATCAAGAATATAAATAAAATAACTATGCGATAAGCAAGGGGGGTTTATTACACACATGATGGATATTCTTATGTGTGTGTAGTGAGGACATGTTGAGACAGATTTTTCTTGTTTATCTGAATGGTTTTACCTGGCTCAATTCTGAAAACCTGTGCAATTTTCAAATGATGTAAATACAGATAAGCTATGTGTCAAGGTAGAGTTCCTGAGCGTAAAGGTTATTGACAAAGGATTCTTATAGAAAGCAGAAGATAAATCAGCTGATAAATTACAGGGCCTTTGGTCAATAATTGTTTAATATGATGCAAATTTTAAGTGAAATTTCCAGCATACGACTGCTCCACATGTAGCTACTTCTTCCTGCTAGAGGAAATAAACATGCAGCCAGAGAGTGTAGCAATGAATTACATTCAACCTCAGAAATGCTTTAGCATGTCTTCAGGAGTGACTGCCTGCTTCAGTGATGGATTATAACTTAGCATGGGATCCCGCAGGCATGGCAAGGTATTTATGTAGTGTTCTGATTGCTCAGACACTTGGAAATGTACAGACAGTGCTAACAGAAATCGGAGTATCACTGTCTCCTGCTTTACTTCATTTATTTATATTTAGCAAGTGCTGGAATATTACGAACCACCAAGTGCAACTGTAGCTGGAATATAGTTTCCAAAGCTTATTTACAGTAGCTCTTACTCACAGTGGGTAATGGTATATTACTCCGTAAGTAGTTCCATTGATTTCAGGGGGTCCATTAAAGAGAGATTTCATTCCTTGTATAGCTGAGTATATCTCTGTTTGGTCTCATGTTTGAAATGTAGAAAGAGCTCCTTTACTGCTGTGTTCTTAAATGCATGAACAGGTTGAAAAAAGCGCTACCCCTAGCCCTCACCAAAGAGCTAAGGATAGTTCAAAATACTGATGAGGCTGGTGGGATGCTGGTTTTGCAATATTTCATCGCGTTGCAGAAAGCAGTGCTACATGCTCTTCAGTTAGTACGGAGATGGATGTGCATTGCATGTGCTGTTTTCAGCTCTGTACTTAAACTGATCCGAAATTCCAAGGAGAAAAGAAAAAGCTGAAATTCACATCAGTAGCAAAGAACATCAGGTGATGTTGATTTAAAGAAAACATTGATCAATCCAGATTTGCTTGGAACTGGGCCCAGGTTCACTCAACAGGTTGGTGAACCTTAGCAAATCTTTCTGTGAATCTGTTCTGTGTTTTGACTGTGTAACATGATCTGAAATCGTCTGAGTTTCATGTGGTTTTGTTGTGCACATTTTGGAACGCTCGTGGGGCAAACACAGGGAAACCCAGAGATGCTGTGTTTTGTGTGATGCAGTAAGGTAGGCAGTATTTCACTGTTACTGACACTCCCTGATACCAAACTGAACAATAGTTGATGCTATCAGCGTAGTTTCTAAGAGGACAAGACCACTGACTGTCAGTGTTCTTGTGTCTACATTAGTCTTTATTTCAGAGCCAAGAGACGGTCTTCAGATTATATGCTAAAGAACAATATCAGGAGTTTTGGACTATTATTTTCTTTTTTGCCTGTTTCTGGTAAATGTCAGAATTTTTTCTGCGTAGGCAGGTACTGGAGTTGTGAAGAGTGTGTTAGGTGTCTTGATGTATACTGATTTGAAGAAGTTATATAGTGCTAGAAAAAATTAGGGTTTTATTTTGAGCTGGTGGATGAACAACTTGTGTTTTTAACTTCATTCGGTTTGTATCTGAGTTCATAAATAGCTGTACCTAGCCTCCATAGCTGAGTGTGAAGTATTCAAGATCCATCTACACCAATCAGGTCAAAAATACGAGGAGGTGGCATTTTCTGTTCATTTTATTTCTAGTCCAAGCTAGACCTCAAAGCAATAGAGAATTGAGACACTCAGCACAAGAAACAAAATCTGATTCATTAGAGAATGCCAAATTTTTCATTCTGTTTCAAAGTGAGCAACAGAATCATTTTGCTGGAGTTGGGGTTTTGTCAAGAAAGGCTGGTGGGAGGAGCTGTTTATTTCTTTACCCTGATTTACTGCCTCATAAGTGAGACACATTTGGAGATCAGTGTTATTACAGGTAGCTTAGAGTAAAGGAGAAGGGTTTGCAAAGGAGGTGTCAGTGAGTGTAGCTTAATGGTCTGGCAAATATGAAAGGTCAGACTAGATAATTTAACTGGCTCTTCTGGCCTTAAACTTGAGGAATCTCTGAAGAAGGACAAACCAAAGTCTGCAAAGGTAACAAGTAAGAAAAAAATATAAGAGGCTGGAGTGTCCTTTAATGCCCCTGAGGTTCTGCCCCCGCTAACCCATCAAACAGACTGTGGTACAGACACAGATGGAGTGGTCCTGTTAGTCCATTCAGAAGTACAGTAGGAAGGATGAACAGTTTGCCAATAATATTCAAGTTGGAGCTGATGTCTTTATTCTTCTCTAGGAGGGTTGTGTTTGCACCTGCTTGTATCATTGCATTTTTCCACCAAGGCTGTCTCACTTATTCAACTTGACACATGGAGCTCCCCTCAGAGGTCTTTGAGATTCAAACCAGCATTGGAAGTGACAGCCCAGATAACATAGGTAATCATATCGGACCTTGGGGGACTGCACTGACTACTTTTTAATTGATAATTCCAAGTTTCCATAATAAATTTATTTCTTAATTATATACGCCATGTCATACATGGTAGCTAATGATTACCACTAGTTTAAGTTTGCTGCCTAGAAGACATCCTCCTCTCTACCGTATAATCATGATTTTCCTTCCAAATTGAGATTTTCTGAGAAAGAAAAGGAACAAAACTGCACATTAAATCCAGTTCCTTCCAAATAAAGGAAGGTAAGTTTAAGGTACTAAATTAGGTAAGTGATTTTAATTAGGTGATCGTTTCAGGAAGATCATAAAACATTTAAATAATACTGAAGTTATGTATATTTAAGCAGTTTTATGGAGAATTAAAGTCTTAAATGGTAAATTTCAAATGTAAATGCAAAAGTCGATGGAGGAATGTTAATTGCTTTTCCTAAGTTTCTCACATGGCCTGCGATGTTATGAGAGGTATCAAAAATTACATTCATAGTCATAATGTGCCCAATCCAAAGCTCATTAAAGTCCTTGGAATTTTTCCATGGATTTCAGCAGTCATTGTATGAAAACAACAAATGCTTTTACATATCTAACTTCCAGTGCTGTGGAAGTCATTTATATGCCAAAATTATGTATGTGATGTCAATATTCTAAAATAACTGTAAATTTCTAGTTTAAGCTTCCTTTTAGTAAGCCAAGAAATTTAAACTGACCTTAAGAACTTATCCAGTTCCCTTTTAAGCAAATAAAATTACATTTGCAGTAACAGACATTTTACACAGATTAGTTTACATCAAAAGAAAAACTTACATACTAGGAGAAGTGGCTATGATTGGACAACAAAATGTGTCGACAGAGTGGATTATCCTGAATATGAATTCTCACATGCCTGTCCATAGCTTACTGTTATTCTTACATTATTTTTGAGTCAAATAGATCAAATTAAAACTTAATTTTACAGTTTGATAATAATCAAATTCATAATGCTTGAAAGTTATGAAATTAAAGTCAGGGGTAGTAAGGGTGAAAAGTCACCATGTATACATTTGTCCAAATTCCTCACTGTAAACTTCTTGGAAATGAATATCCCATTGGAAGGAGGAGCACAGAAGGTGGACCTCAGCAGGTTTCCTTGATTCTCTGAAACTATTTGGTCTTCTGGGAGAGCTGGAAGAGCCACAGCCACATCTCTTCCAGTGTCGGTGTCAGGTTCTGGATGGAAGCGGTAGCCTTCCATGCAAGCGTTTTACTCCATGTAAACGTAGGAATCATGTTGCAGGGGCAACTGTTCCACCAGAAGTCGAAAAGAAGTGGGATTGCTGTCATCTGGGTCTCCTTGTGACTGGATTGTTGTAGCTGGTATGTGTGAGGAACAGCTAATGTAAGAGACTGGTGGTTCCCAGTGCCCAAGGGAAAAATCAAGAAGAAACAGTTTTTTCTCCAGAAAAGGATCACCCCCTCTCCTGGAATGATTTATTTCAGAACTGAGTAACAGATTAGAAAGTGCAAAGTTTGTTGTTGTTTGGTCAGCAGTGAGACAAGTTCCATTGCTTTTCATAGTAGAAAGATGTCCCTGTGCAGACGAAGGCGCCTGCCCCACCGGCATGGAGCCTGGGGCGAGGCGAAGCAGTGCCCGCCTCTCTCAGGTCTCAGCGGCTGGCGGAGGCGATGCCTGGCCTTGGAGGGGCGAAGCCAGTGCAAACCTGGCCTTTTTTCTTCAAAACACGTAACCTCCATGTCTGGGGCACGTGATCTGGGACGTTGGTACGCCTCTGTTTCTTCAGCTGTTGGATGGGGATATTATGCTCTTCTCTTGGATGCTGAGAGGGTTAATTAATTATGTTCATGAAACCCTTTGAGATTCTTAGATGAAAGGTGGCTTTAGAATTGTTAGGTGTTATTATAAGAAAAAAGAATGATTTTATTGCTTCATGTTAATGGTTAACATCTGCACCACAAAACCTGCTTGATCACATAAAGATTCTGCTAAGCATTTAATCCTAATTTGCAGGCTGATGCATATTCATTTTATTTAGAAGATTAATTTAGTCATCAAAGGTTAATCTGCCTCNGGTTTGTAATTAGACAGAGCAGTGACTTGGCATCTCTGGGCTCACCCAGGTTGCACTGGGTTTTCTGAGTGGGCAGGGCTGTAACTGTCACCAGTTTTCACTTCCAGCTAATGCTCAGAGAAGGCTGAATTTTTGGAGAAGGTAAATGGTGAGTGGTAAAAGCTTGGGCCAGTTCGAAGGTTAAAAATAAAAGAGAAGCACAAACAGGTGAACAACACACACCGTGAATCTCAGAATGCTGGTTTAATTTGTCCCTGGCAGGTTTACTCAATGGGGTGTCAGGGGATTAAGCAAGTTGGGGTTTTTTTATAAGTATGTGTAAAGATTAACAGATTTCACAGTGCTTTACTATGTGAATCCTGCCCCTCTTTCAAAACTAATGATCAAGAGTGCGCAGAAAGTTTCTGAAATGAAAGATTGCGAGGCTTTCTGCTGAAAATATCGAACTTTTAGCTGATGTTAGGAGACAGTGTCAGAAGGTTATACAATATGACCTGTAGCTGCTTGTCCCCCTGATAATTAAGCCCTTTGTGCTCAAGGTTGGCTCCTTTAATCAAAAGTCACTAAAGCAAATGTGGTCCTTGTAGAGAATAAAAATAATGTTTCCTTCGCAGGTACACCAGAAGGCAGCTTTAATTACTGTTTATAAAGCTGGCTGTTATTTAAGCGTGAAGGATTATTAGTGGCACGGTATTGTCTTTTGAAGTAAGGAAGAACAGTTGCCACTGCTTTGTCATGTCCTCACCTTTTTGCTGTGGCAAAGCAGGCGGAGGAGGGTGATAGGAGAGGCTGTGCACTGCCTGCTGCTGGGCTTCGGCGACGCTGGGTGACGAGGAGACACACGCTGGGTGGTGGGAGGCCAGCGTGGCACGGAATGTGCTTATCCTCACTCACTAACGTGTCTGTGACAATGCTGTCGGCGGAGATAAGGTCAGCAAAGGGCAGCTCTGGGGCTTGGGGATCCAGTTCACACTGGGTCGGACGCGGGCAATTCAGTGGGATAAATAGGACTGGGAAATGCCAGGTGAAAACCTTGCAGATTGAAAAATTGTGTTAAAAATAGTAGTTTACCCAACGTGAAATCAGTAAGTGCTGTAAAATAAGTATTATAAATGAAAATCATGGTTCTAGAATTTAGGAAGTTGGCCATACTTTTTACATTTCAGTGCAGCTTGGCTTTCGTTGAGTTCAGAATCCAGATTCCAGGGGTTTTTTGACTTTTTTTTCCCTGACAATTCTCACATCTCTATTATGATCTGCCAGTTTTCCCCTTCTCTTTCTGGTGTGGAACCTCAGAAGCATCCAAGAAGGGGTTTTGGAGACTGTAAACAGTTCTGAATTGAGAACAGCCTCAAACCAAGTGCCAGCGTGACTGTCAGAATGTAAATGAAACTTTTTTGTTAAAGTATTGCATTTTAATTCTTGTGAAGAACAAGTAGCTAATGTGAGAAATCTTTGAATGTAGCAGTTATTTGCTCGATAGCTGGTAAGTTCATTTTGGATGGATGGTTACAGCTATGGCTTCTTGTTTTTTTCACTTTTTGACTGTTTACTGATTTTCATTTGGACTTGAGGTGAACTTCTAATTCAATTGCTAATAAACTCAGGTTGGTTGAGGCCTGTTACTGAAATCAGATTTGCTGTTTCCAGTTTAAAAGGCCGGAGAAGTTTTCTTGGTGTTTTGAAGGAAGCTAAAAGTGTTTTGGCCTGATGGTTTGCAAAGCTAGGAGCTGTTTGCAGGGTGACCCATTACTAGTCAACTGTAAGCGCTTGTCACTCTGTTCTTTGCAATTAAGATAACCAGCCATGCCATGGGAGTATGGGATTGCAATTCACTGCAACTGGGGGGGAAACCCACCCCCAAAACAAGCAAGAAATACATGTCACTCTAAGCAGATACTGGAAAACAATATTAGTTACTGTTACATCGTTCAAGCCCTTCCCTGCTAGCCGAGAGACTGAGAGTGGAATTAAACACACACGTCTGCCACAGATTTTAGACTGTTTCTGCTGTCTTAGTTGTCTCCTCAACCTGAACTTTTAGCGTCTTCACTGGCATCTTAATCTTGAGCTGATTTGTATGAACAGTGGATAGGTACCACTAAAATGTGGATCGTGAGCTTCATCTGTCATCCCTGCTGCTGGATCATTGACTTCAGTGAGCTTCCAGAGGAATGAGTCTGGCCCACAAGAGGCTGTGAACTGTCAAGAAGACAAACCTCTTTCTCATCCATTTGAAATGTTTGTGGGAAAGAATGCCCTAAATATTTAGCAGGTTGTGTAATTTGAGAGGTGATGCAGGGGTTTTTTATTTTATTTTTCTCCCTACCTTTCCATTTTCTTTATTAAATAGAGGAAAACCTTGCCTTAGGCCCAGTGTGCTTATGACAGAGAAAAAATATCTGCCAGAATCTCCATTATTGCTCAGGCCTGTATATATTGTTATTGCTCTTGTATTTGTAATAGCAAAAGGTGACTACGCCTCTTATGAAAAATTCCATTTGCAGAAAAATAACCTCTTCCCTGCATCTTTTCCAAACCCAGCACAGTGCATAAGGAATCCAGGAGGGTTTGTGTTAGTGAAGTTAATGCAGCAGGGCTCATAGCAGTGTATATGTAAGGACCGGACATGTGTGGAATAGCTGGGCATTGCAGTGACGTACCTGCGTGATGCAGCTCTTGGAATTGGGTGGAAGCAGAGGTGTTTCAAGCCAGTTTAGCTTCGTCTCTCTTGCACTGTTTATGAGTCAGCGCAGCTACACAGAGTGCATCAGTCAAATCTACTGCAGCCTGCCCTAGGTTCTGGTGGACAGACGGTCTAGGACAGAAGACCTCATGTGGAACTTCAGTGCTGCTAACTTCAGATGTCCCCATAAAGGTCCCCTATTTCAGCACTTCCAAAGGCAGCCAAACTGATTGCTTGCGTCAACCACCAGCAAAGATCTTGTCCCTTCATATTTCAACTGCAGGAAGCTGCAGTGACTCAGCCTTGGGTGGAGGGGGGAGATCCTCCACCCAGATTGCCAGCTCAAGCTTGCCACTGGTTTATCTTGTGGTCTTAGGCAACGTGTTAAGTTCTGCTTCTGGAAGACCTCAGGGTTAAGCTCTTAAAGCAAAAGCACAGCCCATCACCATTATATATTAATGGCTGGCTGCTACCCGTTGGAGTCATGTATGTACGAGGACCCCTGGGAGACTCACATCTGTATGTTAACTGAGGTGTTTCACATTTGATGCATAAAAAGGCATGGCACAACGCTCATGAGCAATGCAGAGTGTGGGAATATTCTGGCTGCCCTCAGCAGAGCCATTCATATCTGTGCGTAATGGTAAGTTCCCACTCTTAAGTGCATATGTAAAACTTCACATTTATGCACCATTGGTTTTGCATAGTACTGTCCACAAAAGTCAACATTTTAAGGCTTTTAGAGCATGCTTAGCATTTCTCCCTTGTGCAGGATGATTGTTGCAGATTTTTGTTGACTAGGCTGATCTAGGCTGTAGGTCCCTGGCAGTGCTATCTCCCTCTCAAATGAGTATGCCAGCGCCAAGACTGATTGCTGGTACCTTCAAAGGATGAGAAGTCAGCACCTTCTTTGGCTGGCAAGGCTTCTGCACAACTGAGCGCTGCTCTTTCCCAGCAGAAAGGACCATGCTTTCTGCCTTTGCCCTTGCCTAAGGGCGAGTTGTCTTTGTTACAGTTACCCTGTGGGCACAGGAAGTGATGTTATATAGGAAATTGTTTTGCAACCCTGTTTCTACTAATCATTACCACTCCTACCATAATAACAAACATGCAATATACACGATTCATGTTTCTATTATTTTTCTGCTACAGTTTGCATGTGTTTTCCATTTAATTACAGTATATGAATTTCATATCTCTCATTTTTTCCCTTCTTGCATGCAAAGTTGAATTTGATATCTGTGATATATAGACAGGCCTGTGGTAAATCATTTGATGCACTTAACACTCCTAGGTCTGAGTCTCTGCAAATCTCTTAAGTGCTCTGAACATTTTCCAGTTTTGTTGGTGATGCAATAGTATCTGGGATACTATTGTAGTAGTTTCTACACAAGACAGAAGAGTAGCTTGAGCTTTTAAAGAAACTTTGCTTAACAACAGTAATAAAACCAAAACCAATCCTAATCATTTATAGTTGTTAGAGAACTCTTTGCACCGTTGCATCTCAAAACAAACTGCAAGGGACTTTGCAGGGAGAGGAAATGGAGGTGTGGTGTTAAGAGATGACCAGGAGACTGCCAACAGAGTAGTGACAGTACTGAAACAGAAATGAGGTTTTTGTGACTGATCTACTCAATGGGAAGCCTGTCTCAAAGTGATTTATGCTTGAAGAACTTAGGGTGTGCTATCTGCTGGTTTCTTTCTTTACCAACACATATTACCATGTTTGAATTGAGCACGTTGTAAAATTTCAGAAACGAGATTTCAGTTCAAGTTTTACATGAAAGAGGCCATGTAAAATAGAGAGGAGCAGGATTTTCTGAGAGCCTTTGCTAAATGTTTCTTCATACTGTATTTTAAACTGAGTTATTGGAAATCTTATGAACAGTGGGCTCTGCCTTCTCTGTAACTTTCCATGTGTTTCAGAAAGAGTTGAATTATGCTGCTACTTACCAAGAAGAAAAAAACAGCATAAGAGGATTGGCTTAATGGACATGCTTTGAATTTACACTGGCATCATGAAAGCAGAATTGTCCCCCGTGGATGTAGAAGTATCACGGTAACTCTCCCCAGGTAATATTCAAGCCTTATTTTTTTTGAGTGCATTGTCTGGTTGTAATGTCTTCTACAGATTGATCCACTGCGTAAATGACACAGGTTTTTAAAAAACTGGGTAGATGCCTACTTATTTCACACGTAGCCCACAAAGGTTTTGAAGGCTTGATGTACTACTTTGTTGAGTAAATAACTATAAATAAAACAGACTATTGAAAAAATCTTTAAATGTGCATTATGCCATCAAACTATGCTGTTTGGAAAGAGCTGTGGTGTTTGGCAAAAATTATACATGTTTTTACCAACTGTCCAAATACATGTTTACACATACTTTAAGATGTACACAAAGTTATCTCCATGGCAACTCTTGGGCCCCAACAAGCTTTATTAATAATTCTTTGAGTATAGTATTTTTAGTAGCTTAAACACTACAAGTAGACAGGAGGCAGCTAATCATAGGGACAAATGCTGATTTCAAGGGAGCAAGAATATGAAGATATCTTTGAACTTAAAGATCAGGACACGTAAAGTCACTGGCAACGTACTTCTTCCCCAGCCATCAATAGCAAATGGCAAAATATTGACATGGCATGTGTTGAATATACCTGTGTGGTGAGTGGACAGAGATTCGTAGATCATATAGGCTTTTAGTACCTGGTTGTTCAGCCGGGTGAATAAAGAGACATTTCTCTTGCTGAGAGCTCTCCTAGGTCAGTTCCGGCTGGAATTTACACTAAGGCTATTATCACTGACATTTTGTTACTTGTATGTCATCTATGACCTGCAGATGTTTTGGGATTCTGGATTCCCTAGATTTAGAATATTGGTGGCATTCAGTGTCCTAATTCCTGTTCAGTCCATGAGGACCAGAATCTGTGGGCTGCTTCTGGCTTCGTTGTTTAACATGGGTATAGTATAATACTTGAAAGACAAAATTTCTTTAGATAAGAAACTTCAGAGTAGGAACCTTACTTTCCTGCTTGCCTGTGATGTTATCAAGGAGTAATCTTTGTTAAGTAACAATGAATGTTCAAACATGATCAGGCTGGTGAAACATCTCTTTGGCTGCAGAGGCGATCTGGCAGAGTCTCCCTCTGCCTGCCTATGGATCATTTTATAGACCTCATTTACATAAGCCACTTTACCTGAGAGTGGGGTGGGGGTTTTTCCACGGGGTCATCAGCTGCTACCACTACCACTGAGGACCATGAGACACCATCTTGGACTGAGATCTCACCTGCATCCAAGAATAATGCCCTACAAAAGCACCTTTTAGTTGTAAAGCTCTGGAACCAAGTTGTCTGACTCTGTATCAGCTGGAAGGTTGTATTGGATTTCTCCAGCTTGTTTTGTCACATGCTAGAGAGCTCCTCTGTTAAGAAGACTTGTCTTGAGCAATCCTCTTAATGTTCTGTGAGAGGGGTTATATTTTAAATACGGTAAGTCAATCTGTTGTCCCATCTCTCAGGGGCAACTTTATCAGGCCCCATGGGGCAAAGTTAATAGAATCTTGTGATATCTAAAAAGCCCCTTTGTGAGCAGCACCATTTACTTTTCAATTGTGCTGCTTATTTGCTAATTCCCACCTCCTTGCAAAACTTTCTACATACTCTGATTTCTTTATCTGACTTGTTAGGAGTGAACATGGCCCTTGAGGACTCCTTCATTTTTGGACAGTTGTCAATTTTACCAATTAAAACAACGTCTTTGGATAGTTATCAGAAGCTGGAGCTGAAAACATGTTTGCAATTACTGATGACATAGCTATTTCTATTTGCTGCTCTCTCTTCAATTCCAAAAAGTGCTATTTTTTTTGGCAGTAGATATGAGAAAATATGTCACTGTGTATAATTACAAAATGCTGTTCATTTCTGTCTTGTAACTGTGGGGGGTTAGTTGGTACAATACAGTTGGTTCATTCTTGGCTCGCTCTGCTGCATGACACACATTTAAGTGTATTATTAATTATCATGTTAATATTCATTACCATGTTAATTTCCATGGGATCATATACTTCTGCATGCCTCCAAATTGATGTGCAAGTGTATATGCAAGCATGAAAAAAGCGCTGAATGGTTTCCTAGGACTTTCTACTAAGCCTTGAACAAAATCACATTCCGTACACTTTCCTCCAGGAGACCTGGGTTTTTTCAACAGTCTTTAACCCCACCATGATACTTGCTACAAAAAAAGATTCATCCCTGTGAATGGGCTTTGCACAAAGCTGCTTCAAACATTCCATGTGCTTTCAAGCAGATTCCAAATACAAATCCGCAGTACTAGCTTTACTTTAATTTCCTAAGTTGCATCTGCCATCTCATCAGAGCAACCTGACTGTACAGCGCACTGAAGAAACTGCATAATATTTCTAGTGGCTTGGATTTTTCACGTCATATATAACAAATACATGAGTATCTGTGAATTTTTCAGTAGATGGCAGATTGTTTTGCAGGAGAAAATTCTACTAGAAACAGCAACTTGGAAACAGCAAATTTGTAGGATAAGAGGTGAATCTCAATTTAAATGCCTGTTGTCCAGGGATTTAAAAGAAAATACTTGATACAAATATTTCAGGCTCAACCTCCTGTAAGCACAGACCATCCTTACCTGAAGCCTAGTGACATCAGTGGGAATTTTTCTTTTTTTTTGAATGGCTATCAGACTTCTAATGCATGTGTCTGTATGAAAGAGAGAGGGCACATCATGCCTGAAGTGCTCTCTTTTTTTTCAGAAAATAGGTCCATCCGACTCAAACTTGTCCGTTTCTGAATACACCTCTGGTTCTGAGGGACTGCGCCTGCTGCAGTTTGCAGGTGGGTGGGTTCTTTTCTCTGATCTCTGTGAAGTCTGAAACGGTTTCAGATACGTTTGTTACCCACTTCTGCTGCTCCTGTCTCGGAGAAGACGAGCATTCAGGGAAGTGCTGGGGGCTGTAGCTGCTTGCCGCAGCCAGGGGGTTGTTGCTCCCGAGCAGGCGGCCGGCGGTGCTATGAAACCTTGGTGGGGCCACGCACTGGGAATTTTATTTTAGTGTCAGAATCGCTCCCTGCCAAAGTCCCTGTAGAGCAATATATTTCTAGGTCAGGTATGCTGTACAGTCGTCTCAAAACAGGCACGTAAATAAATTGTATGGGCCCAGCTCTGCTGTCATTGACGTTTTTCCCCCAGTAAATACCAGGGCTACTGTGGAGAGAATTCCACTAAGAAGCCCCGCACCTGAACAGACTTAGAGCTGCTCTTCTCAGCTGGGATTTAGTAGTCTTGGTTCTAGGTGGCAGCATAGCCCTTCTCAAACCCGCTGAGTTCTGTGGGGTGCACCTACCCTCTGTAAGGACGAGCAGAGAACCCCGAGTTCCTTTCAGGTAGGCTGGCTCCCTAAGCAGCGCCCGCAGCAGAGCGAGTGCAGCCAGGACATTGCTGCACCAGCAGCTCCCCGCTGCTTCTGGGGTGCGAGCGGGTGTCTGCACCAGGCTGCGGAGACGCATCTGCTCGCTCAGAGACAGCTTGTTTATTTGAGCAGAAGTTGCGTATTTTTCTGTGCTTCAACTTCACTTGGTGGGTAGGAGTCTTCTGCACCGTGTCTGTCTGTCTGCTAACAGTGTAAGCAGTTTCAGGCGTAGATGAACTCTTACCAAGTGTTTGTGTGTTGCCTACAACAGTGAGCTCTGCTCTTGTAACAGACACCAGCATGCTCCTACATTATTATTACTATTATACATTATTATTATTATTATTATTATTATTATTACTATTATTATTATGGTGAACAGGTATTCAGAAGTCATAAGGCTTGATTTAGGAGATCAGACCTATTTGAACATAGCCATTTAGAAGTGTGAGGTCTAAACTAACGTATAAAATAATATTGTGTTAGGAAGGATGCTCTGAACTTCTTTTTAAGCAGAAATTAACATTTTATTTGAAAATAGTAATGGAAAGAAAATTGTGTGGTCCACCAAGGTATATCATTTAGACCTGATGACAGAATAATTGTTTTCCATCAAGCAAACCAAAGAAGAATCCATAATAAAATTTTACAAGTTAGCTGCCACCAAGAATAAACTCAAGAGCACTATATGAAATGAATTGGGTGTTTTAACTGAATCTTCTCTCAGGACAATAACTCTAATGTAGAGCCAAGGTCTGAGGAGGTCACCTGCAGAAAACCCTCCTGGGGCATTTCAGAGGAGAAAGGAAATATTCTTCTCCCTGTCAGGTTCGCTTTGTGTCCTAATACGTCTGAGGATGTGCACTGAAAATGTAATCCACAGCCACCATTCTGAATCGGGGTTTAGATAACAAGGGTCATTAAGAAACCTCTGAGGATGACAAGCTTAACCCTGTATGAACTTAAGGATCATACCCTGCTACTAATGCAAAGAGTAAGTCTGAGTGATTGTGATTGTGACTGAACTGAAATGTCACTTGCCATTAGAATCAATTTCATTCTTTTTTTTAATTACAGTATTTCTCTGAAAATGTATGTGAAAGACTGTAGCTGGTGTCTACTGAACATAGTCTATAGTGATCTTTTCCAGTACTATATGAGAGGACATCTGCATTTCCTATTAATGAAATATTTGCCATATCTAAGATTGTGTTTACAGGAGTGGGGTGCAGTAATTCAATGCAGGATCCCAAATTAACATACATATTGAGAAATCTCTCTGTCATCACAAGTATGTTTCTATCTCCGCAGCTTCTGTTAAGGCCCTTCGGGTAAACCAGGGTGTATCGCGACTCTTCCCGAGTACAAAGGATGACGTATGCCTTCCGAAGAATGCGCAATACTCCTGGTTATGAATAATCATAGACATCGCTTTGTTTTCAGCACGTTGCCTCACAACTGGATGAACTAGGGCGAGGTGCTCCGAACATGTTTTCGGGGATTCCCATGTTAGCTGTGTGCAATACACAGTGGGGAGGGTTTGAAGTTGCCCTGCCAGTGACAGTGTGAAAGATTCCTGACTGCTGGCACAGTGAAAATCATTCCCTGAGCATTCCCGGACCTCTGTCGAAATGTCACAATTTAGGTCTGCCTGTATCAAGCATGGAGGCCAACTGAACTCCCCTTGCCCAAGTCCCCACGCTCCAGCCTACAGACATGCCTTTGAACCTTGAGCCTCAGCCCACGTACGTTTTTATAGCTCCATTAACTGGGACGTCATCAATTTGAACAATTACAAATTGCAATGATATTAAAATATCCAAGCAGCACTTGCCAGATGCCAACAAGGACGGGACTTATCGCATTCTTTGCTCTCCAGTCATGCTGGGGCTCTTCGCTTGGTTCCTGTGCCCTGTGTCTTGCATCAGGGAGCTGGGTTGTCAAAGATCTCATTTGCATTTTTGCTTCCTTGAACTCCTAAAAGTTGCTCATACCGGTGAAGGAGCTTGTCTAAGCATAGAGTTTTCAGTATACTGTGTTTACTTAGGGGGATTTATGTAGTTACAGAAAACGCTGTGTAGATACAGTCTAACTACAAGGGTTATGGATGAATTTTTTTTTAGCTCTACTGCTAACTCAGTTCAATTCAGTGAGGCTTTTTGGCTTGATAAGCTGTGGAAGTCTTTTGTTCATAGAAAAAAAAACATAGATCCCTTGGGTATCTTTCATGGACCAGAATGATAGAAGGAGCCTTCTTTACAGCAGATTCAATTCTTTGTGCCCATTTGTCAGTAGTGTCCATCTCTGCATCTCTGAGCTAGTGTCAGGGTGCTGCGTACAACAAAGCCATCTCCTTTCTCCTGGGATCAGGCAGAATTTTTGTCTCATCAGATTTTTTTCTGAGGAGAGTTTTTTGATTCCTGATGACTGGATGAACTGGCTTTATGGTGCTTTTTTCCCCCCTCTTTTTCTCTTGGTTTGGTCACCAGGCACAATTACACTCCTTTTTAGCATGGTCCGAGCTGTAGTAGCTAACTGAAGACACTCTGCAGCACAGTGTCTTTGGGATGTTAATAGACACATAATCAGCAGGGAGAGGCAAAAATTGAGTCCCTTTGAGACGGGAAGCCCTGCTTTTTGGAGGACTTGTGGTCTTGTGATGAAATAGTCTCGGACTAATTCTCCTCTCAGTACGATAAATCAGGAGTGATTTCCTTGGACTAAAAAGGGGTCGCAGAGAGATAAAACCAGTGACAGGAGAAACACTGCACTTCCCTCTTAAGAACAGGCAATTGGTTAAATTCCGCTGCTCCTCCGATAGTGTTGAATGTCATGCGATGATCATTCGGTCTGTGGGGAGCGGGCCAGAGTCAGGATGCTAATGCGCTGTGAGTGCAGCTGGTTCTTCCTCGATGTCACCGTGCTTTGACTCACCTTTGCTGCCAAAGTGTTCATTCACCGCTCTTCATTTATAACTCAAATCTATACCTACACATATTTGCAACTGAGATTTGCAAGAGACAATTTTATGCTTGAAAAGGGAGAATTGCTTTACAACTATACCTGTTGTCTGTGCAAATGCTTGACATCCTCACAAGAATTCCTTTCACTCTGTGCCTCCGGTTCCCTTTGTCAGTAAGAAACAGAACATGTAGAGTTCTAAGTGCTGAAAATCAAACACTGACGTGATATATTAGCTTCTTTTTTCCCCCCCTCAGCGTTCTAAATATGGCTCTACATTGAAATTAAGTGCACTACAGAATATTCGGTTGCAGCAGATTGCTGGCATACAGTTTATAAATTGTTAGTGTTTGGCAGCCCTTGGTTTTTAAATTCCTACTGATCACAAGTAGCTGGCACTAATCAGCTCCAATAGAGTTATGGTACTGTGTACCTTATTAAATGGCTGGAGTGGAGATATACATCTAAAACCCCATATATAATAGCCACATGCCAGAAACACTTTACTCTGAGCAGGGTTTTTACTTTACTTTTTACATCCTTCACATTTTACATCTGGTTCAACAGTTCTGAAGGAAACTACATCTGATGTGATAGCAGGAGATCTATATCACCCATCTCAAAACCTGCCAGAAATGCAATTTAAATATAGTTTTGGACAGGGTAAAAAAGTATTATTGGTATCAGATGTCTGGGCAGTGAGAATTTGAGCTCCGTCTCTGCTTGATTTTTTTGTGCAGAAGGAAATCATATGGTGAAATCCTGGTTCTGCTAAAACTAGTGAGAGCTTGCAATTGATTTCAGTCATCAGAGTTTCACCTTGCAGCTGTAAAGTAACTGCCACATTCAAGCAAAACTGTATAGCCTGAGCAGCAAAGGCAGACCTAAGTGTGGCCTTTTGCAGAGACGAGCAGGGCTTGGACTGGTTTTTCAGTGTGGATAACTTATCACCTGTACCGTGTCACAGACCTCAGAGAGATCTTCTCCAGTATTTGGATTCACCAAAATTTTGGGCAGGGAAGGCTAGTTCTGGTGTATCTCACTTTATTCCAGTTTATTTTCACGGAGCAAGTGCAGAAATATCTGAAGTTTCAGATAATCCATTTTAAATTGGTAGGAGTTTTATGCCTTGGTCATCTGACAGCGCCTATGCCACCTGAACTGAGCTTCTGAGGTTTGCGGGACTCCTTCATCAGGGATGGGTAGAAAACACGACCTGCTAGCTGCATCTGTCACCAATTAGTACCTCCTGTGGCTCGAGTCGGAAGGGGCTGCTTGCCCGTCTCATGCGCAGGGCAGTGGACTTAGTGGCTTGGAAATAAGACAGCCTACGCATTCAAGAAGTATGATTTGAAGACTTGTTGGTACTAGGGGTTTGCTAAAATCAGACCTTACTGATCCAGGACACCGAAACCTGCTAATAAAGGCTGTCAGTCAAAGGCTTGGGAAAGTATTCACCGACTTCTGTGTCAGTGATATGCCAAAGCACCTATGCTAGTAGCCCAAAAGCATTTCCTTGTGCTGGATGTGTAAGATATGTCATTGTGCAGAGTCTGGGACTGTCAGAACAGACAAACCAAGATTCACTTTGTTTTTTTGGATCATAATTGTTATTATTTTATGACTCTGGAGCCCTAACAAAGGTATGGGGGCCCCAGCGTGATAGGCACTGTAAGAAGATGAGCTTCAGCTCTTGCTTTGAAGCATGCTACATTTTTGTGTCATTACTTCTGATCATAATCCAGCACCAAATGAAATCAAAAACTGTCTCTGAATTCAGAGAGAGCTGAGGGCACACGAAAGCTCTCAGGAAATGCTCAGTGTGTTGTCAGGATCAGGCCCATAATGTGTAACTCCAGCCTAGAAAACTCATTTCCTTTGAAGCTCAGTTGAGTGTTACTACTACACATCAGCATGTTGCACCACACAGAGTATATCAAATTTGATGTCAGTTTTTTGCCTTCCTTTTTCCCTGGGAACCTGTAAATATCCTTTGGTAGCGAAACCAGAGAGGAATAAATTCTCCTCAATGTATTTACAAATGTGAGAAGCTTTTCAAGTTGTATTTGCAATTCTCTTTCTTGCAATGACCTCTATTTTCATAATCCTTCATGGAATATCATGGTTTAAAGAGCTTTCTCTCCCTGCTGTTTTTGTTAAAAGGTTTTTGGTGTGATATTTGGAAAGTCAAATTCTGCATTTAAATGTTGTGTTTTCATAGATACAAAGGAAAGAGGCCATATTTATCTTTTTTCCCTTCTTTCTCCTCTTCTGAGAACATCAAGCAATTCCACTCTTCTGCACGTATTGTTAACTAAACCATGAGAGCGTATAGCAGCTTTAATAGTAAAGCAATTCAGATTACATCTTGCTTGTAATTACATTTATTTCCTCACATATGTCCAAAAAGGCAAGCATTAGTTTGGCCTGTATAGGCATGTGCTAATGGCAGGAAAATTATCTGGCAGCTTGACAGCAAGGAAAATAGCTTACAGTCACTTAAAGTCATTCATGTCATGGACACTTGCAAAGACTCTGGGCACTCAGTTTTTTGCTTGCATGCTTTTAAAATCGATTGCGTTTTGAGAGAGAGGGAATTTGTTATGTGCTGCAGATTTGCATCTAAATAATCAAAATGTGAACAGATACAAAAGGCAAGGTATGGGTGTGTGATCACAAATATGAAAATCCCAGTAACAGCACTCTACGGGCCTGATCTACAAATAGCCATGGGCCCCGTTCTTCGCTGGGTGTCAGGCTGGCAGAGACACGTGCAGCTATCTGTGGGACAAAGGTGGTCAAATAAAGAGGCCCTTGGTATGGGATGGACTCTGAGACTCACTTGTGTCCCACATAGCATCACACTGTGTGTGCCGGGCAGTGCAGTTCAGAGTGACCTGTGGGCTCACGAGTTGTTCCTGTTGAAACAGGGCTTTGCCAGCCACTGTATTCCTGGCACAAGATGGCCACAGTAATAAGCATTCTTCTCACTTTTTAACAGAAGTCTGGCTGGCAGTTTTACAGACTGATTTATGACAAAGCCGAAATGGGATGGATATTTTCAGTGAAAAAAAGTTTCTTATTTGAAATGATGTGCAGTTTTGCTTTTAATTTCAACCAGAAAGTTAGCAAAGATCTTGAGAAGCTGTATATCAGGTTCAGCTGAGCCATGTCTGTGGTAGATCCTGAATTCTGTCCTGGAAGAGTGAGTATGTTTCACTGTTCATATCAGCCATGAACTAGGCCAATTTGCAGCAAGATCTTCTGAAATTAGAGGTACATTTGTATCTTCAGCCTTGTCTGCTTGCCACCCTCTACTGTGGCTATCAACTATCTCCACCAATTCGCTGTTTTCTCCATTGGAATAAAAGAGTGCCCAGCCAGAACAAGAAAGCTCTCAAAAGACATGCCTTGGTCCCGTGTTAGAGCTTTCCCAGATTTGTGGGCATGCACAAGACATTCGACTGCCAATATTCATGGTCTCTGAGTACACAAATTATGGCCACAGCTGTAGAGATCATTACTGAAAATTTGTTCATGAGAAGGTAAATACACGAACAAATGTTAATCTGCACACCCAGTTCAGCAGCTAATTGCACAGTCTTGCAAATGTGTCCAATTTGATATTTTTCTTGCCTAGCTAGAGAGGAGACACTGCATAAATCCCAGAGCCCTGTGCCAGATGATGAGACAGACAGACAGAGCTCGGCTGGTATAAATACTCCTAGCTTCCCTGACGGGCTGGCAGTCCCTGAGTTACAGTTACCAGACGAAGACTGGGCCCTCTGGTTTTTGCTGAGTAATTAGGCTGGGCAGCCAGGGTAGCCAAACAAATACTCATACCATCAAAGCTGGTCCTGTCCTCCAGGCAGCACAGACAAAGAAACAGCAAAATAATAATAGAAATTGTTTACTGGGTATGTTGCTGCTGTCTACAAGGGTAGGGCATTTTCTAGTTTTCTTGGGGCAATAAAGCTCCTAGCAAATGCTGGACGCACTTCTACTGGTGTAGTTCGGGTCTTCTATGTAGACACCCCCTCATCCTTTAGCTGCTCACAATATGAGCAGTCATTAAATCTTTTAAAATGGAGTTTGTGAGGATAGCCAAGAGCCATTATAGGACTAACCCCCTTTTTTGTTGTTGTTGTTTAGCTTTGGTTTTGGCTACTTTTCTAGCTTTATTGTGTTTATTGTTCCCTGTCTCTCAAACCTCCTATTGAGCTAGAAACTTTCAATAGCAAGAGCACAGAGTAACTGTCTTTATAGTTACTAAACATCTTCTTCCTCACAGAGGAAGAGCCTGAGCTTTCTCCTCCGAATATTATAAGCAACGGTAGGATTATTATTTGCTATGGCAATGGGAGGAGGAGGCAACAGAGGAATTAGCGTGCATACAATGAGAAAATAAAGGTGCACGATCTGTGTTAGGCTGCAGAAATGAGACTTGTCTTCTGGCTAGAATCGAGGTCAAATTACAACATCTGAACATGGGGTGAGGAAAACCAGAAGGTTGGACGGGAGTTTTGGTCTGTTCCCTGTGACAGAAGTTAGGGAGTGCTGAGAAATCTGGCTTTAGATCTATTTCTGGGTTTGTACGCTGTGTCTCTAAGAGCTATGTTAGCTTTTTCCATTCTGAAAATGTTAATATTTAGGGGATATTTTTTTCATAAAACCAGCAACAACATGGAAAATATTAACAGGAAACATTTTAGATGCTACAGGAAATTACAGCTGTGAAGAGTGTTTCATATTGTATTAGCAGAAGATTGAATGAGGCTTCTTCCCATCTAAACTTTTAAATCCATGTGGAGGAGGAGTGTCTCTGACTCCACGGACCTGCTCCTAAGTGGTATGAAATACACAGAGAACAGGTATTATTGCCTGCTTTGCTTTCTCTGGCCAGGGAATCAGCAGATACACTTACGTTTAAGACAGCTGAGTTACACAGTTCTGAGAATCACGAGTGTGGCGAATGATACGTGCTAGTCAGAGCTGGCAGTCTGCTGCCCCAGCTTGAGCACTGCGCTGCGAGGGCTGTCGGCAGCGGGACACGAGTGTCCGGCAGGCAGTGCCTGTTTGCTCCTGCCTAGGATCCTGCTTTCTGAAATGGAGGATGGTCTCTCCTCTTTCCCTCATATCAGGCAGGGCAGGTGGTATTTCCAAACTGCTCTCATGAGACAAACGGGCCGTAGAGCCACCCACGACTCCACCTCACTGGCAGCCTAGACCTGGCGAGTTCAGAGTAAGCGGTGAAGCTGTCTGAACAGCCAGGTGAATGAAGTTATGATGAACTTTGTTTTATTAGCTAGCTAGCATAAGTCTGGTCTGATTGTTTCAATATTAAATTTGCAGTTTTATGATTTATATTCCTCAAGCATTATTGTGACTCACATTGTGTGACTGGTTTACTCTCAGATCCTGCCCATGTTCCTGCATATGTGGTTTGTTTTCTGACTTGATTGACCTGGAGAGAACATTGCTGCTGGATGAGCCTCTCTGTGAGAAAATTATGATCTCACTTCATCCCGGTCAGAAGTCTCCCTAGACTTAAAGTAAAGAAATAGCAACAACAAAAAATTTTCAGGTTGTCTTGAGAGAAATCCTCTCCTTTGGAAAACCAGAGATGACCTCTGCTGCTGGTGTGCCTGTCCTCATGCCTGTGTGAGTGTAGGGAATTGACAGAAGGGTGCCCATGAGCTCAACAGCTTTGCTCTGTTTGTAGTCTTGGACCAACCACCGAGCTGGAGAAGTCTACCCCGGCAGCGTGGGAGTGAGTACCATTCGTATCAGGATCGCCTTCCCTCCCTGTATATCCGCTTTCCCCACCCACAGGGTGGCATCAATTCTACGTGTGCTCTCATATCCACAGAACTGCCGTGCTCTGCAGTCTGCAAGGGGCAGATATATCTGATCTGCCTCTAACTAACAAATCCCCCTGTGCTTGGAAATAAAACAAACCTCGGAAGGGGGGAAAAGTTCCTTCTTCTGAGATGATTGGATGCTGTAATACAGTTTCTTTTGAGTCGTATTCTGTTGGGCAGACAGCTATTGATGTGGTCCCCATTGTCACTTAGGTATTTGGTCTATTCATTATTTTCGTTTATATTGTTTATGTAAAGCACCTAGAGGCCTGTGATAAGCAAATTTCACCGAATAAAATAAGCCAACTTTAGTAGGTCAATTAGCATTCTCCAAAGATCATACATTTTAGCAGGGAGTTTTGCAGTTTACCACTATTGCCTAAGGAGAAAATGGAAAGTAGACCCCTCCCCTCTTACATGGTGTCAAATATCAACTCTAAATTAGAATGTTACTTATTCTTACTGAAACTGGGAATTCATTGTATGAGCTGAGTAATCACAATGCCGTGCTCTGATTTCATTTCTGGAGATCACCCAATGAAAACAGCCCAGTTTTACCTACTGGGAAGAAATAGGCAAATACAGTCATGGCTCTAATATGTGTACACTGTATATCAACGCTTTCCAGGTTGCTTGCTAAATGCAGCTTAAGAATGTTCTAAGATACAGACAGGGAGATTTGTAATGCAACCTGTCCAATGTATTTCTGTTGTCTGCTGTTTGCTTTATAGTTGTAAAATCAATAAAACTTAGGTGTACTAAAGAATATAGCTCAGTAATACAGTGATGCAGGCTGATGGAGGTTGTTCTGATGGTGAATTTATTTTAGATTTGAACATTGTGAGCTTCCTTCTTTCCCTACTTACACAACTCCTAGCTGTTTTATTGCCCTCTTCCCTTCACCTGGTTGTCCTCTTTAAGGAGTCCTTTGAGATGCTTTTTTCTGCTGCTTAAGTTTTCTTTGGTTCTCTCATGATGCCTCTCTGCTTGAAGATCTGTCCTTGTTCTAGGTATCTTTTGACTATGATTTTTTTCACTACTGAGAGTCCTAACATAAAACCATTTAGTTAGGTAATGCTGTCTGAGACAATACAACATTTATACTTTGTGTGCCATGCTGATACTGCGTCTTTCACCTCAGTTTACTAAGGTCAGCCTGCCTGAAGTTGGCTACTTGCCTTTATAACTCTTATCTGAGTAAGTGGTCTTATTTTTACTCTCAGTTTCTGTGACTTCTAGTTCCTGACTTGAGCAAGCCTGCTGATGTGTTTCTGGTTTGCTAATTCGGGCTTAAACTTCATGTCATACTTGGCCAGACCAAGCCATACGAGCTGTCTGTCTTCATAGTTTGCCTCATGTCTGTTCTTGCTGTAGGCTGTATTTGTGAAGCTGACCTTCCTAGGAATCAGCCTCAGAAACTTGATTTTTTGATTAGTTTTGTGGGGTTTTTTTTGGCTAAGCTCATTCTGACCAAAGGGCACAGAAGAGGTGTGTGAGTGAGTAGAACATTTGAGAGAGAAGACCGGGGAATAGTAGGATTGGTGTCGTCTTGACTCCTGTGTTCAAGATTCAAGATCCTGGGTAAATTCCGAATGCATACTAAAGTGGAGTGGGGAGGAACCGTGTTAGGCTACAATCAAATTCGTATTCTGGAGTTCAGGGGTTTAGAGTCTAGAGTTACTGGAGGTTTGCCTTAGAGGTTTCAGGGTGAGCGGTCAGCAGGTCTGTGTGGTAAGAAAAGGCATCGTATACTACATTGCAATCCAAATATTTCATCTCTACTGAGAATACATAAATTATTTGGATTTGTGATTGCTTTAGACTCTGAAAACTTTTCCTTTGCTCTGTGGCACGAGCAGAAATCTCACAGAAATCATCCTTAAAGATACTGTGTGCTACATACAGGTTGGAAGATCAACTTTGATGGTGACTTCAGAACTTAACGATTCTCATCAGTGCTGAGAACCAGACCAAGAATATCAAATACACAACAACCAACTCCAGCCTAACAACATCCAGCTCCTAATGCAGTATTGACAGACTTTTAATCCTGGAATGTAAAATGCCCAACACAAGTCAAAACAAAACTGAGACCCAACTACCACCCTAAATCTAGTGAGGTTTTATCTAATTTTTTTTCCTGGGGTATAATAAATTAAACATAGTATGAAATGCAAAAAGGTTACATTGAGACATATAATATTTGAAGGTTTAATTCATTTTTCTAGTGTATAAGACACAAGGCTATTAAATTTTTAAAGCAGTGATCTCCTGAAGTCCCTACTTTATGAGGGCTTTCTTCATAAAGATAAATGGTTTCCTTGCCAAATCAAATGCAGATTTGAAACAAATTAAGTTAATGTTCAACGGTACAAGGTAGAATGGATGGGAGAACTGTTTTATTTTGCATTGTAATAACCATATACACCTAAATCAATAGCTGTGGAAAAAAAAGGCAATAATATCACGTAACTGCAGGAAATGAAATATAGTGAGATGAAGGGGGGAGCGGGTTGCAGAATGAAAGGATTTGTATTGGAATAATGACATTTCATTAAAAAGGGAAGGAGTGCTATTGAATATAAGTCCATACCAGTAAATTCTATTTCTTATAATAACACTTGAGATGAGTTAAAGTTGCCCAAGTATTGTGATAAAGCATCTTGCTGGATTCCTTTCTTATATTATGCTGTAATTTTATGTTAAAAGAAAAATTTGAAATGTTAAAGAGGTAGTGCATGTTTTCTAAAGTGCTTTCTATTTCTCCTAATGTTTCATTTAACTTGTTATATTATCCTGTGCTCCTGCAATCCGAGCAGGAGGAAGTTTATCAGTTTCGTTCTTCTGTAAGCTCGTATTAAAGAAACAAAACAAAATGTGAATCCGGCAGTGGTGAAAGGTATTGGTTAGAGAGTGCTGGGGATTAAAGCCCGCTCTTTATCTGCAGCACAGGCTCAGGCTGGTGAGTAACAATGCAGACTGATAGCGGGATGAATCTGTCCTCCCTGCCATACAGAGGATCAGATTCTCAGCTGGTGTAAATCGACAGCAGCCAGTGGCGATAAACTGGCTGATGCTGCTGAACGAGGCTGGCTGCACTCTTTTTCAAATTGTCTTAGAAAGAAATCCTGCCTCCCCTGGAGTCAATGGCAGAAATCCCACTGACTTCAAGGAGATAGGGGTTTTAACCTTGGTCTTTCTGTGTGAAGTCTCCCTGAAAGACTCACCAGGTAGAAAGGAAAATACTCCATGTGCTTCACTTCGATGGTTGCCCTCAGTCACTTCGTTCTTTTGAGATGGCCTGCAAAGGGACCAGTTCCACTGACTGGGCAACTGAGAGACGCTAGTGACTGCTAGAAATTATAAGGAGACCATACCACTTATGTCCCATGTGTCAGATCAAGAGGGGCTCGTTAGAGGGACAGACTCATGTTGTTCTTTGGCCTGAAGAGTATCTGCCGAAACAGGAGCTTGGGTGTCAATGTGTGGGCGTCTCGGTGAACCTCTGCCAAGCGATCATCTGGAAAATCACTTGTAGTAGTGAGAGGTGTATAGGATTGTTAAGAAAGAAAAATTGACAGTGTCATAAGACCTTTATATCAGCGATAGAAACATTTAGGAACATGTATGTCATGCAACTGTCTCCAAGCTTCTCTCTACCATTCCTCACGCAGTGTGTGCAGACTATGTGAAATGGTGATTATCCCTTTCAGCAGTTTTTGAACCCTGCCATAAAAATGATGTGGCAGCAGGATCTGTACGAGATAGCAATAGAGCTAGACCTGTAATTGTATATTAACGAAGAGAGTTTTTGGAACTTCACTGGGTTACCGAGTTGCTCGCTGTTGGGTACAGATTAAACAAGGGGGGCCCATCAGCATAAGACATGGTACCTCTTTGTATCATTTTTAAGCCATAGTATCAAGGCTTCTGTTTCCTGTGGTGTTTTTCTGGCAATTACAGAAATCAAGCAATGCTTTACTGAGATTTCCTGGACTAATTATACAAAATACTGTGGTCAGAAATGCATGGAAATTCAGAGGACATTTGGATAAAACTTGGCTTATCATCTAGGGCCTTAAAAATCATTGCACCTTGTCTCCTCATTGTAGAAGAAGCATTTTTGTGCAGAGCTTGTGACTGAAATTCACTTGAGCAGACATCTGAATGATCCCTTGTGCACAGTTAAAGGACAAAACTTGTCCATACGTACACAGCTCTGCATCATCGCGTCCCCAGTACGATTTGCATCTGTGCTTCTTCCTACTTATACCCTGCAACACATGAGCCGTTGCTTTGTGTGGAGCCGGTGGGGGGCTTGCTCTGAATTATGTTTGTAGTCGTAATGAGCTATGTGCTTGACTTGTTGGTTCATTTGTTTTAGTGAGGAGGGTCAAGCTTTCTCAAGCAAATTTCAAACCTCATTCAGTCTCAAGAATCTCACCCCTAAGACCACTCTAAAAACGTACATAACTGTACTTGAGGTTGTCTCGATTCCTTAGCCTGCTTCAAAATAAGATCTAAAGAGCTCAGTGAAGCAAATCAACTTTTCGGAACTGCATATTGTGAAATTGGTACCCATCTCTTTCAGCACTAATTGATATCGTTGTATTGCTGAATGATCCAGGGTTCATCTGGATTCATGTTGACATACCTTACCTGAGCACATCATGGGCCGTGCTTTTCGTGCAAAAAGTATCTGTTTCGGGAACATTATTTATAGTCTCACCTTTTGTAAGTTCATCATCTAAGATGTCACTAGATTTTTGCCAAGAGGGCAGGGGCGACTGATAGCATCTAAGGATTTGGCTGCCTCCCACTCAGGAAATGAGTGAAATGGGTGCTCAGTGGAATTAAATACTTTTGTAAAAATAAAAAAAAAGAAAGGAAACCAAATGTATCCAGGCTCTCATGTAAAATGCCCCAGAGAGTTTCATTTTAGAATATGTACAACTAATCAACCTCTGATTTGTGCATTACTATCACATTTTCTGTCTCTGTTTCTTCTGGATAGGACACTTGGGATGTGATCCTTTCAAATTGCCTTTTAATTTTACTCCCCATGAAATTAATTATTGACAAGTCCTAGAATCTGAGCCACTCTAGCCAACTGTTCATGGGTTTGTCATGTACGCTTACCAGTAAAATTCACAAGTCACACTGTACTATAAATTGTATAAGTCAGTTGGAGAATAGAAACAGTAGTGCATGATTTATCTAAATAGTAAGCACAGTTTTAATGGTAAACATTCTCTCTGAACTTTCCAAGAACATCTTGTAGCATAAAAAAATTTACTGCAGAAATTCTCAGATAGTGATTTTAGATAATAGTCAAATGTAAGAATTTCACTGTGTTGCAGGAACAGTAAAGAAAAGACGAGATACATTGAATAAAGATTTTATTGTGAGTTATTTGCTCAGCTCTGTAGCACCATCAATTTTTTCTCCCTATATAAAAATAATGAAGTCAATAAATGTGTTTAGGTGACCTCTGAGACTTACAAAAAGGATGTTATGAGATGGGTGAATGCTGGATACAGTATTTCATTCAGATGCCGAACAGCTGTTGAGGTAGACAATACTAGCATCCTATTTTTCACCATTGATGCTAATGTAAATTGGTTTTTGACGGTATATATATTCTTTTCTATTGTGGGAATGTGAAAAAGACTACTAGCCTGTCAACCTTTGTGTCCCACCTCTTTAGGCAACTTTCTAATATGTGATTACAGGCAGTGAATCAGGAGATTTGGTGACCAGGATGGGACAGCCAGCCTGGTGGCTGCACGTGGCTGCAGCCGCCTGCTGAAACCCATCGGGCCATATTGTCCTGATGCTTTCCGCAGGTGTATGACAGAGGTGTAAATGGTTACCTGGGGTTTTTTTGGAAAATGTAAATTTTATTCTCGTGCATTTGTGAACATCTGAACTCTATCCTGACCCTGTCACTGTGGACTGTTAATTGTTCCATCTCCTTTCCAAATGAACGATCCCAGCTTGCTGCACATCATGTCAAATATTAGCAAAGATTTGCTGCGGCACTGAGTTGCTTGCGTATGTTACAGAAAGGTCTCCCATGAATTACAAAATGCGAGGGGAAGACACTGTGTGCTTTGCTTAGATGCGTGGTGCTCCTATGGACTCCTATGGAGGTATCTGCTTTGCTACCTGTCTTGTCATCAGTGCTAAGCGTTCACAGAAATCAGAAAAATATTTTTCAAGGAAATACAGAAGTTAGCACTTCCGGACTAATTTTTATGCAGATTAGTATTAATACCGGTTGTTCATTTTTCTTTTGCAGGATGATGAAAAACAGAGGAGTTATATGTTAACATTAACAATTAACAATATGATGAGAATTTTGTGTTAGCTTACCACATTTTCTATATGTTTTCTCTGAGTTCAGTATTTATTTTCTTTTCAGTCCGACAGCTGTTCAAAAGGAGGTGCATCCCTTGTCAATTACTGAATGACCTCCTTTGTAAATTGACTGAGAGTGTGTGATTTGCCCTGGAGCATCTTTTTTAAGTAATTAGTGTAAATCAGTCAATAGATCTGTGTTAGCAACACCTTAAAAATTGCAGTAGTTTGGAAAATGTAGCACTCTATAGTATGTTAGCTCTTTTAAGTGCCATTGGTTTAAAATGTGAGAAAATTAACTAGTTTTAAAAATAGATCAGTAGTACTTTGATTATGTGGCTTTGATTTAGAGGGCTTTATGCGTTTATGCGGTAGACAGTTGACACTGTACCTGCAGTTTTCTGCTTATCTAAAAAGTACTTTCAAGGTATTACTCCATAAACTGCTCACACTGAAAATAAGGATGTAGGAGGATCCTTTTGACTTGCTTATGTGTGAGCTCTTCCAAAAGAAACTTGCCCATGGTCTGGGACATGCCAGCAGCTCCGTATGACATTTTCTCTCTATGCTGGTCCTTTGCAGTTGCTGAGCTATGGTGGTGGCGACCCAAGGCTCTATTTTCGGTGTGGGAGGGGAGAGAAAGATGCTGGCTGTAGGCAAGGGGCTGAGCTGAACAGGGTGTTTGCGACAGAGGGAGTTGACTTGGGGGTGAGGGGTTTGTTAGTGAAAAGAGCAGTTTGAATGTCCGTTGTAGCACGTTAGTGAGTCACTCACGGCTGTCCGACTCCAGCGGCTGTTTAGTTCTGGGGTGCAGCTCTTTCATCTACAATGTGTGGGTGCTTTTTTGCCCCAGCCAGCTCTCTGCCCCTCACTGAATTCTCATTCGTAGAGTCCAGCCTTTTTTTTGAAGGGAGGGGGATATTATTTCAGTCTCTGCCTTTGTCAGATTTTGTGGTTTTGCAACTCTGTGTTTCTGGTTTTTTTCAAAGTAAGTCTGCCCTTCAAAACCGCAGGGAGACTGACTCCAGTGAGGCTGCCTGCCATGAGAAGTGCTCTCAGAAGTACATCTAGGAGCCTTCGCTCCTTCATATTCATATACTAGTCCTCATATTTGTTACTTGTATGAATAATTAAAAAAGTTTTTTTGAGTTTAGAAAATTTAATCAAAACTGACAGTAGTCTTAGACCTTGAATAGGTACCAGCTTCAAAATTGCAGACCACTCTAGGTCCATCATCCCCAACGTGAACCTTGCCTGCCTTGCTAGCTGTGCAAAGAAAACAAGCTGTTTAGAGGAAAAAAAGCCAGGGATTTTTTTTTTTTTAAGAACTGTAATTAAGCAATCATAACAGCCCTTTAAATAAATAGAGCTTACATTTACATTTTACCATGCACTTCTGGTGTTTGTTTAACTTTATTTCTTTTGCACCCCATTTTAACATAATAGAAAATCTACAGCAGGCTGTCTGAAGGCTTCCACTCCTCCAGCCTGTCACTGCCTGTGTGCCGTTCATCGGAGCCCTCCGGACTCCAGCTGGCAGGATGCCTAACGCTGTCACCCGCCTAGGAGAAGTGGGTTTAAACTGAAAAGCCAACCATTTAGAAAGATGCATTGTTTTGCCCAGCCCCAGATCGGACTCTTTTAAAGCAATTCAAACTTAATTGTGATCAGAAATCATGTGTGTTCATCTCAGGCCTTGGCTGTATAACGTTCAATGTTCCCTGGAGTTGGAGATCTGGGCTGGTTTTTCAGAAGAGCTCAGCATGCACCGACTCTTGTTGAGAACAACAGGGGTGCTTCTTGAGATTGAATGCCTTTGAAAATCCGATCATGTCACTTTATTTATTTATGTAGATTTGTGTATGCACAAATATATACAACATGCCCAGAAACAAGCACGCACACATACATGACAGCTCTAGGGTCTGGATTTTCAAAAGAGCCTGGGAGAATTCAGTGAGAGATGGGTGCTTAATTAAAATTCATATTCTTCCTGCCTTTGGCAATACTTAAACCTACAGCTACATTAATACCAAAACATGACTAAAGGGCACAAGGATAATTCAGTAAGACCCACAAGAAGCAAGCCAGGCAAATTAGCTTTCCTTTCACCAGCCTTACCTTTTCCCATTTCTTATTTTCAGAGATGGAAGGAAAATGACAAGCGAATGCCAAATCTCTTCAAAATACTGCCCTTAGGTGGGATGCTTTACATTGTCTGGGGTCAGGACCTATCTCTGGCTGTGTGTTTACACAGGCAGCAAAAGGGGTCTGATTTTTGTTGAAACTTCGCTGTACTGTTGCACTAGTATATGAAAACCATAGCCAGGTAACAGAGCACGTTTGATGACTTGTAAAATCATCCTGCAAGTTGTAAAATCAGAGCAGAAACAGTGTGTCTTCCCCCTTCAATATACTTCAAACTAAACGAACAAATAAACAAACCCCTTGGTTTAGGATTCCCCAGAATCTTGTTGCTTATCTACATGTACGAAAAGAAAATCCTGCATCCTGGCAGATGATTTACCAAAGCAATAGTTTTTATGATGGTGCACAATACAGTTTACGTTCCAGCCTTGGTCCCAGGAGGCAGGAGGGCACCTGAGTTCAGTGCCTAGCATCTCTGCTTTATCTAATGTGTATGCTCTAGATAGCCCACCAGAGTAGAAAATTGAATACATTCATAAGAAAGGCTTTTACACCACCATGAATCTTGAAATCTTTGCTGCCGAGGATATATCCTCAACAGGTAGTTTGGAGAAAAAATATAGAAGATGGTAATTTTCGTTCTCTCAAGACAACTGTGGGCAGGGACAGATTTGAATGCCACTCTTTCCTAGCCTGGGTCAGAGCCAAGTTAGTTTGTAAACCTAGAACAGGATCGCTTCTTCAGCTGCTGAATTTTAAAAGAAAGTGCCTGCAAATACATTTGGCAAGAAATACGTTGTCTCTCTTTCTGTTTTCTGTAGAAAAGGCTTGCAGGACTGGGCCTCTAAGCAATGTAGGAGAGGGTTTTTAATTCACGTGTCCCGCTCAGATGTAGTAAGCACTCGGTACCAGACCAGTCCTCCTGAGATGGTGCTTGCATGTGCACAGAGACAGATTGTGGGATGGGGTGAGGCGTGCGGGTAGGTGTGAGCTTGGTGCCTCTGACCAGATGTATAGGAGCCCTGGAAGGGATGAGAGTCTCACTCACAGTTCTGCAATTTTCCCCATGGGTTCTGCTAGAGTTGTGTTTAACCCGGGGCACTGAGCCCCAAGGGAGAGCAGTTCGAAACTGTTAGGGACAAATGTTTTCTTCCCTGTTCGTCTGTGCTTTTCTCTGTGAGCTGCTTTATGGAGTAAGGAAGAATGAATCCCAAACCGCTTTATTTTCCAGCACCGGTCAGGTTTGCTGCAGTTCTCTCACTTGTGCTTTTGGATGGTACTGATGGTGGAGAGTTGATTTTTAATTAAAGGGAAAAAAGGCATTAACAAATGCCTTACATCAAAGCAACTGGTCGCTAATATAACTAGCCTAGGATGCTTGCCCCTGCTAGGCTCCTGGACAAACATACTTCACCACTGTGGTCTTAAGAGGCTGAAGTATCTTTCAGACAAGCTCATTCCTTAGACTTAATTAAAACCTAGTTCACTCCTTTATTCAATTTATAAGGCCTAGCCAGTAGGATTAAGCGATTACAGGCAAAAAGCCCCATTTGTGAAACACTCATAAGCTCAAACTGCTAGACTGCTCAGTTGTACTCCATTAAATTAATAAGGAATGAATAGACTGATCCATTATGAATAAAGCTGTGGGGAGCCTCAGCATTGCCTCAGACTCTCTGCACACTCCTTAGAGAACATTTGTGCAAAATGATTATGTTCATATTCATTCAATTGGAATTCTATAAAAGTGGAGTGCATAAATTACTCTAAAGATGGGGAGTTTGTCTTAAACATTAACTATGTGTGTGAATTAATAAGACTATTATAAAACCATTAGCATTCAGTGTATTTACCTACGTATGCTGCATACCTAAACTAAATTCAACAGTTGTTCCTAATTGCTATTCTTGTTGTGTGATCAAGCTGTGGTTCATTTTCCCTTGTAGTCATAATATTTATGAATGACAGTTTTTCCTGTTAAAACTTCTGAATCCCCTTTCCCCCCCCAGCTTTACATTAGCTCCTGTAATTCTCCAGAATATAATAAAATACTGGGCTATTAATGTATCAGGAAGTGAAAGATCAGCAGATGCTTACAAATGTGTTAAAATATAACATCGAGTAGCACCTGCGAGCGTACATGTCATCAACTAACCTTTGTCTTTTATAGAGTATTGGACGAGGAAGGATGGCAGCAACACCTGGGAGAGTCTTCCCTGAATCTACTGCTGTTCTGCAGCACCCAGCAGATTCCCAGTTTCAAAACGCAGAGGGGTGCAGAATTCATCCACCAGCCTTTGCCATGTTGTGAATAGGCACAGTCTGTTTCTTCTGGAAGAATTCCAAGTGACTTGAAAGGTAAAAAACCCCGCCAAAACAAAGCCCAAAACCAAAATGAGGGGGTGGGTTGGTGAAAAAAAAGAGCGGTTTGTAGAGTACTTCGCAAACAAGGAGTTAAAATTAGCTCCCACAGGTTAGTTGGTAAGGTTATGAAAGCAAGTGCTCAAACAGGGAGTAGTAGGGGTATGCTGGAGGATGAGAGGAGGGCTCAGAGCTGAGCTGCTAGGGCCGCCTCTGTGAGCAGGCAACTTTTCCTCCTGCCCTGCTTCTCTGTCTCTGTCCTTTGATACTTTCTGGCAGAGCGACTGGAGCAGTAGACCCTGTGGGGTTGTTGAGTTCGTTTGCCAGGGACTAGGCTGAAGCGAAAAAGACTGTGTTATTAGGAGTGATTCGATGTGATCTCGGTGAAATGGCAAGGAGGGGTAACTAGGCATGGTGCTGTTGTCACTGCTGTTCCTGAGCAGAGCGAGGAAGTTACGTGTTAACATAGTTTAGCTAGCACGTCTGACCTTCATTGTTCCCAGCGGAAACAGTGACAGTCTATTAGTCCTCCACAAGGGATATCACTGTCTCTCAGCAGCTCTGAAAATCCCCCAGGACACTCCTGGAACAACAATAATTCAGCAAGAGTTCACACAACGTTAGAGCTCTGTGAAATGTTTGCAACAAATCTTGCCTGGATGGAGAGGGGGGTGTGGTAGGAAGGGGGAGAGGGATCATTTGGAACAGAGCTGCATTTGAGAGGAGACATTAACCTTTCAGGCAAGTCAGACCAGGTGGAAGTTTTGCAACAGGAAAATCTTGCTAATTCTCTTGAAATGAAATAGCTAAATAGATAAAAGAAGGTGGAAATTAGTTTTTTAGCTTAATCTTGCTTCTGAAGTAGTATATCAACCTCTAAATCTGAATTTTAAAGTGAAAGACAAAGAACTTAAACAAGGAAACTCATAGGGGCTAAAAGCTGAAACAGATCATTTTCAGCTGAACTCTTAGGAGACGGGGTGACAGAGTTTTAATATAGCTTATAGAAAGTAGCGGTTGAATCAAAGTATGATTGCCTTTGATACAAAAATAATACTATGCACGGGTTAAGTAAATCTGTAGATTTTAACACCTGGAGTGGCTGCTAAAATCTTTTCATGGCTGTACTTTTAGAATAAAAGGGTAGGAGTAAAGAAACTCTTAGGTCAGCTACTGGATTTCTTAGAGCCGATCTTCTCAGTTTGGTTACACTGTCCTTTCCAACACCTGATACCTTGTAAATACTCCTGTACCCTTTGGCTTGTAAGGTGCTGTGTGGTGTGTCCTGGCCTGAAATGGAGCCCACTCTGTTGGTGCTTGCAAAGGGGCGAGCGGTCCTGTGCATTGGCGTCCTGATCCAGGTGCCCTAGGAGGACCCCAGAATTCAGTAAAGATACAGCATGGGCTATGTTGAGGGGTAACCCTGCTTGCTGGTTTAGGAGATCTTCCGACTGGGAGGCGTATCTCAAGACACAGAGTTCCTTGATGTCACTAGGGCCCCTGGATGGCTTAATCCAGGCTTAATCGAAAGGATTAATAAATGAATTCTTGACTGAGCCTGCATGTGAAGTCTGTATTGGAGAAATGCATTTTCTTTGGCCCAACTCCAAGAAAAACTAATCATCATGAACTTCATGCAGATTTACGATTATTCTTTCTATAGAAAGGGTTAGGCCGGCACTCTCTGGCAGTAATGAAAAGCCTGCAGAAAAGCAGAAAGCCAAACATACACAGAACAAACATTGTATATAGGTTTGTTTCCTTGAAATCCGTCCCATGGATTTTCTACATTTTCACGGGAAACTGATGGAGTAGTACTATCATGTGTTAAAACAGATAGAATTATTATGCTCACCTCAACTCCACGAGACATAAATATCACACAATCTTATTTTTTCAAGGGAGATGATATCACAAAATGAAGTGATAAGGAAGAAAGTTACCGTGATAGTATGAAATATGTCCAGTGGCTGCCTTCAGCACAGTAATCTTTTATGTTCAAACTATTACTCAAAGTACGGATTATTGAAATGCCCTTCTTCTGTGGTGCTCTCTTGGGTGATCTGTGGTAACCTGTAGAAGTCAGTGAAAAGAATCCTGTCATTGCTGGTTGTTCCTTAAAAAAAATGGTAATAAAATAGTATATCTATTGAATTTCAGTACACATATATACATGTGTTGAAATACGGTAGGATAGCAGGGGTTTTAAAAAGTGCTGTTTAATAATCAAGTTTCTAATAAACTTTTAGAATACACGGAAGAAAATGAAAAATTGCAACATGCTCATCCAGGATTTGGGGCTTTCTTTTTTTTATTAAAAGCAGGTTGAAGGCAATTTTGTAATCTATTTCCACCACTGCATTTGCAGACATGCATGGATTTGTTAGGTTATCTCCTACTGATAGAATTTTGTTAAACAAGGTTGTGGAACAGTCATTAAAATGAAAACCAGAGCTCTGAGTTTTCCCTTGGTCTTAAGATAGCCTTTTGCTTTTTCTTTTAATGCTAAATTTTTCACATTAAAACATGATTTTCCTGCCTCTTACACAAAAAGGACATAATGGAGGGACAGAGATAATACAAGGGCTGTAGAGTACTTTCATTTTGTAAGACAACAGACCAGTGGTCTGTAAGACCCAATATCTATCTCAAAAGAAGATTAAAATCACTCGGCCATCCAGGCAGTGCAAGATGGCAACAATTCTTCTGTGATCCTTGGACGTGATTAATGTATTTCTAGAACCATGGGGACTGTTAATCCTTGTGACTTAAGCTAAATAGTCTAACTACAGATGTAACTACTTTGTAGAATCTGCGTTATTTGGATCTCATTAATGTGTGACATGGTTTATGAGCTGCACGATGTGTGAATGGGTATACAAGGACCGGGGAGTGCCTCCTGCTCATGGGGCCGTGGAAGGGCTTCCTTCATTTTGTGCACGTGCAGTAAGGGTGAGCGTAAGTCTCCTTTGCTCAGGACAGTTAGGAAACTGCTTGCTTCTTGCCTGGCCTTGCCTTAGAGGCAAAATGGGGTGGGTGGTTAAAGCACAGCAACAGCTGATTTTATATGACTGCTCATGGTACTCCAACCTAGTGGAAAATGCCTTGGTTCATGCCAGTGTGGCTGTTCTGAGGGTACCAGGCAGTCCTGCAAAAGCGCTTGCACAAGTGTTGATGTCTGACACAGCATTCTGTGTAATCCAGAACATCTGCGAAAGTGTTGAATAGTGACTGGGAGGGAGGGAAGGTGCTTAGTAACTGACAGTAGAGGAAGGTGGGCATGTCTCCAGGCAAGACTATCGGGACTCTCAGCCTAGTGTTCAGTGAGATGCTACCGTGATGCGGCTGTTAGGAACAAGCGCCTTTGTACTGCTCGAGTCCCCTCACCCAAGCAGCCACCCCTACGCTGACAACTGTGACAGGTCTTCAGGTCTTGGATGTGTTTGATTGAAAGGGCAAATAGCCATTTAACCCTTGTTCCTCTGCCATAGGTAACAAATGCTGCATGGTAGTGTGGGTGATCCCAGCCTGTGTATCATTTCTTCTTGACATGAAATCTAATATCAACTTTTTGAAAGACAGATTTGATAAATGATAATAAGAGATAGCATGGATGTGTATATATGTTCCAGGATATCTGGTTTTCCCAGGTTGTACTGATATTTATGGATTTTGTGTGCTCGCAACCACTGCTACCACCATGACATGGAAACAGAAGCAGCCACTGTCTGTGGAACTGATGAGTCATTTCCTCCTATACTCAGGGTAGGTATTTATTCGACAGCTTGTCACGGAAAATGAAGCAACGTGATGTTTCTAGTGTTGAGAGGAAAGAGAGAGACTTATTTATTCTGTCACCTTCTATAACCTTTTTGAGCAATATTCTTAAGATGCTGTGATAATATATTCCTCTTCAACTTCCTCAAAGAGATTCCTTCCTTGTCTCAGTGAAGCAACAGGTAATGATATGGACACACTTATTAGATTTGTCTTTAGATGTTACATTCCAGTGTTAACACATCATATAGATATCTTTCCCCTTGAAAACAAGCAAAATGCTGAAGAACAGCACCACCCATGCTTTAACATCGCAAGACTCCCAAGGAGGAAACTTCAGTAATAATGTTTGCTTTCTTGGATATATACATTTAACTATATGACTAGCCTGGGAAACTATGGGAGGCATGGAGACTCAAACCTAGTGATATGAACCTCCCTCCTAAATGAAAGTCCTCATGGGTGCAGGCGGGAGCTGAGACAGAAGACGACATATTTAGTATTCAAGGAGCCAGTAGGGTTGTCCCAGGAGCTGGCATCTTTCTTCTTTGCAATGTTCACCTTAGTGCTTGCTGAAATCCAAATCAGTGGGAAAAGGGTATTGACCCCTTTCCTCCTAAAGTGGGGCTTGAGTGGGTCTTCTAATAAATCCACGACTCTGTTAAAAAATAATTCCCATGAAAGTATAATGCTGCCAAGGTTGAGAGGGCTAAAGATCAACTTGATGATAAAAGATAGCTATATAACAGTCTAGGAAGAAGGTCTAAGGTTTTCCAGAGTGTGAACAGGGATAAGTGGCCTGTTAGGTAATTTTCCATTTCTTGTAATATCTTGCCTTTATTCACCAATTTGCCCTCTCCTTATATGTTGAATTTTGGCCAGTTTCCCCAAATGCCTGTGAGAAACTCAGCACATACTAGAGGTCTGCAAGCCAGATGACCAAGTAACGATGACATTACAGTTTCCGTTTCATCTAGTTCTGACTTCCCCTGGTACCAGCAGTATACTGGGTACCCAGCATGTCACACCAGTCACAGTGTACTGGTGTTCTGTTGTCCTGTGGCTGTATCATGAATTCAGGGATGAAGCTACACTGTCTCTTTTGGTCTGCAAGCATGTAATTCCAATGAGCAGTATCCCCCACAGGGTAATAAACTCTTTAATAACAGTAACGTAGCAACCACAATAATGAAAAAAGTGATTACATTCTACATAAAAATATAAAAGCTTATTTGATCCTAAGGTCCCCAGTGGCACATTACCTGGACTTTTATTTAAAATATAACATCTCTTACTTACATCTTATTCAGGTCCTTTGTTAACACTAATATAAAACACCAGTAAAATTGTCATTGGAGGAATTTAATAAGGAGTGGGTATGGCTCGGTGATCCATGCTGCTAATTCTGAGTCCTTCCGTGAATCTACTCTAGAAAAGTGCAAGATGCTCTGCTTGAGTGTTTCATTACTGAACCCCACTTTGCATATGCAAAAGGCATGAAGGCAGATAAGAAGATCCCTTCTTTAAAAGTGGGGCTCTTTCCTCTCCTAAAATGTGAATGCCTCTACAAGCACGTACGTTTCATGAAATATGAGAGTCCCTTCTTGTACTTTCATGTGCTCTTCATTCATGATGGTTTACCTGCAAATCCAAACTAACTCCAGGGATCTCGAATGACACCAGGGGATTTTCTTCCATGTGTGTGTCAGGCGATCTGAGAGCAGAAGCTAGCCAAACCCTACTCTATGATCTACCTTGCTGTATTTCTGATATATCTGGTACTGAGAGGAAAGCCGCCCTGCTAAATATTGCATGCTTCCCAGTATAGATACTATAGATGTTACTGAGCCTGTGGGCAGACTTCGAAAGAATGTGAATTCCAGTGACAATTTTTTGTGCTGTCCCTTCTTGTAATCTGTACAGTTGAGCAGAAATATATTCAGACTTTTTCCATTTCCTCTTTTTTCTGTCAGTACCACATTATTTCCTGCTGAAGGCTCTAGCCTTCCCGTCACGTCACTAAGGAATTAATCGCCTGCACTGTAAGTAAGAACATATGGTAAGACATTAGTCGTCAGCCAATGCAAAGGACACGGTTTTGTTCTGGAAAGTGTGCTGACCAAGATGGCGAATGGAAGGACAGGGTTTTTAATGGGAGTTATATTCTCAAGTTAGAGACAAGGCTGAAGATTTAGAAAGTGCATTAGCAGGTAAAGTGCATTAGCAAATCCCCTTGTGAGGTTTAGAAAGGGCATTGTGGTGAACTTTGAGGTTGTGATGTAAAATAAGCTTCTACCTCACTTTGTACAGAAGCTTGCTGTGTTCTTGGAGGCCAAGGGCCCACCTGCATTTCTAAGTGTGCAAATAGCTTTCTGTCAAATGGAAGCAAACTAATTTAGGTAAAGAAGCACATTGCTTTTCATTTTTCAGGTATATGAATGTATTGACAGTCATCCCAGGAGCTCCCTCAAAAGTTTTTGTGACCATTTAACATCATCTGTACCTCCCCCTTGCGTGACAGTCCTTCCAGCAGTGAGTGAACAGACGGGATGTGTCATGTATGTTGAAACCCTCTCCAACCCTGTTCTTACTCCCATTCTTTGATCATATCTACTTCTTGTCTCACTAGTGTGTATGGTCAATCACAGCTCTAGGGCAAGGATTGCCTCTGTTTTATAGGCATATGGACATGTAATGTAACAGGGCTGGTGTTTCTAGGTGTTAATGCAAAACAAATACATAATAGTAATCAAGGCAATAGACTGCCTGCAATGGATGTGATAAGATGTCTTTTCAAAATAGTGTCTCCCAAAGATCCTTCTACCTGAACAGAAAGTGGAAAGTCCCTACAAAGAGAGAAGTCATGTTTGCAAAGCTTTCTTGGGTTCTCTTGGATGGAGCTGACTGCAGCATCAACCAAGATTTTAAAACGCCTTTGGTTATGAAGTGATGAGCCTTTTAAAAATAATATTGCATGGGTAGCCCTAGTGAATAGGAATTGAGGGAGACACATGCTACCATGCTTGTTCTCTTACTAGTCATTGACTGGAAATACTCACAAAAGGAACAAAAAGTACATTTGCTGTGTTAATACAATTTGTATTACATATTCATAAACCATTTTATAAAGCTCCCAAGGAAAAATTCAATTGTACTGAAAGCACATAATGGTAGAGCGGCCATACAGAAAACAGGCAGCATGTTACAGAATTAACTGCACAATGAATGAAATGCTATGTCTATAATAAACCCATTCAGATATAAATTATGGGAGAGTAGATGAAATGTTTGTTAAGCAATAAAGCTTGCAACCGTACATACGAAATTGAATGGGATTTATCGTAAAATATTGTGGAGGATACAGGCTGAATATGTGTTACAAATTGACTGAATTAAAGATAATCCAAGGAAAGCAAGCTTTTGGGAGACTGAAAATTTTAGGAAATGAGTTCATAAGCTGTTTTGCTCTGACCCAAACTCCCCTGGTGCCAAGAAAAAGAGAGGCAAGAAAATAAGAACAGAACAATTTCTTGTAGGGCTGCAGTTATGTTGTCTTAATTTTAGCCTCCTAAATTTTGTCAAATAATCAGACTGCCTGTTGAACAAAGAGCATCTCACTGAAGTGGAGGGTAGAGAATTTTGCCCAGCAGTGTTTGGTTAGTATGATTTACAGTGGAAGATTTCCACACCCCCCCCTCCCCCGAACTATTTATCTCAGTAAGGCTGTTGTACTGAGGGCAAGGATAGATGATGTTTTGGTTGGACCTTAAAGAGATATGTGGTATGTTTTCCCAAAAGACCTTACCAGATATCTCAATGCAAACAACAGAGTTGGTAAAGAACATATTCTGTGGGATCCCATACCAAGCTTGACTGAAGTCCACTTCTCAAAGTTACATGGCCTATGCTTTTGCTCTTGTTACTTCCAAAAATTGAAAATACTTACAGTTTTTACAATGTAATGGAAATGTTGTGCTTACAAACAACAACAACAATAACAACAACAAAAATCCCCCAAACCTTAGAATTAGATTTAAAATTCAAATAGATGTTTATGGGATAGGGGGATAAAAAGTGGGCAGGATAATTTCCAACCACAAATAAGATTTGTAGCTATGGAAACATAGAATAACCTAAGATAAAGAGAGAAATCAGAGCTGTAGAATCTGTGCCTGAGAGGGTTAAGAGCATTATCCCTTTTCTTAAGCTTACCTAGAAGCTTTTTAGGTCATCTTTCTCCTTTTCAAGCAGTGAATAATGACCATTTCTCAAAGTAGTTAAATGTATACAAAGCAGTCTGGAAGCCAGAATACAGGGTGGTGTTTCTGCAGGGGCTTTAAGTTGCTTGTTGTGATTTACAGACTGAGGATCCTGCACGTAGACTGCAGATGAGCATAGCCACAGACGTGGTTGACATGGTCTTTATGTGTTTGCAGGCCCCAAGATCCCTGCTTCTGCAGGCGTGTTTCACTGTGGTGACATTCTAATAGGGTTTCTCGGTCCGAAGGAATAAATGCATAACTTCCCCCTGATTAACACACATGACTAACCACTAGATTTGCTTTAATCTCTTTGACCATGCAGCCTAACAGAATCCTTTTTGGTTTGCATCTGATTGCTGTTTAATAAATAAAGGGATTCCCTGTCTCAGAGCCACACGTAAAAAGCACTTTGAGTTGTTATCCAACAGCGTTTTAATTTCAAGAGGTGATGCTGAGCCATTTCAATGGAATGGGAACTGCTGGACCATTATTGCAGAGCTAAATATAAATGAATGAGGAGAAATTAACTCAAGTAGATTCCATCTTGCTTCCCTGCCGAATTGATATAGTTTCCCATGTAGAAGATTCTGTGGATTTTTTGATTCCTTTTTTCAGTGGAAAAACCGTACTGACTACAAACATACATTGGCGTCCTGCAGTGTATCAAGAGGGACTGGTAATCTTACCCTCTTAAGAAATGTGGCATGTGCCAGCCCTTACGGATTGCATTTTATTTGTAGGAATACAGGCTGTGAAAACCCTCTTTCCTGCAGAGGAAGAAAAGCCTGTTAACTTGTCATCCTGCATCTGAAAGGTCAAGGGTTCAAAGCTGCTCATCAGTGTTGGTTGACATTCCCCCTTAGTGCCTTTGGAGGTATCAAGTTTGCCAGTTATTGACTGCATTGCTGAGCTATCTGTTGTATAAGCACAATTTCCATAAAGGACATAAGGCCGGGGACATGTTCACCATGCATTTTAAGACATGGTTGATTTGATTTTCTCATTTCTTTTTTTCTCTAAACATATTTCTCTTAAATAGTAGATTGTAACAATACTATTGATTGTGTTCTGCTCATGCAGCAAAAGCAGCTATTTGGCTTTTTTTTTCTCTTAATGATTTGCTCAGAGGGTGAAAAGAGGTAGAGGAGGTGAAATACCTTTGTCCCCCAGAGATGAGGGCTTTCCAGTTGAGATCAGCAACATGACAGTACGGGATCTGTTAGCACTTGAACAGACCGAGCAGATCTGCTTAACATGGAATCATTCTCTGCTTGTCAGTAGGAGATTCAGGACATCACCTCTAGACCTTGATATTGAAACGCCATGTTTTTCTTCAAATAACAACTAAATTCCCGCACGATTTGACTACATCTGGGGGAGAATTCTCTAGCAGCGCAAGAATTGTGAAGTCAGTTGAGGAGAAAAACATGCCATATGTAATCTGCCGTGGGCAAAGAAAATGCATTGGGTTTTGAAATGCTGAACGCAGGCAATTCAGCAGAAAGTGAATTGTGGACAGAAACATGGCATTCAGTTGGTAGAACAACAGCAAGGATGTCTCATTCAATTGTGTCTTTTTACTGTTTACTTTATGTGATTGCAAGTAAAGAGGTAATATCACTCAATGAGGCAAATTTCATTCTTAGGTACATGCGCATAATTATCAGCGACCTTTTATATCTCAGAGAGAATTGATTTTGGTGAGAGCTCTACCTCCTGCTTTTCGGGCAGGGTCTTGCCCAATTTGTTTTATATGCTCAACAGTCATTATTTGGGTGAACCAATCATGGGGATTGGCTATTATTGATAGATCTTCCAGGAACCATGTCAAAGTTAAATAAAAATAAATAAAACATGAAATTAGCATGAACATGCTTTTTTCCTAATCAGATACATGTTTCAGTAGTGCTTGCTAAAGCGGCAAAATCTGCCCATCAAGATGTGATTGATATGAAAGGTTTATGAAGAAAAGCAATCCAACAAATCCATTGTACACAGGGGAGTATTACTTAGGATAAACTAATCTAGAAATATTAAAATTATGCTCCAACAAATACTCACCTATTGCAAGATGTGCAGACTTGAACCAAACCTTCTTCTAAGGTTCATCAAAATGTTATAGTAATTTTTTGCTATTCTGAAACAGATCTCATCCTGAGGAACTGCCAGGTTTTTTGACACACCATAACAGGAGGTCAAAGGACTCTTATGACACATATAATAATGCCCATTTAGCAGATGGGAGAAGCAGGGAGTGCTCAAGCTCATGTGTCCAGTAATTTTAGGTGTCGTGATTAAATGCTGAGTCCTGCATCTCTGGAAGAATCTCTGTTGGGCACAGGAGGAGCTCTCAGCTTTCTGACTCAGATGGAAGAATACTTTGTGTCTTCCTAAACAAAGGTCCAGATCATGGTCTGGATGGTTGACAGTGGTGTGTATGTGCCAGAATCTCCCACTGGCTTTATGAGAAGCGGTAGGTGCTTTGCGCCTACATGTCTCTACTTGTTTACGCAAAAAAATTGGCTCCCAGAATTAGCAAATGCTTTTCAAGAATTTTGTCCAAACAGTTTGCTACAGTGAGTTAGTAGCAGAGGTATGAGTAGAGCCCAGGGCTCCTCACTCCTGGCCCTGTACACTAACCACTGAAAACATTTACTTTTCTAGCCAGGGCCGGAGTGAAGATGTGAAAATACCACAGGCAGAATTTGGTTTTTTTCAGTTTTTCCACTCAGTTTTGCAGACTCAGGAGGTTTGGTTAGATCTCCATGTTGAGCAAAAGGATAATATTGGCTTTGCCATAGAGTTTTTCACTTCTAGGTGTATGAAAGATGAGTCTTTTGTCTTGCTTTCCCCTCTGACCTCTGCTTGAAGGGGAGTGGAGATGTGTGTTGAGTTGTTTTTCCTTTGGAAAAACCGGTACAGAAAGAAAGGTGAGCAAGGACAACGTAGCCAGTTGGGGTGCTGGCCTCAACCTCTCGCTGGCAAAAAGAGCAAAGACGATGGGGAGAACGGGCAGGCCAGGAATAGCAAATGGTTGACAGTCGTGGTCTGTGCTGTTGATTGCATCCTCTGGTGATCCAGCCAGGGGATCAACAGACCAGTTGTGCCCAGTCATTAAGGAAAGGCATGTCTGTAATTAATGGCAAAGGGCCTGATACAATAAAAGGCATGTCTGCCTTCTGCTTTGTGAAGCCCACATAGGGCTGCAAAAGACGCCAAAGAAAATCAATGTTAAGCAGCTTGTATGGATTTGTGCAGACCTATGCAGTGCGAAAGTCCAGACATATTTCTCATTGAGCTGAGTCCTCATATGTTTTATTTATAATTTAATGCTAAAATTTATGAAGGAGATGCATGGCGGAGAGAGAACCCATAACCTTGTCATTTCTTTTCTTAAAGCAGCAGCTACTAGATCTAGGGAAGAATTATGTCCTCCTCCTTCTCTCTGACTCCCCAGCATAAAATGTAACATGATAGAAATTTTTTTTCACTCTGAGTTTGTTTTCTCTGAATCAGCTGTACAGCTGAGTTGCTCGTTGCGTATCACGGAGCAAATTTTTATCAAAATCGCTAACTGCCAATCACTTTCTATGAACTAAATCACATCAGATGTTATTCATCAAGCATGCCATGTTACACTGAAGACTTCCATAACTCAGGCACTTAATGTGTGAAATAAATTAATTGCCTGTATTATTTTCCATAAAAACAAATAAACAGCGCTAGGTGCCTTTTTAAAGTCAATCAGAGGGTTGGTTTTAAATCAAATTGTATTTCACAATAGTTCAGGCACTCACCACTAGAAGCTGTAATCTTGGGACTTAAATATGGATACTGTAATTTCAGAATGTCACATCCTTTAAACATTTGTATTGAAATTTAAACCACTGCTGTAAGAAAATGAATAGATATAAAAATGTATTAAAACATGACAGCAACATTAATAGCCCTGTTTGGAGGGAGGAAGGATTTTAATAGAATACGTTGTTTACTGGTGTCCTTTGTATTGTTCCACCATGATGTTAGGATCACATTTTTCCTGAAACTGTGGACCAGGCTTTTCCACTTCTGACATCAGCCACATTTGCATTACGAAGCTCAGATGAGACGACGAGGTGCAGGATTTCTGCTGGCGTGCATTCAACCGGATCAGCACTGCCAAACTACCAGAGCTTAATTGAATTGTACTGGAAGCCTCGAAGAGAAGAGGCTGCCAGGGGAAGAGCGCAGGTTCCTGCGATGGAGAAGACCTAATGACAAGAGAACCTCAAAATGTTTTGTTCTGTTAAATTGCCAAGAACAGGTAGGAGTCCAAAACTCACACAAGATTCCAGGGTAAGAATCCAAAAGTTGCATATATTTTTGTATTCATTTGAATTACCCAAATGGCCTGGTTCAGCAGAATCTGAGCTAGGAGTCTCAGGAAAACGGCTGTCACATGAGATATCTAGTTAAATTTAGTTAAACAGTTAAATATTACCACTTTTATAAGCAAAAGAAAAGAAACTCCACCTAATCCAAAACATCTCACATTTTCTTTAACAAAACATTTGTTTCCTCTTTTATCCCTCCCCCTTTTTCATGGCATAAATATGTCAGTTGTTTAAAAGATGTGGCTGCCCTTATAAATGTATCGAAGATAAGCTAGGTTGTAAAGGATTCAGGTTCATGAAGTGTGTTTATACAGTCTATTGTTTAGTACTCATGAATAATTGATTCTTGTCCTTCCTGCACAAATATTCAATCAGATACCATTCAAATTGATAGCAGGTGTCTGATCTAGGAAAAAAACAGCAATATTCTTTGACTGGAGATGTGATTGTAATACAACTCAACTTCAGCCACGAAGTACAGAGAAGTTTCACACATTTCAAACAGGATCTGTTTAGAGAGAGAGTTTCTAATTAGAACAGCATACCGTGTAATTGTCTGGTATGTTTTGGGTAAGCAACCATCCCAAAGCACGTTTGTTGCATTTTATTTTTATGTGTACATATGTGAAATGGAGAATGAATCAAAATTTTAAAAAATTGCTTCTTCTGATGAGATGTTAGGTTATGCAGAGAGAAGAATACAGTTCTAGTCTGTAATTCCATAGGATCCTTACATTCCCAATATTAAAAAACTGACTATGATTTCCCCAGACCATGTGATGACCAGGAGACACAGAATAATTGCATTATGTGATATATTATTTAAGGTCTAGTAAGAAGGTGCCTGTTCCTTAAAGCACAGATTCTTTTCAGAAGAGTTACAACTTTCTGCTACTGGTAGCTTCCTGTAAGTCACTTTATACACTGAAGGAAAACAAACTGCATAGAAACAGAGCAGGGAGCAAGACCTGGCAGTGTATCCTTGAACCTTGGAGCAGTGCTCATTTCTTGCTCAGGGAGGTTTGTTGCTGTGAGCAAAGTTATGCCTGATATGGAAAGAGTAGCTGCAGAGTGAATATAGATACATAGCTGGAATTTTGCTCCCAGGTACATGAAAATAAGTCTGAGGAGTCAGAGGTCCACTATGTCCCAACTAAAGTGAATACAAGTTGGGTCATTGAATTAACCAAGACAAAAATCAGTTCTTAGTTGGTATTAGGAAATACAGAGTATGTTTGATGCATAATTAACTGGTATCAATAGGAATTCTTTGGAAGAGCTGTTGACCAAATATTTAAATAGTTTTAATTTTTTTGTGTCATTGCCATGCTGAAAATGTTCCTGTGGGAGGCCTCAGACTTCTGAAGGCCGTGGAAGAGCAGGGAATTAGTGCATCAGTACTCGTGTGTTTCGCAGCAAAGTGCTTCAATTCGTTCTCGTTGCTACCCAATGCATGGATTTCCTTGGGGCGTTCTGCAAGGGTATTTTTAGAGTTACTCTTTTTACTTTGTTGTGCCTCCTCCTCCACTCCATCCCACCCCCAGAGTTTAAGGTTTAAAGATAGACAGTTGGAAGCTCTGAAAATTATTTTCTTCTCGTTGTCACTGAGACAGTTTTCCGTATTTCTTTATTTACAGCACTTTACGTTTTCATCCTCATTCCTATCAAAATGGCTCTGTAGATGTAGAAAAGTGGTTCTGTTGTATAGCATTCGTGTCCATTTAGTCTTTGACCATGCACATTGGACTAGCATAGACAGATTGTTTACAGGTGGGATATGCTTAGACCACAATCATTAGATCAATTAACAGTTGGTCACATGAGGATAGGGGTTTTTTATGCTCCCATTGGATTTATACATTTGAACTAGGCAGCTGTTCGCACCCAATAGTTCTCCCACATCCTTCAGCTCCCTAGTTCTCATGTATTTCCAAAGAATTAGTTCAGCCATGGACTGTTAACTCTCATTGTTTATTTGCATCTTAATTACGGCTGGCAATTTTTGAACGGTATCAAGTACCGTCCCTTACATCCCTCTCAAACATTCAGACCCAGCTTACAACCCTCCGTGCACTTGATCCGTCCAGTCCCCCAAGACAGACGCATTTCAGAAAGTTGCAGCTCTCTGCTTGAAATGGGGAGAGGGGGTGAGGCCCTGCGTCTGCCAGCCTACTGCCAAAAGCAAGGCGTATTTCAGAGAGCTTTGCTCTTGTCGATTGAAACACACTGTTTGGGTTGCTTATTTGGGTGAATCGTTCCTGCTCTAGAGTGGCATAAAATGTAAAAGTTCTCTTTCTCCTCTTTGAATACTAAGAAACTGTCTGTTTCTGAAGGTTCAGACAAATGCTTCAGTTATACTCTGTCTGCTCAGCACTCCAGCGCACAAAACCTGGTATTTTTAGGGAGTGCAGACCCTGAAGCCAGTACCACAGTAAAATGCTCAATCTTCCATAAATATTACCCTTCCCCTGACCTTCCTTCATTTTCCATGCTGGATTCCACTTCTGAATCTATTCATTTTGAATAGGCAGCAAAATCCTTCCCTGGAATAGACAAGACAGACACACCTTGCCAGCTGTAGCAGTTCGTAATGTATATATTAGTGAAATATTGGCAGCGGTTTCTGAAACCACAAAAAGAATTAGTTGTACCTAGAGAAACATTCTTTCAGTGGCTTGAGTAGCCAACAATTACTAAAAATATCCGTCTCCTTTCTATAATTTCAGAAGATAACATAGTATTTAGTGCACAAGTGACATAACACATGAATCAGCTCTTCATAAAGACTTCTTTTTCCCATGGTATGTTCAAAATACTCAGATGGGGCAGCACATGAAGACAGCAATTTCTTTCTGTTCTTTATTAAGAGCTTTTAATTCTTGCTGAAGGGTTCAAGTTGTCTGCCTTCCACTATTAGTTTCTCTTCTGCTAAGCACAAAGCTGAAACCCATCCTGCAACCGCTTTACTCGCATGCGTAACCTTAAGCACAGGGGTAACAGCAGTGGTGTTTCGAGCCCATTGCTAGAAACACAGCGGGGAAGTGGTGGCAAGGCTGGAAGCAGATCCCTGGCTCTGGTTCTCAGTACTCTCCCCCATTCCTTGGGTCACTGAGGGAGGGACAGCTGTGTTGACCGAGGTGCATCCTTAGTGTCCCTACTGTGGAGGACTGCTGGGCAGGTGACACTGCAGGAGGGATGCAGAGAAGGACAATTGCGTTGCAACTCAGCAGATGGCATTTGCTTTACTTTCTCTTGCAGTCTCTGTACTCCACCTCAGGAGTGGTCCATAGCTTGTAAATTGTTGCTTAAATCAGCGTGCTTAAAGTTTTGGGGGCTCTCAAGAGTTGTCATACATATCAGTTTTTGAGTGTTTATGAAGTTATTTGTAGGTGATACATATTTGCAGTAATCAAATGAGTGTGTGACTGGTACGCTGTGTACTCTAGGAGCAGCCAGGTTGAAGACCAGTGAAAGAGACTTGTTGGATGGAAGAAAGCATGTTGGATCACTGCAGTAATGAGCCTAAAACCCCCAGATCAAAACTTTAGGAGATCTGAACTCTGTTGGTATTCCTTGACTTGGAATTCTTCCTTTCTAATAGCTGATGAGCCAGGATTTCATGGTGTATTCCTTGTGCTTCTTTGATGAGATAATACTTAATAAGAAAGCCAGTCTAATAACCAGTGGCTGCTGGAAGGAGCGGTTCTGCTTCTTTAGCCCTCGGTATCACTGACCTCTCCAATCCCTCGCAGCAGCACACCGGCATCTGTAAACCATCCCCGTCCCCCCCCCAATTTTCTGAGAATGTAGCTCCCTGAATTTGCTCATTTTTTACTTGGAGGTAGAGAGCAAGGATTTGTTTGGGATTGGAAGTCAGGCTGCTCCTGTATATTCAAGTTAAATTTTTAAGAAAGTCCAGCTGTTTAGCTCTCCAGGAAAATCTTAGAATGAGACCACCAGTTTATTAGAAATGGAATAGCAGCGTGCATTTTTATTCAGCAAATGCTAAATGATAATCTTCAAGAACTGTAGAGGATGAAGGAAGCCCCAAAGCATGGGAGTAGAGTAAATGTTGTACGTAGCTTTTTAAAAGGAGAAAAAGAAGGAATCAGGAGTTCATAAACGAGTCAGTCCAATAGCTATTCCTGGAAATACACTGGAACAAATCTTAAAAAAATTAGTTTCAAACTATTCAGATGATAAGAAGGTTGTAAAAGATAGCATAAGATTGAAGTGATTTGTTCTCAGCAAATCCATCTGACACTTTCTCTGAAAGACTAGCCTGGGGAAAGGGGGAAGAAGTTGCTGAGGTATCCTGATTTCAGGTTTTGTTTTTGTCTCACATAATGTCCTTGTGAAAAAATAGGAAAAAAAATTCCAGTAGAGAGTGCACAGCTGAAGAACTGCATTGGGCACCACATTTTAGATATCAAGAAGGCGTATTAAATTGACTGGAGTGTGACAGGAAAATCTGAGATTTATAGAACAGGACCTATGAATAAAAGTTGTGGGAACTAATAAACCTACAGAGAAATCATCGTGATAGTCTTTCCAATATGAGAAAGTTACGTGAAGGCTGGTGCTTATTGTTCTCTCTCCACTTGAGGGAATTCAAAAGAAACCAATTTAATTTTCAGCCAAGATGCATTAGGATGACTGGAAGGAAAACTTTCTATACCACAAGAGGAATAGAGTAATGATGCAGACTTTGTCAGAGGGTTTCCAGAACAGGGTAGCCAGATGTTAAGGGGGGTCTGGCACTACTGATGGTTCCAAGGCTGGGGAGGTCCTATCCAGGCCTATGTGAAGAGCGACCTAAGAGGAAAGAGTAAAAGCTACTGCCAAGAGACTGTGAATGGAAGGTGATTTTATCAGATGGTGATAAATATCTCTTTCTTAGAGATGGGGATGATACTACTTTCTGAAAAAAGAAAGTTCTTTCATCATGAACTAGTGGTGATACATGCTTTTTAATATTAATATAGGAAAACACAATGTAAAATGTTATAAAGACAGCATACTAGTGGCAGTCTATCACAGACTCTGTTTATATATTGTGATAATAGCCCTAACGTCTTATTTTAAACATCACTTACATAGTGATCTAATAAAAGATTAGGGTTTTTAAAAGTAACTTTTACTAGACTCACAAACAGTTTTAGTTCACATACAAATTTTTGTAGGCCTCCTGAGAACTTAAAATAATAGGACAGGAGAGAATGATGCAGAATTCATTTTAATTTGCTTGTCTTGGAATGCCCTTTGCTGTTTATATTACAAATTTCAATATACATCTCAGAGGATCAGAGCAAATATAAATATCTATACCAATTTAAAAATGTACCATTTTTAGAACCTGTCATATATTTTCTGGTAAGGCATGCTATTCATCATCTTCTGAGGACCATTTTTCTTAGAAATATGTAAAAATGTATGTATAGCTAATATACAGGATCCCAAAAGCTGTAGCTGGGAACATAAATTAAGCCCAAAGTGCTCATTTTTTAATGTACCTTGCTTTTCTACAGCATTTGGCTGTCTGGGTCCCAGAGTGCTTTTGAATTTGAATGAGATGAGTTTCGCAAAGTTCCAAAGAAGGTAATAGTTGTTATTGGCTTTATGCCTATTATTTCATAACATCATCCCCTGGAGAGAATGCTGGTATTAAGATTATTACCCACCTTCTGAAGCCCAAACTGAAAGTCTGGTCATGTGTCTAAGGCCACTTAAAAGTTTATTCTCTTTCTTCCCCCACCCCCCCCTTCCATCACTTTTTAGTACTTGTAAAAATAAATACAAAAGCAACAGAGGCTGGTCTCTAAGCTCAGTTTTCAATGACAGCCAATGGGTGATAGTTAATTCCGTTTTGTCATGCCTCTGCCATACACCATCCACATTTTCAGGAGCAGGCATGCTTCACCCACGTTTGTATAAGGTCTATGTGTGTAATGTGTCAATGCTTGTGGAGAAAGTCCCATTTCAAACACCTGTTTAGATGTCCAGTAACCTTAGCACATGGAAATGATGAATCTACTCAGATTTAGGGTACCAGAGCTGTAGAGCACGCTTTGTCTTTGAACAGAAGGGATAGAGGCACTGTAGACAGCATTGCCACTCTCACCCCCGCCTCCCCACTACCAAGAGCAGAATGAGGTTAGTATCATAATTTTTGATGCACAGAGATTTTAAAAGTTCTTGATCACCCTCGATGAGTCTTTAGGTATTCTCAGAACCGTACCCAGACAATTCTTACTGAGGAATTACTGAGTTGTAGGGTATTACTTTGGTGTGCTGTCACTTGGCTGTTCTCATTTGCACGTGCTCATCGGCAGTGACCTGTCTGCAGTCTCAGCTGAGCTGACTTTAAAAGTTCTATCAATAACAGTAAGCAGAAGCGCATGAAAGGAAGTATCAATTATTGGTAATGGTGGAGCTCAGAAGTGCTGAACTTTTAGCTCATTTACTTAAACAGTTAAAGATTACCACTTCTGTAAGCTAAAAAAAAAGGAAGCCTCACCTAATCCAAAATGTCTCACATTTTCGTTAATAAAAGCATTTGTTTCCTCTTTCATCCCCCCCTTTTCTGTGTGCCATAAAGGTCATCCTTGGTGCATCTGCTGAGATCCTCAGCTGCCCCAATATATTAGAGCTGCCACTAAGTAAATGAAATTGACTGGAAACGTGTCTAAAATGGCTGGCAGACCACTCCTGTTGGGTTATTTTCTGCTGTGCCACAGATTTTAAACAGTTAAGAAAACCAATTAGCATCAAGCAGCATAAGATACCATTTTGTTCTGTAATTCTACCTGTCACTTTTTTATTTCCCATTTCATTCTCATCTTTCTTCATAACTGGATACAAAAATACTAAGCCATAACTACTTGTGCAAAGAAAGATGCGAGACAGACCCTGAACAGATCAGCATGTGCATTAGAAGCTGTGCATTGTGAAAATCCAAAATCAGTTGGAAAGTGATGATTCAAGCAATAATATACAGTATGATATATGTAACGAACTGGGAAGCTAGAAAGAGCTGAGCTGTGTGGCTTAACTGCTCTAATAGACACTGCGTTTTACAGACCAATGCTTGAACATCTGTATTGGGTAGTGTCTATTGAGGACACAGCAGTAGCCATAAAATACTCAGCAATATCCTATATATAACAGTGAAGGTTTGAAGACAAGGACACCAGGTTATGTATTTCGTTCTTTTGCTTTACTGAGAACTTGAACAACAAGCAGGCAGACGAGCAACTGATGTAATGTCTCCTTTGACACAGATTGCATTCCAGCATTTTTAATAGCTCATTTTCCCAAGGATGGGCTGATGGGGGTGCTTTAAATATTCCCTGTTTGTTTTTTTTTTTAAAAAAGACATACTCCCAAATTTCTGATAGTCTCAGGCACTTCTTACTAACAGTGCCCAAGCCCCCGAGGAATTTGGCTGGCAAGTAGGTGCTGGCTAGCTGAAGGGCAGCGATTGTCAATGTTACTTGTCTTAGGACAACAATCTGGAAATGAGCAGATGCCGCTGATTGCACAGGGATGACTGAGTGGTGGAAGAGAGATGGAGAAGCACCATTTTTTCCCACTTAGAGCTTTTCCAGCACACTGTAGACAACATCATTAGGGTGCATAGATGCCTGTCTTTTGCACAGCTGGTTCCTTGGCACTGAATCCTTGCCTTATTTCTCACTGGCTTGAAGGTTAAAAACTCTGGATGGTTTCAGTGGGCACTGCCACTCCAATAATCTACGTTATTTTTTGCTTTGTAGATAAGTTGTCTTCAGAATGTTGGGAAAGAACAGGAAGGAAGAAGGTTCGATCTGCTTGCCTGGTGCACTTTGAAATCCTTGAGGCACGTGGCTGAAGGCACTTGTTCACGAGCATCGTTTTCCAAATACACTTTGCTGTAAGTAATGTTTTCCTAGGAAGTGAAATATTGCATGAAGTTCTATTGTTGTGGCTCATTCCTGCAGTACGTAACTGATGGATTTCTGGTTTTTCAAGGAAGGAAAAGTCTTTCCTTATTTCTAATAGAAAAAAAAGATACCCAACATTCTGTTTACAAATATTGAAGATTAAAAGGGGTGTTTTGTACCTTGGCCAAACATAATAGGAGCATTTGATAAATTCTTATTATGTCCTTGTAATTCTTTAATCAAATACTTCAACTATTTTTGGCTTCCGTTTCTGCAATTTTACTTCTGATTCAGTAACTTGCACTGCACGGTAAGGAGAAGAACCTTGTCCTTTCCCTGTCTTTGTTAATATCAGAGTTATTAAATCTACACAGCCTACACAGCTCTACAATCAAAATTATATACATAATCATTAACAAAAAAAAAGATGACATAGTTGCAAGTATACTGTGTGCTGCGTGGGAGAGTGGATGCTTGAAAACTGAACAACTCCCGCAGCCTTCTGTACAGCAAAATCACCTTCTGCTGCTCCTGAGGAAACAAAAAGCATGTGCAGCTCTCCTGTAGGAGATTCCGTTAATGGCAAAACACACATTTCTTCATCCAGTGGTATCACCAGTTGCATCTAGATTAAGGGTGGGTGTGCTGCATCCTGTGTACCACAGACCTGGTCTTCTATGTACCCAAAGCAGGAGTTCAACCCATTTCTCATCCCACCCGGGCATGCGAGTTTCTTTCTAATGAGAAGCCGGGCGCAGAGGGATGGGCTCAGCCGGGGCTTGCTGTGGTGGGGACGTGGTGGGGAGTGCACGTGGACAGCGGAGCAGGGTGGTGCTCCGGCTTACCCCACCCCTGGATCCTCTGAGATGTCACTGCAGCGGGTAGTATTCAGGAATAGAAGTCAACAGGGAAGTTGTTACTGCATCCAGAAAGAATGAATGTGTGTGTCCTATTACAGAAATTAAGAGCCCAAGTTCCACCATGTACATTCGGTTGCTGCTTGGCAAATAGGTACTGTGTCTGGCATCACAAAGTGTCTTGGTTTTGGTGGAATAGCTACTTGGAAAGATTTAGCAGAATTTGAAGTATCTGAGTTGAATCTATGAGATTTTGCACCTCCTCCCCCTTATGCTGTATGGCACATGCGGGTGTCTTTCTGCATTTTCCATGACATCAGTCTTGATGTTGCTCTTGCTTCCTGGCTTGCGAGTGTCTGGATCATTTCTGCTTTGTTTAGAGCAGTAAGTTTGCTCCTTCCCATCCGTCCTTAAACTTCACCTCTGCCAGGGAGCTTCGTGAGACTGAAGGAGGATATGCCTTCCCACCGTCAGCACGGAAACCAGTTTATCCCAAACCTATTTTTGCCTTTTCACCCACCTCTATTCTGGGGTTGAAAGGAACATCCAAATGATATGTCTGCTCTTTGGTGGTAAGGTTTCCTTCTTTGTCTTTTTTTTGCATTTTTAAGTGTCTAAATAAATTAAAATGAATTAAAGATCATAAAAATAAACAATAACTTATGACCCACATCCAGGTAGTCTGACTCTGAAATTGCTCATATATTTTTGGAGGTGATTTGCTTCTTCTATGACTTCTTTGACTCCTTAGCCAGTTGTGAAATAAAGGGAGGGACAGACTGGCATAGTCGTAGCCACAGCTCAAAGTCAGTGTAATTAATGTTATTTCCTGTGCAGCTTTTAATTCAAAGAACTTGAGGGGTAGAGTCCCAGTTTAATCAAAGTAAGTAAACATGTCCTAACTCACGTGTATGAAGTCAGGAGGCAGCTAGCTGAAGTACGTTCTTAACATTAACTCTGTGTTTTTCTGAACTGGGGAGCACTCTTTTTCTCTCATAATATAATATTTTGCACAACCCAAACATGTAGGTCAAGAGGCCAGAAAATTGGCACAAGCTGTAACACTCTTGTAAAGGGGGGGGGGGTGGGGGGGGAAAACAAAACCTAAAACCATTC
>Ga0065711_1000749_pt1 | contig 56107 bp, 34 predicted proteins | sample Hoacrofraction12_FD_59098 | JGI IMG/M metagenome (GOLD analysis project Ga0065711, IMG submission 59098) | Hoatzin crop microbial communities from Cojedes, Venezuela - Epithelial fraction 12 v2 (version 2) | ecosystem: Host-associated > Birds > Digestive system > Esophagus > Crop | place... | reverse complement strand
TTAGGATAGAGCAGTCATGCATCTGATTTATTGACACCAAAAAATGAAAACAATAAAAAACTAGCAGCTTCCTAAAGAAAAGCCTATTGATGCTTTGCTTTTACTGCAGCTGAACTGAACAGATGCAGCCGATTTTGGAGGTTTGTGGTAACATCTATCACTGAAGTACAGATGCTGCAAACACACAGTGGTGAGCATGCAGAATACTAAACATGGATTTCAAAAGCGTGTTTACCTAACCACACTTGCACATGACCTATCGTAGATTAACGAGGCCTAAAGCCAATTTCTTTTACCCGAATGCTAGAACTCCTTATTTTTCTCCCCCTGCAACCTATGGCAAAACAACAAATCTGCCTCTTGAATAAATCAGAGAAGAGCTGTGGCTCGCTGCTGGCCGTCGATCCTCCTCTTGTCCTTTCCCACCTCCTCCTGCACAGGGGGAGCCACGGATTATTGTCTGCCATAGCTAGGGACACAGCAAGTCATAATTAGCTCACAGAGTGCTGTTTATAGCTACTACGCAATGCCAGGATTTGTTTCTTGTACCGAAGCTATGAATCTGTAAATGGGATTTTTATGAGGATTTATGTGTCATCTTGTGTTTTTCCTGGAAGCTTATGCCACCGTCGTTCCCGGGGGACGCGATGCACATTTACCAGAAACTCGATACACCGACTTCCTCCCCGTTCTTAAAAATAGGGACGAGAAAGCTCAACAGATGATGAAAAAAGAATGTATTTAAGAAGCAGGTGGGTGTAAAAAGGGGGCTGGAAAAGAGGAAGAAAGACTCAGCTACAGCTGGTACCAGGGCTCCGCTCCAGAAAAGCCTACAATCAATTACTGCTGGCATGAAGCTCAACCTTTCAGCAGGCGCCCAGCTGGCACACAGCGGAGCAGGACTGGGCTGCTGCCAGCCCCATCCCAGGCAAGGGCTTCCCTTCCCGCAGCTGCTCCGGGCCAGCAGACCTGCTCTTGGCCAGACACGAGTCCTCGCCAACGCTGTCACCTGTCTGCTTTTCTAAAAGCCCATTAAAGCTGCTGCTCCTCTGAAAGCAGAACCATTGACGTAACCACTAATGATTTGTGTTCCAGCATCATCACTCCGCACGAGGTTAACCAGGATCAATTCAGGGTGAGCTTCTCACGATGTGTCTTTGGAAAGCCAAGGTGCTTGCGGACAGAGTTCCAGTGCCATGCAAGGGACATTACGAGCTGTGCCAGTGTCACACACACCCCAGCTTCAGCAGAAGAGACCTGTCACCACATCCCATCTGCACACAGACCCCCGCTTCTCTGCAGGGAAGAGAGGTAGCACCCCGTGCCCCAGCAGCAATATGCCTGTCTGCGGTAACAGAAAGGGCACTGGCACGAGAGTGAGCCTCAGAGCAGCTGCACCTCCACCCAGACTAACGCCAACAGCTTTAAGCCAAGGCTTTGAGCAAAAAGCAGGCTCTACTTGTTTGGATTTTATTATAATATGGGCAGATTTTCAGCATACTGCAATATTCCGTAATGAAATCACAGCCTTCATATATAACTTCTCCCTCAAGCTACACCGCTTCAGAACAGCAAGTTATTACGCTGCTCGACACCGCGCCAGCGGGCCCCAGCCCCAGTGACTGGCAGCACAGCTAATGGATATAGCAAGGATGCATTTGACTGACAGCCTAACTTTATTTGTCAAAGCCAAAAGCACCCACACGCCGGAAGAAGGTTGATATAACATGGAGGTGCCAATGGGGAAAAAAAAAATGCATTTCTTTGGAGGAATGAGAGAAACTAGGGCAAGGAAATGAAAGATGATGACCCTGTCCACCTCAGCTGAGGCACGGGGTGTCAGCAGACAAGACATTTATCATCATCATATATATATAATGTACATATGCATGAAATTTGAGAAAGAAGAAATCTTGAACGCAAGCAGTGTTTTGTCTGGAGCACAAAGCTGACGCAAGCAACATCACCGCAGGTGCTAACGCAGCTCTCCTTACTGGCGGCTGCCACAGAAAGGAGAACAAACAACTACCTAATGCCTGGCAGGATCATCAGGGTAGATCCCTGTCAAATTTGAAGTATCAAGTCTGGAAGTCATCTCAGATGGACGGAGAAATACCAAACACATTGCTTTTCCCCTGCTAATTAAGACAAAAGGCATTAATCAACTGCTAGATGGTTCTCCTGTTATTCTGCTCTTCTCTCCAGAATAATGAATAGTGTGAACTCTGCTGTGACTCAGTCAAAAATGCTGAACATTCCACAGGTCCAGCAAAACACAAACTCCATAATCAGCATGGCTTATCATTACAAATCCCTCTCAGATTGTTTACACCCGTCCTGAAAGCCAGTCCCAGGGTCAGCTGCCTCTACATCTTCTCCTTCCTAGAACAGTGTTACCCAATTCCCGAGAATAACCAGCGTGAGTGATACATTTCTTAAGATAGATCAGTCACTTCTGTATCAACTACAAAACTGGGCATGACTTTTACACTACAAAGGAGGCTTGCAAACATTATTAATCTTGTTGCACAACATTTTATTCTCCTAGAAGCTGGACTGCTATATAAATTTATTATTTACACTTGTGTGGGTGCTTTGCTGTTTTTAAAATGCAGAGTACCAAATAAAAACAAATTAGTTCAAAGATGCTGGAGACTTGTATTATAATACTGAATTGGTTTGATTGCCTGTATTTACTTCTGAGCTTTAATAGAAGTTTTGAAATAGCATTGTTAAGTTATGTTAGCCAGATTCTTTCAATTGAAGTTCTGACATGGTGGTCTATATTTATTTGGTTTAAGTCATCTAAAAAGAGAAAAAATAGCTTGACAGTAATGACAGCAGCACAGAAGCAAAATCAGGCAAGGTCTTTTCCCAAGAGCTTGATACTGAGGCCCAGCAGAACAGTACTTCAGGTAGACAAATTCATAGGCAGAAGGTGCAAATGAGGCACATTTCCTGAGGAAAAGCAGCCTCTTGGCAGAATGGAAAGGATCTGGCTGATGGAGCAGAGAGCATGGAGGAGTTGGTGGCTATTATGAAGAACTGGGCACAGAAGTTGCCTTGAGACAAGACTTTACCTGGAGCATATCCACTACTCCACTTCTACTCTCCTTTTAACTGTCTAGGCATGCAACAGCATTTGCAAGCAACACAAAAAGCAGTTCACTACCCTGTGTCCCTTTCTCCTCCAGATATGTGAGCCTGCTGTTCCCTTGGATGAGCCCACCATGCAAGTGACAGTGCTTGTGCCACCCGACCCCACCTGGAGTTCAAAGTCAGCTCTCCATCTGCTCCTGCTTTCCTCACTCCCCCTCCCATTCCCACCATGGATAAAGAAAGTGAAACAGCTACTGCACATAAACAAGCAAATGGAAAAGGCCCTCTGAGTTCAAATGCAAAGTCAACGCTCACCTGATTTTGGAATTACAGGTCATTTCATTCTCAGGGTAGTGAATATCCACCGCGTCCTGAATGACTGTACCATACTCATAGACTTTAATCTTCTTCGTCACCCCAGCGATGGCAAAGTAGTCACAGTCTCGGTCGAACTCAATACTGAGGAACAAAAGCACAGGTTGAGAACTGTGTAACACAACACATGTACTTACCAGCAGGGTATTTTACCAGCTAAGCCTCTCGGTGTGGCAGAGCTGAGAATCACAATTTGCAGTTAGCAGACACCCTGTTGGGAGCACCTTGGTCAGGTCTGGCACAGACACCAGCAGTGTGGAGTTACTGCTCTCAAGCACTATTTTCTAACCCCCTCCAAACACACCCACACCTCCATTTACTGAAACGGACTTTTCACGGTAGCACAATCCCCCTCCCGCAGCCAGGATCTTTGTTCAGATGCTCTAGAGGTTTTCCAGTTCAGCTACACCACCTACACGATGTGGTACCCAAATGTCAAAGCTGACAGCTCACCCTGGAAACGTCCGTAACATTCAGCTGCATGCCCTATGAACACCGTGCTACAGGATGATTGCCCATTGATTTCTTTCAATCCCTTAGCTCCTATAGACAGCAGCTTGGTGAACTCTAAGCATTAATGCAGAGTAAACCAGTGTTTGTGGGAAAAACCTTCTAAATTCCCCGAGTAACAGAGGGTCAAAACATATCATCAGTACTGTAAAAGCCACGGCACGCTATGACTTCCACTTAGGGCTGCTTGCAGAAACCAATGCACATTCTTTCTTGAACTGCAGGGCAAGTTTGTAATAGATACCAATGAAGGTGGAAGTAAAAGCAGTCACCTTATAACAAAGTTAAGCTGCAAATGAGAAAAGCCTGAGGTTGTACATGAAACACTTCTGAGAGCAAGGCAGCCAGCAGGTTATAAACAGCTAATGTCATTGCTACCTTCGCAGCTTGGAAGGGCTCCAGAGAAATCTGTTAGACATTTAGCAGCCAGGGAAGCAAAGCCGCCTCCCAGGAGCCCACATCCTTGCAGGCAGGACAGGGTGGACATGCACATACACCTACCTCCTTCCAGGAGGATCAGCCTCACCAATACACCAGTTTGCTGCTCCTCCCAGAAAGAGTTTGGGGGGAGCATTTGCCCTCAGTCTCCAAGTTTCTACGATCGGTAACCAGCTCTCCTCAAGTCTCTCCACTCAGCAATCAATCTCCTACTTTAAGAGGTCTCTTTTGGGGTTCTTCCACTCATAATTCATTTCAACCTCTGCTGTCCTCATCGTATTTTTTTTTTCTCCAAGAAGTCAGAGCATTTGTGAACCAGGCAGCGAGTTCTGAATGGCAGCAGAGAAAACCGCGTTCACACTGATTTCACATTGATAGAGCTTGAAAAATCCTGAGAGCAGGGGTATTTAAGGTACCTTTCTAAAATTAGAAAGAATTAAACCAATTACAAGCAGAGAGAGGGCTCTTTAGGCTGCCCCCACAGCTGCAACAGCTGGAGTTTTCTACCCCTCAACATAGCTGAGAAGTCCAAGGCACTGCAGTGCTTTCAAGGGAAGATAAATGCCAACAGACTTTACAAGTCCTCGTACAGAAGATATCATCAAGTTATTTTTAAACTATGGAGAGAAAGGATTGTTGATATGCAGCCTGATTGTATAAAATAGTTCAATGAAACAGCTTGCAGCTTGGCCTTTTTACCTCAGGCACCTAAACTTCTCCGCAGCAGCAGCAGAAGACGGTCCCACTCACAACAGCTTGCTTGCTAGAGGAGAAAAGCTAGTTGGGTCAACCCTGCAAGATCACAAGCCCCCCAAAAAGGCGAAGAAAAGGAACATGCTTATGGCTGAGCAATAAAGCAAGCAAGCATCCATCTGTTTCAATAAAATGGGAGAGGGAAAGAAGTCGTCTAAGCAGCCAGCCGGTTCTGTCCCCACCCCAGCTCTACCCTAGTCCAGTCACTTCATACAGACAGGGTGAAAGCACCATTCAGGCCAGTCTTGTCATCTCACCCTATTCTGCGGAAGAATTTTATAATCGAAAGCCTCTACAACAATACAGTGGATTTACTTGTACCACAATCTTAATTGACCCGCTGTCTCAGCTCCTGCTCACTGCCCTGTGGATTCAGGTAGAGCACTACTGAACTGATGGCAGCGATTCATCTGCTGGGATTCAATTTACACCCTTAGCCTTCTGCTGAAGGAAAAAAATAATGTATTTCCATGTCTGGTAAAAAGCCAAGTTATTAGAACAGAATAGATCCTCTCTCACCTGGGGTGGGTTTGCTTCTCTAGCATTAATCCTGTTTTTTTTTTTAACTAGAGACATGCTGTAGACATAACAAATGAGTATTTCAATATGTCTATAAAAGTTAACACACCATTAAAGAAATTAATAAAAAGCATCAACCAACGAAATTGATTGTCAGACCTGTGACCTTCAAACAGGAAAGACACCGCAGGGAGGGAGAAAAAGGCTGCAGAAATAAACCATCACCCATACAGATGTTCGCTGGCTGCGAGAGAGGCGGGCAAACCCAGCACGGCAAGCCTAAGGGCCGCCTGCACCCTGGCCTCCATCACCTGTGCACAGTCCTGGTACCACAAGTGCTCTCACCTTCTGCCAGTCAGCTTTAGTAAGTGATTTACAAAGCAAAATATCAACAACCTAAGTAGCTAATCAGGTGGATTATTTACCATATAAAACTGTTCTTAATATTTGCAAAGCACTGCTTCCCCCTGAACTAATCAGGATTAAGACAAACAGCACACTTGCATAGCAACAGTTATTTTCAGACTTTTTCCTACAAGTCTTCTAAATACACTTAGTATTAAGCAAGGCTTCTTTGCATTTAACCAGCTTGATGGTATTCCTGTCACTTACTGCTTGAAGCCTTCCTGTCAATGTAAGCACTTGCTTACCTATATGAAAATGGGCACGAGAACTTCATTTTATTTTGTCAAGGGACACAACAGGGCCAGCTCTGGAGAACATCATGCTGGTTTGCAAGCGCTACGTTTCTACAGTCAAAGTGAATTAGTCATTAGCACAACAACACACAATAGAGTAATAGGAAATACTTCATGTTTTTTGTCAAAAAGGCCATTGAGTCAAGAGATAAACCAGCTCGACAACAGCATCCACATCAGACGTGGTGAGAGGCACAGTGCCACCAGCGAGCCAGAGCAGCACAGAAAACATGCGTGCAATGGCTGTTACCGCCCTGCTGAAACAAGAGCAGTGTGCTTGGGTAGCACTGTTTTAAGAGGACTTAACATGGGACTGGCAAGGAGTGTTCTCACTCTCAGAGGGCAGATGGAGCACCAACTGTCTATGTGTGCCACCAACCTACCTCAGTTCCAGCATGAAGCAGCCTCCTCCAGAGACAGGAGACCAGTTCAGACGTTATTTCCAGGGTTTTAAGGAAGCACTGGAGTTAAGCAGTATTTTAGATCATTCAAACATCCAGTGAAGTTCCCTTTCGGACTAGCAGTGGTCCTCACTCCTCAGAGATGTGCATGGTACAAACAATTAGCAATTGCTCTTTTTTTTTTAACCTACTTTTAAACTCCAGATTTCTGACTAACAAAGACTACCTGAATTTTTATCAGTGATCTTTTGGGGACACAAAAACTCCTGGATGTTTGAAAGATTTATAAATGTGAAACAGAATTTACTTATAAAAATCAAATTGAAAGGAACTGATTGTTTTGTTCCAGGGAAAATAGAAGAGAAACCTCTCCCATTCCCAAGCCATCATCTCCTGTTTCCTAAGGAGTTAATGACCAACATGCTATGGAAATACCACTAAGAACTGCTAGAAAGCAAACACGTTCTCAAGGGTTCTGTTTTTTCTGCTGCTTATCTATAGTTGCGATCTATGAGATTATAAATCAATTGCTTTATTTTGATGCTAAACCCTATGACCTTGGAAAGCACTCGTAGCTAACAGGCGGAATTATGAAATAAATTGCTTCTGAAACACATCTGGACGCTTGGCTTGGTGTTGAGGGTAGACCAGTGGAGAAACAGTAGAGAACAAGCATTTACCAGTTCTGCCATTGTACAAAGCCTCGCTACACTCGCATCCTGATGGTGCGTGCAGTTGTTCTCCACGTCCCAGGAGGACACAGTGGAGTTAGAGAACGCATACAGATGGGCAACTAAAATGATTAAAGGAATGGAGCAGCTGCCTTACCATAAGATTTATGAACAAGGCGACAAGCAAGACTGGTGTTCAACAAGTCACTCCACACAAGAGCCAGGATGCACTCATCAAGAGATTGATTCAGGACAGACGATGGTTGCCCACTCCCTATTATACTTTAAAAACCACACACACGCACCCAAGTTACCTACTCCTGCAAGACATGATGGTGGCAGAGTAAACCTGACCACAGTAATCCATGAACAACTGGTCCATACCAGATATTAACAGAAATAAATATGGGGTATACCCTTTGGTATCCCTGATGTCATGACTCTGGATTCTGAGAGGCTGCAAGAAGATAACTCTACAGGCAGTGACCAGGTTGGCATGCTCTGGGGCCTTCTGCAAGGCCAGCACAGGGCTAGGTGCCCTCCAAACCAACCCCTAGGGCAGATCATGTTGTACGTGAAGTTGCAGTTTGAAATGCCCCGGGGGTCAGACTGGAGGAGCACCTAGCCCAGCGAGCTCTCATGAGAAATGAATGCGTGCTGTAGCTACTCCTCCAAAGCAGGAGAAGCGGGGGTTGCATTTAACTACATTTGCCTTTAACTGCATTGCTAGCTACAATTAAAGGTCTGCAGCCAACTGCTCCTCTCCCATTCCAATATACATGCTCTACAATTGCTACTATAATCATAAATGCCTAAGCCGTGACTTGATAACGAGATCTGTGACCGTAGGAGTTGCCATTTCCACAAGGCAGATGACTCAGTCCCTCTCAGGGGACTATATATATATATACACACACACACACACACACATTTTCCTCCCTGAATATACCAAAGCCTCTCATTTCTACTTCTATCTAATATGGTGCTGTTTCTATTTTTGCATCTCTAACCCCAACTCTTTTCTGGCTGTGGCCCCATATTTAATGGCAACATGGACTTATTGTTCTCCGTTTTGGGGCACTTAACTGGTGAGAGGAAGGAGAGACGACAACGGCAGCTTTTGCTCCTCACATTTCCTTTAAGTCATTCTCACTCTGAGCTTCCACTTCCCGGCCTCCGAGGGATATCCTGTCACTTCTAACAATCCCAAGTTCCACATCTTACAGCCTGGCCACCTCTTTCCAACACCCATTTTGTGGTATCGAAGTCAAAGGTTAGAAATTTAGGTTACAAACCAACACTGTGAGCACCAGTGCAGACTGTTCAGCACCTGGGACCAATACAGAAATCAGTATTAATATCACACACCTCGGCAACTGTTTTTACAGCAGACTGATGTTTTAAGGCAAAGTAATTAGTGTCACTAAGCATGCACTAGCATACTAATCAGTAGTTTTTAAAAACAAAGCTATATTCAGGCACAGGAAGCTTATTATAGGGCTCAGATTTTGTGCTCCATCAGCTCAAAGTCTAAATCTTGTCACATAGAAAAACAAAGGCTACTGAGACAAAGCCTAGGAAGTTTCAGTATCAAAAGACTGTTTTGCTAAAGCTGTGAGTGGCTGAAATAAGTGTTGGTTGTTGTTTTTTTTTTATAAATAAAACCACAGTTGCCTTAGCTACACCTTACTGCAGAGCACCACCTAAATAAGGTCACCGCTGCTATTTCAAAGCCTTTAACCTGTGCCACAGGGACAAGGACAGACCACCACTGGTTGAACACTTTCCCTGGTTCAAACCCCTGCGCTGCAAAATGTTTTCCAAAATACAAACTGAGCAAGCATACCATGATCCCAGACAGGTTATTGCAATCTCTGCTCAGGAAGGACCACTTAAAGGAAAACCCTCTGATTCTCTAGATTGCCATATGGATAGATAAATTAAATATATAAATGAGACTCCCCTTAAATGCATCCTATCAGAGAGCAAACACCTTCATCCCTAAGAATCACATTCATTTGGGTTAGATGCATCCCTCAGATTACCAGAAAATTGCCAGATTTATCCTCTAATCAAGGTAAAGTTGGCTTGGCTACTACAATTACGGCCTCTCAACAGAGCAGATTCAAGTCTAATCAAAACCATGGGACTAGAGGACCCCAAGCTATTTCAGTTCGATCCCATTCCTTGGGATCCCTTGTTTGGGATATTTCAGCTCCAGGTTCAGCAGCAGCTGTTAAATGTACCTTGGGTACCCTCCCCTGCCACCGCACCTCTTCCAGGCTTCACCCATCTGATGGGAATACGCTCCCCCTAAGCAAACCTCTATTTGAAGCACAAAAATACGACACTGGAAAAGTCAGCTCTGTGTGTTGACTATCTCCCCTGCCCGCCCACAGCTGGGAAACAGGCAGGGAAGGGTGCTATAAGCATCCATCGAAGCCTGCACTGCACAGAGAAGGTTGGTCTTCAGCTCCAGGCTCCCTTGGGCAGCCATTATTGCACCAGCCATGCTGCAGTCACACTTTCAGCAGCTTCCTTGCAGCCCTGGTCACCTGGAGTTTTGTTTTGCCCCTTTCAGAGAAAGGCATAAAAAGGCACCACGCTGACAAAGTGATGTCGTTAGACCTAGTTTCAGGCTCACTTCGCGCTTACAAAAATCCTTTTAAGTGTAATGAAATGCCATCAGTTCTAACAGAAACCACTTAGGGATACTCCTGTTCCATACAGAGCTTGTCTAAAGGAGAATATTAAATCTGAATTGAGGAGGCTTGGTGGGCTTGGTTCCATCTCACAGCTCTGAAATATACACCAGAGCTACTTTCATGCTCTGTCATAACTAGATAAGACAGTCATTTTTTTAAACACCATGAGAGAATATACTATGCTACGAGCTATTAGTTGTGCTTCCCACAGCAGCTCACCTTGCAGAACCAGGACCCCCTCTACTTTGGGGAGAAGCAAGTGGAAATGACCCTGAACCTAGTCTCCTCTAAATAAGACCCAAAATCTCCCAGGAAGCCACAGCAGATTTCCAGCCCTGTCTAGAAGACTATAGCTACAGACATCCTGTTCTACTGCGTAAGGGATTTTTTCATATATGTATTCAGGGGAACCTGGCTTAATTAGCACTAATGATGAGAAAACCTACAGGGGACTACTGAATTTTGCAAGCAACTGAACATAAAGCGTATTGATAAAAAGGCACTTTACTGCTAGGCGATGCTCTTCTGCATGCTTAAGAGAAGACGACGACAATCCCAGGGTTTTTATGCCAGATACACAGAAGTACAATGAGCCAAAGCTGCTGCAAACAACTACCATGCAAGTTAATGAGGATTAGAATCCGTTTTTCCACAAACACCATTTTAAATAAGCTAGAGTAGGGAAGTGTTAACTAAAAACGCCAACAGTTAAATATGGAATGTTTCTTAGGACACTATTTAAAATTCAAGTCAAATTATCAGTCTGCCTGCTGTAATATTGCGGGTAACCCATCTATATTTGAAAACCAGGATCTACCATTTCACCCAGCTGGGCTGATACCCAGCCAGCAGGTTACAAACAGCTCTACAGGAGCAGGACCACAGCCTCACCATTACAAAATACTACAGTGCAAGAGGTTCTGAGTCTCCAAACATACTCAGCAGCCTTCTTTCTGCATTCAAGCTCAGGAAACACTTCCAGAAAGGAAGGTGGCAGCTCGTAAGGTTTTTTTCCCTCAGAACTGTTGAGGCCCAAGCTGTACACGGAGCAGGTCTGAGGGAGCAAGCCCTGCTCCACAACAAAGTGCAAGTTTGACCGCACCATAGTACTGTCTTCTCAGGATCACCCCATGAAGTAGGAAGGAACTTATCTGGCTGTGATACATACTTAAGTGTCTTCTAAATATAAGACCATATAAGCTGGCAAGCTTGTTTTCAAGCTGCCACATTTATTACTACACCAGCAAGGATTTTGTTTCTTTAAAATTGAGCACGGCAGCTACAGACAGAGCAGAACAGGCCGAGGAACAAATACATCTGGAAAGCTCAGCACAGGGAACCTCCATCAATACTGGGACTGTAAACAGCGCAGTCCATCCGTAGGCGCCAGCTGACAAATCCTCCAGGATTTAGCTGCAGCAGCTGAAGACACCACAGCCCGTTGCCAGAGGTCCCAGTGCTCGGGATAGATCACTGCCCAGCCAGGTGCCCCAGCACACAGCACACATTACAGACCCAAGCCTCCGAATTCGCCTGTCACCACCACCAGCTCTTCTGCCAGACACCCCGCGGCAGAGCATGGAGACAGTACCCTCTTCAGACACCTCGGCTCAATCTAACAGGCACGGCAAGTCAGGGCACCATCCTCCATAAATTATCAAGGCCATACACCGCAAATGAGCCATCTTGAGGAGCCAAAGAATAGGCTGGGGCAATTAACGCCGATGGTCCTGCTTGCCTGGTGACGATGAACGGAGGTTAAAATGCTAACTGAAGCATTTCTCAGCCAACTGCTAAATCTGTTGATTCAGGAGATCGTTTTGATGGCGTTTTGAATCTTTTTTGGTCAGTATTTTGTACACTATCCTTAATTTTTTTAAAGGATAGTTTAAAAGTAATTGTAAATACCCTTAATTTCCAGTCTCATATAGAGAAACTTGATCTGACATCTACCTTCATTTGCACAAATGTATACACATACTTGTATATAATCCTGTAAGAATGTGTCACTTCATAACGTATTATACCAAACACCTACGCAGCACACTACCAATGCATCTCTGTCTTAGAGCCTGTATCTATTAATACAGACAGCATTAATAATCATTAGCTCAAGCCTCTGCTGAGCTGAGCTGCTCCTAAGGTTTTTTTTCTCCCTCAGAACTGTTTAAGCCCACCCCATACCTCTTTGCACGCCTTGATATTTTCTTTTTTCAGCTACTTACCATTTAACAGACTAACTCCTCTAGTTAGCAAGAAAGGAACAAACAAAAAAATCTAAAGGCATGCTAATACTTTTCAGATAATGACCTCCTAGCAAATTCAGGCACTTCCAGCAAATATGGCTAGAGAATGAAAAGAACACTGTACTAAGCTACAGAAATTCGTGTTCTATTAATAACACGCTTGTTTCTTCAAGCAGACACAAAAGTTCACTGTATGAACACTCAACATTGAAAGACAGCTATAAAATCAGGAAGAATTATGGAAAAATCTGTCTTTGCCTTTTACCAACGCTGTTGGCATGGAAGTTCTGTGTATATGGTACTATGAAACTACAGCTTTCATGGCTTGCAAGCCTGGTTCCTGAGGCCAAGACACAGCCCTACTGCCTGATGATGGCCATTACTACGTGAACATCAGGAGGAACAGAAGGGCAGCCACCTGAAAACATTTTAGTCCTGATCAGTCAAGAAGGGGTGGATGCAACAATGCAACACAACTTCCACATGGTACCATCCTCCTACCCTAAATGTTAATCTCTCATAGGACTTTCTTGACACTGCAACACCCATTTTTAATTTCTGCAGTTTTATGAAGCTTTTCCTCAAAAAAGCCCAGTCTTTCTAACGAACACAATCCCATTTAAATTAACCTTCATTCTTAAGTCAGGGATCCCAAATCCTGTAGGAAGAGAACTTCACTTTGCACTATGTGTGGCAAATCCACACAAAGCCATTGCTTCTCCTTAAAACCTAAGGCCAGAGGAAGATGCTTGGCAGAAACTTTGGGACAGAACCTCAAGTTTTTAACGAGCCAATTGTGTACCTTTATCACGGGAGGACAGTCCCCAAGACTTGGAGGTCTCTAGTCCAATACCCTGCTCAGAGCAGGGGCAGCTCTTTGGTCAGACCAGGTTGCTCAGCACTTTTTCCAGCCAGATCTTGAAGATCAGTAAGGATGAAGCATGCACAACCTCTTTGGGAAGCCTGGTCCAATGCCTGACTGCCCCATGCCACAGCCAATGACCACTACACAATGTCTGCCGCGAAATGGAAACTGCTTACACAAACTGCACAAAGTTTCTTCAAGATACAAAAAAAGAAAAATACGAAGAGCAATCATTGTTTAATATAGTTGGATTAAAAGCAGATTCCGACTGATCAAATACTCTTCAATACTTTTACCAGACCATTTATAAAAATTCACACAATTTAAATTAAAAAAAGCCCTCATCTAATTATCTGCAGATGGAGACAGGTTTGAAGTACTAAGAGAGCTTAATGGGAAGATCTTCCTACTACCAAATAGTCTGATATTACTAGGGAAAAAAATGAGGTCCCACTGATGGCCACACAACTTCCATTCATTAACTCCCCAATTTAAAATTCTTTAAGTTTTACCTACCCCTAAATTAAAAGCTTATGTGCACGGAAGAACAGACTTCTCTCTCTGCAGTGTCACCAGAAGGTTTACTTTTCAGGTCAAGACCAGAGATAGGAGCACACATGCTCTTCTCCGGTTTCAGAGTCCCTTTTGGTACTGACAGCCCATCCTGGGGACTTGGAGGGCTAGGTTACAGAGTTGAGTGTCTCTGAACTCAGAGATCTGAACCGACATCTGTACGGCCCTTCTGCTGGTCATGAGTCACATTTACCTTCTGCTCAAGGAATCCAGACCTGTTATGCACTAGGGGATGCATCAGTTCTGCACTCCAGAGAAAAAGAAGAGAAAGTAACAGAAAGGCTCTGTACTTCACTCGGCTCTAATTAAGCAAAACCCCATTTCAGGCCCAGAAAACCTCTGGTCTACCGGCCAAAACTTCAGATGAAGTAAGGTAAGAGAACCACAGGAGAGGCATGAACTTCAAGCAGATTCAGGGTATTACACTTCGAGTTCCCTTGGCCGCTCTGCAGTTCAAGTCTCTTTATCCAAGTATTTCTCTTCCTTCCCGTCGTGGGAACAGTTCAGATAAGACTGATCCATCCACAGTTTTGAGCTGCCACTTGTAAATAAGAGTCCATTTTAAAAATGATCGATTTAAACAGACTATAAGAAAAATTCAGCTCTCCTCATTTCTCATCTTCTCAAGAAGCTGAATCTACTATACTCTAAGACGTAATCCTGTGAAGGATAAACCCACTTACATTTCTTTCATTTATCTTTACCACCAAGATAGAAGCATTGCTGGTCACAAACTCAATAAAATGGCTCATCTAATCCAAGCCAGCCCAGGGCATTTAAAAAAAAAAGAAAAAAAGACAAAAAAGGGAAAGAGAAGCTTGTAATGATGGACACAGAACTAAAAGGTATCTTGTTAAAGTCTGGATCTGAGTATTTATATGGACAAGTAATTGCAGCCCAAAGTAAAAAGGGGAACAAAAATAGAGCGGTTCGATGAATACATGGAAAACATACTCCTAATGGATGGTTTTTCTTTTAAGCTCACCTTTGAAGAAAGGATTTCAGGTCACATTACTGAAAGGGTCAACACCAACAAAAATACAATCTTGAAACCAGCTTAATTGTACTGTTCAAATGCTAAGAGAAACCTCTTCATATCTCATTCATTACTTTGAGGGAACAGAATAATAAGCAAGCAATACAAAAAATAAAGGACCCCAAACGTAAGAGCTGTTTTTTGAACACTGTCTCAAGATTCAACAGATGAGTTGAGTAAGGTTTCAGCAGCCAAAACCCAAGTTGTTCCTTCCCCTTTCCCCTCTGTAAATTACTGTTCCTTCAGATATAGTCTCAGCTATCCAAAACCCTTCGATGTCATCCTACGACCTTCCAGAGCAACGGTAAGCAAACCCAGAAGAATTTGAAGTCGGAGCAGATGCCAAAACCCCCCCACCGTCTGCCCCCAAACCTCAGGCCCTCTGGGTCTGACAGGCTCGTGCTTCCACCAGGTCTGGGAAGCACCCGGCAGCAAGCACCAGCTTTCCAAGAACCAGGTTTTGGACAGACATCTTGCTCTAGTCTGTTTCTGGGATTTTTCTGTTCTTTTACTAAAATCTGAAAGACTGTCACACTATTCTCTGAAGGCCTCTGACAGTGCTAAAGCAATTTTCTACATAAATCATTGCAATGCTAACGCTGCAGTTTACAGACTCATCTTTAAAAGAAAGCCTTTACTATTTACTGCCACAGCAAGTGGAGAGAAGCAAAGTTAAGCTCTGACGACTGCTCTGTCTGGGGGCATAATAAATTGAAAATTTATTCCTTGGCCCAGTTCTAACAAAACTTAATGTACTTGTGAAAACAGTGTAAATACTTTGTACTTGGGAACCGAGCGTATTAAAAAACCATTTAGCATATTGAGGGACATGTACTTTCATGCTGCAAGGATGCTGAAAGTCTCCCTGATGTTAAAGCAAAATTAAGCACCCAGCAACTGCAAAGCCTTGAACCTGTTTTCACTGAAGACGCTTTTCTGTGAGACTGTTTTTCCCCGAAGCAAGTAAGGGGGGAAAAAAGGACCAAGCGTTGCAAATTTTGCTTGTGACCATATTTCTAAGCCAGGTAAGAAAGCTCTCCCTCACTGGGCTTATGCCGGTGCTGCGTGCATCTTCCTAAGCAAGCCCGTGACAGGCGATGCGCAGCTCGGGTACCGGCCCCGCGTTGGTCCCTCGCCTCCCGCCCGCAGCCCAGCCAGCGGCTGCCACCGTGCAGATGCGGCACAAGCCGCCGAGCCACCAGCCCAGCACCGCTCGGCCCAGGCTGGGGCAACCGGGAGCCCAGAGCCGGGCGCTGCCGCGTCCCTTCGGCCCCAGAGGCAAACGCAGCTTTCCTGCACCTGAATTTTTATAGCAATGCAGCCTACACAGTGTTGGTTATGGCCTTTTATTAGTCCTCATGAAGTCCATACATTCATAAATATGCTTGCAGCAAGGTCCTCAGGAGACTGCTGCTGCTGCTCAGCTCCAGGTCTTTTAAGCCCTAAAACACACACACAGTCTTTAACTGCAGTTTTCATCCTGTTACCATAAAACCAGTTTTCTTTCCCTTCTAAATAAGCATCAAGGTTTTGTGGATAAGGAACATAATTTCCATCATCTTCCTTTGCAAACAGAAAGCTAATACATCTTAAAAACCCCTTTAAGCCAGCAGCGCTTTTGGAGTCCAGCGTGTGAACTTCATGTAGTGTTCAAGCAATGCAAACCAAACACCCTCATATTCTATCTGCTTGTAACAGCAGTTTGGGTTTTTTTTAAAAAAACCTAACTGCTTCTAAAAAGTTTGTTTTGTGGGGTTTTTCTTTTTTTTTTAATAAACCAATCTAAACTAAGTACAAGGAAGTTTAACTTCCAGTCAATTCTGCTTTTATTCTTAAATATACATAAAATACCCCTTTAAAATACTTTTTTTAAAAAATTAAGGTGAATAAGAAAGGAATCCTCATATTTCCTTTGTATTTAAACGCATTTGTCTCAACAGCAACAGCTAAGCAGCCAGACTTACTTTCTGTCATTATTTCATCTGTTTCCTACAGCATGCCCAGCAACACCTTCAGAGGCCAGTGCAGCTGGCCAGGTGACTGAACTTTTCACAGCATTTCACTCAGTTAAAAAGCTTTTTAGAGCACCTCGATAATTAATCTGGCCCATCCGTGGATACCTAAAAGCTGCTCTGTTATCTTAAGCTGCCATCGCAGAGACACACACCTCATTTAGCTTCACAAACTCTCTCTGAACTTGAGTCTGTTAAATCGGATGAAGAACAACGGTGAAGAACAGCAGTGTGCTGGCCAACACATTACACGTAAACTCTCGGTTAACGAATTCTAACTTTACAGGAACTGTCTGGATAGCCAGAAGCTAACAAGAGCTACAGCAGCAGCACATTCAGCAGCCCTGCTTTACCAAAGCACTTACGGACACGCTCAGATGTGAACAGTCCTACTCAGCCCACGCACTAAAACCCCTAAAAATTTCTTAAATGCTTTGAGATAAATAAAAAGCATGAGCAGGGGAAAACACAGAGTTGGAAGCCAAGTTATTTTTCAGCTAAATGCATTTAACTACGGATTCTAGTACTGGCTTGGAGGGAGGTCCCACAGTACTTTCATTTTAACAGTAACACACACACACTTTTCAAGCATTTTTCACCCAAGAACTGTAATGCCTTCAAAATGGGAGCGAGATTTACTGCCCTTCCAGCATTTTCTAACCAAATACCACAAAAATGCTGCTCTTGCAGAATGTCAAGGAGAAGAAAGGGCAAAGGAGCAAAATGCAATCCGTGCTGAAGTTGGTAACTGGGGAAGTTTGTCTACGTTGCAGCGAGATTCCCATCTGCATTTCATTGCAGTTAGTGTGAACCCAATCAGTGCAGGTTAAATATACATCAGATCAGTGATTATTGTGGTCTGACCTCTGCGGTGAAGTCGGACATTATATATTCCTGCTACATATTGCAGTAGTTATGGAATCAATGCTGCTTTAAAAAAACAAATGTGTTCTATGCTACACATCCCTCCATTTCTTCACACAGTGCAAGTTTCCTGGAGTCTTTCAACAAACATTTAAGCTGTTCTGTCACTGTCTGAATGGCCCCTTCGTAAAGCATTAGATCAAGACTCAGAAAACCCAAGCTCAACTCATTGTGTCACTGTAATATTTCTATTACACTGTAATATTTCTAATATTATATATCATTGTAATGTTTTTCATATGTAATATTTCTTTCCAGGCCTCAGGTATGGCTACTTTGGATCTTCTGCTCCCCATGTATGAAAAAAAAAAAAAAAGAGATTATACTACTTCTTTCCCTCAAAAGGCTGCTGTGAACAAATGCATTTAAATTTGTGAAACGTGCCTGTAAGAAGCTAACGGGTCCAGCATACACACCATGCAGAAAAGATCTCCCAGTTAACATGTTGCACAACTTTTTCCACCACAGCCAGCTCCAAACAAGCTACCACAGACTAATTAAATCCCCCAGGGTATGCTTCCACAGCTGCTGAAACCAGTTCAAGGCTCCGGCTGTTGGCAGGTCCCAGCCTCTCCCCACCCCATTCACTCTCCTAAGCCTGATCCCAAAGGGAGCTGGTTCATGGAGCTAAACTAGAAGAAATTAATTCTGTTCATAGACAGTCAATAGCATTTCACTAGTTCAGTGTCCAGACTGGTCCACGGGAGGCTCAGATGAGCTTCAGCAGTGGTGCACAGGACATGACCACCCTATAGGGCAGGGAATACAGAGCTGTTGATTTGGCTTTACCACAACCACCTTCTCTCTATTTAGCACTGTAAACAGAGCTTCCAATGCTCAAGAGTTCAAGCAATTGCAGTTAAAAACGACTCAGCTTTTTAATCTATATAATTACAACTGTATCTGCCAACAATATTTAAAACCACCACAGATTCTTACAACTACCAACACCAAGATGGATGTTTCTTAAAATACTAGAGCTGCATCACTTACAACGCAACTACATCAAGAGGACTGAGCTTACAACAGGCTTCGTGCTTTATCACAACAGCTGCAGATACTTGCTGACACCTCAAAGGTTCTGCCTTCAGCCTTGACCAACACCAACAGGAATAAGAGGTATTACCGTGATACTTGAGTGCCTTCGCAGATCAATGATAATCACACATTCATAAAACTATTTTGGGGAAGTGACCGCAAAGCGTACAGACCATAACTTGTTTAATACGGGTTATTAACTCGGCCTCAGCAGCCTGTATCAGCATGAGATGTGCTGTCAGAGATGCAGCGTCTTACCTGGATACTATGCTGGAGCCATTGTAGAGGTCACTAGCGTAAGACAGCGTTGCCAGGGGTCGGACAGAATTGTAGCGTGTGAACTTGGAGAGACACTCCTGAAACTCATCCAGCTGGCTCATGGTTCTGCTGTCATCTAGGGAGAGGCAGCAGCATTGGGGAGGACAGAAACAGAACAAGATAAACAAACTCAATGGCAAACAAACAACAACAAAAAAATCAAGATGTATGCCTTCACATGCCACTACCACCTCTGCTTGTTATTTGGGGACAATTCTTCGCCAAAACCAGGTTCTTGCACCTCTAGCATTCCCTGAAGGCAGTGAGATTTTTCAGAGCACAAATCTAGTCTTGCCACTACAACACTGGGTGAACCTAGTGTGCTGAGAATCTTCCCAGAGATCACAAATACAGCTCTCCTGGTAAGCTCTTCTATTTTATTCAATTTCAGAGCCCATGAGCTGTATAGATTACTAACAGAAAACATTTCTTAACAAGAAAACTTTAAGCACTTGAAAATGCACTGTGAAGAACACGTTTCATTTTCTGTGGAGGTGAAAGTACATTCCTCTCCCCATACTTCTGTTACAATATGCCTACATTTGGTGTCAATTACATTCAAAATACTTTCAATAAAAAATATTTGTCTTCTTACTCCAAAAGCAACAGAGCTAAGGGAGAGCTGTTTCAGGGCTGGAGCAGGAAGACAAGCATGAAACCCAAAGACTCCCCGTACAGTAAGTTTTGTGAAAATTATGACCTTCAGCAGACAAGGTGACATTGAGCCAGCTTGAGTAATCATGATAAATATTCTGTGGGAAATGGAACAGTTTACTACAGAAGTTAAAACTGAACTGCAGTGTAGACAGTTGAAAGTCATTTCCCAATTCCTCAGAAGTCCCAACTTCTCTTGCTATGAACAGAATCCTATTTAAGCCATTTTAAAATCTAGTATTTCCTAAAGAAGGAAAAATTCCTAACTTACAGTGATACTGCGTGGGCGAGTCAGGGTTCCCAATGCCATCATGCAGCTGCAGTCGAACTTTAGGTAGAGTCTTCAGGCTTTGTAATAACTCCCAGAATTTGCAGCCATTCTCCCTTTCCTCCTCTATTGCTCCCACCTTCGCTTTGTTTTTTTGCACCAGTGCAGTGTAGTGGAAGTACAGCTATCGCTGCTCTCGCAGCACTAAACAGACAGCACCTCGGTTCACAGGTACTGCACACCTTGGCTCCTGTTAAACCACAGCACCCACTGCAGCAGCAGAGAAACCATACACATGACTGAGATCAAATTCCACCCACTCGTTCAGTTATCCTTACCAGCAGCATAAGGAAACAACAAGGCTTCACTTATTAGAAAGCTTTGGAAACACTGGGGTGAAAAGAAAGGAAGAGGTTGATCTATAAAAGCAAGACACAGCTGTGATTTCTTGTGGGAAAACAGAGAGCATAATCACTTTCTGCACCCTGGTAGTTCCTTGCCATCAGAAACTATTATCTTGCTCTAGACTTGTAAGGCATTTTGAAGTGTCCCTTACATGCTGTTTAATGTTTGATTGTACAAAGGAACAGTGAAGGCTAGTAATTAGCATGTTTAAGGGTACTAGCATACGCATTACCCATGTCAGATGGATCAAAAGGGGCAAAATGAACCCAGTGCTGCTCCAAATTAAAATCATCAGCACTTGGCCACTACAGGAAACAGCTCAAGATGAAGCACATGGACATCAGCCAGGGTGTTTCAGAGACCGTTCCCTCCTTCAACACTATGACAGGAACAAATAGCTGCTACTCTTCCATTTCCCCTCATTCAGAGATCGAGCACACAGTCCTCCTGTCATTTATCCTGTATCTGTGCCTGGAAAACCGAATGTTATTTCTCAAGACATTTTCCCTGTCAAAGTGCAAGGCCATTTCATAATTACAGTTATACTACGTCTCCACTCCATACTAGAACAGTCATCGGCACTTCTTGCAAAAAGCTTTAAATCCACATTAAATCCGATTTTAAATGCGTCAAAAAACAGGAATGACTTGAGAAGAAAACTTAATCAAGTAGCACAGGTTATCCTTTATTCAGGAAAAAACCCGCAATTGCAAATCCTCTGCTCTTGGTGCAGCTGACATATGAATACAAAGAACAGTCTCCCGCATTCATATTTATAGTTCCAATTACGAAGAAAGATGTCTTGCTACAGGGGAATGCTGGGAAGAGCCCCATTTGTTGTCCTTGGTTAACAAGTATTATTTAACTTAAATATTATTTTAAGTATTATTTTAACTTAATTAAAATTGTTTAATTTTGCATTGCCGAGATAGCGCTGCATGAAAACATTTCAGTGTGATCTGTGAAGAACTGTCTTCTGCAAAGCACTTGCCAGCACTTCACGGGAAACCAGCTGGTGACAAAACCGGCTTCTCCCATCTCCCAGCCGCTGAAGCACCCTCTCCACAGGCTGCATTCCCCGTTAAAATTATTTTGCTGCCCAAGATGAGAACTTAGTCACGGCTCTGGAGTAGGTGGAAGATGCAGACATATCTAAGAGTGAGCTCCCCTAAAACATTTTGCAGCCTTTAAACTTCAAGCCAATTTATTTTTTTCAAATTAAAAAAACAACCAAGCTTTGTTTTTATTGAAGTGAATAAAATTTCACTAAATTCAGAGAAAAAAAGGAGCAGAGGGTTTCTACCCCATCTCTTGCTGATCTGTGTCCTGGGAGGTTGGTCCTTGCCTTCCAAGGCTACCAGTGAATATACTCTGCTGCAGCAACCTCTGCCTGGCTCCCTCTTGTCCCTAGGAGGTTTATCCCACCCCCTGCGGGCTGTCTGCTCCCCGCTCCTCACTGCAGTCTGTCACTCTTCATACGAGGTGCAGCCCACAGCTTGGCACTGCAAACCTCTTGCCTGCCACAGCTCATTGCCTGAAGCTTTCTTCCCAAAGCCGGTTCCTTCCCCAGAGGGGCTGCATGAGCAACCCTCCTTGCCCTCAAGACATTCATTTGACCTGCTCATTTCTTAAGAGAACCTTGTCATGTAATTAAGACCCATCCATCCACTAGGTAACAGCTACCCTAGCTGCTGTCACACTGTTACTCAATTATGAATGAGGCAATCTAGGCAATTGTGAAAAGAGCTTCTACTTCTACAAAACAAGCCTTAAATCTAAGGTGTGCCCCCTGGGACAACATTGCTGCTGCACACTCAGCTTCTATACTCCAAGACATTTGTTAGCCAAGACTCAATCTAGACAAAGGATAGCCTCCAAGTGTCCCATCGCATGCTAAATACAGGAGAATTTATCAATTTATGTTTATACCTCTGTAGTATCTCAATGGCAATGTTTTTAACTGCTGTGTTCATACCACATCTAGCAGAACAAAACCCCAACCACTGCTTTCAAACATTTGCATCTTCAGAGCGAGCACCAGTGAAATTGTTTATTGGTGGGTTACACCCTTCACAGCAGATGATTACAAAGCAACACATGCACCCCTCCAAAGTGACAGGATTAAGTTTTCTAAATGTAGCAACTTCAAAGATTGGTCAAGAAAAGCACAACAGGATGTTCTGATTAACACATAAATATGTGTATCAACATTCCCATGCAAGCAGGAAGCAAAAGCTGCTCTTCTCAACAGCAAGTCTTTGCTGAGGGCGAGGCACTGTAAGAGGTAACTGACATCAGACATGAACACCACGCAAGAGGAACTCACCCGAGACACGTGTCATCCTGGTAGAAAAGTAGCACTGCTCCAGGTCCTCAAAATGAGCTGTGAGCCGCTTGCGTCGCGAGGCTAGCGTGCTGTTATACCACGGCTGCTTTTTGGTCTGAACAGAGATGAGAGAACACTTCAGAAAGGTAAAGCCAGGCCTGGGTTTCACTTCAATAGGTTTTACCAAACCATAAACAACTTATACATTACATGTGAAGGGTTAGAAGTGTAAAATGACAATAAATTAAGATCTTGCCACTGTCAACAGTTACTCTCAGGGTCCCGTGTTGCAAACTTTAACTTGACAAACAAGAGAAGCTGCTTTTAGACAGTTCTTGTCCCAAGCCTTAACAAATTTATTGATTCCAGGCTCACACGCAGGACAGACAGCTGCAACCCTCGGGGAGTCACACCTTGCATTTACACAGATAGACAGCAGAGGCCAAAGATACCGGGCTCCCAGCTTCACAAATCAAACAGACTGTACAACAGATATTTCCTAGATCCCTGGCAGACAGCTCATTACAAAGAGATGGAGGTGTTTACTTTAAAGAGTTAGTTACTGAATTATTTCTTTTGAAGCAACTCAGTAACTCTCTGTAAAGCTAAGCAAATAAAGATAGAAGCAGAAGACAGGAAGTTCAAAGGCTAATTGAAAAAAGAAGTTCATGAAACTCATCACTAAAGCCATTTCCCAACCTACCCGAGCAGCAATAGTGAGAGGCAGAAGAAAAGGATTGAAACCACGTAAGTAAGCACTACTCCTGAAGCAAAACAGAAGATACAATACTTCTCATTTTAATCACTAGCAAGGAAAAGGAACAAATTCCTCTACTACCCAAGCAGCATGAAGAGCACCTTGCTTTAGTTTGTTTTTAAGAAGCCTCACATGCCACATACTCATAGCTAATGGGGAAATATTAAAAGGTTTGAGAACCATCAAGCTCCCTAATGAACTTCATCTCTGTCCATGTACAAGGCCAGTAATGGCACTCAAAACCCACTCTCAACTCCCCCTCAGTCCATGTAGGACAGGCTGCCCTCATTACAGCCATCAAGCACAAATTAAGTTCACAGACTATGTCAAAATTCTACTTATTCCTGTATGAACAGTAACCTAACACGTCAGGGAAAAAGCAAACCCCAAGCAGTGGAACCTCCAGGGGCCACTTCCCATGGGGGGCCCCAGCTATACATTGACATCGTGACTTGCGCTTGCATGTTGACAGCACCTATGGTCTACGCAGCTCCGGTCTCAACCCACAACTAGAACACTGCAAAGTACTCCTGCCTCAACACCTTCCAGCTACAATTTTCTAAGACTTCATAGCTTTAAGCAATGCCTAACAGGACACCTTTACAGCATCTTCCTATCAGTGTTGCACACCAGCCTGCAAGGGCTCCAGCCTCTCTCAGCACATCAGGAGTGATCAGGGCTCAAGACTACTTCAGGTATCGAAGTGCAATCACTTCAGTCTCAAGTTCAGACAAGCTGCCTGCGACATGATGAGTGATACAAGCCCAAGTCTGATCTGCCAGATGAGCCCAGGCCACACTGAGGTAGAATCAATCATGGTGAGTATCTGCCTGCTGTGCGATACATCTGCTGGGTTCTCCAGAGGAAGATCCCCCAGAGCAAGCCTCAGGCTGGCACACGGCAACCCAGCTGTGCTGGGAATCAATCTGCTTTAACCCATCTTCACCAGATCCTCCCCAGCTAAGCATTTTAAGCTGCTCATGTTTTACCAAAGCTTTTATTGAGTGTCTATGAAGCCTGCTCCCTGGTTAAGCAATGGTGGGAAACAGGAATTAAAAAAAGAGAAAGGAGAGAAAACATACTCAAGCAATCTTTATTCAGCTGCTAAAACTACTATGGTTGAGGACATTAGTTAGGACTGCTCTGGTATCAAGAGTGATTTTATCGCTTGAACTCCATTAGGTGCTTTGAGGAGTCCTCTAACAACTGTGGAAAGGCTTCACAGCTACACAAACTCCTTATTTCCAGCAGAAAAGTACTGCCAATAAATGCTACCCGCAGAATTCCCCAGGGCCTATGTGACTTGTCCACTATTTACTTCTGAAGCTCAGCTTGTGGAAGAAAACTTCCCTGTAGCTTTGTGGTGTATAAATCCTTCCCTAAAAACACATTTGTGAGCAATGCACAAAGTAATTATGTTGAGAAGGAAAGCTATGCTGTCCATCCAAGCATAGCTCCTTGCTGTCAGCAGTGCCCAATCTCTGATTTTTGCCATGACTGACAATCAGAAAAAAGCACAATTGAATTTATATTCTTCAAACTATTTTTATGGTAAAGTCTTGCTGAAATTAGACTACCTTTGAATGAAAAGTTTAACTTCAAGAGTTCTCTTTCAACTCCCCATCCAAACATATATTAAAGTTTAACTCAAAAATTTTCACTAGAGAGTACAGATCTTGCACTCTTGAGGGAAAAAAATTGCCTTTGAGGACAGAAAAGATTATTTTCACGCAAATAAGGCTGTCATACAGAATGACTAGAAAGACTAGGCTGTTTGTTTTGTGTGCTTACCAGCAGTACAGCTATGCCATTAATTTTGCCTTTGAAACAGAAAAGTACTGAGATGAGTAGTGTCAGGGGAAAACAAACGCACTATACCATAATCAGTCCTGAACATAAGACCTCCAACCACATTTCCCTTGCCCTCTGAAGTGAGGCAGAGATGCAATTCCCTGTTCAAGCAAGAATCTCCCAGACCACAGGAAAGACAAGCATTTTCCCACAAATTAAGAGGAAAATTTCTAATTACCCATTATACAGCTACAAACCCCCAAACCTGCATGCACACATACATGTGCATCAGCCCAAAATTCAGGTGTTTTTTGTTTCTCTCAGTTACTCCCTCAGATAAGATCCAACAGCACTTCTGCTTTATTTACCAGTTCGATACAGCTGTGTGCCATGGATGGTCCACCACCACCAGAGAGCACCAAAGGCATGAGCTGGCAGGGAACCAACAGTCTGACTGTCTAAATCAAACCTGTTTAACCTTTTTGAAGCCATGAGCTGGGTACCAGTGTCATATTCCCAGCCCAGCTGCACCACTCTGAGCTGCAAGACCACAGCAGGGCTGTTTGCATTTGGGAGGCCCTGTGGATCAGGCAGTTTGGAGGCTGCCTGCCACACAGCTTCACTGTACACACACCTTTTTGACCTTCCATGTAGATTTATGGTACAGTTTGTAAGGCCCTAACAAGGACAAACTACAGAATGGTTGTATGTTTGGAGAATGAATGCTTCTTGTTTTGCAAGTCAAGCTTGATCCAAAGCCATTTAAGTGAACACAGAAGGTCAGGGATTTACCTCCCTTCCAAAATGCTGCCCACTTGGGAGCAGAACTGAAGAGCAAAAAATATCCCCTCTTCCGCAGAAGAGTCAGCTTTGGGAATTAAGTCAGATGTCTAAATATATTACACCAGATTTCTTTGATGGCATCAGTGTGGGCACTCACAATCATGCACAGTCACTCCTACAGCTGTAGTCTTGGCACCAGTTTGCCCATATAACCAGTTAAAAGCATCTGAAAGACTCCAGTTGACCGGTACCCTGGAGACAGACAGATTTGTGCCTAATCTCTGCCCAACCTCCCCATTTACTCTCCCGTCCCCCCTGCACACAGACATGTGTATTGCCTTACCTGAGAACTGCCACTGAAGCCTGGAGGCTGGCTATACTCCGTGGAATCAATAATACTACTGCAAAACCAAAAGAAATAGTCTGCTTAAATCACTGTATAACCACCCTTTATCATTTTTAACCTGTTTGCTATTTCCCCCCCTCCCCCGTACATCCTGCAGCATACTCACCTTTAAAATTCATTTTACAGACAGGGAACACAAGGTTATTTTTTGTCTGAGGGGTTGGGAAGGACTTTTGTTTGTTTTACAAACACAGGGATATCCTAGAGCAGAATGGTGTCACACACAATTATGTGTACTGCAATCTAATAATTTCTAACTAGAATGCAAAAGCATATCTTTTGTTTGAAACACACAGTATAAGACACTGAAAACAACATGCTACCACTGCTTTTCCCTTCCTTTCAGAAAAAAAAAAAAGAGAAGTTTAATGCCATGGCATTTGAAACAGCACTGTCAAGTGAAAATCTAAAGAATTTAGTTTAAGACAGACACTAGTATTCCAGACATCTCTGAAGGCACACAAAACTGACACAAGTAATGATATACAGAAATAAACTAAAAAAACGTAATACTCAGCATTATTATTATTAGAAAATGCTACACCATATTTAGCTACACAGTATCTATAATAACACAACATACCTTAAATCCCTGTTCTAAAACCATAGCATACATCGGCAAACTCAAAGAGATTTAACTTTCAAAAGTGCCAAAGGCTCCACAGATACAAGCAGAAGACAGGCGGTTCAGTACTCTTGCATATAAGGGCAAAATCTTTAGCTCTCACAGTAAGACACCAGAGCTAGATTAAGGCACCCTTATCACTCAAATTTAAAATACTTTTAGGACTAGGAAAGATTAGTACACAAGAACAGCATTTAATTAGTTACAGAGAACACACTACAAACATCACCATGATTTATTTCTGAAAGTATAACTCGCTTCTCTTATGGCACTAGACTTGGACAGAAGAGAAACGGTCCAGGTTCATTATTCTTAGTCTTACTTACTAGGTAACCTTAGATTTAGGCATTGCTTGGGAAAACTGAAGGTCTCTAAAAAGCTGCCAGAACATGGCTATAGGTCCTGATTTGTAAAATCTGATTGTACCTATTGATGTTCACATAACAGCTGCCAGAACTGATGCGGAGACTTGACCTTCTGGGTCATAAAACAAGTGGTTTGACTGCAATGCTGGTCAGGGCAACTGTAAGTCTAGAAGGATGAACCAGTGCCACTAGTGCTTAAGTATTTTTCTGAATGTTTTCAAGCTCCCCCGGAGGTGGAAGAAGTAGAAACAGAAGATGAGCGACAATTAAGTCTCATTAGCGGTTAACTCGTAAGATGAGATTGATTTGGCTTCTGTTACAGGTAAGACAAAAGCTGCAAACCGAGAAAATCCGAGGGATAAAAATCATTATTTGCTGCGAGCTATCGCAAGGGCGAAAACAGCAGAGCTGTTTCAGGCATGTTCAGGAACAACGAACTTTAAATCAGAATGCGGCCACATGAAATAATGAAACACATACAGCAGATCCTGCCAGGAACAGCACGAATAAGACGCTCGGCTGGAAAGCAATGAGAAAGTACTCCACTCCGAGACAGGTATAGTGGCAATTAACAGCCAAACACAGACTTCTAGCGTCTGGTCTCCTTGTGCTGCAGGTTGTCTGGTGATGTAAGGCCTTCCAGAGCGCAGATGTCATCTCCCTAACCAGAATACAAATTCAAAGCCATTTCTGTGTGGTGCCTGTAGCCGAGTTAACTGGCATATGCTTGAATGTTTTCCCTTTTAAAAACAGGAAGTAAATAATCAGGAAAAATTACAAAAGTTCCCTCTGAATTCTTTTTAAAAAGCTGTAACATTAGGTTCAATTAGGAAATTCAGCTACGCTAACATGACATATTTAAGCCTGGAACACCACTACCAAAACCACAGCAACCTGAAGATATAACAACTCCCATTTGCTACACCCTTACAGGGGTGGGAGGGGCTCATTAGAACAAATGGAGGAGATCAGGATTTCGATAACTGAATCAGAGTTACCAGGCAACTAATTTTTAGATGCGAATCTTTCCCCAGAAACTCCTGTTAGAGTGATAGTTTGTTATTGCTATTACTCCTCAATATGCAGTCCTGGAGAAGCCGCCGATTTGTATTTCCCATTTGCACCATTTACTGGTAGCAAAAATAGCACGCGTGCCTGTTCAGAAAAACCCGACACAGAACTATCTGTTCTTTTCCCTGATTCTTCCCTTCTTGTTCTCTATTAGTATACAAATCCAGAAGTCTGCAAACGCTGTAAACAAGTCCTGTGCTATTGCCCAATTTCATATTTCATCATAGCCTGTATGATCATGGGAGAAAACATGTCTCGAAGCAGAGAATGGATTGAACATGATGGCTGTACTTGTTTTTTTGCTAAAGAACTGAAGGAAAGTTATGAAGGCATAGTAATTTCACATTTTGAAGATGTTAAGAGTGTGGGGAAGAAAGCTACAAACAATAAAAGAAACAGAGTTAATGAAGCAAGCCTGTGATTTAGAGGCAGTAGATGAATAAGGGCAAGTCACTAGAGACCAGATAAAACCAAATTCCAAAGAACTCTATTTTCTTGAACTTTGAATTCAAAGGCTAAAGAGACGTTCTTCATCTCAGCACGGGTCTGTGATAACCCTGTACTATTTATAGGACACATCAGTAAAGTTTTATACAATTATATTTCATTACCAGGGTGTTAAGCATGTTAACAAGTTATATTCCAATTTAAATATACCATTTTAATTCACTGATAAGTTTAAAAGTCTCTGCAAGCTTAACATTTTAACATGGAAGTGAAACCATCTCAAATTGTATTTGTATTTCATTCTTAGTGGTTCACAGCATCTCCAAAATACACTTTGGGGATTAAATATTTCAGTTAATGTAGCTGAGAAAAAAAATCAGCATATTTTAAAGCTCCTATCAGTTGTTCTGCAGCATTCTTTCCAAGTAGGAATCAAAGTTACAGTTCGAGATACTCTCCAAAACTGTCATTTAATGTCAGAAAGAAAATTAATTTTTTCAAGTGGTAGACGTTTCTGGAATGTGAGTTCTGGTAATTCAAACCAATTCAATTACTTGAATTACACAAAACTGCCAGGATAGGGCGGGGACAGAAGTTACAAGAGTCCGGCAACGACTGATGCCTGTTCAGACACTTCCTTCACTTACTATTCCCTCTTCAACCACTCAAGATACTACTTAATGCAGGAACGTGACTGAGAAACAGAAAAAGGGTCTTCTCAAGCCAAGAGAAAAAGGCAACCCCATGTATTTTGGAAACCCCCTAAATATCCTATTCTATCACACCCCTCGCACGCTGTACCAGAGGACAAACCCAAAATTTCAAAACACAGCCAAGGTGGAACCAGACAACCATAAGGGCAGCCCATGGGCTCTGCACGTGCCATGGTCTCACCCACCGCCATCTCCCAGCAGACTTCAGGTGAGACATCAATCCAAAGTGACAAAAATATTTTGGACACTATCTTACATCTTCAGAAGCAAGAACTGAGAATGATTGACCCTAAAACACGAAATAAACAGGTATGAGGAATGATAAATTCTCAGTAGACTGAAACCAGTGTAGGTCTGGCACAGCAGATTTTCCCCACCCCGACTTTCATCAGAACTCTTGGGCTTAAAATCTTATTCCAGCTTTCAACAGATAAAAGCGCTCTTTGGGAGCTTGTTTGTTAGCTTGGCTCAAGTAATAGAGATACACTTCTAGTCATAAGTACAATCTTCTATCAAAAAAAGAAAGGTTTCTAGGCCTGAAGGTGTTCAGAATGCAACAAATTCAGCCCAACCAGTGCTCACATTTTCCCCAAGCAGCAGTATCATGAAGCAAACAGCAAGCAATTTATTTAATAGCCAGTAACGAAAACTAGTAGAACCTGACAAAAGTCATCAACTTTACAGAAGTCAAGTTTAGAGAACTCTGCTATTGGGAAAATACACTGGGGAGATAGGAGAGATGATCATTTAATAATATAACTCGGCCCTATGAAAACAGAGCTTTCTTACAACCAAAAACCACAGCTATAAAGCAGAGCACTTCAAACCCTGGCACATGCAACTTGGAGACTAGAAGCATCTGCAATTTTATCATCAAGAAAGTAGACTATGCCATATTCCAAACACAAAACCACATTGAAAATATGTTATTAGAAAGGCATTTCATTAAATTAAAACAGCACACAAACAGAATCGATAGGCAGTGTATTTTAAATGTTGATGCTGTGAGCCCATACCTTTAGCCATTCACACTGAGTGGGGAAGCCAGAGAACACCGATCTCATACAAAATTAAGATCTTTTGTATGCCGAGCAGAACTGCATAATGTTCAGAAAGGTAGCATGTACTGAACAGTAACACCTCATACCATAACAAAGGCTTACGATTCAAGTTAACTAATCCACACTACATTTAAAACCATCAGCTTTCCACAGCATCTGGTTTAGAGCAGACTTGTCACCCAGCTGCAGGTTCAGATGGTTTTTTCTTCACTGCTTTGTTCACATAAAGCTTATACCAATCAAAAACAGAACAGCAAGATATTGTACGGCACTCAAAAAAACTAGTTTTGCTTGTGTTTTAGGCATGGCATGGAGAAGACCAGCAAATAGTGTGATATGTACAGCTCAAAATCCAAGTTCAAGTTGCAAGCTCCATACCTGTGTGAAGGTGAGGGGGCCTCAAACTGCGGCACCGTACTGTCCTCGCTGACTGGGGAGTAAAGGCCACTCATTTCCTGAAACAGAAAGCCACGTTACAGCACAGCTGACAACACATGAATAGTGGGCACTATCTAATGTACCACGTTCACAGAGTAATTATGTTTTTTCCAAGCAGATGACCAACTGTATCTACATTTATTCAGCTCTCACCTAGCAGTCTTTACTATACCTGAAGAAACATTGATTTTCTTAGACTTTTTTTGTCCAGTTATAATTCCAACTGGGTTTCAGAAATCCTACAACTGCAGTGCTTTTGACCCCAAAAGAGACAGTTCTGGAGTGTCTACTCCATTAAAAAAAAATCAATGGATTTGGTTACCATCCAGCTGTCTCTAACCCAGCACCTCCCTTACACATGGCAGAACAAGCAAGCTGTAACTGCATTTTTGCAATACATATAAACTCATCTCACAGCCTTCGCAGCTGAAAAGTAATGCTGGATATGGGTCACAGCAAGAACAGCCACAAGACGAGAGGGCAAAGGTGGTATCGTGCCCCAGACTTCGAAGAGGATCTATCAGCCTTCTGTGGGGCAAGTGCCCAAGAGAAACTTTGCACGTAAACTTGGCTTTGCACTGCCAGACTAGATCGCTGCTGCACGCCCCGTGTGAGACTGTACCTTCCATCTGTTGGAGAAATGGAAGCCACGCAGGACGCTGCAGCTCATTAGTTCGGGGGGCAAAGTGTTCCAGGACAACATTACTGGTGCTTTTCAAACTCCCACTAGGTGCCCACTAGTCGTTAGGTAGAAAGTAGGGTATTTGTGACAAGAGAGATCCCAGGCCTCAGAGGTCAGAGCCAAGGTCGCTATCATGCACCGGATGCATCCCCCAGCTGCAGTCCACTGAAGTGCCAGATTAAAGAGTACAAAAGCAGGTAGCTACACATCCTTTGAGGGATCCCGCAGCTCTAGGAATAGCTTCTCCTAGATTTGAAGACCTATTTTACCAGTCTCAGGAAAACTTGCTAAGGTATATTTATTTCCCAAAAGCTGAGAAACATTTAGAGAAATAGGTCTGAAAAATGCTGTTATCTATCAAGTTACAATCTGTGTAGCCATCAGTTGAAGGGAAGTTCCTGCAGTTGTCAGTTCTATTTATATTTTGATAATTGATCAGCATGCGCATAAAGTGGAAGTGAAGAAACCTAAAAGGTTTTTAGGCAGTGGTTGGGAGCTCATGCTGACTGCGAGACGAGCAAGAAAAGAGAAGCAAACTGATTCCCAAGAAGCTTTAAGGGAATGCTATTTTGAGAGGTGGCAGTCTGACACATTCCTGAAACACCAGTTTCCTAGCCCAAGATCAAAACACTAGAATGATTAGAGGAAAGGACCAAGGAGGAACCTAAGGACTCAATAAGGACAGAAGGATTGAGCTGATGGGTTTACAAATACATGGAGAATAATTCTTCGCAAAAAAAAATCTCAAGAGATTTCTATAATTAGGAGAATTATATCAAGAGGTAGCAGATTGCTTTTGTTTTGACACGCAATAGGACCTGGTTCTGCTCCCACCCAGCCTCTGCATTACAGCGCGCTTGTGCACCTCCCAATACCTCTCCATTTTAAGAGCAGCACGCTGCGACGATTTAAACAGTCTGTGCAAATAGCCAGAACACTGCATTGTACAAAAATCCTAAGTTACGATTAATATATTGTCTGTTGATTTCTAGCAATTATTCTAAAACACTTATGACCAACAAAAATTGAAACACATGATTAAGAGATAAGTTTCAATGACGCCCCTGCTTACCAACCTGCAGCTTGCACACATCAACTAAATGAACAAATTAAAGAAAAAGCAGCATCTGTTCACTTTCCCATTACTGACTCAAACGCCATAAATTTAACACAGCAGCCCCACAGCAAGGCAGACAGGTTGATGAAAATGAAAAATTGCCAGTGTCAGAACAATGTCTGGGCACCTCACCTCTACTCGTTTAATATCTTCTTCCAGAACACTTAGCTCCTTCTGGATCTGCTCCAGTTGCTGTGGATAAGAGAATGGGAGAAGTCTAAATCAATCTGCAATGCACCACCAGCAAGATAAATTACAAGCTTTTCAGAGAGGAACCTGTACTATCTTAAATGGCCTGCTACACAATTCAAAAGTCACTAGGCAGGAAGTTCATATACATAGATTAATATAAGCGTGCACATAAACCACATTCAAAACAAAGTTGTTATTGTGAAACAGTGCAAAACAAGAGCATGAGATACTTTGATATCACAGAGACTCACATCATCCAAAGTAATACTACTCTGTTCCTCTAACATCTTTCATGCAAGTTACTTCTAACTGGTTTACAATCACTGAACATAATTAGAAAAAAACCACTATGAAAGACAGCGATCATCTCACCCTTCAACAAAATAGAGTGTTTTGCTAAAAGGTATTAAGAGCATTTCTCTTGCTAGCAGCTAATCTGCCATTTGTCAATTTAACCTTACTGACAAAATTTTTGGATTGGCAAAACACCACCTGTTCTGACCGCACCGAGATTTGCTCCTGGCACCAAGCAAGCACTACATGGCATTTTTCAGAGGTGTGATACTTACCTTGGATTACACCATGAACTCCAGGCAATTTCAGGGCTATCCCTAAAAGGGTCAGAAGGGGACTTCCCCTCTCACCAGCAAACATCCCCTTTCCCTTCTTCATGCCACACACAATGTTTTTCAGGTTTTTCCAGTACTTTTCAGTCAGCAGCTTGGCTTCAGTCAACCCTAGCAAACGTAAGGCCACAGCTTGACAACTGTTCGGCCCTAAGCAAGAGCATCATCTACTCTCCAGATCTCATTCCCACCCTCATTCAGCAGACATGTCCCATTCAAACACCCACAGAGCCTACACCCAGCCTTGCAAGACTCACACACAATTCTCCAGGGTGAGAGCTCCAAGTCTGGAGCTAAACAGAGAACTCCACTCTAATGCAAGTCTAGTTCACCGAGACACCTAAGTCTGATGAACACATTGAGAAGTGAAGTCCACCTGACTCTCCGCAACTCCCAGTAAAAACCTACAGACAACTAGCACTATGGCACATGACCAGAAGCTGGCACCAAGCTGGCAAGTCCACTGAAGGCTTATTAAGCACAACACATTCTCTAAAGGCCAGGCAATTTTTTGTCATTCTGACTTTACAAGGGAATATCAAATTGCCCATATCTGAAGTTACTAGTATTGCAAGTCATATTACTCTTCCTATGACATATTCCCAAGAACATTTGGCAAGCTACTCCCAAAGACTTCTTCACTTGAGTGATTAAGCTTGATCCTTTAAGTGGCAGAAAGTTTTGCTTAAGCAAAAACACACTCACCACTTAAATGCCCACTGTTGATCAACATTCCGAATAAGTGTGCTCTGCATTAGATAATCCACCATTTTAATTTACCTTTTCAACACTAAAAAAGGTTCTGTCCCGGAAGACAGGAGAGGAAAGGACTGCTGGGTCCACGCCTGTTTCTAACATGACTTCTTCCTTGGAATGAGATGACATTGTATTTGTATCCTAGTGTCTCTACTCTGAAGTTTCCATTTATATTTAATTTGGGTCACAGACAGCACAAGTTTAATGGTCTAAAACTAAGACTGCCACAGATAATTTACAAACCACTACACTAACAGACAATTCCATTTTCACTTGTGAAACCTACAGCAAGAATAGCAGGTGGTGCTACAGCTCCAAGATTGGTGGCAAAGTTAAGCGACACGTGCACAGCATGGGTCCTGCCTGTACTCATCTCTAGCAGACAGACACCATTAGTCCCCCACTTTCATAAGTCCCATTCAAAAAGAAGTTACAAAAACATAAGTTCCAAAATTACAGCAAGGAAACCAGCTATTCTACAATGTCCTGGCTTGCAGCCAAACTGGACAACTGAAGAACAACTGACGAATTTCACCATCACAAACAGGAGACCTCTTTATAGGAAAAAGAGCATTTTTCATTGGCCAGTTGTTATTAACTATTGCGCAGAGCCAAAAGTATTAGATTTGGGACTTTATCTACTAATTCTTCCTAGTTACATTAAGGCAAGCAGTTTGAAGCTACCGTAAAGTTACCCAACAGCAGCAAGACTAAAAACCAGGCAAGTATGTTTCATGCTTATTTTATGAAAAGTCTTCTCATGCCATCAGCATCAAACGAGTTACTAATGCCCAAACTGAGACTTTTTTTGGTAGGTTGGCTCAAGTGTTTCATGGTTTAGCTTTAATCTATCAAGATACTTAAATCAGTCCACATTAATTCCAATTAAACTTTGAAAAATGAGACTATTTATAATTGCCAGCCATTCAGGGACATTTAAGGAAAGCTAAGTGAATTATAGTCCTTGCAGTTCATGCAGATCTATAGGCCCTTCATTTGATTTTCACTATGTTGGGCACAGCAAGCAAGCTAAGTCCTGTCCCACTGATGGGCAGAATCACACCTGTCAAACTTCAGATTAAGTCAGCAAAAACACTTAGAATGAACACCAAAATGTACGCTAAAAATTGAAGCGCATACTATAAAATCTTCTTGGACACAAATGCTTTCCCAGAACTGAAAAAGCCAGTGTGGACAAGGAGAAAGCTTCAATTCAGCAGTTGAACCTCATGATTTCAATTTGACTGAATGAACTACAATGACTAAGTGTAGAATGTTCTGGTCCCACGTTACACACAAACACATACATACAAGAGAAAAAGGATGACCTCAAAATAGCCTATGTTTCTTATGATCTCTGGAAAAGGGATTTCAGACATCCAAGTCAAGAAGATACCATGGTAGGAAACGCAGGCTCTCATCTCATTCTTTCAGTTCCAAACCCCTTTCAAACCCACAATGCAGTCCAGTCACCGCAAAACCCTCTAGTCTGAGTCTGAAGCCGTCTTAGACACACACACAGAGTTCTTCAAAGACAACTCTCAGCTCTGGACTACGTGGATGAAAAGAAATGCCCTGGTTTGAGTTACTCAGACACCCCACCATACCCCTGAATTTCCACAAAAGATTCTTGGGTAGAAATATTAATTTGAACTTTGGTCACGGTCAGTTTGATTTCAGTTGGCTACCTACTAACACGCGTAGCTGGGCACAGTGCTGAGCTTTCATCCTCGTGCTTCCTGTTTTTCCCAGACCGAGGGCCCCTCGGGAGGCAGTGACTTCATCCTTTGTATTTGCACAGCACAGACAACAAGCGGTCCCAACTGGGTCTGCCGGTGCCAGTTCTAAATGTTTGCAAAAAAACTGAAAGCTCAGTAAAGCCTTCCAGTGCCACAGAGACTGCCTGGAAAGAAATGGCCTAGAAAAACCATGAGGGAAGGAGTCATACACCCTTGGCCCACTGTCTTTCCAATTCTAGAAAAAGCACAAGCAAAGAACAGCAGAAGTTATTTTCAACAGAAATACTGTGAAATCACCAACACTATTCCACCAAGCAGCTTCAACAGAGCATCTGGATTCACACTTTTGAAAGCTCACAAGACGCATTACGTTCAGTCACACACCTTCAAGGCTCTGATCCAAGACGCCTCATGCATTCATCACAATATACACCATAGATAAAGACAAACAGATGAGACGATTACCAGAGTGAGTATCTTTTTTCCTCAGACACACACAGTTATTGCAGCAGCCAGAACAGGGTAGGAAGTCTCACCTGTCCAGCTGAGGAGGATAAGTCAGGTAATCTCTGTGTATAATCCCTTTATCCCACAACTCCATCCATCCACTATGATCTCTTACTACTTCTAGTTCTTCCATCAACTACTGCCCTAACAAAAACGAGTGTAAACTTCTGTATCAACAGCTGAACCTCTCCTAAAGGTACCCACTGAAACCGATTTCTTCCCATGGAACTCAATACCTCAATGACAACTCTACAGCGAGTAAGATCAGTCTGTGAAAACCCGTTGGAAGTCTTGGCTGTCTCTGGGTTTTCCTTCCATTATTGCTTCAGATACAGGGCAGCTACAGCAAAGAAGTCATCTTTGGAGTTTATGGAGATTTTAAATTAAATGCTATCCTCACTTCTGACGTACACTTCACTGTTACGAAGTCTTTGCACAAGTGGAAAAAGGTGCAAGGTTTCTTTCGGTATGAAGACAAGAACACCTGAGCCTGCACAAGTCACTTTCATTAATAAAACATGGCATCCAAGCCTTTTAGACACATGGGCAGTCCACCTATAACACATTTATCTCCAGGGAATATTTCTTCTCTGATCAATACTTCCTCCAAATGGTAAGTGTTTCCTCTTAACTAGGGAAGAGCTAACAGAAAGGCTTGAGAACATCATCCTGGTTGAGCTGTTTAACACAGAATTCCTAAGGGTAAGAGGAAGGAGATGCCTGGCCGATCCAAAACGCATTTCATATCTTGAATTTTCCTCCTCCTCATTTAAATCCTCGAGTCTGGGTTGCAGAAGTAATGCTTTGAAGCTGTACTGACAGAGGCTGATAGAAAAGGACACCTGGGGCAGAGAACAAAGCTGCCTATACATTTAGATTAATTGTCTTAGAGTTTAATACATCACCAGACCTGCTACTTAGCTCCACGTACTAGGCTGCCCCCACTCTCTTTGGAAAGACCTCTCCACTGCAGCAGGGAGGGTCAGCTATTATACAGTGATGTTTATATGGTAATCTCTAGTTTGCTGCTGATACATTAGCTGTATCCTTGGCTTATTATCACTGCAGTCAGAGCTCACGTCTCATTGAGTAGCTCAGACATACAAATAGATTTAAAATAGCAGCTATTGAAGTGCAGTGGATAGCAAAGAGATTACTATAGCTATAAATTCACCTCAGGAGTCCTGGAATGTAATCAAGACTATACGACAACATAAGAGCATGACTGATTTCTGGTTCTGTCACCTCCTCCTGCTTACTCATTAGTTCATCCATGCATGTATCCGCAGAACAGTAAGACTTGACAGGTGAAGTGATTAACAAGGTAATGACATCCCTGGAGAATTCATGCTTATAATTCCCTGCAATTATCCCACAGTAACTAATAACTCCTCTTATTTTTAGTATTTAACATGCTCACAGCATGGAGTAAGTGAAGACGGCTGGATAGATACACACATTTGAGACTGAAAAGAACGAACATGATTCCGAAATGCTGAGCAGGCACTCAGTGCTGCAGATCTGAGACATTTCAGGATTACTCCTCTGTCCCAGGATGTTTACCAGCTATAAAACAGCCCCCATGCACTAGCAGACATGAAAGAGGTCCTGTTTGTTACATAAAGAGGCTCAATGTGACATTAGAAAGAAAAATGCCCACAAAACAAACATGAAATGACAGCTGCCAAGAGAAACATGAATGCATCTGGGGAGTATCATCTATATGTTGCAGAATTTGATTTGTGATACTAATCCTGAAGCTCTGCATTCAGTAAGCAGCAGTGCTACTTTACAAAAGTAGCAAACGCTCTCCATCAGGCAGCTGAGCTAACAATGCTTTCGGACAAATTCTATGTACGATATATGTGGTGGTGTCTAACTTCATTTGGGACCATTTAAATCCTGACAAGGCATTTGGTAAGGCCTCTTTTTAAAGTGATGAATATAAGACTGGGGAGAATTTTTGTATTAGCTGATATTATCAGCTCTCTCAAAGTGGTCAAGCTGAAAGAACATGCAATCATTTAAAAGTAAACAAAGTTAAACTTGCAAAAGCATTTATGCAACACAGCTAAACTAACTGCATTAGAACTCTGGCATAAGAATATGAATTTTAAACACTTCAGTTCTTGCATTTGTTTCCCTTGAAAACAGGAATAAAAAACACCAAAGTCAAGTATTTCATTATGAAACTTGACCTTCCAAACCTCTTGGATCTTGATTTCAACAGAAGACCCTGCTGGATCAAAAAATGGAGAGTGTGCGTTCAATGAACTGTGCACATGTATGGAAAGGCACAGCGACGTGCCAAGTTCGTCTTAGAGACAAGCAACTATTGTGGATGATCAATACATTTCTCCCCTGCAAAACCAGCTGTTATTTTGTTGAGTAAGTGTTTTCAAGCTTTACCCATTTGCTTTCAATCTTTTTCAAATAAATTTTTTTCTATTACTATTGCCAAGGATTTGGTTTTTGGCCACATTGCCATAGGTTAAAAAGAAAACAAAATATATGAACTTAAAACAAAAAAGACCTGCAGATACCTTTGTGCAAAACCATGCAGTAAATTTCAGCTTGAAAGATCAATGTTTTGGAAAGCTATGAACACATCAAAACAGGATTTCTAACAGGAACTTCTGCAGGTACTGAACCTCACATTTATCTTCTAGACAAATTATGAAAGTGCAAGAAAGAGGCATTTGTCAAAATGCTTGACTACAGCAATATTCTGAATTCTTAAGCACAAGTCTGTAAAGATGTAGTTTTCTTCTAGACATAAGCCCTCCCCATAAGCTCAGAACTCACTGTTTCTTGAAGGCAGGAGAAAAAACCCACAAAACTTACATGGGAACCGAGCAAGCAGGGTTACAGGTGGTTAACTATATGCTCTGAACATGTTGTGAAATATTATACAGGTACACTAACTCTAAGGCAGTATCTGTACTAAGTAACAAAGTACCTAGTCTCCATGTAAGAATTTGCAGTATGTAATACAACCTGTTAACAAAATCATGCAATAAGTAATGTTCAGATGCATATTAGGAAACAAAGTTACAAGGCAATATTACATTCCTGTAAACATTTAAGCCAAAAATTTTAAACAAGCACTGTCATACACAAAAGAAGCTTTTTTATGGATTAAGAACTTAATGTTACAGCTACGGCTTACTGAGTGAAACCGCAATTACTCTGCAGTCATCTTTACTAGAACCAGGATTGAATTAGCAAAGGAAAAAAGGTAGTGTCCCTCCCCATAATAGCTATGAGTCATATAAGCAGGCGTTAAGTGCAATGTATCATAGAAGCGTTCCATGGTCCACACATGTTCCTTGAGTTCCATTCTTATTTCCCCAAATAGTCACCTATTACAGCATCAAAAAAAACTACAGTAAACTTTGAAGCTCTGATAACCTTCCTCTGCTTTACTGCAGTATTAATATGGCCACTTAAACCCCCCTCCTCAGCTTCCAAACCAGCATCACAGGCTTTCTGCAGCCTGGATACCTCTTCGGTGCCAGCATAACCCATGCCCTTTCCAAATCGTAGCTTTTATATTGTCCACACAGAAAGCTTCCTCCAGAAAGGGGTACCTGTCAAACTGCACCAGCTACAGGGAGGACCTTGGGACTTACTACAAAGGAAACATCAACTGACTATTTACTCTATGGGTATAGCTTGATCGCTGAAGACAGATTTTGACATCTTTCTAAGACTACCCTACTGACAGGCCTGTACTTTCCATACTTCTACCCACTGGTTCACATCTTTTTTACCCTTATCAAGTGAAAAGAAAGACTGCTAGCAGCAAGTCCGACAAGTCCTCATTTCCCTCACAATAAATGCCAAGGCCAGATGCTAACCACTATGGCAAGGACAGAACTGACAGGCCTGCACGAAAGCCTTTTGAGATGACACTGCATTTCACTTTGGAATATAAAGGGGGCTAAGAAACAACATTAGAGGAAGTCTCGGCAACAGAGGGAACACATAAGCAGCGACAGAGAGGATCTGAAATAAGTTACTTGTCCCAACAGGCTTCAGCATGTTCCCAAGGCCATATTCAGAGATCTACAGCAAAAATTAAGTTGCTTTAGCCTTAAAGATGCTATCCTTGTACATTATTACTAAAGCCACAGGCTGATGCAGATGAGATGGGGAAGGTTTCCCAGGTGCTGAAAATCATAGTCAGTGGTGGAACACAGTGCTACAGTATGTTAAAAACAAGAAGCTATACAATTTACCTTCATCCTTCCCACTCTGCACTCATGCAAACTACAGTAGATATCAACAGCCCCTCCTGTGACAGTTGTTCTAACTCCGCTTCAGCTAGAGGACGACAAAGCAAAGTCATCACTGACTTTTTGCTACTGCCCCAAACACCCTTGCACTTGAATCACTACAGGATTACTCAAGGAAGAGCACCCTAGCTAAGCTGTGCATGAACCTCCTGAAGCACCTACTTCTCAGTTCACCTCCTACACAAATGCAGCGTTACTAGGAAACTTCCCTGATATCTCAACGGTCCCTCAAGCTGTACTGAATCCTGATGGAAGGTGTTTAGCAAGTGCCAGTGGACAACGGCCAGAGTCTGCGTTAGCTCTGCAACGAAGACAGGTCAAGCTTCTGAAATTCTCTGCCTAGTACTAAACATTACGAATACAAGAAAATAAAGGTAGATACTCTGAAGCTTTGAGAGGCGTTCATAGACTAAGCCACCATAAAATAACTTCTACCAGCATTCAAAAAACTAAAGCTGAAATATCTCAATGGTTTTGAGCAATGCTTGTGTCTCTGCTGTTTAAGCAGAATATAACAGTAATATATACGTCTCCATTTTTTCCAGCCCTGAAGGATCAAACAAATAGTATGCTTCATACCAAACAATCTGAAGTGGAAGAATGCCATTTTGTCTTCATCTACACATTTAGTACACTAGAGAATATCCTGGCTCTCACACTGTCCTCTGACATTCAGGTATCCTAATAAACAGTATTTTCATTGCTTCTCCTGGGATACCACGCCTATCCTAGCAGGTCTCACTCTACAAATGCAACTTCATCTTGGACTCAGTTTCTCCCTTTGGTTAGTTCCTTTCCATTACCCTATTTCATTCTGGTCATGGATATCTGTTGGCGGACAGAATCTGAACAACTTGCTTCGGCGTGACTCCATAACCAGGCCCTCAACCCATTCTGGACAAGGCTTCTTATACCCATCGCCTTTACACAGTTCAAGTTTGACCTCACAGTCAACACTGTTGGGTTTTATGTTCTTTGTTTCTGGGATATTTCTGGTATTGGGGTTTATGCATTGCATGACATTAAAAATGGTAACTCCCAAACCATGAAAGACTGTGTATGTGATTATGGAATCTTCCTGCATTCCTTGAGACACTCATTTTGAGACAAATAAGGAAAGAGCACAGAATATTCTTTCTTTTATGACACAGCATTAGCCATGGCATTTGATATACTAAACCAAAAAAAATTCAGTGACAATTTCACTCCTTCCCCATCTTTCAGTCTTCCTATCACAGGAAAAAAAAAATCTTGTTTCAAGAATCTGATGTAAATTTGCAGTGAGGAGTCTATCTTCCCACATGTTTCACCAGTGTGAGAAAAAAAGGCAAGTGATTAAAAATTGAAGTTGTCACACGTAAAGAGATTAATTTTCTTTAAAACTCAATACATCCTCTGCCTGAAATTTCCCCAAACATGCCTTGCCTTCTTCTTCGCAGAAATAATGCCAGCCTAACACATCACTTAAATAGAAATGTACTGCTAGAAAGCACTAGACACCACCTCACCCAGTGAAACACAAAGCAAATTACCTCTCGTTTGTTTCTCCTGGCAACTTTGAGAAATTCCATAAGAATCTGCAGCTGGGCAGCATGGGACTCCTGTAACAGTAAATAAGGAAGTGTAACTCTTCCATATACATTAAGAGAAACTAACATTCATTTTAGACACAGAAATCCACGCTCAAAGAAAGAGCTCTTGTTTAGAAGTGAGGAAGATAAAATAGCTTGAGGCAGGTTTAAGAATGGTAGTTTTACTTTGCCTCACAGGTTTTAAGGTTTTGTTTGGCTCACGACAAGTTTTTACATGAGGGCAGAAATCGTTTTCACAGCTCTCTGTGCATTACTGAAGACTTACTAACACGTTGAAATGCTTTTCAGTTTTTTTTGGCTACTGCATCTGAAATTGGGTTTTGAACACACGTTCCTCACAGACTCATCTTCTACCCTGGAAGATTATTAGCATCCACTTCATGATTAACATATTCAAGCATGAAGTATTTACACAAAAAAGCACCTCCGCTGAAAATTAACATTTGTTTTCACCTAAAGAGATTACTGCTGAAGATTTGTCTGGAGTGGAAGACAACAATAAAGGCACTGATGAAACCAGAACACCCCTTTCCAAACTTTCCATAACAGGTAATTTACTGCAAACATCAGCTTAATATTTTCATCCAAAATAGCCAAAAACTTGAGAGGGCAAGATAAGAGAAGCACAATAGGAAAGGAAAATAAAACCTACATTCCAGCAGTAACAGAGCCCTAATCCCATCCCAGCATTCTGGATTTATCTTCACAACCCACCAAAATATTTATTATTCAAGGACTGGGAACAAATACTCAAAAACGATCAAGACATAGGAACAAAGGCCTGAGAAAAAACATGAGAGGTTTTACTCTGAAGTTAGAAGTCATTCTCCCACCATAACTTCACTGAACCACAATAAAAGAGTTATGCACAAAACCCTACACAATAGGGTAATATAACAGTTTTGCTAGTAGTCAGTAAACATATTTTGGGGTTACCTTCCTTCCACCAGAACCATAAGCTGTGTAAATATTGATTCTGCAGGAGTGAATAAGATAAGCCACTCCAAATACATCTTATCCTCACCTGTTTTAAAGCACCATGGAAATCCACCCTCCTGCCCAAAGTTCACTAGGCCAAATTTTGTAATCCAGTTTACTTTAGCAGGTCTGGCTCATAACTGGAAAATGGTCATTTAAGACCAACGGCGTGGAATGACCAAATACATGAGAACTATCCCAAATCAACTGCACGTCAGTCAAATCACAGGAACAGCTTGCTTCACATTGCATAAATCTTCAAGCCAACCTCAAACAAGACGTTTGAACTTTTCTTTCAAGCATTAAACACTAAAAAAAAAATCTTCGGGGATGGCAGTCATTCAGGTTTTATCAGTTCCAGTAAAAACTAATAGATGTGATCTTTTTCAAATGTTCATCAAGTTTATTCCTTAACCTAGATTTTAGACTTCTTTATGCTTATTTACCAAGAAAGATCCAGTATTTACTTGGGCAACACTCAACTAGCAAACATCTTCATATGCATTTCTCTGTTCTGCTAGCCATTTTCTATTATCCTTTTCCATTTTCCCTGCTCATTTACACAACCCTGCCAGCAGCAACACTAAGAATGTTCTTGGTGTCACAGCTGAAGTGTCAGTTTGCTACAAAAGTCAGTGAGATGGCCAACTTTCCAACACCAAAAACGCAACAGAAAATTCTGAGCCATTAATTGGGCAACGGAATCTTACTCCAAGAAGATAAAACCATGAAAAGAAGAGACTGCTAACCAGACAACAGTGTTGATTTAAATAAGACAAGATAAACTTCTTACTGCTTCCAACTGCTTCTTCTTTTGCACCAGCAGCTCCAGCATCAGGTTGACATTGGCCAAGTCAAGATTGTCTTGATCAGTTCCCAATAAGTCTTGAATTACCTGCCACCTATGGCCATTCTAGAAAGAGAACAAGAAGTGTTGGAGAGACAGCGAGTTCAAGCCACCCAGAGCTATATCCAGCAACAGATATTACAAGCAACATTGTAGTATTTCATCCCTTTGTAAAAATTTCAAAACAATTTTCAGGAATCAGAATTCCCAACTCTCCCACATGTACAGGATATAACTCTTCTGTCCTACTGTGTAACTGCTTATCTTGTTTGGAAGATATTTGTCCTTTAGGAGAGCATAGCTGCTGTTAGGAAGAGATTATTTCGCAGCCACAATTTTATCTGATTTGTGCCCTAGTTTCTGAGAACATACTTCTAAGGGGAGAAAGAAAAAAATGTTTATCCAAGCTTAGTTGGATTACAGCTGAAATACTGTTAAGTGGCAAAACCTTTTAATTTTTTAAAAGAAGTAATAGGTAAAGCCCTCATGCTAATTTCAAATGCAAGAAGGTAGTAACAGCTTAGTTTTTTCTATTCTCACCTCCCACACTACTGCTCTTAAGAGTATTTTCACGGGAAATGTGAGAGCAGGAAGGAAGACTGAGCTTATCAGGGTGATCTTCTCATTCAAGTTTTTAGAGCTGAGAAGGACTCCTCCAAGATCCAGCATATTACCATACAGCCCATGCTTCCCTACAGGCTATTTGTTCCTTCCCTACAAGCTGTTTGCTCTTCATTGTCAGTAAAAAAAAAAAAGTATCTCTTAACATAGGGAAACCTGAATAATAGGTTAATGCTGATATAGCCTTACATTAAAAAGCCTCACGAACCAACAGGAACAGCTGAAAGGTCTTTAGGCCTTCTAAGAAACAAAGCTGGAATAAAAAAAATCCTGCCTTACAGAAGCTATGACACTAGATCGAGATATTTAAATTTCCAAGAACTAGAAATACCATCCAGCCTAACCCAGACATTTTCTAAGACATTGTAGCCTATTTGTATTGACTAGATTAAGAACAGTAAAATGTAACATCCACATAGAACACAACATTTACACAACTCTCAACAGAACCCGTGGAAAACATATAGGCAAAAACTCAATTTCAATCTGGAACAACTGGGAAGAAAATACAATTTTTAAGCAAGTCAACAAGATTTGAGACAAACTGTAACATACCAGTTAAATGTACTACTGCTAAACTATTCAGAAAGTTTCAAAGATGCCTTAACATGATTTGTTATCAGACAAATCCATGACCAAGAAAGGGTGCATTTGCTGCAACGTGTCTTGAATGACTTCTCTTAATACCAGAAGTAATATAAGAGAACAGGCACATTAAGGAGCTGGTACAACAGCACGGTTTCTCTTTAGAAATGTTGGTCTTTTTCATTTGCTGCCTAAAGGTAGACACAACACTGTTTCGGGCATGATGTCATGGTAGATTTCCACTTACTGGTAGTTATCTAACATAGAGGCATCTACAGGCATAGTTTTTAAAGGTGGACTATAAGAAAAAGTGGAATCAACTTCCAAGCAGTTACTGTACGTGCCTTCAAGTCAACTGTGTGCATTTTAAGACAGATATGGTTTATGCATATTTTATATTGAATATGGTATATGCGTATTTTGTATTGAATATAAAAACCGTGAGTAAACCAATGAATCCTTGAAGTGTGCTCTTTTCCTAAAGCATACAACTGCTGAAAGCATTGGTTTCTGCAACGCAGCCCTTAAATTAATAGCACTTCAATAGAGGGCTTATTTAACTGACAAAAACAGGGGCCCCATATTTAATATTACTTTGCGACCTTATCTCTGAATTACAGAAGCCAAGGAAGCCAGACACAGCAAGACAAATACACAAGTTTCCTGGTTAATGTCATATACTCTTTTTGATCTTAACGTACAAGAGCATCCACTGTTGCTGTACAGGAGTTTTAATGAACTGAGAAGACAGATGATGCTCCGACACTGTGACATGAAGCAAGCCTAGCAGATATCCAGGCAGCTTTATCCAGGATCAGAGCCAGAACACCAGTACGCCAAACGCATCCTTCTCCCTCTTGTGGCTGGTGTTAGCTTTCCTCCAGCTTCCCTGCAGAACACAGCTTCTCGCATGTGATCAGACAAGCCCATGGCACTTCTAATCATCCCTTACTCTCACTATAGCTGTAATTTCCAACACTGAATGAAAATTATTACCTTTAAACAAGTGCGCTTCCATGGGTAGTTTCCCAGGTTACATTCAATACATCGTATGGCACTTAGCTATGCTAACACAGCTTGCCTCTACACAGACACTGCTGGCAGGAAGAATGAGAGTTAACAAGGTTGAAGGGATCTAGGGCCACCGATATTGGTATTATTCCCTCATAAAACAAGTTAAAGCATCAGCTCAGCAGTATAATTTCTTCTAAATTGTGCCACGTAATAACACAATTGCTGCACAAAACCATTATATAAATATAAAGTAAGAAAGTTGGAACATACGGTGCTACTCACTGAATGGTCCAGTTTGAGTCTTTTCTCCTCAGATCTTTGCTTCTGCTTAAGAATTAGCTCATTGACTAAAAAAACATAAATAAATGTCAGAGAAGAGGTGGATTTGAAGTTCATGAAACAAGTATGAAAGATTCTACCTTAATACTGCTGCTTTAGTTCTTAATTCCACATTACCAGTAATTAAAACAGTAGATGTCTCCACTTATGTCCTCACCAATTTATTCCTTGATTTTTAGGTAAAGTATATAAAGATTATTTTAAAAAAATCAACAAATACAAAGCCTACACATCCCCCAAATTACTTCAGTTCCTTTTTCTAAGCACCCATGGCTCTTTGACAAAGTTTTTCAACTCTGAGGCAGAAGTACATCACAGGAGAGTATGACAGCAATAAAACATGAACTGATTTACTACAGGCTGAAAACAAGCACAGCTGGACAGAACAACTTTTTCCTTTAATCACTATGTGTATTTTTAAAGATACATTTTGGCTACAGTTTTATTTCACACCAATTTGGTGAATGGTGCAAAGAGAGCAAGACAACCTCAGCCCTTCCCGCAGACACGTACAAGCTCTGCCCCCTCCAGCACATACCTCAGACCCCTGAACGCGGGTGCAAGGAAGCAGTGCTCTTCAGCCTAACACAGACACCAAGACCTGCCTCAGCACCATCTGCAGCACAACACGCTCTGGTCTAAATCAGGATGCCCATTACTGAAGCATTCCTCAGCTACTGTGGCTTTTACTCTATTTACTATACAATGGGTATCCCAGCATATGAAATAAAGATTTGATTTAATTTTTGGTATTTCACATCTTTTGATCTTTTCTCCCCATAACTAAGTCTTCAACTCTATTTCCAGTTAGAAACATCCCCCTCCTCTGTTTAACCTGCAATCAATTAGGTTTACATGTAGGTACATTTCCTCTGTATCTAATTTACACATACATACATCAAAGGACATCACTATAGTAGCCAAAATAGTACAGTATGTAATTCAGCCTCCTCCCCTTCAGCATCCACGCTTTCTAAACAGGGCATGTTCTTGATTATTAGACAGACACCAGTGCAAGAAAACAAAAGTAAATAATGAGATTCAAATCTCCAGCCATTAGAAAAACATCTTTGTTTTGCTTTTCTTAGTATGCAAACAGTAGCAAGTCAGTCTCACTACTGTAGCTCAGCATGTAGAACCACTAACCACTACTTTAAAAAAAAAAAAAAGACAGTTGGCCAAAGGGCTGATGCTTGGATTTTCTTTTCAATATCCAGAAGCTTGTTATTTATAGGACGAATTTACAAGCACCTTCCTTCCTTAACAACTAAGATGTTTCTCATGCAAGCAAGCCTAGAGCTCACCTAAGAAGTTGGGATAAAGATGATCTATGTTGTCCACAACATAGTTGCATTTGGGACATCTGTTATTGTCCTCCAAGCTTTGGTGAATACATTTATAGCTGTTTAAAAACATAAAAAACAAGAAGACAAACAAGTGAGCATACATGAAGGAACAAAACATAAGCACAAGGTAAATAATATAAACCTTAGATAAGGTGTACTCTATTTGTGTTGCCAGCTCACAGCTGCATTGCCAAGATCCCACAGTGAAGTCAAATGTTCCAATATTAACTCAGAGCATGCTACAGCAGAAAGACAGCAAAGTTCCTTGGCAAGGATTACCAAAGGTATTTAAGCACCTCACTTCCCTGAGGACTGTGGAAACGTGCACTTCAGCCACACTTCCACCTCATTCACCGCCCCCTTCCACAGGCAGAGCTAACGGACTGCATTATTCAGAAGCAACTCCTCTAGATTAGCCAAATTCCTAGCAAGCAACATTAAAAGCTATTATACATTTTGGGTAATTGATCTAGGGAAAAACCTTCACCAACTTCTCACATTTCCCCCCACCCCTAGCTGTTGCTCTCAGCAGAAGTGACTCCAGAGGTGCTCTCCAAGCTGTTAGCTATTTGAGGGACCAAGGAACTACAAGACGCACTTCAGCATCAGGTTTAAGCATCTCACTAAGACCCTAGCTTGATATCAACTGCTGGTAGAGACACCATGCGACAACATTGCTCTGTTCTTTCTAAGAAAAGATATTTGAATGCTTCTCACCTTGGAGTTCTGAAAAAGTTACAGATCACGGGGATAAAGCGTTGCCACAGAGAGCACAAAAACCCATTGCAGGTCAAAACTTTTCTCAAAGTTACTGAATCTGCTGCTTGCAGAAGTGCTTTATGCTACTAAAAATATTACTTCTTGTAAAGGGTAGGTGATTTATTTCTGGTTAACAGACACTGTAAGAGTATGATGTACACAGGAATTGAAAACATCCTGGCTCAACACTTATTCCAATGCCTAGCTGAGAGGAGGAGCAGCAGATAGTTCCACATGTGCCCCTGGAGGGTTCTTGCACTTCTCCACAAAATATTTGTTCCTCATGATAGCCAGAGATAACACACCGAAAAATAAGTGGACCTTGGGCCAATTCCTTACAACAGAAACAAGCCTGAAGCATCTCCTCTCAAGAAGAGAATCGTAACAGACAGTGTGCAAGCCACTTCAAACTGTACACGGTCTTGCACAAAGGCAAGGAGAACCTCCCAACGCCAACACTCCCTCCCATGACCTCTACAGGGGTGGGACCAATAGAGGTAAGCTGACAAACTCTTCTGACTCTGGGTACTGGATACTACCAGCAGTTTATGACCATTTTATTTCTTTACAAAGGAAATGTGGTGGCACCGCACTTGTTTTAAACACTTCAATGACTTTTTTCAGTCTAACTGGTAACCCATCTTTTAAAATTGTATTTCAACCTCTTTCTTCAGTGTGGGGATAGAAGACAGAAAAGTAACAAAAACTCAGAAAGAAGGATTCACAGCAACTTCGGTCCACACTCACTGTAAAAGATGGATATTTTGCACAATATAAAAATAATCTTACCAGAAGCTGTGTCCACATTTTGTCATGTAGGCTTCTTCAATCATATCAAAACAGATGGGGCTGAAACCAAAACAAAACCAAAAAAATGACAAAGATGTCTTTTTATGTCAAAAAGGAAGGAAAGCATTACTAATTCAAAGCAGCCCCCTAATCAAGCTTAGGTAATATTTTCTATTTGTAAAATGAAAGAGGACACAAGTGCCACAGCAACCAGGCAGTATAAGGATCAAAAGGGCAATCCACAGTTCTTTGAACTCAGAAAGATACTGCAGTTTGCTACGATTAGAAACCAGGTAAGTGTTCTCTCTCAAAGCTTTCAACGGTTGCAAGCCACCCAGAGCCAGAGCACCTTCAACAAGCAAGGCTGCAGAAGAATCTCCCAAGTCAAAAAAGTGATGTAAAGAGGCAGAGCAGAAATAGCGATGATTTCATGAGAACAAGAGCTAATAAGCAGGAGGAGCAGGTGCCAAGGCAGGGGTGTGCCTGCCAAGGCAGGGCTGAGGCAGCAATGAAGGTACCAGGCAACCAAAGGAGGGAACCAACAGCCAAGCACGGTGTTACAGAGTCACAGAAGAAGACAGGATAGGTAGAATAGGAGACCATTCATATGGAAGACAGGAATACAAATGGAAACAAGGGCTTTAGTTTTTTCCAAGACTAGTTATCAATCAAAGCACAGCCAGCTCTCCAGGAGGGATCACCAAGAACCAAGCTGGGAGCTGGAGAGAAGAAGGATGTGCAAGCAAGCAGTGCTCCACAGGAACCTGAGCAAGACAAGGGAGACAGGAATTCAGCGAGATGGGTAGTGGGAGAAATCTGTCTCATCATCAAGTGGCTGTGACATGTTTGAAAGGAAAATGAAACACAAATGAAAGCAGAGGAGAGCTGCATCTTACTTCCAGTGACTCCTACAGCTGCTATCCCTGACAGCTGGTGAGATATGCTGTCACATCCATACTTTTCTTCAGGCCTTGGCCAGCTATCCAGCAAGATGTTGTGGACAGCAACATCACAGTTCTGCCCATAACACCTGCCAGCTGTGTCACAAGCTTCACCTTGCTTTCCAGCCCTTAGAGACCCAAATGCTCTCCTCACTCCCACAAGTCCACACCAATCTCAGTTCAGATGTTTTCACCAGCATTTGTTTTCTTCAGACAGTCTCCTCCCACCTTCTGCCAACAAGGCAGCTCCCACAGAATGAGCTGTTAATAAACTGTTAACAACTTTTGAAAGGCACAAATCTTTTTGAATCCAAGATCAAAAAACCCAGATGAGATGAAATAAGCAATACATGGCTGAGCAGGGGAGGGGAGCACCTCAGTTTCTCCCCTTCTAAGAAGTCATTCCCCCCTTCTATCATCCATTTTAGAGGATACTAACATTTGTCACCCCCTTAGGCATTTAAAAATAGGAAGGAGGAAACACCTCTTAACCACTTTTTTAAGGCCGTAGAGGGGAAGCTGTGTCCCCTGCCAATGCAATCCCCCTCTGAATCGCCAAGCTGAAAAACACAGATGCCTTGAAAGGTTTGTCCAACCTAACACACAAGCCAGGTTGTCTTAAATATTCCACCAAATAGACTGTATAAACACAATGTAAAGGCAAACGAATCAAACCAGAATTCCACTCTCTGAACCGAGTCACCTCAAAAGAAGCCTCAAAATAATTAACATGCCCCTGTCCCTTTTCCACCCTGACATACCCTTTCTGTACATCACTCGTCTTGAGTAGCACCAACTTCAGGACTTCAAGTCCCTGTTTCCGAGTTAGAAGTTATTTAGTTTCAAGGCACTGTTTAGTCTGACTAGATTATGACCAAGCTTAGCCAACAAGATGGATTAACAAGAAGAGAATTAGGCATCTTTGTATTCTGTTAGCTGGCCCTTAAAAAAGCAGCTCGAAGACTTGTGGTTACATGAGCGTCTGAGGCTGGTTTCTCCCCACTAGTGATGAAGAGCTTAATTTCTTCGCCTTCTTCTGGTCACGCTGTGTAACATAGTCCCACACTCTGTATCATGCTAAAAACTGCCATTCCCCACAAGGCCAGATGTGTTCTTTCCAGCATGTGCCTGATGTCCTGCCTCAAAAAAGTACAGCAATTAACAAAGCTGTAACACTCCTCTGCCTGCAATAGCACATCACAAATTAGAGTTAAAATAGGAAGATTACCTTCTAACATAACAGTCACCCAAAACCACTGTTTCCAAACTTACTCTTCTTCATGTCAGCTTGACTGGAGAAGTGACAGAGCCAAAACAGCTGAGAAAAAGCAATCACAGGCAGCAAGTGTAGCCATTCAGTGCCAGGGTCATCGTTAACAGAGCCTCAAGTTTCCATTAAGAACCTTTTCCCCTGAAATGCTCACTGATTTACAAGTGGAAACAAGATTGATGTCTTAATACTTACCAAAGCCAAGCTGGCTGTAACATATGAAAGCTGCTACGCACCAATTAAGTTCATCTAACACACAGGGAAGGTTAATAAAGTAGTCTCACAATGGGGACTTGAGACACACTGCAGCTCGCAGTACACACCAAAAGTGAGAAGCAAGGTGTGGTGAAATCAAGGTTTCTCTGCATGAGATAGCTCTTATTCTCTATTTGTCTTAAGCAGCAGAGCCAGGTAAAAAGGACGCGAATTACTTCAAGCCAAAAATGCCACTGTTCTTTACCAGACACTGATGCCTTACGTACTAAACAGTTATCTACCCAGCACTGCAAAGGTTTACCATTCTTTCTCTATGGGGTAGACCTCAAACATCTTAAAAATCATTTTAACCAAGTTCACACCTCTAAGTTTTGCCAGCTGTTTTCAAGGCACCTCTCAGCAGTGCTGCTGTCACCCTGCTGCAACCCAAACACCTGGCTGAAGTGGTCACTATAAAGTCTAAACACATTTCAAACTTCCTTCTGCTCTGCAGCAAACAAGACCCATTACAGCTTCCCCCTCCTGTTCTTCTCTCCTCTTTGGTCTAAGCAGAGAGCAGGACTTGCTGCAGGCTCTGTCCGTCACGTGGAAGGTGGCCAGGTTAAAGGTCACCATCATTACTATCTACTGAATATGAAGCTCCAATATAACAATAGATTACAAACCCATCATTGTACATGGTTTGTAAACAACTCGCTGTGTTCTCAGTTTGTGACCTCCAGGGTCAATCTGCAGTATTCCTTGCTAAAGGGGTTTGTCAGGTCACAAACACGCAAACAACTACACTCAGCCCATGCCTGGCATTAACAGGTAGTCACCTGAGGAAAGACTTGTTTTTAAAAGCTCATCCTGGGTTTGCTGGGTGTACCTCTCCAGGTCAGCATGCAACATCCTCTCTTTTGTATGTTCTTAGTTGTGCCAGAGCTCAGAAACAAGCACTGGTACAAAGCAGCCACTGAAGAAACAGCCTACAGATCCCCTCTGCCCAGGGAGCAAAGCAGATAGTAACTGGTTTTAAAGAGGTTTAGTCAGCCATTAATTGGGAAGGTTAATGTAAGGCCTGTGAAAGCTGTAAGCAATTACCCTGCTGGACAGGAGAAAACCCTCCAGTTAGAGGACTGCCTCTCAGGTACTCTCCAGGCAACTGGGAAGAGGCCTGGCTGCAGGAGCAGCACAAATTCTCCCTTTAAAGTCTACATCCCGCACAGAGAAACAAAAAGTTTCCCCTGTCATAATAAGGTTGCCCAGTAAGCCAGGCCTATTTGCTTTCCTGACTACAGCCGCACATTTCCAGGCAGCCGCTGATACACACCACAAACAGTACACGCTTGCAAACTCCTGAGAGTACACTTGATAAACATTTCACAACCCAGGCTAGCAATGTCCGCCAACATTTACGTTAAAGCCTAGGCCTCACATTGCTGAGACAGCACTTTCAGAAGACAGGCAGGGAGGTTGCACAGATTAACACTGTTTATGGGATTTCCACTTGCACACTGGTGATGTTTGAAACTCACCCTAACTTCTTTACCCTTTTCCCACCTTCAGTCCAGTACAGCCAGAATATACCACCAAGTTTACAGCTGTAGCCAACAGCAACTCACAGCCCATGTTCAGAAAAACTATCGAATGTTCCCTGCAGCCGGCAGCATCTTGAAAGTGTCCTTACAGAAAGAAAAAACAGCATATGTAAAACTTCTGCTTCTCACACTGAGCTATCCAAAGCTTGTTTAAATTAATTATTTAAACCTGCGCACACACAACTGTCCTCTTGGACACCGCTCAAATTCCAGAGTTGCCCCATTGAGTTTATTTCTGTACTGCATAACTGTATTGCTACCTCAGAAAAAAAGATCAACACTATAATTTGAAGCTTGTGTTAATATAAGCAAGCACAAGCCCTACAGCCCACAGAAATACACAGCAGTGAAAAACACAGGTAAGTTAACTATAATCATGGACTGCTCTTAAAGCTTCTGACCTGTACTTCAGTATGCCCAATGTGGTGCTTGTAAATACCAAAAGGGTAACAAGAAAATACTTTTTACCCTGATTACTACTCAGCTGATTTTTTTCCTCTCACTTGTTCAGCCAGCAGTACTCCTCAGTGAGGAGAAAACAGCTAATTACACACCCTCCTTGAAGCATGCACAGTACTCTACCTGCAGCAAAAAAGAACCAAGAAACTCAGCTTTTTGAACCATCTTAAACTACTACAGCTGGCCTATCAACCTTTTATGAGTGTAATTTCCCCTCAAACACTCTCATTTCTACAACAAGCAACAAAATGGGAAATGACAGCTGACTAGAACGGGACAGGGAGCAATGGCTGCACACCCCTACTGCCAGAGTGTAACTGTAGATGGAACACAGAGGCAGGGACATTTGCAGTCGCATAATCCCCCCTACCAGAAAACCCGTGCGCAACAGCAACGCAGCCATCTCCCACACCCAGTGCCCTTAAATCCACCTAACACGGCCCGGAGCCTTTGGCCAGAGCAGGACATTAGCTGATTGCATCTGTGCTCCCATCCCACTTCTGCTACTGAGCAAACAACTACTTAGAGTAACAAGCAGTATTTTTTTTATTATTACTTATTACTACCAAGAAGTATAGCTACTGTTTTTTCCGCCACTAACTTTTTAGCAGCTTCAGGTTCTCACTTCAGTAGCAAGGATATTTCCCATCTACTCTGCCAGACAGTTCACAAAGCTGCAAAATCAAGTCTACAGGTTTTTTGAGACTCCCATCCTGTGGAGATGCCAAACATGCAAACCTCACCTGTAAGTCAGAACTGTCAGACAAAGCCATCTTGGAAGCTGTGCCCCACTTCTCTTCCTCTTTTTTTTACTGTTTCTTTCCGATACACGACTTCCCTACAACTCAAGCTTCTTTCCAGTACCTCCTCACTGTTTGTCTCTCAGATGCAAACACTTACCCCTACTTTCTGTTCTCACATTTCAGTACAGCCAACCAGCTATAAAAATCAAACCCACTCCTTATGCTAGGAGGTTTGAAACCCATTAGCAAAGGGGTCTCCTTAAAACTGCAAATTACCAACAGTTCCCAAAGCACGCATTGCGGAGGGCCTTGGTCTACCACTTCTGCCGAAAGGGTATTTCCAGCCACGAGCTGCAGCTTTGGCCGAACACGAGAAGGACAGCATATGAAAAGCTTCAAGAAAAATCTTCACCCTGTCATCACCGAAAACTTCCCACTCCTCTGGTTTTAGGTGCCGAACCGACACAAATCTTACTGCTGCTTCAAACGAGTCAACCTCTCCCAGCAAGAGAGGCAAACCCCTGCCAGCTTTGCTGGACCCATCAACCACCACGAGACTCCTCAGATCCCCGGCCGAGTGCACAAAACCCTCTGCCAGGGCCCTATCACCCAGGAAAACGAGCCGCTCGCTGGCGATGCCAGGGCCTTACGAGGAAATCTCTCGGAGACGTGGGTTCTTTCCGACACACGTCGGGCTGCTCCGGAGCATACCCCAGGAGGAAGCTGCTGAGGAATAACCTGATTTTCACTTAAAAACAGACAGGGTGAGAGCCACGCAGGGCCGAAAAGCAAACAGCCAGCCGCAAATATGGGGGGGGGG